>Ga0180009_10002114_pt1 | contig 23534 bp, 19 predicted proteins | sample OS_PC_MetaG_FD_123537 | JGI IMG/M metagenome (GOLD analysis project Ga0180009, IMG submission 123537) | Groundwater microbial communities from the Aspo Hard Rock Laboratory (HRL) deep subsurface site, Sweden - OS_PC_MetaG | ecosystem: Environmental > Aquatic > Deep subsurface > Groundwater...
GGCTGGTCCTATAGTTATTTCGCCTTTGTTGCCGGCCTGAACAATGTAGGTATAGCTTACCGAAAAGTTTTTGCTCATGCGGCCGTTAACATATTGGATGTTAGAGCTGGTAGAGGCGTTAGGTCCGGAAAGTACCTGCAAGCCTTTAAAATCAGGGGCGCGGAAGTTCTCACCATCTGCATTTATTTCAAAAACGACTCTGAACCGCTCGCCTTCCTGAACAACCTGCTTTCCGGAAGCTGTAAGCCTTGGCTCATCCTGTGCCTGGGCTGATAGTCCGAGAGCCAACAGGATTAAAAATATGATGCGTTTCATTATCATGATCAAAAAACTTTGCCGTTCAAAAATACTACTATTGTCCTCAACGGGGATGTTTAAAAATTTATTATTGTCGTTATCATCAAATTGCATTCCATTTTATTTCTGTCAAAGTTAATTCGTCTCTTACCAGTCGATATCAGATTTATGACCTCTGACTGCCTTGGCTTTTTGTTTTTGAAGTTTCTGTAAAGTAGCCTTTTCGTCATTCTTGAGTGCTTCGAGCATGCGCTGGGCATCCTGTTTGGATATTTGCTGAGGTTGCTGTTGCTGCTGTTGCTGATCTTTTTGGTTTTGGTCTTGTTGATTTTTTTGTTGATCCTGCTGATCTTTCTGGTCTTTCTGTTCCTGATCTTTCTGATCTTGTTGATCTTCTTTGTCTTTTTGGTCTTGATTATCCTTCTGGTCTTTTTGATCCTGTTGATCCTGCTTCTGATCGTCTTTATTCTCCTGATCTTTGTTCTGATCCTGATTTTGTTGCTGCTGTTGCTGCTGCTGTTGTTGTTTCAGCATTTGTCGTGCATATTCCAGGTTATATCGTGCATTTTCATCGGCAGGATTGCGGCGCAGGGTCTCTTTATAGGCCTCAATGCTTTCCTTGAATTTTTTTTCTTTCAGCAGTGAGTTGCCCAGATTATAGTACGCGTTACTTTTGTCAGTTTCCGGTAGGTTACTCTCAGCTACCTCACCAAAAAGTTTCCCCGATTCCTCAAAGTTTTCCTGCTCAAAGAGGGCGTCACCCAGATTGAAAGTGCCCCGAGGGTAGCCTGGTTTTGCTTCGAGTGCCTTGCGGTATTCCACTTCTGCCTCCGCGAAATTTCCATCCGTAAAGAGGTCATTTCCTTCTCTGATATGCTTTTTCTCACTTTGCGACATCCCTGAAATGGCCCAAAGTAAGAATCCGCTTATGATTATTATTTTTGTTTTCATCTGATACTATTTTCCAAAAAAATCAAATTTCTTTGCCCAGCTGGCTCTTCTGTCTGCGATAAGCAACTCAACAACAAGGAACACAAGGGCCATCCACAAGTAAAACTGAAACCGGTCTTCGTAGTTGGTAAACTGGCGGGTTTCGATTTCTTTTTTGTCGATGGCGTTAATTTCATCAAAAATCTTGTTTAGCCCCGTTGTGGCATTATTTGCCCGGGCATAAGCTCCACCTCCCGCGGCGGCAACTTTGCGAAGCATCTCTTCATCGAGTTTGGTGATAACGGTTTTTCCTTCTCTGTCTTTTTTAAATCCTTTTTGGCTGGTATTTTCTGCAACCGGGATGGGTGCACCTTCGGGCAATCCCATTCCGATGGTGAAAACTTTTACTCCCAATTCGTTGGCTTTTCTTGCTGCCTCAATGGCATCATCTTCGTGGTTTTCGCCGTCGGTTATCACGATAATGGCTTTGTTGTGGTCGCTTTCGCCAAACGAAAGGGTAGCCATGTCGATGGCTTCACCGATAGCTGTTCCCTGCGTGGGTACAATCTTGGTGTCGACGACGGATAAAAACAGGCGTGCTGCGGAATAGTCTGTTGTGAGCGGAAGTTGTTTGTACGCGTTTCCGGCGAAGATAATTATTCCAATCCGGTCTCCCTGCAATTTGTCGAGCAGGTTCGATATGGCCAGCTTGGCACGTTCGAGTCGGTTGGGTTTGATATCTTCGGCAAGCATCGAATTTGATACGTCGAGTGCGATATAGAGGTCAATTCCTTCGCGTTTTACTTTTTCGAGTTTGGACCCTATTTGCGGGTCGATGATGCCAATAATCAGGTAAATCATGGCAATAATGACGAGCAGAAATTTGATAATCCCTTTGCTTTTAGATTGTCTTGGCATGAGTTGATGAACGATTTGAGCATCGCCAAATCTTCTGATGGCTTGTTTCTTCCAACGCAGGTGGTACAGGAAAAACAGCAGTAACACCGGAAGGATCAACAACAGGTAAAAATAATCGGGATGTGCGAATCTGATCATATTTCAGTGGTTATCGTGTTTTATGGAATACGTTTAAAATAAAGGTAACGGAGCAATATTTCAAGGACAAAAAACAACAACGCTGCCAACGCAAAGGGCAAATACGATTCGTGTTTCTTTTTAAACTCCTGGATATCAATCTTACTTCTTTCCATCTGATCAATTTCGTTGTAGATGGCCACCAGTTTTTTCATGTTGTCGGCGCGAAAGTATTGCCCACCGGTCATTTCAGCAATTTTTTGCAAAAGTTCTTCATCTATCTGCACCTGCATTTGCTGCATTTGAATGCCGAAGGGTGTTTGTACAGGATAAGGAGCCATGCCCATGATACCGATGCCGATAGTATAAACCCGTATACCAAACATTTTAGCCATCTCGGCAGCGGACAGCGGGTCGACAGATCCGGAGTTGTTTACCCCATCGGTGATGAGGATAATGACTTTTGAAATGGCTTCAGAGTCTTTTAGACGGCTTACCGAAGTGGCCAATCCATCACCGATGGCGGTTCCGTCTTCGATCATGCCGCTCTTAATTTCAGCAAAAAGATTTGAGATCATGTCGTGGTCGGTGGTTAAAGGCACTTGCGTGAAAGCTTCTCCACTGAAAATCACTATGCTCACCCTGTCGTTGGGGCGACCTTTAATGAAATCCTGTGCTACCATTTTTGCAGCTTCTAACCTGTCGGGCTGAAAGTCGCGGGCGAGCATACTCCCCGAAACGTCCAGCGACATTACGATATCAATTCCTTCTATCTGAACATTTTGTTTGGAGGAGGTATATTGTGGTCGCGCCAAAGCCACAATTACAGCAGCCAGGGTAAGCATACGCAAAACAAACAGGCTGTGCAAAAACCATGTTTTAAAGCTGTTTTTCACGGTGGAAAAGGCAGCCAAGCCTGAAAAATCCACCTCCGCTTGTGTTTTGCTGTGTCGAAACCAATACCAAACAATAAAAACAGGAATCGCCAGCAGCAGGTACAGGTATTCAGGATTTGCCCAGTTTTCAATATTTATCAGTTGCATGGTCTATCGGTTTATACGTTCGTGGTCGATACGGATGGTTTATCCACCTGTTCGGTGATCTGGTCTTCGGCCTTTGTTTCATTTACAAAGTCGATGCAATGCGACAGGCTGAGGTCGTTTTCGAGTGCGGTAGGTTGTGCTTTGGCAAACTTTACCATGTCGGATAAAAAGAAAACTCCGTTCAGTTTGTCGTAAGCCTCGCGGTTTACTTTTAGCGATTGCAGTTTTTCCAGAATCTCATCCGAAGTAAGTTCAGGTGCGTTGAACAGGTAGCGTTTTTCAAGGTATTCGCGCACAATATCCGTTAATGAGCTGTGGTATTGCTTCACTTTTCCATGTTGCCATATTCTGGCGAGCCTTAGTTCCTCAAGCTTGGTGATGGCCACAACATGCGGAGGAAGAGCGGGTTTGGCTTTGCGCTCAAACAGGGGTTCCTTACGTTTATACTTTCGTATGAAGTAAATTGCCAACAAAATTGCTGCCAGTGCCGCCAACCCGATCAATATCCAGGGTAATATTTCACCAAAAGTAAGGGGTTCATCCATCGGGCCAACAATGGGCTTAATGGCTTGGGTGGTGTCGACCACAGGTACATTCACTTGCAGGAACAAAGTCCCGGTGGAGGTGGAGTAGATGGTTGTGTCGTTTGGTTTTGCGTACTGGAAAACAGAAGAGGGAATGGTGAATCCACCGCTGTCGAAGGAGGTGATAACCAGTTTTTGTTTTAGCCGCAGGAGTCCGGAGTCTGTCAGCGTGTCGATGGGGAGTTTTTTTACAACTTCAATCTCTTTTGACAAGGTGTCGGTGAATGCAGGCCAAATCGCAACGAAGTCTTCCGGCATATTCATGCCTATCTCCATGGTGGTTTGTTCACCGATCATAATGGCCGACGTGTCAATTTTTGACCACACACTGACCTCCTGGCTAAAAATGGAGCTGTTGCTCATGGTTAACCATGCCATCAACAGAACCCATCCAATTCGTTTTACGGTCTTTCTCATCTTATCTCCTTGCTTCACGTTTTTTAAACAAATTCATGAGAGGTTTCACGTAATCTCTTCCGGTATACACCCGCACCATGTCGACTCCGGCGCGTGCAAAAACCATGTCGAGTTGCGTTGATTTTTCTTTGGCATATTGCCGAAGTGCAGTTCGGGTTTTCGAACTGGAGGTGTCAACCCATTGATAAGCACCTGTTTCGGCGTCGCGCATCCTGATTAACCCAACGTCGGGCATTTCGGTTTCGCGTAAATCAGTGACCCTGACGGCAATCAAATCGTGTTTGTAATTGGCTATTTGCAGGGCCTTTTCAAAGTGCTGATCCATAAAATCTGAGATAACAAAAGCTGTTGATTTCTTTTTTATGGCATTCGACAGGTATCTCAAGGCCTCTGAAATGTTGGTTCCCGTGTTTTGAGCTTTAAAGTCGATTAACTCGCGAATAATCCGCAGGATGTGGGAGCTTCCCTTTTTTGGAGGGATGAATTTTTCGATGATGTCGCTAAAAAATATCACCCCCACCTTGTCGTTGTTGTTGATGGCCGAAAACGAGAGAACCGCCGCGATTTCGGTGATGAGCTCCTGTTTAAGCTGTGCGTTGGTGCCAAAATTATTCGATCCCGAAACATCGATCAGCAACATGACGGTAAGCTCTCGTTCTTCTTCAAAAATTTTAACAAAAGGGTGGTTAAAGCGCGCTGTCACGTTCCAGTCGATGTTGCGGATATCGTCGCCAAACTGATATTCACGCACTTCGCTAAACGCCATGCCTCTACCTTTGAAAACACTGTGGTATTCTCCTGAAAATATCTGGTTGGAGAGTCCACGGGTTTTAATTTCAATTTTTCTGACCTTTTTAAAAAGTTCCTGAGCTTCCACTTTTATTTTTTAATGATTACTGAAATGAATGGAAAATGATGATTAAACAGTCACGCTACCGATTTAGGGAACTTCAACCGTGTTCAGGATTTCGTTAATGATGTCCTCGCTGGTGATGTTTTCGGCCTCAGCTTCATAGGTCAGACCTATTCTGTGGCGAAGTACATCGTGGGCAACAGCCCTGATGTCTTCCGGAATAACGTATCCGCGACGGCGTAAAAAGGCCAGTGCTTTGGCAGCCAAGGCCAGATTTATGCTGGCACGTGGCGAGGCACCGTAGCTGATCATGTTGCTGAATTTGCTGAGTTTGTACTCATTTGGGAAACGGGTGGCGAACACAATGTCGGTGATGTATGTCTCTATTTTTTCGTCGAGATAAATCTCCCTCACCAGCTCGCGGGCCTTGAGTATTTCCTTTGTCGTCAGCACCTTGTTGGTTTTCGCGTAGGTATTGGTGATGTTTTGACGGAGAATTATTTTTTCTTCCTCTTTTTTGGGGTAGTTTATCACCACTTTTAGCATAAACCTGTCGACTTGTGCTTCGGGCAGGGGATAAGTACCTTCCTGTTCGATAGGGTTTTGGGTGGCCATTACCAAAAACGGCTCTTCCAGCTTGTAGGTGGTTTCGCCAATGGTTACCTGACGCTCTTGCATGGCTTCCAGAAGGGCACTCTGCACTTTGGCAGGCGAACGGTTGATTTCATCTGCCAGGATAAAGTTGGCGAACACCGGTCCTTTTTTTACCACGAATTCTTCTTTTTTCTGGCTGTAAATCATCGTTCCCAACAGGTCGGCGGGCAACAGGTCGGGAGTAAACTGAATACGGCTGAATTTGGCATCGATGATGTTAGCCAACGAATTGATGGCAAGGGTTTTTGCAAGACCGGGAACCCCTTCGAGCAGTATATGCCCGTTGGCCAACAGGCCGATTAACAAGCGTTCGGTCATGTGCTTCTGTCCAATAATTACCTTGTTCATTTCAAGGAAAATCAAGTCGGTAAACTGACTCTCACGTTGGATTTTTTCGTTTAGCTCACGAATATCTGTCTCTAACATATAGGTGTGGTTTATTTTTTTTGACAAAGGTATTAATTAGCGCCTGCTTTACTTGTTAATATATGTTAAACGGTTGTATTGTAGTAAGTTGTGATAACACAACAATTTAGCTTATCCGGTTTTTATAAAAAACGGTCGTGCCGTTGGTTTGTTAACACCTTTTAACTCTGTGATGAGGAAAAAATGTTCTGTGAAATCGTCGGATTACTGATTGAACGCAGAGATAAGCAATTCCAGATCCTGCGATGGAAGGGAGAACAGATGGCCGATGTGTTTGTTGGTGAGGACGCCATTGTACAGATAAACCCCTTTCGAAAAGGGTATGTTTCGTCGGATCATGTTGTGTACTCCGCCAAATTCAGCAATTTGCATGATCATCGGTGTAAGGATATTACTAAGCGATATGGAGGCGGTGTGGGGAACGCTGGATGCAATATTGGGTACACAATAGTGTGTGATGTCGTGCACTTGATATACCGGATTTTTGTGTGTGGTGAGGCGTGATGTTTCGAAACAACCGCCCTGGTCGATGCTGGCATCCACAATTACCGAGCCGGGTTTCATTTTTTTTACGGTGTCTTCGGTAATCAGGCAAGGGGCAATGCCTTGGGCTGCATATTTTGCCGCGATAACCACATCGGCTTTTTTCAGGGCTTCTTTCAGTTCTTTAGGTTGCAAAGTGCTGGTGTACACCTGTTGGCCCAATACAGATTGGATATGCCTTAATTTGTAAATGGAGTTGTCGAAAATTTTTATTGAAGCACCCATGCCGAGCGCTGTGCGGGCTGCATATTCGGCCACCGTTCCTGCGCCAATTATCACCACTTCGGTGGGTTTAATGCCCGGAAATCCGCCCATCATAATGCCTTTGCCGTAAGTTTCGCTGCACAGCAGTTGCGAGGCAATAAGGATAGTTGTGTTGCCTATGATCTCGCTCATCGATTTCATCACCGGCAACGCGCCTGATTTGTCCTGGATGTATTCAAAAGCCAGGGCATTGGTCTTGTTTGCCGACAATTGCACGAAGTAGTCTTTGGTGTTATTGGTTAAAAACAAAGAGGAGATAATCGTCTTTCCTCTTGCCATCAAATTAATCTCGGCAGGGGTGGGGGGAGCAATTTTAAGCACAATGTCGGCCTGGTAAATTTCTTTTGAGCCGGCGGTGAGCAGTGCTCCTGCCTCGCCGTATTCGTGGTTTGTAAAGTGAGCTCCCGATCCGGCGTATTCCTCTATAAGCACCTGATGCCCGTTGTCGGTGAGCAACTGCACGGCATCCGGAACCAATGGCACACGGTTTTCGTTGTTCGATTGCTCCTTGGGTATGCCAATGATGAGTTTGTTCCTGTCGAAAGTTATCGACTGTAGTTCCTCTTTCGGAGCGAGATGTTCCGCTGTTAGTTTCGAGAAAAAAGCTTTACCCTCTTCAATCATGCCTGACACTTTTTAAAGGTGATTTGTGCAAACGTTGCGATCGGCAAGCAATGGTGATTTTGACTCTGTTTTAATCCAACGACTTACGTCGGCCAAACTGCACGATCCGTTCTTCATTTTTGCCCACCTCAACGTTCACGTATACGAAACTTTCGGGTAAAAGTTCCCAAATCATTTCAGGCCATTCGATAAAGCAGTATTCACCGCTGTAGAAGTATTCTTCATAACCAATATCAAACACTTCTTCCAGCTTTTTAATTCGATAGAAATCAAAATGATAAACCCGGTTGGTGTTATCGGTTTGGTATTCGTTGATTAAGGCAAAAGTGGGACTGGTTACCACATCGCTTACTTCCAGCACATCACAAAAGGCTTTGATGAGGGTGGTTTTGCCTGCTCCCATTTTTCCCTTCAAGGCAAAGATGCGGTCGTCGGTCATTTCTTCCAGAATTTTCAACGCAATAGTCGGAAGGTCATCAAGGGTTCGTGCAATCAATGTTTCCATTTATTTGGCATTAAGGGTAATAAAGGGGATGAGCACCTCTTCCATGGAAATGCCTCCATGTTGAAAGGTGTTTTTGTAGTAGTTAACGTAATAGTTGTAGTTGTTGGGATAGGCGAAAAAATCAGTACCTCGTGTAAAAGCCCAGCGGGCACTAATGTTGAGCTTTGGCAGGAAATATTCCTCGGGGTTGGCCATCTCGAAAACCTCTTTGTTGTTGTAAGCCAGGCTTTTGCCATACTTATACCTGAGGTTGGTGTTCACGGCTTTGTCGCCAACAATTTTTACCGGATTATTAACCTTAATGCTGCCATGGTCGGTGGTGATAAGTAAGGTAACATCCTTTTCGGCCAGATACTTAATGATGTCGAAGAGCGAGGAGTGCTCAAACCAGGAAAGCATGAGCGACCGGTAAGCAGGTTCATCATCAGCCAGTTCGCGGATAATCTCCATTTCTGTCCGGGCATGCGACAACATATCGACGAAATTATAAACGATGATATTGAAGTCGTTCGACATGATATTGGAAATGTTCTCATAAAGCTTTCTTCCGGCCTGCAAATTCAAAATCTTATTGTACCTGGTTTTCACGTGCTTACCGTATCTTTTCAGCAATTCGTTAAGTAATTCTTCCTCAAACTGGTTTTTCGTTCCCTCCTCATGTTCATCAGTCCAATACTGTTTGTAGTGTTTTCTAATCTCATTCGGCATCATGCCTGCAAATAGCGCGTTGCGGGCGTACTGCGTGGTGGTGGGGAGAATACTGTAGAAAATATCATCGTTTTGAACGCGGAAGTACTGTTCGATAAGGGGCTGAATTATTTTCCATTGGTCGTATCTCAGGTTATCTATCAACAGCAGGAATACTTTCTTACCCTGACCCAGCAGCGGAAAAACCTTGTCGTGGACTAAGGTGTGCGACATGGTAGGGCTGTCCTGGTCCTTGTGGTGAAGCCAGTTTTTGTAATTTTTTTCGTAAAACTTGCAGAACGCCGCGTTGGCTTCGTTTTTCTGCATGGTGAGCACCTCAATTATCCCCTGATCATCTGATTTTTCCAGATCCAGCTCGTAGCGCACCAATTCTTTGTACACCTCCACCCATTCGCCAGCATCAAGCCTGTCGGACAGCTTCATGCCAATTTCGCGAAATTTCTGTTGGTAGTTCATGGTGGCCTTCTCGCCGGCCAGCTTTTTGTTTTCCAGGTTTCGTTTCAGCGAAAGCAGAATCTGGCTTGGTTTCACCGGTTTTATGAGGTAGTCCGCGATGTTGCTGCCGATGGCATCCTCCATTATCGACTCTTCTTCACTCTTCGTGATCATCACTACAGGCAATCCGGGGCGGCTCTTTTTTATTAATTCAAGTGCTTCAATGCCGCTCATGCCGGGCATTTGTTCGTCCAGAAAAACAATATCGTAGCTGTTTTCGTCGGCCATCTCCACTGCTTCACTGCCGTTGTTAACGGCATCAACTTCATAGCCTTTTTCGGTTAGGTACATGATGTGTGGTTTGAGCATTTCGATTTCATCGTCGGCCCATAATATTCTTATTTTACTCATAGTAGCATTCAGCGATTTAAACGTGTACCTTTGTAATGCAGAAACAGCCGCTTTATTGCTTCAAGCTGTTTCAGGTAACGACAAAATTAACAAAAATTATGAGGGTACCTCAAGTGAATAAACGCAAAATATTAAACGATCCCGTGTATGGGTTTATTAGCATCCCCGACGGGTTGTTGTTCGATTTGATAGAACACCCCTGGTTTCAGCGGTTGCGGCGCATCAAACAGTTGGGTTTGTCTCATCTGGTGTATCCGGGAGCCTTGCACACCCGGTTTCATCATTCGCTCGGTGCAATGTATCTGATGAAAAGAGCTATACTGGAATTGCAGTCCAAAGGCCATGAAATCTCTTCGTCCGAAGCTCTGGCTTCTTACGTGGCAATATTGTTGCACGACATCGGTCATGGACCATACTCACATACGCTGGAACACAGCATTGCCGATGGTGTTAGCCATGAATACCTGAGTAAGCTGCTCATGGTACAACTTAATCAGGAATTTGAAGGAAAGCTGACCGAAGGCATCCGGATTTTTGATAACACTTACCCCAAGGCTTTTTTGCACAAGCTGGTTTCGAGCCAGCTGGATATGGACAGGCTGGATTATTTGAAGCGCGATAGTTTTTTCTCCGGCGTTTCGGAGGGAACCGTTAATTACGAGCGTATTATAAACATGCTCGATGTGGTAAACGACAACCTGGTAGTTGAAGCCAAAGGGATTTACTCTGTCGAAAAGTTCATCATGGCACGTCGGCTAATGTATTGGCAAGTGTATCTGCATAAAACCGTGTTGGTGGCCGAGCATACCTTGATGCATGTGTTGCGGAGGGCAAAAGAACTGCGCATGCAGGGCAATCACCTTTTTGCTACTCCTGCACTCGATTATTTTCTAAAACAAAAGGTAACCAAAGACCTGTTTCTGAACGATGCCGAAGCCCTTCGGATGTTTACCCTGCTCGACGATTTCGACATATTTACTTCGATGAAAGTATGGACCACCCATCCCGACAAAGTATTGAGTTTGTTGAGTCGGAGCATCGTTAACCGCCGGCTTTTTAAAATTGAGATGCAAAGCGAACCTTTTGATCAGGAAAAAATTGAGCAGTTACGCCGGCGCGTGATGGCATCGTGGAATCTTACTGCCGGGGAAGCCGCCAACTTTGTTTTTTCCGACAGTACCTCCAATTATTTGTACCAGTTAGGAAGCGACAACATCAATATCCTGTTTAAAGACGGGCGCGTAATGGATATTGCAGAAGCCTCCGATCAGCTGAATATTTCTCTGCTCTCGAAACCCACGACGAAGTATTTTTTATGTTACCCAAAAGAAGTGGTGGTATAGTGACAATTGGATGGTGCGCCAACAACTGAGTAAGGATGAATGCGTTGCTTGTTATTTCGATAATTTTACCTCAACGGCAATCAGGTATGAATTGTATTCGGGGTGGTCAGGATTTTTCTTGAGAAGCAATTTTAGGTACTTTTTTGCAGGCAGGCAATTGTTGTTGTTGTGGGTACAATCGTTAACATACGATTTGGTTAAAAAGACCAAAGCCTCTTCGTTTTCCGGAAACAGGCTCAAGGCCGTGCTGAATTCAATTATCGCCAGGGCATAATCATTTTTCATGAAATGGAGTTTGCCATATTGCATCATCATGTTAAAACGCTCAGTTTTTTCTTGAAAAATTTGGTTTTCTACCTCCTCACTTACCGCCGGATTATTTGGGGCTTTCCAGGGTTTAAAATACAGAAACATTGACAATATAACAATGAGGCTGAATAACAATATGAGAACACCTGTTTTGTCGTTGTGGTATCTGCCATCGATTCGTTCAATTAGTTCTTCGCGTTCCTCTTTCGATAGCTTCTTCAGGCCTTTTCTCTTTGATCCTTTTACAGCATAGAAGCGTTCAACAATATTGTTATGCCCGGCTCCCTCTCTTTTTTTAAAGGGTTTTCTTGGATTCTGATTGAAGATCCATCTTTGCATTCCAAATCCCATGTATCCCATAGCAGTTGCGAATAGATTTGATAAAAAATGTGCTGGCCGGCAATTTATATTTACTTCTGTGTCAAAGATACCCTTTTTTTGTCATAGTAAAGAGAGGAGTAAAAATTAGCAAGCGATACGATAAAAACTAAAGCAACCAAGTAAGTGTAATGGGAAATAATATACATTTGTAACATGCTAAACGCAATACACTTAAGCACACCATCATGGGTAAAAAACAAGGCGCGTTGATAATTGGGATTAACGCAATATGGAGACAAGTGGGGTGATGAGGTGGATAGTATTCCGTTGCAGTAATACAAGAAAATACAACAAAATTATCATGACAGGGATATTAAGATTTCTAAGTATTATGATTTTCATTTCATGTAGTCACCAAGAGGTAAATCATGAAAAATATATCGTAGTAAACAATGGTTACATATATTCAGTAGTAAACTTTAAAAACGATACGATCTTAAAATTAGATTCCGCCAAATATTTTGTTTGCTTTGATGACACAGTAGAGAATTTTCTTATTGTTGCTCCAAAAACGAGAAAAGGCTGGTGGGCCATTGACTTTGATGAAAACTATCTATTCCAAGTTTATAATACTATACATGGAGAACCTTCACCAGATGAAATCACTAATGGAAGAATAAGAATTGTGGATGAGCAAGGTAAAATTGGTTTTGCAAATGAAAAAGGCGAAATAATTATTAAACCACAATTTGAACAAGTAACGGCATTTTATAAGGGTTTTGCAATAATTGGCCAAGACTGTAGAATTATCCCTTGGGATACCATTCATAGTGTATCAGATTGTCATCATTACTCAATCTCATGTTTAAAGAATGGATATATTGATAAGGATGGAATTATAATTGAAATTGGAAGCTTGACGTTTGATGAGTTGTGGGATAAACTAGATTTTCCAAAGGAATAATAATAATGCATTGTTGCCAAAACATTAGGAATCTGACCAATGCAGATACCCCAGCGATATCCCATAGTAAACCGCACCTACCAGACTATTGGCTAAGCACTTATTGATGTATTATATTGGTTTAGGCATGCGCTCTGAGCAGCAAATCTCATCGCGCACTTGTTTCTTAATCCCGCATTCGCGGGACAAATCCCCGGCACCATTCCTCCACAGTAAAAATTCGTTTCCTTATCGGGTTTCAACCCTTTTTTTGCCGGAAAAATTTGCGACTAATTCGTTTTGAAATTATACTCGACAGGCACAAACATTAATATTTGCAATCTATCACCTCCTTATTCATATTTCAACGACTCCACGGGGTTAGCTCCTGCGGCTTTGATTACATGAAAACTGGTGGTCAGCAGGCCAACAATTACTGCGGCCAGCCCTGCAATGGCCACCGAATACCAATGTATTTCGGTATAATACACAAAGCTCTCTTCCATCCAAAGTGTTAAACGCCAAATGGATACAGGAACGGCCAAAACGAAGGCGATCAGGATGAGCCAGATGAACTCCTTGAACAGCAACAGCATGATGTCGGAGGTGAGGGCTCCGTTTACTTTCCGTATGCCTATTTCGCGGGTTCGGTTTTCGGCTGTATAACTCGATAGTCCCAGTAAGCCCAACAAAGCGATAAACATGGTTATGCCTGAGATGATTAAAAACAATACACCTGTACGCTCCTCAGCGCCATAACTTTCTTCCTGCATCACATCCAGCATCTCAAAATCAAAAGGCCGTTTGCTGCCAAAATCTGTCCAGCTTTGCTCTAAATAGTCGAGTGCTTCCTGCGTTTTTCGGGGCTCGGTCCTGACGGTCATCCGAAACCGCGGAACAGGAGAAATAAACATGATGATGGGTTCGATGGCGTTGTGCAAGGTGTTGAAATGAAAATCTTCTACTACCCCAATCACTTTCATTATTCGGCCTCCTGAGCGGTCAAGTTCCATGCCATAGTGTATTTTCTTTCCCAGCACCTCATCGCCCCACCCAAATTGGCGGGCGGCGGTTTGGTTCACAATCACGGCTAAACTGTCGTCAGTGCCCATATCGCGGTTAAAGTCGCGGCCCTCGATAAGCTTCAACCCCATGGTTGTCAGGAAATCGTAGTCGCATTGTGTTAAAATTACCGCCATTTCTTTCATCTCATTTTCCTGTTCTACCAGCATCACCTGTATCCAGCCATTGCGCGAAGGCACACCTGATGAATTGCTTACTGAGGTTATGGCCGGGCTTTGCAGCAGGTGTTGCTTGAACGATTCAGCGCGACTTCTAAATGCCGAATCCTGTAATTCGAGCACTATCGCGTTCTCTTTGTTAAAACCCAGGTCTTTGTTTTTTAGAAAATGCAATTGCTCACCCACGATGATGGTGGCAATGATCATGACGATGGCAATAAAAAACTGAACCACCACCAAAACCCTTCTTAACCAGTGATTTGTCTTACCTGATTTACCTCCCGAGCCTTTCAGTACGGCCAAAGGCGAAAATCCTGACAGGTAAAAAGCGGGATAACTGCCCGAAATGATACCAATGACGATGCTTAACACCACCAACAACATCACAACATTGGCTGAGAAAAGTGCTTCTACTGAAAGCGTTTTTCCGGTAAGGGTGCTGAAATCGGATAAGAGTAAGCCGCTGATAGCAAACGACAAAATCATGGCTATGATGGTAATGAGCACGGCTTCGCTTACAAACTGAAATATCAGTTGCCGCCGTTCTGCTCCGACAACTTTGCGCAAACCGACCTCTTTGGCTCTTTTGGTAGCCCGTGCCGTGGCCATATTCATATAATTTATGGAGGCCAGCAGCAGTATAAACAAAGCCACGATTGAGAAGATGCTGACATAGGCTTTGTTTCCGGTGGGCAGATCGCTTGCCGTTTGTGCGTTTAAGTGAATCTGATCTAACCGTGTGGTTTTTAAATCGAACGAGGCATTTATCTGATCGCCAATCGATTTCATGTATTTGTCGTAAAACTGAGGGAATTTTTCATGAACCGTCAGCATCGAGCTGTTTGGATTTATCATCACATAGGTATAGACCCCGATGTTCCAGAACCTGTTCGGGTCCATGCTGTTGAATTCATCTTCACCCATTTCTTTCGACAGGGTAGCTGCCGACATCAGTCCATCGAATTTCAAGTGGGAGTTCTCCGGCACATCCTCCACCACGGCAGTAATTTTAAACTGCCTCTCATTGTCGGTTAACACCACCTGTCCGATAGGGTTTTCGTTGCCAAAAAGCTTTCGTGCCATTGATTGAGAAACGACCATGGTATTGGGCTCTGATAAACAACCTTCCAGGCGACCCTGAACCAGCTCATGCGAAAACACCTCGAACACAGTAGAGTCGGTGTAGTAAAATCTACGCTCGTAATATTCCTTTTCGCCTACACGGATCAGCATGTTGTCAGTGCCGGCAAAGCGCACTACTTTCTCTATCTCAGGATATTCCAGTTTGAGTGCAGGCCCGAGTGGAAGAGGAACGATGGCGAAGTTGTCATACTTGGTTCCAATCCTGAAGCTCGACTCGAGGCGATAAATCCTTTGGTAGTTTTGGTGGTATTTATCGTAGCTGAGTTCATCGCTCACATAGAGAAAGATCATGATAAATGTCACCAGCCCAATAGTTAACCCGAGGATGTTTAAGCCGGTGTAGAATTTATTTCTCGCCATGTTGCGAATAGCCGAAAGCAAATAGTTTTTTATCATGATTTTAATGCTGAGACAGGTTAATTACTTTGAAAATTTTCAGCCAGAATCTGCCCATCGAACAACCTGATGATACGGCTACTGTATTCGGCATCGCGCTGCGAGTGTGTTACCATCACAACAGTGGTTCCCTGTTTGTTTAATTCACTGAGCAGGTTCATTACTTCCTCGCCGTTGGCCGAATCCAGGTTTCCTGTGGGCTCATCGGCCAGTATGAGTTTGGGGTTGCTCACCACGGCACGCGCTACAGCCACACGTTGTTGCTGACCGCCTGAAAGCTGACCCGGGAAATGTTTCCGGCGGTGGGCAATCTGCATTTGCTCCAACACTTCGTCAACACGACGTTTCCGCTCTTTGGAAGGAATACCCAGATAAATCAGCGGCATCTCTACATTCTCAAAAACCGTGAGCTCATCAATCAAGTTAAAGTTCTGAAAAACAAAACCAATGTTGTTTTTCCGGTGTTTGGCCCGTTGTCGCTCTGAAGAACCCGAAATTTCGTGGTCCAGGAAATAGTATTTTCCGCTGGTAGGATTGTCCAGCAACCCGATAATGTTGAGCAGCGTAGATTTACCACATCCGCTGGGACCCATTATGGCTACAAATTCTCCTTTTTTTATTTCAAACGACACCTGACGCAGTGCGGTGGTTTCTACCTCTTCGGTGAGGAATACCCTGGATAAATCGATGGCTTTTATCATACTTTTAATTTTTAAATGTTCAGACGTTTGTATATTTATTTAGTTACAACTTTATTCATATTTAATTGAATTCACAGGATCGGTTAGCGAAGCGCGTAACGCCCTTAATGAGGTGATGATCAGGGCTAACACCATGGCCGACAAACCTCCTGTTATGTAGTTTATCCACGAAACAGGCATGGCATAAGCGAAATGCGATAACCAGTAATCGGTGAGCCACCAGGTAAGCGGGAAGGCTATCAGAATTGAAATGAGAACCAATTTGATGAATTCAACCGAAAGCAACCGCACAATTGACCACTCCGAAGCCCCCATCACGCGCCGTATACCAATTTCGCGTGTCCGTTGTGCTGCCATAAAGGCCACCAATCCATACAATCCCAGGGTTGCGATAAAAATGATTATCAGGGTGAGCGTTAAGGCTAAAAATCCCAGCACTTCTTCGTCGTGGTACAGCTGAGCCAGCTCGTTCTCAAACCATGAATATTCAAAAGGTCTTCCCTTTTCCCATTGATCCCACAGGTCGTTTACAAAGGTCATGACCTCCTGCTTGCCTTCAGGATGGATTTTTATCGCAGCATATTTCAAAAACCAATGCACTACACCGGGTTGCTCTTTAATATTCAACACAAATGGACCAGCCGGCTGATGCAGCGAGGTGACATTGAAATCGGACATAACTCCTACCACACGCTCCTCTCCCTGAAGCGATCGGAATTTTTTCCCAATGGCTTCTTCATTCGACTTCCATCCCATATGGTGAACCATTGCTTCGTTTATGAGCACGGCTTTTTCCGGATCTGTTTTCATGTACTCATCGTAATCACGACCTGCAATCAGTTTTATTCCGAATGTTTTTAAAAAATCGTAACGCACCACCAATGCCGGATAAAACTGCCATTGATCGTCGGGGAAACCCTCAGGCCTGAATTCATGGGTATTGTGTGCCACACCCAAAATGTCATCCATGGCGGTTACGCTTTCAATTTTTGGATTTTGTAACAGTTCCTTTTTAAACTGCTCAAAATCGCGGGCTATCATCGTGTTGCTGATAGGAAGCAGCAGAATATTTTCTTTGTTGAATCCGGTATCTGCATTTCGCATGTAACGCAGCTGGTTAAAAATACCCAGAGTGATAATGATCAGGGTGATTGAAACCACGAACTGTACTACAACAAGCAACTTACGTGCAGTACCACTCTTAGCCCCCTGCTTGAGTTGACCGCGAAGCGAGTCGATGGGATTAAAGGCCGAGAGGAAAAAAGCAGGGTAAAGTCCGGCAAGCAAGCCGGTTATCAGTCCGATACCAAACAAACCGAGGATGTATACGGGGTCGGCCAATCGGTCCAGAAAAATCGCCTTTCCGGTGAATAGGTTAAAAACAGGAAGCGATAATTCAGCTATAACCAAGGCAATAATCAGTGCGGAAAACGACATCAGCAGCGACTCTATCAGGAACTGAAAAATCAATTGGTCGCGCGTAGCACCGAATACTTTTTTAACACCAATTTCACGGGCTCTGTGCGCCGATGTAGCTGTGGCCAGGTTCAGGTAGTTGATGATGGCTATGATTAAAAGGAAAAAGGCAATCCCGCCAAGGATGTACAGATACAGTATGTTGCTGTTGGGTTCAATTTCGTAGTCGAGAGATGATTTCAGGTGGATATCAAGTAAAGGCTGAAGATATAGAGTAACATGCTCTTTTTCTGCATCATAGAAATATTTCTGGATAAAGCCGGGGAAATTCTCCGACAGTTGGTCGGCCACACTGGGTTGCAATAGCAGATAGGTCCAGCAGGGATTCCACACCCATGTTTTAGGCAACGACCCGCGGTATAGCTTTCGCAGGCTCGAAATGGAAGCCATCATATCAAAACTGAAATGAGAATTGTGTGGTACATCTTGAATTATGCCGGTGACTTTTAGGTCGAGCAGTTTCTCGAAACGAATGGTTTTTCCCATAGGATCTTCCTCCCCAAAGTAGCGTCGGGCAGTAGATTGTGTAATAACCACTGAGTTGATTTCGTTGAGCGAGGTTTGCGGGTCGCCCTGCAAAAACTGATGATCGAACAAGCTGAAAAAGGAAGAGTCAGCAAAAAAGAATCCCCTTTCGTTATAGCTCTTTTCTTCATACTGAATCAGGGTTCGTGGCACTTGACGGTTGAAAACCCGGGTAACGTTTTTAACCATATCGGGATAATCGTTTTGTAAGGTCCAGGCTACCGGAAAGGGGCTGCTGGCCGATTCTTCGCCCACGCCCTCGAAGTCGTAAACATTTACCAGCCGGTAGATATTTTCAGCATTTTTATGGTAGCTATCGTAGCTTACCTCATCGAGAATATAAAGCCAGATGATGATAAAACTGGCTATTCCGATGGCCAACCCGCTCATGTTAATAAAAGCGTAGAAGGCGTGCTTCGACAGGTTACGAAAGGCTATTCGAAAATAATTTACCCACATAACAAAATCATTCAGTTTCAGGCGGGTTTACGCGACGAAAAAGCAAAGGGATTTTCTTTCCCTCCGGCGCACCGATCTCAACCAATGCCCAGTTTTTGTCATAGGCATTCAGCCGGTGTTGGATGACCGTAACACGTTCGCTGTCAGGACTTCCTTCCCAGCTAAGCAGTTCAACACGGTATTGGCGTGTTTTCGTTTTTCCGTTGATACGCACGTCTATTTCAACGTTTTGCTCGGTATCGATATCGGGGATGAGGATTACAATTTCACGCATAGCCCTTTATTTAAAAATGAGTTTTTCTTTGTCACGAAAACTGTCGTAGCGCGAGATGACCACTTGTTCACCGGGTTCGATTCCTTCGAGCACTTCGTAAAACCGGGTATTCTGGCGGTTGATTTTAATATTCCGCCTGACGGCAAAATCGCCTGAAGGATCGACTACAAAAATCCAGTTGCCTCCTGTTTCCTGAAAGAAACCACCTCGTTTTATCACCACGGCCTCTGTTTCGCTGCTAAACTTCAGCTTAACCTGTATGGTCTGACCGCGTTTTATGGCTTTTGGAGCTTTGTCGTCGGTAAAAAACAGATCAACGCGGAAAGAACCATTGGTTACATCGGTATAAATTTTATCTACATACAAGTCATAAGTTTGTCCGCCATAATCAAAAGCCGCTTCCTGTCCGATAAACACACGCGAGATATACCGCTCATCGACCTGAGCTTCCAGTCTGAAGTCGTTTGGCACATCAATTTGCCCCAGGTGAACGCCAACGGATTTTGTTTCACCTATTTTCAGGTTAAAACTCGACAGCTTGCCATCAGCCGGAGCTTTTACATAGGCGTTTTCCATGTTCTTGCGTAAAAGCCTGATATTGTCGTGCATACGATCTAGCGACAATTCGATGTCGGCCCTTTGTGATTCGCGCGAAAGGCTGTCGAGGCGTTGCAGTTTCAGCGATATATTAAGTTGCCGGGTGGTGAACTCGTTGTCGCGTTCGGCATCTTCAAACTCCTTCTCCGAAATGACTCCCTGGTTGTACAATTGCACTTTTCGTGCAAACTCACGTTTGGTCTTATCAATTTCATACTCAAGGGTTACAATTTCTTTTTGACGGATATATTTGTTTTGTTCCAGCGAAAGCGCCGTGTTTTGCAGGTTGTTGATTTCGGCCAACATGCGGGTTTCCTGTTCCATATAGCTAAGCTCCATCGAGGTGTTAAGCAGTTTCAACAAGGTATCGCCCTTTTTCACCATGTCGCCGTCAGTGGCAAAAATGGCCTCTACCGAACCTCCCTGAATGGCATCAATAAAGTAAGTTTCTTTTGGGTAAACCACCCCATCGATGGGGATGAACTCCTGAAATTTATCCTGCAAAACGGTGGTAATGGTTACATCGTGAATGTCAACGTAGAGTTTTGAAGCGTTGTCGCGGAAAAAAAGCAGGTAAGTTATAAACGCCAGAAACAAGACCCCAACAGCCAGGTATCCTACTTTTTTAACAGTCCACTTTCGCTTTTCAATAATTCGATCCATGCCTTAAGTTTTTTAACAAAGGTTAACTAAACCTGTGCCACGAACTGTATGTGGTTGGTTTATAGCGTTTATACACATTAAAGTCTGAATGATGGACAGGCGTATGTCCGATTGCGCACACTTTTTTGTGCGTTGACGTACAGGGGAAAATGAAAATCAAAGTTGATGCTATTCCACCTCAAACTTGGTTGTGCGGAAAACTAAGTACTTGTAAAGGGCGAAAGCATTTCCCCACTGAAGTGCGGACTATTCGTCTGTCTTCAAAAATCGCTTACAAAAGTCTCGCATTTGCCATGAGTGCTTGTCAGAAATAAAAATGACTCATCTTCAGCCAGAAACTGAACAATGTGACTGTTTGGTGAAATTATTATGGCACAATAATTCAGAGCAAACTCAACAATTTATTCTACTAAAGCCAAAGTTTTTATAAAATTCTAAATGGTATTAAAAAGAATGGGTTATTTTTACCAACCTTTCCATTGGAGAGGTGCTTATTTTACCTCATTTTTAAATCGCGAAAAATTACATATTGAAATACAATATATTAACTTAGTAATAGGTGTTATTGAAAATTACTCAATGCACAAATCACATAAGAACCCTATGCAGACAGACGAAAACATAGCAATAAAAATCTACTTTAGCAGGGCTTCCATAAAGATTGAAATGAAACTAATATCTTCCATGATAACACGTTAACAAATTGATATGTCAAGAACTTTACTAATTCTGGTCGTTTTTTTCCAAGCAATACAGCTATTCTCCTCTGACAACGAGTTTTATATAAAACCTCCGTCACCATGGATTGAAAAAGTCAGATATAATACGGGCTATCAAATACATCCTGATATTAGTGATGATGGCGGTACTTATCTGCTTCTAGATTTTCAGGAGAATGCACAACTACAAGAGTCGTATCGACATATTGTTTATGTAATAGATGAGGAGAATGGAATTCAGAATTATTCTGACATATGGGTCGATTACGACCCGTCGTATCAGCAACTTATTTTTCACGAATTAACTATCCATCGTCAAAAAAGGGAGTTAAACCGATTAAAAGACAAAGATTTTAGAATCGTTCAGAACGAAACCGAACTGGAACGGCAAATATATAGTGGAAATTATTCAGCAGGCATGTATATTGAAGATGTTCAAGTTGGCGATATCATCGAGTATTCCTACACAATAAAAGGAGAAAACCCCATTTTCGATGGAAAGTACTTCAGCAGCTTTAGCCTGAATTTCTCAGTTCCGGTGAATAAGTTCGTACTACGCTTTCTGTATCCAAAAGATCGTAGCATCAACTACCAACTGATTAAAACAGATTTAATGCCTAAAAAAAGTATCCTTGACAATCAAATATGTTTGACATGGGAGCAGGAGAATATACCTGAGGTAGTGCTAAACAGCAATTTGCCTTCCTGGTACAACGCTTACTGTCAGGTTCAGCTGAGCGAATTTAGCCAATGGTCAGATGTGATTGAATGGAGTGTGCCACTTTATCCCCCGATAGATATTGAAAACACAGCTCTCGAATTGAAATTCAATGAGATAACGAAGGGTAAGCAAGATGAAAATGAAAAGATCAACGCAATAATCCAATTTGTTCAAGATGAGATTAGGTATGTTGGAATTGAGGTGAATGAGTATAGTCATCGACCACACAGCCCCATGGAAGTGTATTCAAAGCGTTTCGGTGATTGTAAGGACAAAGCCTATCTTCTGGTAACCCTTTTAAGACACATGGGCGTGGAAGCATGGCCAGCCTACGTTAATACTGAGCTAAAGCAGGAAGTGTCCACTTTTCTTCCGGCTCCCACCATTTTCAATCATGTAATTGTAGCCATCTCTCAGAAGGAAAAACTTCATTTCGTGGATGCGACAACCACCAATCAGCGAGGCGACTTTAAAAATGCCTATGTCGGAAATTATGTTAGTGCTTTAGTGCTTGATCAATCATATAACGGACTGACAAACATACCCTTAAGCTCTAACGAAAAAATAATTATTCGTGAACGACTTGAGGTCTCAGACTCTTTACAACCAACCAAATTCAGTGTGATTAGCACATATTTTGGAAGCGAAGCTGATAATATGAGATTATCGTTTAAAAACCAAACTGCCAAAGAGCAAGAAGTTTCATATCTCAACTTTTACGACTATCTGTACCCAAACATGAAAATGACTGACCCCATAAAAATTACCGACGATCACGAGGATAATGTATTCATGGTGGAGGAGAATTATCAAATAGAAAACTTTTGGACTTACAACTACGAAGAATCCATAGATGATTATGAATCAGTGTTAAACGCTACGAATCTAAAGTATTTTATCCCAACACCTTCACAGAAAAACAGGAGTATGCCTTTCGCACTTTACTATCCTATTGAAATTGAGAATACCATCGAGTATGTCTCGAAAAAGGATGTTAGTATTGAAGAAACTCAAGGAGAAATTAGCAACCCTTGCTTTCGTTTTACCTACGATGTTAAAAAGAAAGGTAAAACCATCGTATTCACATATTATTATAAATCACTGAAAGATTGTGTGCTAGTCGATGAGCTGCCCCAATATTATCGCGATGTGGACAATATTACGGATCAGGTCTATTATGAATTCACTTACGGAAAGAATGATAATGACACTGAGGGGACAACAAACTGGTTAATTGTAATTTTGGTTTCACTCTACACTATAATTCTAATCTATTTTGCGACGATACTCTACCAAAAAGACGTTGAAACACTGTCACTAACCATAAAGCCCATGCCTCTGGGTGGGTGGCTAATTCTGCCTGTTATCGGTGTTTTCACCACACCTATAATAGTACTTTATACCATTTTTTCATCTGGTTTCTTCGATCAGGAATCGTGGGTATTCATTAGTTCGCGTGATAGTGTGGGCTACGACATTTTTTGGACTATTGGTTTCCTTTTTGAACTGTTAATGAATTGTCTGGTGGTCGTTTATTCCGTCTTTCTAATCATCCTGTTAGTAAAAAAGCGAACAATATTTCCTTTGCACTATGTAACACTCAGGGTTGTGGTTCTGGTATTTGTTACGGTAGATGCATACCTTTTAAGTTTAATAGAATCGGAATATTTTGTCTCCGAACCTGCCAATATCAGAGAAATAGTAACATCCATAATTGGCGCGGCCATTTGGATACCCTATATGATGAAATCTCAACGGGTAAAAGATACATTTATCAACGTGCACCTTAAGAACAAACCAATTTTGGCGGAGGAAAAATCCCTCTCTCACCCCAGCTCAAAGGTAGTCACGCCAAATACATGATCTAAATCGACCTTTGGTGGGTTACCATGATACATGCGGGCGGTTTCAAATACCAAATGCATCTTAAACCGTTGTGCCAACCGTTGGGCATCGGCATTAGGTTCTGGAATA
>Ga0180009_10002115_pt1 | contig 23533 bp, 12 predicted proteins | sample OS_PC_MetaG_FD_123537 | JGI IMG/M metagenome (GOLD analysis project Ga0180009, IMG submission 123537) | Groundwater microbial communities from the Aspo Hard Rock Laboratory (HRL) deep subsurface site, Sweden - OS_PC_MetaG | ecosystem: Environmental > Aquatic > Deep subsurface > Groundwater...
AGTTCGGCTGGATCATGCGGCATCGACAGCGCGTGCAGATCAGCGATGAAGATCAGGCACTCGCCCCCTGCGGCATGGGCATCATCCTGCAACTTCACGTAATTGCGGATCGCGCCGAGATAATTGCCAAGGTGGGGCTTGCCCGTGGGCTGGATGCCGGAAACGACGCGCATGATTTGTCCTGCTTTGTTAGTTCTGGCGGCGCATTAGGCGCTGCACCGTCGCCTTGTCGAGTACGCCGAGCACCACGGTGCCTGCGCCATAGGTGACAAGGCTGACCGCCATGATCGCGCCAATTGCCAGCAGGCGCGTGGTAAAGGGGCCGTCCAGCCACGGGGTAATCACCGGCATCAATGCCATCAGCGCCGCCCCCATCAGCGCCGAGGCGAGCGCGATTCGTCCGATCCGTCCAAACACCCGCGCGGGCAGGCGGAAAAACCCGCGCCGCGCCAGAATCCCGCCGAGCAGCATGATATTGATCCACGCCCCCGCAGCCCCCGCCAGCGCGAGCCCGACCACTCCCAGAACCGGCACCAGCACGATATTCAATCCCACCGTCACCACCAGCGAAGCGCCAGCGGTGTAAACCGGGGTGCGGGTGTCCTTGCGCGCGAAGAAATTGGGGGTCAGCACCTTGACCAGCACATAGGCAGGCAGGCCGACAACCAATGCCGAAACCACCATGCCGGTCACGCGTGCGTCCTCAGCCGTGAAGGCCTGGCCCTGCATGAACGCCTTGACGAAGGCGAACCCGGTAAAGAACAGCGCCACCGCGCACGGCAGGGTCAGCAGCATGGCGAGTTCGATCGCGTTGGCTTGCAGGCGCACCGCCTCGTCATCCTCGGCCTTGGCGATGTAGCGGGACAAGGCGGGCAGGATCGCCGTGCCCAGCGCGATGCCGATGATGCCCAGCGGCAGCTGATTCCAGCGGTCGGCCATCGCTATGTAGGTGAGGCTGCCATCGGGCAGCCCGCGAATGAAGAACAGATCGATGAAGCGGCTGATCTGATACACCCCGGCACCAAACACCGCCGGCACGATCAGCACGCCCATTTCCTTGATCCGCGGGGTGATCCGCGGACGCCCCCTCGGAATGCGGAAGCCCGCGCGGCGCATAAACCAGTAAAGCCAGCCGAGTTGCAGCAGCCCGCTCACTGAAACCGCAATCGCCAGCCCGATCCCGGTGGCCGCGCGGGTGGCCTCGCCCGGTGTCTGAAACGCGCCCCACACCAGCGCGCCGAGCAGGCAGATATTGAGCAGGATCGGTGCGGCGGCAGCAGCGGCAAAGCGCGACAGCGAATTGAGGATTGCCGCCACCAGCGTCGCCATGCTCATGAACATCAGGTAGGGAAACGCGATCCGGCCCATCATCACCGCCAGATCATAGGTCGCTTCATTGCCGCGCAGTTCGGCATTGGCAAAGGCCCACAGCACCCACGGCATCGCCACCATCATCACTGCGCCGAACAGCACAAGAATCGGCAGCAGCACCGCGAGCACCTCGCCCGCAAAGCGCTTCGCCTCGCTCTCGTCCACGGCCATGTGACGGTTGAACAGCGGCACGAATGCGGATGCGAACGCGCCTTCGGCAAACAGGCGGCGGAACAGGTTGGGCAGCTGGAACGCCAGCTGCCACGCATCCGCCACCCCCCCTGCGCCGAGCACGCGGGCAAGCATGATGTCGCGGGCAAAGCCGAATATCCGGCTGACCATAGTCAGCCCGCCAATGGTGCCGACGTTTTTCAGCAGGCTCATCGCGCGTGCCCGCCGACGCCAGAAATCAGGAGTTGCCGCTGACGGGGGCGATCGGGGTGCCTCCGGCGGCTTCTTCAGCCCGGCGCGCAGCAAGTTGCTGCATGTAGAGGCCGTTGAAATCGACCGGATCGACCATCAGCGGCGGGAACCCGGCATCGCGCACCGCATCGGCCACCACCCGGCGGGCGAAGGGGAACAGCAGGCGCGGGGCTTCGGCATAAAGGAAGGCATGGGCCTGTTCCTCGGGCACATTGCGCATTCCGACCAGCCCGCAATAGGCCAGATCGATCATGTACATGGTGCCGCGCGTCGATGCGGCGGTCAGGGTCAGCTTCAGCGTGACTTCATGAACATCGGCGCTCACCGATTCGGCGGCGATGTTGAATTGCACATCGATCTGCGGCGGCTCATTCCACTGGAACACGTCCGGCGCGGCAGGGTTTTCAACCGACAGGTCTTTCACATACTGGGTGATGATCCCGACCGCAGGCAGGGTATCGGCGCCATTGGGCTTGGGATCGCTGCCCGCACCAGCGTTGGCATTGTCCAGATCGGTGAGCACGCCTTCTTCGTCGGCCATTGGATATTGTGTCTTTCAATTTGGGTAACAGGAATTGCGTCTGACACACCGTTTCCGTGCGCCAAACACGGCTAGCCGCGCGCCTAGCAGGGGCGCGGCGCGCTCGCAACAGGGTGCAGAATGACATCGCAAACTGCGCGACTTCCGCTCGATCGGCAACGGATTGGCTGTTGGCTATTTGTAATCGATCCCCATTTAAGGCTAAAGTGGAAGTTCATGGACGTTTGCGTGTCATAAGGTGCGCGCGTCCGGTTCGCAGATCGGATTGTTACAGTGCTTGAAATCGTTCTCCTCGCTATGGTCGCCGCGTTTCTCGGCCTTCGCCTTTATTCGGTGCTTGGTCGCCGGGCTGAGCATGAAGAGGAGGCGGTGCCGCAGCGCTTCGATGCGGATGATAAGCCCGCTGGCGTTGTCCACCCTGCCACTGCTGCGGCTGTTGCCGCCCCGCGCGCACCCGAACTTGAAGGCGTGATGCCTGCGGTCGAACGGGGCCTTCGCGAAATCGCTGCGGCGGACAATACATTCAATCTTGGCCAATTCCTCGAAGGCGCACGCGGTGCCTACCGCATGGTGCTCGAAGCGTTCTGGCAGGGCGACCGCGAAACCTTGCGCGATTTGTGCGATGATGATGTCTATGCGGGCTTCGTCGCCGCGCTTGATGCGCGCGAGACGGCGGGCGAAACGCTCGACAACACGCTGATCCGGATTGAGGAAACCCGCATCCATTCAGCCTCGCTTGATGGCCGGGTGGCGCGGATTGCGCTGCTGTTTGTCGCCGATGTTGCCGCCATCACCCGTGACAAGGACGGCAATGTTATCGCAGGTTCGCTCGACGATGCGATTGAAAGCCGCGACGTGTGGACGTTTGCGCGCAACACCGCCGCGCGCGATCCCAACTGGCTGCTCGACGAAACCGACGAGGGTTGATCGCAAGAGGCGGGGTTTGGCACCGCTTGATCGTTCAAGGAGCCTGAAATGCGGTCGGTGCTGGCACTTGGAATGCTGCTTTTCGTGGCGGCGTGCGGGCGCATTATCCCGAATGGCAGCGTGCCGCCGCCAGTGGTTGCAGCCCCCCCAGTCGCAGCCCCCGCAGTCGCGCCGGTGGCGGCGAATGCTCTGCTTGCCGGGGTCGCGCTTGGCCCGGCGGTTGCCGTGCTTTCGGTCAGTGACCGCGATGCGCAAGGGGCGCTTTCCAGCTTTATCGAATCCTGCCCGCGGCTGCTGACGCGTGACGATGTCAGCGGATTGACCCTTGCGGCCGATTGGCGTCGGCCCTGCGATGCGGCGCGCGGCTGGTCGATGGCGCGCGCGCGGCAATTCTTCGCGGAACAATTCGCTCCGGTGCAGATTGGTGACGGCCGCGCGTTCGCCACCGGTTATTTCGAGCCTGAGATCGCTGGCAGCCGCACCCGCCGCGAAGGCTTCACCGTGCCGGTTTATGCAATGCCGCCCGATCTGGTGCGCGCCTGGCCCGATGATGTCCCCGCTGAGGCACGCACGGGCCGCCCGCCGCTGGGCCGTTATGACGAACAGGGGCGCTTTGTGCTCTATCACGACCGCGCGGCGATCGAGGACGGGGCGCTCAATGGGGTGGCTCCGATCATCGCGTGGGCGGCTGATCCGGTGGAGTTCTTCTTCCTCCAGATTCAAGGCTCAGGCCGGTTGCGCACCCCCGAAGGTGAGGTGATCCGCATCGGCTATGCCGGGCAGAACGGGCGCGAATATGTCGGCATTGGCGGCGTGATGCGGGAACGCGGCCTGCTGGGTGAAGGGCCGGGCAAGTATTCCGGATCAATGCAGGGGATCATGGCCTATATCCGCGACAACCCGCGCGAAGGGCGCGATCTGATGCGGCTCAACAAAAGCTGGATTTTCTTCTCGGAATTGCGCGGGGATGGCCCCTTGGGCGCGCTGGGCGTGCCGGTGCGGCGGGAAAGCTCGGTCGCGGCTGACCCCGCCTTTGTGCCGCTGGGCGCGCCGGTATGGCTGGAACTTGACCGGGCGGAGGCCAACGGCTTGTGGGTCGCGCAGGACACCGGCGGCGCGATCAAGGGTGCGAACCGGTTCGACACTTTCTGGGGCGCGGGCGATGACGCGCGGGCGCTTGCCGGCGGGATGAGCGGGCGCGGACGGGCCTATGTGCTGCTGCCACGAGAGGCCGCAGCGCGGCTCGGCGCAGGCCAATGACGCGGCTGCCGCGCGGGCTGACCACTGGCGAACAGGCCGCCTGGGCGCATCTTGCCGCCAGCGTCACCCCGATGCCGGGGCGCAAACAGCCCAGCCCGCCCCAATCCGAGGAGGCTGGCTGCCCGGTGAAATCCGTGCTGCCTATCTCCCCTCCCTTGAGGGAGAAGCCGGGGGAGGGTGTGCGACGCCCGAAGATGGCGCGGCCCGTCCCTTCCCAAACACCGCCCCAAGCGGCGGGTGACAAAGCAGGGGCAGGCCTCGATTCGCACTGGGATCGGCGGATGAAGGGCGGACGGCTTGATCCAGACCTGACCCTCGATCTGCACGATTGCACGCTCGATGCCGCTTATGACAGGATCATGGCCGGGCTGGATCAGGCACGGATGATGAACGCGCGGGTGGTGCTGGTGATTGCCGGGCGCGAACGGCCGGTGGATCCGGCTGATCGGATGGTGCGGCGCGGGGCGATCCGGGCGAAACTGCTCGATTGGCTCGCCGCCAGCCGCCACGGCAGTGCGATTAGCGCGGTGCGCAAGGCCCACATCCGCCATGGGGGCGGGGGCGCGCTGTACCTGATCCTGAAACGCTGACGAAAGCGCGGCCCCAGGATCAGGCAAGCAATGGCGGAGACGGAGTCCGCCGAAGTGACCGTTTCATTGGATGCCAGGCAGGGTCATTTGAATAAAGTTTCATCCATTATCTTAAATATTTAAAGGCTTATCAATTCCACACTGTATCTCGACATATCGCTCAATCTCATGCATCAAGTGGGACCGGAAATGGGACCGATAGTGGGACCGGAGGACGTGGCGATGGGATTAAGAACACTGAACAGGATGAGCGCCACGCAGGCAGCGAAACTCAAAGCCCCTGGCCGACACGCGGATGGTGGCGGTCTCTATCTGTTCATCGACAACAACGGGCGGCGGCGCTGGATCTTCATGTACGCGCGTGGCGGCAAGCGCACCGAGCTAGGGCTCGGCAGCGCGCGGGATCTGTCGCTTGCCAATGCGCGGGCTGAGGCCGCTGCACTGCGTGCCATTCTTGCCAGCGGCGGCGATCCTCGTGCCGAGCGGACGAAGGACGATCATATGCCGACCTTCGGCGAAAGCGCCGATACCTATGTCGAGGCAATGCGGCCGTCATGGCGCAATGAGAAGCATGCCGCACAATGGGTGATGACACTCACCAGGTATGCCGAACCTATGCGTGGCAAGCCGGTCGATGAGATTACCACGCAGGACGTGCTCGATGTGCTGCAACCACTGTGGCAGCGCACGCCCGAGACAGCCGAGCGGCTGCGCGGTCGGATTGAGAATGTGCTCGACGCTGCCAAGGCCCGCGGTCACCGCTCGGGCGAGAACCCGGCACGCTGGCGCGGGCATCTCGACCAGTTGCTGCCCAAGCGTCAGCGTCTGTCGCGCGGGCATCACAAGGCGCTGCCCTATGACGCCCTGCCTGCATTCATGGCAGACCTACGCTCCCGAGATGCGGTAGCGGCACGCGCGTTGGAGTTCTTGATCCTCACCGCTGCCCGTTCGGGCGAGGTGCTTGGCGGGCAAGCCGACGAGATCGATCTTGAGAAACGTGTCTGGACCATTCCGCCAGAGCGGATGAAGGCAGGCCGCGAACACCGCGTGCCCCTGTCGCCGCGTGCAATCGAGATCGTAAAAGCCATGCAGGCGCTCGGCAGACCGCCCTTTCTCTTTCCTGGCCCCAAGCCCAAGGCGCCGCTTTCATCAATGGCGATGGCGATGCTGCTCAGGCGGATGAAGTCCGATGTCACCGTGCACGGGTTCCGCTCGACCTTTCGTGACTGGGCCTCCGAGACAACCAGCTTCCCGCATGAGGTGTGTGAGATGGCACTGGCCCATACCATCGCCAACAAAGCCGAAGCTGCGTACCGGCGCGGCGATCTGTTCGACAAGCGCCGCAAGCTCATGGAGGCATGGGCAGGATATTGCGCAAGCTCTGGCAAGGGCAAAGTCATCCCACTTCGTTCAAGCGAGAAAGCCTGATCAGGCTTTTACTATCGCTTCGCTTCGGACTCTGGCCGCCAACTGGCCGGATCTTCAATCCAGCGGTTGATGGCGGATTCCCGCCATCCTGCACCGTGAATGCTAATCCTCACTTGCGCCGGGAACGTCCCCTCATTCATCTTACGGTAGAGCGTCGAGCGGCTGAGGCCTGTGCGCGCAAGCACGGTGCGGATACGGATAATACGATCGGGATCGGGCATGAGCAAAACTCCAATTCGGATGCGGCGGCACCCGTTGGGCCTGCATCGGAAGCGGATTTACTTGGCACAAGTATGATCCACAGGGCGTAGGGCTTCGGCGCGCAAATAAGGGCAGGCGGCGGGTTCGCAGTTGACTGCGCCGAGGTTCATCTTGGCTAGCGGAGACAAACTGGATCTTCCGAACAGCCATCAGCTTCCTAAAATGTCCGACCTTACTCGCGTTCTCGAGATGACAGTCGTCCCTGCGATGCACACCCCCGTCGAAGTGCGGATTGTCTCGACACAGCTATCCAGACACAGGGATCCAGAGCTTCCGCAACCCTCGTCGTCATGACAATTTCATTACAGCCTTGCGCCGACGCAGGCAAAAACACCTTTTCCATTCCAATGGTTTGGAAGTTGCTTGCATCGTGGCTGTTGCGCCCTAAACCTCTTACCTAGGGTCGCAACCAACTATGCCAGAATCGTCCGAACAAACCCAGACGGGACCTGCCGACGCAGCGCTGGCGAGCTTCGTCTTGCTTGCCCAGTTTCTGGGCGTGCCTGCCGATGCGCAGCAGATTCATCACGATCGCGGGCAGGGCGACCGGCCTTACGCTTTCGACGACCTGATCCGCATTGCCAAGAAGCTGGGCCTTATGGCACGCCGCAAGGAAGCCTCGCTCTCCGACCTTCCCAAGCTTCCGCTGCCGGCTCTGGTGAAGCTCAAGGAAGACGATACCGCAATCCTGCTCAAGATCGATGACAGCGGCGAGAGCGGATTGCGGCACATGGTGCTGCGCAGCGATGGTCAGCGCCCCGAAATCTGGAGCGAGAGCGATGTCGCCGAGCGTTTCGCGCTGACTGGCGACAAAATCGAACTGCTGCTGATGACGAGCCGCGAACATATCGCAGGGCAAAAGCGCGCCTTCGATATTTCCTGGTTCATCCCGGCGCTGGTCAAATACCGCAGGCCGCTGCGCGACGTTCTGATCGGCAGTTTTTTCCTCCAGCTTGTCGGCCTCGCTTCGCCGATTTTCTTCCAGCTGGTGATCGACAAGGTGCTGGTCAATCAGGCGATGAACACGCTTGAAGTGCTGGCGGTAGGCCTGACTGCAATCCTCGTGTTCGAAACGCTGCTTTCGGCTTTGCGCAACTGGCTGTTCGCGCACACCTCGAACCGCGTCGATGCCGAGCTGTCGGCGGCGCTATTCCGCCATCTGGTGGCGCTGCCGCTTTCCTATTTCGAGGCGCGCCGGGTCGGTGACAGCGTGGCGCGGGTGCGCGAGCTGGAAAGCATCCGCAACTTCCTCACCTCCAACGCGGTGACGGTGGTGATCGACCTGTTCTTCACGATTGTGTTCTTCGCGGTAATGTATCTCTACTCGCCGCTGCTGACGCTGATCGTCGCGCTGACCATCCCGATCTATCTCACCATCTCGATGTTCATCACTCCGCCGCTGCGTGCCCGGCTCGACGAGAAGTTCAAGCGCGGGGCGGAAAACCAGTCCTTTCTGGTCGAGACCGTGACAGGCATCGGGACATTGAAGGCAATGGCGGTCGAGCCGCGGATGCGCGACCGCTGGGAAAAGCAGTTCGCAGGCTACATCCAGACCGGCTGGGATGTGACCGTGCTGTCGAATTGGGGCAGCCATCTCATTCAACTGGTTTCGAAGCTGACCACGGTAGCGATCCTGTTCTTCGGCGCGCAGGCGGTGATCGCAGGTGATCTCAGCGTCGGCAGTCTGGTGGCCTTCAACATGCTGTCGGGCCGGGTCGCGCAGCCGATCCTGCGGCTGTCGCAGCTGTGGCAGGATTTTCAGCAGGTGCGAATCTCGGTCGACCGGCTGGGAGACATCCTCAATTCCCCCGCCGAGCCCGAACACAACCCCAACCGCGCCACTCTGCCGCCGATCATGGGTCAGGTCGAGTTCGACAAGGTCCGCTTTCGCTACCGCCCCGATGCGCCCGAAGCCTTGCGCGGGATCAGCCTTGATGTCGCACCGGGGGAGATGATCGGGATTGTCGGCCCTTCGGGTTCGGGCAAGTCCACGCTGACCAAGCTGGTGCAGCGGCTTTACGTACCCGAGCAAGGCCGGGTGCTGGTCGACGGCACCGATCTGGCGCTGGTGGATCCGGCTTGGCTGCGCCGACAGATTGGCGTGGTGCTGCAGGAGAATATCCTGTTCAACCGCACGGTCCGCGAAAACATCGCGCTCGCCAATCCGACCTTGCCGATGGACCGGGTCATTGCCGCTGCCGAACTCGCCGGCGCGCACGAATTCATTCTCGGCCTGTCGCAAGGCTATGACACGATCATCGAGGAACGCGGCGCGAACCTTTCGGGCGGACAGCGCCAGCGCCTCGCCATTGCCCGCGCGCTGATCACCGATCCGCGCATCCTGATCCTTGATGAAGCGACCAGCGCACTCGATGCCGAAAGCGAGGAGATCATCCATAACAACCTCGCCCGCATTGCGCAAGGACGCACCGTGCTGATCATCGCCCACCGGCTGTCGGCGGTCCGGCCGTGCAATCGGATCATCACCGTCGAAGCGGGCGAGATCACCGAGATCGGATCGCATACCGAATTGCTGCGGGCGGGCGGGCGCTATTCGCAGCTTCACGCCAAGCAGACCGGTTATCGCGGCGATGCCGAGGCCGTGCCGGCATGAACATCCTGGCCGACCGCTTCCCCACGCTCGCGCGCCACTGGCAGGTGCTGCGCGAAAGCTGGCGCAACCAGAACGAGGCCGACAAGGTCTTCAAGCCCAAGGACGAGCATGAATTCCTGCCCGCCGCGCTCGAAATCATGGAGAAGCCGCCCAGTCCCGGCCTGCGCTGGCTGCTGCTGATGACCTGCGTGTTGTTCGTGCTGGCGCTGATCTGGTCGATTATCGGGCGCATCGATGTGGTTGCGACCGCCGCGGGTAAGACCGTGCCGGGCGAGAACGTCAAGATCGTGCAGCCGATCGAGATCGGCGCGGTGCGCGCGATCCACGTGAAGAACGGCCAGTTCGTCAAGAAGGGCGAGCTGCTGATCGAACTCGACCCGACGCTCGCCACTGCGGACGAGGCGCAGAGCATACAGTCGCTCCGCTCGGCGCAGATCATCAAGGCGCGCAATGATGCCTTGCTTGACCACCTGCGCGGCGCACCGGCGCGCTTTGTCGCGCCTGCCGGAACTCCGCCCGGCATAGCGGCGACCGAGGAAGCCTTCGTCCGCAATGCGGTGGCGCAATACGAAGCGCAACGCAGCGCCCTGATCCAACAGCGCGCCGAAAGCGAAGCCGATCTCGCCGGCGCGCGCGCTGAGATCGCCAAGCTCGAAGAGGCGCTGCCTTTTATCGACAAGCAGCTAAACGCCCGGGCCGAGCTGGCGAAGAAGGGATTTTTCTCGACGCTCAAGCTTCTCGAATACGAACAGCTGCGCGCCGAGCACCTGCGCAACATCGAAGTCCAGCACGCCAACTTCGCGCGCTCCGAAGCCTCTATCCGGCGGCTTGAGGCAGAAATGCTGAGCCTGCGTGCCGGGTTCGGCCGCACTGCGGTCACCGACTTTGCCGAGGCCGAAAGCGAAGCAGGGCTTGCCAGCGAACAGCTGCGCAAGGCGGCGCGGATGCGTCAATATCAGGAACTGCGCGCGCCGGTCGACGGCGTGGTACAGCAGCTGGCCGTGACGACGGTGGGCGGGATCGTCCAGCCCGCGCAGGCGCTGATGGTGATCGTGCCCTGTTCGGGCGGCGGGGCAGACGCGGCGAGCTGCAACGGCGGTGTGACGGTGGAGGCTTTCCTGCAGAACAGGGACATCGGCTTTGTGAAGGTCGGTCAGCGCGTGGCGGTAAAGCTCGAAGCGTTCAACTTCACCGATTACGGGCTGATCGATGGTAAGGTCATTACCATCAGCCGCGATGCGATCGACCAGAGCCAGCAGCCGGTGGGCAGCGTACGCGACGAAAACGGTCGTCCGATCCAGCCGGGCCTCGTCTACGCCGCAAAGGTCGAGCTGGCCTGCGGCGCCAAGGATCCCGCGCGCCATCCGCTGTGCGACCGGGTGCAGCCGGGCATGGCCGTTCAGGCCGAGATAAAGACAGGGCGGCGGCGGATCATCCAGTACCTGCTGTCCCCGATCAGCCAGGCGTTGAGCGAGGCGGGGCGGGAGAAATAGAGCAGAACCGCCCGGATGTTGTTAGGCAGCTCGAAACGGGAACTACGCTCTAGCATCGTTAGCTGCCTCAATTGAAGGACCGACATTCACTGCGCGGAAACCGCAGAGATCCGCACATGTGAGCGTTAGTCACTGTTTTGAAGTAATATTCCCGCTTGCCAGAACTGGAGAAAAATGGTTCCTTATGGGAAGATGAGGAGGCTGGGATGCGGACATCAATTGGTCAGGCGGTAAGCGCTGAAGGGCAATGCGCTCCTCACTACGACGGTGAGCATGATCAGGTCATGGACGCTAGCCAATCTCGAAGTGATGCAATGGAAGGCCGTCGATGAGCGTCGGCCCTCACGGCTTAGCAATACGCCGCTTGTTTCCCACACAAATCAATGATGCCACGTCGGGTAATTCTTCGGTTGCGAACCATTTTCTGGATTGGACTGGCTGCAATATCGAACGGCGGGAAAACTCGGAGGCAATGTCATGATGGGCGAAGTCTATGTTGTCCATAATTGGCGGGGTGGAAACGTCGGTGTCAAAACGGGAAGTCGCACGAAGTACTTTAACCATGAATGGAACCCGCCCCAATTCGAGGTACCGACACCTCCCAACGAGGTGTTTGAAGCCATTCATAAGGTCAAGCAGGGCGCTCCTTTGGACCGAGCCGAACTGCCTGAAGCCGCTGCTATATGGAACGAAAAGGCATTCGCGCGGCAAGGTGATCTGACGGCTATCGGCGGATTTTACGCGGTTCGGGGCAGGATGGCAGAGGTGCTGCTACAGTTTGACCTTGGCGAGGGAAGTCTGATCCCGGTTCCGCTGTTTAAGGATGATCTGATAACACCGTGGCCCGAGCCGGTATGGTGGGTCAATTTCGGTGCGAATAAAGAGTGCTTTTTGCCCGAGGAAAGCAAAGGCGTCCGGTTCCTGATGGAGCATCGTGACGGATATAAAGTATGGACGTTCAATGGCTCTACCGAAGATGACATGATCGCCGTTTCTCCGAACGCACTGACCGGCAGTGTGCTTTGGATCGAGAGGGGCCTCCTGAGGGAGATCTTTATATCTGGTGACCTCATGCGCACTCTCGCTGAGGCGAAAATCAAACCCAAACTGCGCTTTAGTCGCGTACGCATTGTTGGAGACCATCAATGAGCACCGGACCGCTCAGCATTGAGCTGCATCACCTATTCCCGACACAGATCAAGAATGCTGAAGCGGGCGATCCTCTGATCGCGAAACAATTTCTGGGTTCGATCGGCTTCGATATCGAATGGCAAGGAAACAAGCGCGGTCTGTTTGTCGATCAAGAACTTCTTGGAAAACTGAGGTCCGCTTCACCGGAAATTCGTGCTGCCTTCAAGGCAGCCGGTTTTGCCGAGAACCAGCACGGGGGTTCGCACCCAAACTATAACGATTTTATTATCGGTGAATTGGCAAATTTCTCAGCTCAGGCGAATGCCGGAACAACGCCATGGAGCCCAGAAGCCAAGCAGGCTGCTGCTTACGACCTTCTCCGTTTTGTCGACGATTTCGTCGCCTCCGGTTCGTTGAGCGTCAAAGGAACATCTCTTGCAGACTTTCAAACGTCATGGGCCAACTGGCGCGGTACCCGTGACTATACAAACCTCCTGCCTGGGGACGCGGTTGATATTGCATCATTTGCAAATGGCCTAGACAAAACGTCTACGCCGCCGGTGATCGGCGAAGGGCAAGAAGTAGCCCGAAAGAATTTAGCTTCGCAGCTCTATAATAAAGTGAGTGGCTCAAATGGAACTCTCGCACTCCTAAATATGGACGAACTTCTTCGCCCCGAACTTGCAATCATCAATGGCAACAAAGCCACCTCGATAATCACTCCACTTATCTATTCCCTCATTGGTAAGGGTCTAACCGGCACTAAAGGTGCCGCGGCCTTTACGCAGAACTTTGCTGATGATCAGACTGGAGGCGTCGTTTTCGACCCAGACGAGATCAAGGTAAGGCTAGAAAGCGTTTTGGGCATTCTTGGAGATGCTGCCGATCTCCTACCTGAGCGGCTCTCTGACCTCGGCGATGGCGTGCTTCAGGCAGCAGGCAAATCTATCGGACCAATGATTGTTGGGGCAGGCGGCAGCATAATCGGTGACGCAGTCGAGTTTCTGAATTTGGCTTACGAGCCGATGAAGAAGGGCCTTAGAACAGGCGATTGGTCAGACTTTTATGATGTAACAATTGAGTACGGAACCGCGGCGGCTGTTAGCGCGGTTCTGGTCGGTGGTGCTGTCGCTGTTGCCGGCGCTTTCGCCGGACCGGTTGCTGCAGCCTTTGTTGGCGCAGGTTTCGCCGCTTACGGCCTCTATGACGCCATTACCAACGGCGTTGAACTATTCGGGCAAATCACCGCTGATCTTGCCGGTGTAATTGAAAAGGTTGAAGTCTCGATCATCAACTTCGCGCTCAGCTTGGATGAAGGTCTGTCTCAGCTTGCTCGCGCGGTAGGTTATATTTTCGGCGTCGATCCCGAGCACCCTCTATTCAACGTGGTCGGTGAAACGCTGGTCACGAAGTATCTCGTTGATCCGCTTGAAGCTGAGCTGCCTGGCCGTGTCGACGGCACTGATAAGCGCGAATGGTTCTTCGGCAAAAACAATGCTGTCATCAACGCGGGTGGCGGAAATGATGAATTATATGTGGCTGATGCGACAGTTGCTCGTGGTGACGCTGGTAATGACGTAGTAATCGGTCGTGACTCCAGAATCATTCGAGCCGGTCAAGCTATTGATCCCACCAATCCGGAGTCCCCGTTAGCAAACACAGACCTCGTAATGCAGTTGGATGGAGGGGATGGCGACGACTGGATCATTCTGATCGGCGGGGACGGAGGAGTTCTCCGCGGCGGTGCAGGCAGTGATATTCTAATCGGAGGCGGCGCCGAGTCGCATCTCTATGGGGGCGAAGGCTCGGATTTGTTTCATATTGGAGCAAATTCGATCCTCCACGATGCGGAGCTTTCCGGAGAGTCTGTTTGGATGGGATTGCCTATTTTTGGTGGTACCAAGCAATGGTGGATGGAAGGTAACAAGGCCTATTGGTCTCCTTTTTCAACCATCATGACTGCCTTTCCTGTCATTGGCTCGGAGATATTGGCGACGGCTTCATTCTTTGTTGACGTGGCAACGATGAAGTTCGCTAGCTTTCAATCATACGAAGACGGCGGCATGGGAATCAATATCGGTTACGGTCTTGGCGGTGTCGCAAAAATTGAAGATTATCAGCTCGATCTTGATTCCGGAAAGGCTAGCGGCGGTGTAGTTGTCTTCTCGGCGAGCCGCGCGGGCGATGCCAGTTCGGGCTTCGAGAGGCCGAGCCAGGAAAAATTCACCCAGTTCCTCAATCTCGCCCTGAAGGCTGGTTTCGGCGTAGGCTTTTCCGGCTGGGACCCGATCGTACTCGATCTGGATGGTGATGGTTACGAACTGACAACTCAGCGTAACAGCGGTATCCACTTCGAATTCGACGGCGATGGCTTTGCCGAGAAAACAGGCTGGGTGCGCCCGGACGATGGCTTCCTCGTTCTCGATGCTAATGCGAATGGCGTAGTTGATGACGCGACGGAATTCTTCGGAGACGAGACCCAGGGCGGGTTTGTCGAACTTGCCACATACGATCTTAATCTTGACGGGGTGATCGACAGCCTCGACGCAGTGTTCGGCGATTTGCGTGTCTGGCGCGATCTGAATAGTGATGGCGTGACAGATGCTGGCGAACTCGTTAGCCTGTCTGATCTGGGCATCTCGTCGATCAGCCTCGCAGCAGTCGCACCCGCTGAAGAACTCAACATCGGCGGCAATGTTGTTGCCTTTGAGTCCACCTTCACCCTTACTGACGGCACGGTGCGCAAGGCCGGCGATGTGGTTCTCGATATCAGCCATATCGACACTCGCTACATAACCGACACGGCGGTGTCCGTCGAAGCGTCAGCGCTTCCAAAATTGCGCGGCTTCGGTAACGTTGCCGATCTTCATGTTGCGATGAGCGAGAATGCGTCCCTCCTCGCACAGGTTGCCGCCTTCGACGCACTTGCCACCAGCGACCTCGCGGCTCTCAAGCATGCTGCAGAAGAAATTCTCTACGCCTGGGCCGGTGTGGACGGCGTGTCGGCCGACCCTATCGGAACGGAAGGCTTCGATGCTCGCAAGCTTGCCTTCCTTGAAGCCTTCGGTGGTCAGGAAATCGCGCCGCGTGACCCGGTGACCGGCGCAGTCTCTACTGCCGGTCTTGCGGAGCTCGAAGCCAGCTGGGACTATACGCTCGAGAGCCTCACGCTGCGGCTGGTTGTGCAGAGTTCCAGCCTGCCGGCCTTTGCGGACATGACTTATCGCGAGGATCTCGATCTAATTGTGATGGGTAGCGCTGGCACGCTCAAGCAAGCCTACAGCGCGATCTTGGCTGGCCTATCGAGCGATCCTGCGACGGCGCTGGGCGAGTGGGAGGCTTGGGGTGAGCTGCTGCGCGCAGTTCAGGACGGTTCGCGCCGTTTCGACAACAATATCGTTCGCGACGACTTCGCTGCGGCGCAGCTTCTGGCTGCCATTGCTGAGAGTGGCACTAATTTGGATCTGGCAGCGCTCGCTCCGGCCCTCGGAATCACTAATCTTCGGATCGGTGCTGCTGGCGGCGAGAACTTGAGTAATGTCAGTGGCGGAACTATCTTTTCCGGCCTTGGCGACGGAGATATTGCGCGCGGCCGGACTGGCCAGGATGTATATCTGCTGGAAAGCGGATTTGGCAATGTTGTCATTGACGACGAAGAAGGCGTCCAAACCGGTGATCGAATCCGATTTGTCGATCTTAACCGTGCAGATGTCTCTGCTGCGCGGGTCGGCGATGATCTCATACTGACTGTTACAGCAAACGGAAACACCGTTACGGTTCTTGGCCAATTCGCCGACGTAGTACCGCTCTCGTCCGACGTCTTTGCTAGCAATAATCGCGGCATTGAGGAAATTCAGTTCGCCGACGGCACGGTGATGGAACTGCCGGACATCGCCATCGCTGTTGGCGAAGGCACTGCCGGTGACGACGTGCTTGAAGGCACAATGCACACCGACGTATTCCAAGGACGTGCCGGCAATGATACCCTGATGGGTGGCGATGATGCCGATCTCTATGTCTTTGATGCAGGGGACGGCGCTGACATCATTCGCGATCAGCAGAGCAATCCGCTGCTGAAGGCAGCGGACATGCTCATCTTCGGCGATGACATTGCGCCCGAAGACCTGATCTGGTCGCGCGGAAGTGATCCGGACGACCTCGTGATCACGATTGGAAGCAGCGGCGACAGCATTACAGTCGAAGAGCAGTTCAGCTATTCCTCGCTGGGCTACAATGGCCAGTTTGCGCTGAACTCGCGGATCGAGCTATTTTCGTTCCGCCACTTTGGAGATGTCTACACACACAAGGACATCCAGCAGCAAATGATTGCCGCCGAAACGACAGGCGCTGACGATATCACACTCGGGTTCGGGGACGACGATACGTTTGGGGCCAGCGCCGGTAACGACACGCTGGTCGGTCTCGACGGTAATGACACCTACTCCTTCGGTCGCGGCGTCGGTAACGACACCATCGACGAGCAGGCCATCTATATCGATGTTGATGTCGGCCTCGGCGGGCTCCGGCTCGAAATGGGCGCCGATACAGTCGTTTTTGCACCCGATGTCGATCCCGAAGACGTCGTCTTCACACGTCTGAGCGAAGCACCGGATCTTACGGTCACACTCGACAGTGGCGAAACTCTGACCGTCCGCAACCAGTTCGATGGGTTTCAGACCGGGCCGCTTGGGTCGCAATGGTTTGATCGAATCGAGTGGTTTGAGTTCGGCAACGGCACGCGCCTTAGCTGGCAGGATGTGCTGCTCGATGTCACGACGGGTGCCGAGGGTGATGACAGCCTGTGGGGAGACCTGTTCGAGGATACCCTGGCTGGCGGGCTCGGGAACGACTATCTTTCGGGAGGCGGATATGCCGACACTTACATCTTCAATTCTGGCGATGGTCAGGACACCGTCGATGATGACAATACATTCATCCTCGGCTCCGGGTTTGTCAGTGTCGATACGGCACCAGACATTCTGCGGCTCGGGGAAGGCATCTCTTCCGCCGACGTCTCGCTGGAGCGCGTTGGCCAGTCGCTAAAGCTGAACATTGGCATCAACGGCGACAGCGTCCTTCTGCAAGGACAGAACGATTATTATCATACGGGCGTATTCGGGGCTATTTCGAACGGCCGGATTGAACGCGTCGAGTTTGCAGATGGCGAGGTTTGGACCTGGCAGGACCTCAATGCCCGCGCAATTGCGGATCAGACGACAACAGGTGACGATACCATTGATGGCTTTGCTCTTGAGGATCGGTTCGAGGCGAGCGCCGGAAATGACATCATGCGCGGTGGGGACAGTGGCGATACCTATTTGTTTGGTATCGGTTCGGGGGAAGACCGGATCGAGGAGACGGTAAACAACCAAAACTTCGATGATGATGATCGTGTCGAATTCACGCCCGGGATCACCCAAAGCGACGTTACATTCGAACGTGACGCCGACAATCTTATTATCCGGATTAATGGCACCGCCGATCAGCTGACCATCGCGGGCCAATTCGATAATTATGTCGGCTTTACCGACCACGACGTGGAGACCTTCCACTTCGCCGATGGCAGTGTGGTCACAAAGGCCGAGATCCAGACGCAGCTGACGACAGGGACGAGCGGTAATGATGTGGTTCGTGGCTTCCACACCAATGACACACTCATTGGCGGCGCTGGAACTGACAGCCTTTACGGCGCAGATGGATCAGACACCTATCTTTTCAATCTCGGGGATGGTCAGGACACGATCTTTGAGGACGTCGAGTATGCCAATCTGGACGATGACGATCGGCTGAAGTTCGGCGCTGGCATCCTGCCCTCCGATGTGATCCTCAGCCGTTCAGGCGATGCTCTCACGCTGTCAGTCAGCGGAACCACGGACGCTGTCACGGTCGCTGGACAGTTTGCCTTCACAAGCTGGTACAGTTGGAATGATGTTGAGTTCTTCGAGTTCGCCGACGGGACAGTCTGGACAAAGCGCGATGTCTCCAATTTCCTGAGTGGTGGTACCAGCGGGGACGATGTGCTCGTCGGCACTTTCCAGAGCGACGAACTCAATGGGCTCGCTGGTAATGATATCCTGCGCGGAGGCGATGGCTCGGACATCTACTATTTCGGAATTGGGTATGGTCAGGATACCATCGAAGAGACCGTTACGAATGCCAACCTCGCTAATTTCGATCAGATAGTCATGAATCAGGGTGTTCTGGCAACGGACCTGACCTTCACCCGTAATGGCGATGCGCTCACAATCGGAATCGCTGGTACAACCGACACGATCACCGTGGCGCGCCAGTTCGATAATTACATCGGCCGTACCGACTACGATATCGAGCAACTTCAGTTTGCCGACGGCTCAATAATGACTAAGGAAGAGATACAGGCGGTTCTGACGGTTGGAACACCAGCTGATGAGGAAGTCCTTGGTTTTCACACCAACGATGTGCTCGATGGAGCCGCGGGCAACGACATTCTGCGCGGATTAGACGGGTCTGACACATATCTGTTTGGTCGAGGATCTGGCAACGATATCGTCCGCGAGAGTGTGCAGTACGTCAATCTCGACGATGACGACCGCGTTCTGTTCGCGTCCGACATCGCGCCTGAAGACATAATCTGGTCGCGTAACGCAAACAGCTTGATCATTGGTATTGCCGACACGAACGACACGCTGACGGTGGAGAACGGCTTCGCGAGGGAAGGCAGTACCGGCTACACTTGGCGTGACGTGGAGCGCTTTGAATTTGCTGATGGTACGGTGCTGAGCAAAAGCGACGTGCAGGCGATCGTGCTGCAGCCGACCGATGGCAATGATACGATCGATGGATTCTGGACGTCTGACATTTTGGCGGGTGGACCTGGAGATGACCTTCTTCGCGGTGGCGAAGGCAACGATACTTACATCTACAATCTCGGCGACGGCGATGATACAATTGCCGAGTGGGTTGCCTATTACGGCAGTTTTGACACCCTGCAGTTTGGCGCGGGTATAGTCGCCGATGATCTCCGGTTCGCAGTGTCTGGCGAGAACTACATTGTCACCTTCGATGGCAGCGCTGGTTCGATCACGCTTAATTCGCAAAGGACTGGTGGGCGCGCTGGAGGTGTCGAAGGCGGCGTGAACGAGTTCCGGTTTACTGATGGCACGGTCTGGAACCGCGCGCAGATTGATGCGGCATATCTGGCCAGCCAGACCACAGGCGGCGACGACCTGATCTTGGGCACCAATCGAAACGATGTCATCGATGGCGGCGCCGGCAATGATACGCTCAGGGGCGGGCTCTACAGTGACAGGCTCATCGGCGGGGCAGGCAATGATCTGCTCGAAGGCAATGACCAGAACGACACCTACGTCTACAATCTGGGAGACGGCGATGACACAATTGCCGAGTGGCAGGCCTATTACGGCAGCTTCGATATTTTGGAGTTTGGTGCAGGCATAGCCGCCGAGGACCTTCGCTTCGCCGTGTCGGGCGAGCATTATGTCGTCACCTTTGACGGAAGCCCCGGATCGATTACACTCAACTGGCAGCGGACCGGCGGACGCAGCGGTGGACGCGAAGGCGGCGTGAACGAGTTCCGGTTTACTGATGGCACGGTCTGGAACCGCGCGCAGATCGACGCGGCCTATCTGGCTGACCAAACTACAGGCGGCGACGACTTGATCTTGGGCACCAATCGTAGCGATGTCATCGAAGGCGGTGCCGGGAATGATACGCTTAAGGGCGGGCTCTACAATGACAGGCTCATCGGCGGGGCAGGCAATGATGTGCTTGAGGGCAGTGATGACGATGATACCTACGTCTACAACCTGGGCGATGGCGATGACACAATTGCCGAGTGGCAGGCCTACTACGGCAGCTTCGACATACTGGAGTTTGGCGCGGGCATAGCAGCCGAGGACCTTCGCTTTGCTGTTTCGGGCGAGCATTATGTCGTCACTTTCGACGGAAGCCCCGGATCGATAACGCTGAACTGGCAGCGGACCGGCGGACGGAGCGGCGGACGCGAAGGCGGCGTCAACGAGTTCCGGTTTGCTGATGGCACGGTCTGGAACCGCGCGCTGATCGATGCGGCCTACCTTGCTGACCAGACCACAGACGGGGACGATTCTATCCTCGGAACAATTCGCAATGATGTGATTACGGGTGGGCTTGGCAACGACACTCTGAACGGCAGCTCCGGAACCGATGTTGCCACATATGCCGGACTGTCGACCGAGTATTCCATGCTCACGGGCGGAGGGACGTTCCAGATCCGTGACGATGTGACGGTAACCGGCGCAGACGAGGGAACGGATACCCTTATCAGTGTGGAAACATTGCAGTTCGGCGACGGGCAAACGGTCGGAATTACCTCGCCTATCATCCTCGATCTCGACGGCAACGGCATCGCAACAGTCTCTGCAGCTGACAGCGATGCGCAGTTCGACCTCGATGGTGACGGGCTGGCCGACGACACCAGCTGGATTAGCGCAGGCGACGCCTTTCTCTTCCTTGACCGCGACAGTGACGGCACAATGTCGGGGGTCGATGAGATCAGTTTCGTCGACGACGTACCCAACGCCGCGACCGATCTTGCTGGCCTGAGAGCCTTCGACAGCAACGGGGATAGCATTCTGGACGCTACCGACACGCGCTTTGCCGATTTCGGTGTGTGGCGCGATGCAGATAGTGACGGGTCGGTTGATGAGGGCGAAATTGCCAGCCTAGCGGACGTTGGCATCCGGTCGATCAACCTCGCCGGTACGCCCAATGATGCTGTCACCGAATTCGGCGAGGTGGCGATCGCGAATACCGGGATCTTTACGTTGGTCAACGGCTCGACCCGAACATTCGCTGATGCTGCGCTGACTTACTTCTCGGCGGCTACCAATCTGCCTTCGTTGGCGGCAACCCACTATGATTTTGACCGTCAGGCTTCGAAGTATCGCATCGGTGCTGCCAGGGGCGCTCTTACTGTGACGCCGCGGCGTGCTCGGTCGGGCATCGATCCGCTGGCCGGGCAACTGGAGGCTAACACCGTCCTGACCTTCAGTAACGGCACCTTCGGTATGTTCGCACCGGTGGTACTTGATCTGGATGGCGACGGCATTGAGCTGGTCAGCCGCAAGAAATCGCGCGCAAGCTTCGACTATGCTGGAGATGGCGCTACTGACGATACCGGCTGGATCGGGCGCGATGACGGTTTCCTCGTGATCGACCGGAACAATGATGGCTTGATAACCGAGGCAGCCGAGCTCTCGCTTGCGAGCGAGGACAGGGAGGCCCGCAGCGGACTCCAGGGCCTGACGCGGCTCGACGGAAATGGCGACGGCGTGGTCAACAACGACGACGCTCGCTTCGGCGAGCTGCGCGTGTGGCAAGATCGTAACGGGAATGGTCGGACCGATGCAGGTGAACTGCTCTCGCTTGAAGAAGCAGGGATTGTCGCGATCAGGCTCAGCACTTTGACGCCGACCCAAGACAGCGTAAAGCTGGATCGCAATATCATCGCGGCGACCACCACCTTCGTACGGGCCAACGGCACCACCAGCACTGCAGCTGACGTGTCGCTCGCTTATCGGCCGGCAACCGCGAGCGCTGCCGCGACAACAAGTCTTGCCTCCAAATTTGATTTGCTCGGGCCGGACCTTTTCCTCGCGCAGCGCCGCGACGGCAACTTCGGACGCGCAGCGTTTCAGCGTTCGATGGGCGAGCTCTTCGAGATGTTCGGCGCTGCGAGCCCGCAGCGCATCACGGATCTGTTCGACCGGGTTGTTGCGGAGGACAAAACAGCATCCGCGCTTCGCCAATCTGCGCTTACCGTCACGGCGAATTTAGAGCGGCAGCCGATGCCGCTTCAACGGGTGTTCGACCCGGCGTCGACCTACTTCATGAGGTTCCAGCCATTCCAGCAACAGCTTGGATCGGAACTGGTCGTCAAACTGCTCGATGTCGATCCTGTCGCAATCGCTCCTGCGTTCGCTGGAATTGCGCTAGATGCCGCTCAGGGCCCGGACGCGCCCGCTATCGGGTTCGCCGACAATTCTTCTCCGGTCGAAATTGCCGGGACCGGAACCGCCGCAAGCAGCGCCGCTCAGGAGCAGACCCAAACGGAGCCAGTTGTTCAGCCGACCATCGAACGTCCGCGGCTTGATCCTGCGGAAAATATGGTCTGGGGCGGCCCTGCACGGATTGGCGGCTTGCCTGATGCGCCGGGTGGTTCTGTCAAGGTGAGCACGCCGCCTTCGCATATGCTGCAGCCGAGAGTTGATCTTGCAGAATTGTTGGCGCATCCAAGCGCAAACGACACAGCCCCAGATGTCGAGATCGCCCGAAAGCTTGCCATGATCCGGCAGGATCTGAGCAGTTTCGGTGCGATTGGAACAGGCGAAATTGATCGACTCCGGCAGCAGGAACCTGAAAGCTTCTATCTCTATGCTTAGAGCATTGTCCTGCCTGCCACCGCCAGCCGGAGAGACTTCGGCTTGCGGTGGCTGTGGATGCTACTGAAAAGTGCTGATCAGGGAAATTTGGAGGCGTCGGTGCGCAGCTTTTCGATCCGCTCTGAGCAGACCTCATGCACGACGCGGCCGAGCTCTTCGACTTGCGCGTTGAGCCATTCGAGCTCGTCCTTGGTGACCCGGTAGTGCTTTGAATATCGCGCCTTGACGTACGCATCCTTGAGCTTCTCGAACCGCGCGCGATCGCGCTTGGTATCGCGCGGCCAGACATAGGTCAGGCGCGCATCGATGCGCTCCGCCTGCGTGCGCAGGAAGGCAAGGTTGTGATTATGCGGCGTATAGAACGTGCAGACGAGCAGCACGCAGTGGTAGAGAAACTCTGTCGTCTGATGCAGATCAAAGGCTGCAGGCTTCAGAAAGCCTCGTTCCTGGCCCAGCTTTGAGATCTCAAAACGCTGTATAGCTAGCGGGAACCACTCATCGAAGTACTCCTGCGCCATCGCTAGCGCCTGCGTCGCCGTCTTCGGCTTGGGCGTGTGCAGCTCAGTGTCATCGGACTGATAGACCGCGATCCCTTCGGCCTTCACGTCCATGAAGAAGTACCGCCCGTGGGCAAGCCCGTCGTTCACCTCCTGCAGGGTGTGGACGATGAAGTTGACGGGGGTCTGGAGCGTGCCGGTCACGCCATATTCGCGCATCAGCCGCTCATCGAGCTTGGCCCAGTACTTGACCCTGTCGGTCAGCCGCTTGTCGCTGACGATCATCAGGAGATCGAAGTCGGAGCGGTAGCCTTTGGCGGTGTGCGGTTCATCGACCCAGGTGCCGCGCGCATAGCTGCCGTAGAGGATCACCTTGAGAATGCGCCCGGCCTTCTTCCAATCGTGCCTGGCGAGCGCGAAGGCGTCGTCGAACTCCTCAAAGATCAGCTGCACCACACGCTCAAGCTCGCGCTGCTTTTGCGGGGGCAGATGATCAAGGTCGGTGCGCATGGTCGGATGAGTGTAGCAAAGCCGGACTCGGCCTGCACCTTTGTTCTTACTCTGTTTGTTCAAAGG
>Ga0180009_10002116_pt1 | contig 23532 bp, 20 predicted proteins | sample OS_PC_MetaG_FD_123537 | JGI IMG/M metagenome (GOLD analysis project Ga0180009, IMG submission 123537) | Groundwater microbial communities from the Aspo Hard Rock Laboratory (HRL) deep subsurface site, Sweden - OS_PC_MetaG | ecosystem: Environmental > Aquatic > Deep subsurface > Groundwater...
AAGCCGGCGATCCTCGGCGCCATCATGGAACACTTCATGTCCGGCGCGCCCGTGCTGACCAGCGGCGGCGGCAACGACGTCTCCCAGGGCAACTACGACCCGGCTGACGAGCAGATCGTCTCGACCATCAAGGAGCTGATCGAAACCCGCGTCAGGCCCGCCGTCGCCCAGGATGGCGGCGACATCACGTTCCATGGCTTCCGCGAAGGTATCGTCTACCTGCAGATGCGCGGCGCCTGTTCCGGCTGCCCGTCGTCGACCGCGACGCTTCGTCATGGCATCGAGAACCTGCTGCGCCACTTCTGCCCCGAAGTGCAGGAAGTCCAGGCCGTTCAGTAATCGCCGCAACGTGGTTTCCGGCATCGCGAACGACGATGCACGCGAACGGGGAACCCTGCCTTTCCGGCGGGGTTTTTCTTGTTCGGCCCATCTCTCTATCCCGGGCTTTCAACAGGAGCCAGCAACCATGGCGAACCCGACACCGTTGACACAAGACGCACTTGACCAGCTGTTTCTCGAGGCCAGGACCTTCAATGCCTGGCACGATAAGGACGTCGGCGAAGATCAGCTGCGCCGTTTGGTCGAAATCCTTAAAATGGGTCCGACCAGCGCCAATTGTTCGCCGGCACGCTTTTACTTCATCCGCTCGCCGGAAGCCAAGGCGCGGCTCAAGCCTCACCTGTCGGCCGGCAACGCCGACAAGACCATGCAGGCGCCGGTGTGCGCCATCATCGCCCACGACATGGAATTCCATGAGCATCTGCCGAAGCTGTTCCCCCATACCGACGCCAGAAGCTGGTTTGCCGGCAAGCCCGCCAAGATCGAAGAGACCGCCTTCCGCAATGGCACTTTGCAAGGCGGCTATCTGATACTGGCGGCGCGTGCGCTCGGTCTCGACTGCGGGCCGATGTCCGGTTTTGACAACGCCGGCGTCGATCGGGAGTTCTTCTCAGGTACGTCCATTCGCTCAAACTTCTTGTGCAATATCGGATACGGTAAGCCCGAAAGTCTGCGTCCCCGTGGCCCGCGTTTCACCTTCGAGGAAATGGCCGCGATCCTCTAACCCTTTGACCTGTATAGCGGGCCGGGCATCCGCTCATTTCGCAAACACGCTTTCCGGCGGATTGCAGAGAGACTTGGCCAGCGCGGAATACCGCTCAACGAAAGGTCCCGACCGGACCATGCCAACCATAAGGGGTGAAAATCCCGCCAGGACTGTTTAGGCTGCCCACCCATGAACATCCTCGGCCTCGACACGTGTTTCGACGCCTGCTCGGTGGCGCTGGTCCGCGCTGACGAGGGCTGCGTCGCGTCGCGGTTCGAGCCGATGGCGACCGGCCATGCCGAACGCCTGATTCCGATGATTGGCGAGGTCATGGCCGAAGCGGGCCTCGATTTCGCAGCGCTCGATCGGATTGCAGTGACCTACGGACCCGGCACGTTCACGGGCACCCGCATCGCGCTCGCCGCCGCCCGCTCGCTTGGCCTGGCGACCGGAAAACCCATCGTCGGCGCGACCAGCCTGTGGGTGATGGCCGAGGGCGTTGCCCGGGAATTTTGCGATGAGAATTCCGGTGCCGCCGCTGACGATCGTCCAGCCCATTTTCCAGACATCCTCATCGCAACCGACGCGCGCCGCGATGAAGTCTATGTTCAGCATTTTTCTCGAGGCGCACCGCTTGGCGATCCCGCCGTCCTGTCACCGTTGCAGGTGGCGCAACGCTTGCCGCAGGGATGCACTGTCATCGTTGCCGGTTCGGGTGCCGAAGCCGTCGCTGCGGCGGCGGGTAATCGTCAGTCCATTGACCTTCGCGTCATTCGTCCCGATCTACTTCCCGACGCGCGTTTTCTGGCCAGCCTGGCATTGCGGCTCGATTCGGCGCCCCGACCGGTTTCTCCGCTTTATCTCCGACCCGCCGACGCCAAACCGCAGGCCGGCAAATCGATACCGCGAGCGATAACATGACAACCGACAGCTATCCGCCGATTGAAGACCGTTACGTCAGCCTTTTGTGGGCGGAGGCAGACGCTGCCCCGGAGATCGCCGCTCTTCATGGCGAGCTGTTCGATCCCTCCTGGGATGTCGACGCCGTGCGCCGCCTGCTTGTCGATCCCTGTTGCAGCGCGCTCGTCGCCAAGGTCCGCCTGCGCGAAATCGGCCCGCCGGTACCTGCCGGGTTCGCCATCGGTCGCATCGCTGCCGATGAATCTGAAATCCTGTCGATCGGCGTCAGCGCACCTTTCCAGCGCCGCGGTATCGGGCGCAGATTGGTCGAGGGGTTGACGCGCGCCGTCGAGGCAAGCGGCGCCAACCGGGTGTTCCTGGAAGTCGCAGCCGACAATCGGTCGGCGTGCGGGCTCTACGGCGGCCTTGGGTTCGCCGAGGTTGGCCGCCGCCCCGGCTATTACAAGCGCCGCGTCGGCGCCGCGGTCGACGCGCTGACACTGTTGCGCGATTCCAAAAGGGTGCCATGAGCGCCTTCCGTGCCGGCCGTATCCTTGTCGGCTTTTTCGCTTTGACCGTCCCGCTGATGCCGCTGCAGGCCTTGTTCATCAGGGTCGCTCCGCGGCTCGCCCGCACATTCCCGCATTGGTATCACCGTCAGGTCTGCCGCCTCCTTGGCGTCAGGCTGACGATCGACGGCGCCGTAGCTTCCGGTCACCCGGTGCTGATTGTCGCAAATCACACGTCCTGGCTCGACATCCCCGTCATTTCCGCTGTCGCTCCTGTTTCGTTCGTCGCGAAACAGGAGGTCGGCCGCTGGCCCTTCGTGTCTTCGCTGGCCATCCTGCAGCGCACCGTATTCGTCGACCGCGCGCGGCGGGCGGCGGCTGCCGGATCGGCGCAGGAAATTGCCGGCCGGCTGCAGCTTGGCGATACCCTCGTCCTGTTTGCCGAGGGCACGTCCAGCGACGGCAACCGCGTGCTGCCGTTCCGCACCTCGCTGTTCGCCGCCGCCAAGCCCATCCGGGCGCGGCGTTCAGGCGAGGGCGCGCAGATAGCCGACGACGCCGGTCCGGACGTCGCGGTGAACGCGCCGCCTGCGGGCGCCCAGGTGCAGACCTTGACGCTGTGCTACACGCACCTGCACGGCGTCCCGCTGGAGCGCGCGGACCGGCCGATCGTCGGCTGGTACGGCGACATGGAAATGGGGACGCACGCCTGGCAGCTTCTGAAATCCGGCCCCCTCGACGTGACGATCCGCATCGGCCCGCCGGTTCCGCTAGAAGCTTTTTCCGACCGCAAGGAACTCGCCCGCCACAGCGAAGACGAAATCCGCAGCGAACTCGTGCGCATCCTTCGTGGGCGCAAACCCGGAGAAGCCGTGCGGCTTGCCGAATTGCCAAGAGAAGCTGTGGCCCCACCGCCCGCAAAGCCGGCGGGCGAAAATCGCAACTTCGTCTGACCACATGCATCGCCCCTTATAGAGTCGCATTGACACCTGGTCGCTGGCGCAGCAGTGTCCGCGCCCATCGTTCAGCTGCGATAGTATGTCGTTGCAACACGATCGCCGTTACCGCGTTATCACAAATGTTCGGGTTAAGCCGCCGACTCAGGTAACCTTGGAAGTGACGCAGGGCGGCGACAACGTCCGCGAGGAGAAATGCGATGCCGGGGACCAAGAAGGTCTTCGTTAAAACGTTCGGGTGCCAGATGAACGTTTACGACTCCGAGCGCATTGCCGAGTCGCTGATCCCGTATGGCTTCACCGAGACCGACTGCCTCGAAGAGGCCGAAGTGATCGTCCTCAACACCTGCCATATCCGCGAGAAGGCCGCCGAAAAAGTCTATTCGGAGCTTGGACGTCTGCGCCAGGTGAAGGAAGACCGCCGCTCATTGGGAAAGCCCACGATCGTCACCGTCGCCGGCTGCGTCGCGCAGGCCGAAGGTGCCGAAATATTGGCCCGCTCCACCGTTGTCGATCTCGTTGTCGGACCCCAGAGCTATCATCGCCTGCCCGATCTTATTTTTCGCGCGCAATCTGAATCGCGCCGCATCGTTGATACGAATTTCCCTGAAGAAGACAAGTTCGCCAGCCTTCCCGACCGCTCGATCGCCAGGCCAGCCAAGCCGGCTTCCGCGCGTGCCGCCTCCGCTTTCCTCACCGTTCAGGAAGGCTGCGACAAGTTCTGCACCTTCTGCGTCGTGCCCTACACCCGCGGCATGGAGTTTTCGCGTCCTGTCGACAGTCTCCTTGATGAGGCCGGTTCGCTGATATCGCGCGGCGTCCGCGAGCTGACCCTGCTCGGCCAGAACGTCAACGCCTATCACGGTGCCGGACCCGACGGCAAAGACTGGTCGCTGGCCCGGCTGATCGGCGCCATCGCCCGGCTCGACGGCCTCGAGCGGCTGCGCTACACGACGAGCCATCCCCACGACATGAGCGACGACCTGATCGCGGCGCACCGCGACGAAGCAAAGCTGATGCCCTACCTGCATCTGCCGTTTCAGGCCGGTTCGAACCGCATCCTCGCCGCCATGAACCGCAAGCACACGGTCGCCGACTACCTCCGTCTGATCGACAAGATCCGCACCGCGCGCCCCGATATCGCGCTGTCGACCGACGTGATCGTCGGATTCCCCGGCGAAACCGAGAGTGAATTCCAGGAAACCTTGAAACTCATCGAAGAAGTCGGGTTCGCCCAGGCGTTTTCCTTCAAGTATTCCCCACGCCCGGGTACGCCGGCGGCAAAGATCGACGAACAGCTTCCCGAGGAGGTAAAGTCTGAACGCCTGCATCGACTGCAGGCGGTGCTGGCGTCTGAGACCTCGCGCTTCAACGAGGGCTGCATCGGGCGCGTCATTCCGGTGCTGTTCGAGCGTCGCGGTCGCCGCGACGGTCAGCTTGTGGGACGTTCGCCCTACCTTCAGCCTGTCCACGCCGATGGCGCGGCCGATCTTCTCGGTCGCATAATTCCGGTGGAAATCTCGCAAGCCGGGCCGAACAGTCTGGTCGGCGTCATACGCGCAGCGTGAATCTTGGCGTAGTCTGCCGCTTATCCACCTGGGTAGCACACCCGACGTTTGGTTCCCGCGTGCGGCTGCTTTCTCGAAGCCAAATTCAGGTGCAAAAGATAAACTAGAATCATAGGCTTGATGGTGTTCCTTATTGTTCCACATTTTCTCTTAGACCTGCTGCAACGGGAAGCAAATGCCAGGCCCGGAGCAATAGTATGAGATGCAACCAGTTGCAGCGATGCAGTGTTTGCTCCAAGAATGCCACGGGAGTGTGTGAAAGCGAGACGGAACAGGCTGATGGGAGTCTTCTGATTTGCCAGCTTTTCGCGGTCAACCGATGACCGGCCCGGGGCGCCCTGCGAAGCCCCAGACGTCGAACGCACGCATTGTCGTTCCCTTCGAGGACAACCGAAATCTGACGCATTTGCTCGGTGAGTTCGACGCTCACTTGGCCCTCATCGAGGATCGGCTCGGCATCGAGGCGCACGCCCACGGCAACGTCATAATCCTGGCCGGATCTGAATCGCAGTGCGCGCTGGCCCGCCAGGTTCTCGAAGAGCTCTATAAGCGCATTTCCAAGGGCGAAGCGATCGGGCCGGGCGATTTCGACGGCCTGATCCGACATGCGCGTCACGAAGTTCCATCAGATGGAATCCAGGCCCAGATCGCGACCCGCCGCCGCGTCATCAAGGCCCGCACGCCGACCCAGAGCACCTATATGCGGGCCCTGCAGGAAGTCGACCTGGTCTTCGGCGTCGGTCCGGCGGGCACGGGCAAGACCTACATTGCCGTCGCCATGGCTGCTCATTGCCTGGAAAAGGGGCTCGTCGAGCGCATCATTCTCTCCCGTCCCGCCGTCGAGGCTGGCGAGCGGCTGGGGTTCCTGCCAGGCGACATGAAGGAAAAGGTCGACCCCTATCTGCGACCGCTTTACGATGCTCTCTATGATGTGCTTCCGCCCGAAAAAGTCGAGCGCGATCTTGAGCTTGGCGTCATTGAAATCGCCCCGCTCGCCTTCATGCGCGGCCGCACACTGGCGAATGCCTTCGTCATCCTCGATGAAGCGCAAAACACCACCAGCATGCAGATGAAGATGTTCCTTACCCGGCTCGGCGAAAACGCCAAGATGGTGGTCACGGGCGATCCTTCCCAGATCGACCTGCCGTCCGGCATGACATCCGGCCTCGATGAGGCGGTGCGGCTCTTGAACGGAGTTCAGGGGATCGAAGCCGTCCGCTTCACCGGTGCTGACGTCGTGCGCCGGGACCTTGTCGCCAAGATCGTCGCTGCCTATGATGGGGCAGATGCAAAGAAATAACCTTTGAGATGAGCGACGACAGCGACAGGTGCCCCTCCGGGTCCGACGACGAACCTCCACAGACCGGGCGCCCAACACCGGCTTGCCGAGTGTTGGCGGATGACGGCCCAACACCGGCTTGCCGAGTGTTGGCCAACAACAACCTTATAAGCGTGGATGTCGTCGAAAACGGGGGCGATTGGACGGCCATTGCTGATCCAGCATTGGCCGTGCAGGAAGCCGCGCGCGCCGCAGCGGGCTTTCCGGAGGCGGGCCTTGCGGGAACGAGCGCGGCCATCGCGCTCGCCGGCGACGCCGAGGTCGCAACCCTCAACGCCAGCTATCGCGGCAAACCCGCTCCAACTAACGTCCTGTCGTTTCCAGCCCCCGCAATGCCGGCCGGCTGCGAAAACGGCGAACGCTTTCTCGGCGATATCATCCTGGCCGCCGAGACGGTCACTCGTGAAGCCGCCGAGTTGGGCATTCCGCCAGAACATCACCTGCAGCACCTTGTCATACATGGTTTGTTGCATCTTTCCGGCTTCGATCATGACGACGACGAAGCCGCGCACCACATGGAAACCCTCGAGACACGAATCCTTGCAACCCTGGCGATCCCGGACCCCTACGAGTACGCCCCCGAACCGGCAGCAACCTGAAGTGACCCGCTATCGGACCGCAAGGACCGGTGCGGCCTGCAACTGGACATGACAATCGACAACCCAAGCGACACCAACGATACCGTCCTTAACGATGACGCTCGATCTAGTCCGGCGCTGGGCTGGTTCGCCGCGATCCGTTCCCGGCTGGGTTTGGGCGAGACACCGAGCCTGCGCGAAGCCCTCGAAGATGCGCTCCGGCAGGACGCCGGCGAAAATGCCTCCTTCAGCGCCGAAGAACGGCAGATGCTGCTGCGTCTGTTGCACTTCGGTGGTAGCCGCGTCGAGGACATCATGGTCCCGCGCGCCGATATCATTGCGATCGAGGAGGATGCTCCCGTTTCCGAGCTGCTGCACGCATTCGAAGAGGCGGGCGTCTCGCGCATGCCGATCTTTCGCGACACGCTCGATGATCCGCGCGGCATGGTCCACATCAAGGATCTGTTTCGCTGGCTGATGTCGCAGGCCCGCGCCGAGGGCCCGAACGGGACTGGCGGTAACGGCGACAAGCGCTCCGAAAAGGCGAAGACTCAGACGCCAGCCGACTCCCCGCCCTCCGCCCCGGAGTGCCTGACATTCGACCTTTCGCGGCCGGTTGCCATGGCGCGTATAAAACGCCAGGTGCTCTACGTGCCGCCCTCGATGCCGGCCATGAACCTGCTGATCAAGATGCAGTCGACCCGCATTCACATGGCCCTCGTCGTCGACGAATACGGCGGTACCGACGGCCTCGTCACCATCGAGGACCTCGTCGAGCAGATCGTCGGCGACATCGAGGACGAGCACGACGAAGCTGAAGCCGCCCACATCATCGAGGACCAGAAGCTCGGTCTGGTCGCTTCCGCGCGCACGCCCGTTTCCGAATTGGAAGAGCGACTCGGCCGCAAGCTCCTCACCGAGGATGAGGAGGAGGACATCGATACACTCGGCGGCCTCGTCTTCGCGATCGTCGGCCGCGTGCCGGCGCGCGGCGAACTCGTTCGCCATCACTCCGGCATCGAGTTCGAGGTGCTGGACGCCGATCCCCGCCGCGTCAAGAAGTTGAAGATCCATAACGCCCCGCCGAGGAAGCCGGGAACCGCCAGCGGCGAGACAAATGCCTCGCGATCCTGAGGATCGCACGCCCGCTCTCGCGCCTCTGCCCGTTGAAGCGGTGAGAGACGCCGCGCTTCCGTCGGGGGCAGCTTGGTCTCCCGCCGCAGGCCTGCGCCAGTTCGTAGGTTCGCAGAGCGGCTGGCGGCGCAGGGGTTTGGCCTGCGCGGCCGGATCGCTGTCCGTCCTGGCAATGGCCCCGTTCTTTCTCTGGCCGGTGCTGTTCGTGACGCTACCGGTCCTCGTCTGGTTGATCGACGCGCCCGCGCCCGGCCAACGCCCGCTTCGCGCGGCCGCCCACGACGGCTGGTGGTTCGGCTTCGGCTACTTCTTTTTCGGGCTGTTCTGGATCGGCGAAGCCTTCCTTGTCGAAGCCGATATTTTTGCCTGGATGATCCCCTTCGCCATAACCTTGATGCCGGCAGGGCTTGCAGTCTTCACCGCCGCCGCATGCGCCGCCGCGAAGCTGGCGTGGCGGCCCGGACTGTCGCGCGTTCTTGTTCTCGCGATCACACTGGCACTCGCCGAGTACTTGCGCGGCCATGTCTTCACCGGTTTCCCCTGGAACGTTCTCGGCTACGCACTGACCGGCGATGATATCGCCATGCAGGCCGCCGCCATTTTCGGCACATACGGCCTCACGCTCTGGACCGTCGTCATTTGTGCGACGCCGCTCGCGATGCTTGCGACGTCCGCCCCGCCCCGAGCCGTGACAACTGCAATCGTGTTGCTGACGGTTCTCCCCCTCGCCGCCCTTTATGCCTACGGTTTCGCCGTCCTGCCGGGTACGCCCCTCGAAACCGTCGAAGGCGCCAGGCTTCGCATTGTGCAGCCGAGTGTTCCCCAGCACCATAAGTGGGCGCGTGAAAAGCAGGGCGAAATTTTCAATGACCACCTTATTCTGTCGCGCACCAACGAAGCCGGTCAATCCGTTGGTTTGGCTGGGATTACCCATGTCGTATGGCCTGAAGCAGCGATGCCGTTTCTGCCGCTCGCCACGCCTCAGGCACTCAGCGCGATCGGCGAACTCCTGCCCGAGTCGACTTACTTGATCGCAGGCGCACTCCGCCTTGAGAGCTCGAAAGCGGGTGATGAAGTCCGCCCAAGCGTGAAAGCCAAGAACAAGGTCTTCAATTCCATGATTGTATTCGGTCCGGATGGTGAGGCCCGCGCCATCTACGACAAGGTCCACCTTGTGCCGTTCGGCGAATACCTTCCCTTCTCCGAAACCCTTGAACAGATCGGCCTCGAAGCTCTTACCCGAATTCGCGGCGGCTTTGCCGTCGGCCCGCGCCCGAGGCCGCTCCTCGCGGTGCCCGGCCTTCCGGCCGTCGGCCCCCTCATCTGTTACGAAGCGATCTTCCCCGGCGCCGTCATCCAGGGCAACGAGAGGCCCGATCTCCTGATCAATGTCACCAACGACGGCTGGTTCGGCAACACCACCGGCCCCTTCCAGCACCTGCATCAATCGCGCCTTCGCGCCGTCGAGGAGGGCCTTCCCCTTGTGCGCGCCGCCAACAATGGCGTCTCCGCGCTGATCGATCCTTATGGCCGCGTCAATAAGTCCATCGGGCTCAATGTGCGCGGCGTCATAGACGTTCCCCTTCCCAAACCGGGACCGGTTACCGTCTATGCGCGATATGGTGAATTAAGTTTCCTTGCCACGTTGATACTGATCGCACTTGCCGCCCAGTGCCTTTTGGCATACCCATTTTCACGAGCAAATTTCGGACGTTGACGATTTTTTGAAAGATTTCGCGCCGAAGGCAGGGCCGGTTGTCGGCCACGGAGTGAAGCAATGGCCAAGCAAGCGAAACGCCAGTTGGAAGGTGTCGAAGAACGCAACGCCCGCAGTCCGGACCCAATGGATATCCATGTCGGCAGCCGCGTGCGACTGCGCCGGATGCTGCTTGGCATGAGCCAGGAGAAACTCGGCCATCAGTTGGGACTGACCTTTCAGCAAGTCCAGAAGTACGAAAAGGGCGTCAATCGTATCGGAGCCAGCCGCCTGTTCGATCTGTCGAAGACGCTCGGCGTGCCGATTGATTATTTCTACGAAGACGCGCCGCTGCCGGCATTGGGGATGGCCGAAGATCAAGAAGGCTACGACACCAAATCCGACGACCATCCGGTATTCGATTTTCTATCGACGCGCGAGGGCCTGGAACTCAACAAAGCCTTCGTCAGGATCAACGAACCCCGCATTCGCCGCTCGATCGTTGAACTGGTGCGCAGTCTCGCCGGCGAGAGCCGGGGCTCGTAGGACGGTTCTGTCATCGCACTTGACCGGTCCACCAAAGCTTGCGAGAACGCGGCGACTTCCTAAGGCCCGAATCCGCATGCTTGCAGCGATCGAGTTCGTTGCGCGACCGGTCGTATGTGGGCCGCTCCTGTTTCGCACGGGGTAAAAAGGGTGTGGTGGCAAGACGGCTGCACCCCGCAACATAAATGAGGACCAGCTTGGCACGCACGTCGTATCTTTTCACCAGTGAATCGGTTTCCGAAGGCCATCCCGACAAGGTCTCCGACCGCATCTCCGACGAAATCGTCGACCTGTTCTATATCGAAGGCCCGAAGGCCGGCATCGACCCATGGGCGATCCGCGCCGCCTGCGAGACGCTGACGACTACCAACAAGGTGATTGTCGCTGGCGAAACGCGTGGTCCTGCCACCGTCACCGTCGAGATGATCAGCGCAAAGATCCGCGAGGCCATCAAGGACATCGGCTACGAGCAGGACGGCTTCCATTGGGCCAACTGCAACATCGATGTGCTTTTGCATCCGCAGTCCGCCGACATTGCCCAGGGCGTCGATGCGTCCGGCAACAAGGACGAAGGCGCCGGCGACCAGGGGATCATGTTCGGATACGCCTGCAATGAAACGCCCGAACTGATGCCGGCCCCGATTTATTACTCCCACAAGATCCTCGAGAACCTCGCGTACGCCCGTAAGGCCAAGGCAGGTGCCGCTGCCAAGCTTGGCCCCGATTCCAAGAGCCAGGTCACCTGCCGCTACGAGAACGGCAAGCCGGTCGCCGTCACCCAGATCGTGCTGTCGACCCAGCACATCGATCCCGACCTGTCGTCGGCCGACGTGCGCGCCATCGTCGAGCCTTATATCCGCAAGACGCTTCCCGCCGACTGGGTTTCCGACGACACCGTCTGGCACGTCAACCCGACCGGCAAGTTCGTCATCGGCGGCCCCGATGGTGACTGCGGTCTGACCGGACGCAAGATCATCGTTGATACATATGGCGGCGCCGCCCCGCATGGCGGTGGTGCGTTCTCCGGCAAGGACCCGACCAAGGTTGACCGTTCGGCAGCCTACGCTTCGCGGTATCTTGCAAAGAACGTCGTTGCCGCCGGCCTCGCCGACAAATGCACCATCCAGCTCGCCTACGCGATTGGCGTCGCCGAGCCGCTGTCGATCTATGTCGACACCCACGGCACCGGCAACGTCGATGAAGCCCGCCTCGAAAAGGTGCTGCGCGACGTCATGAAGCTGACCCCGCGCGGCATCCGCGAGCATCTCGACCTCAATCGCCCGATCTATGCCCGTACCGCAGCCTACGGCCACTTCGGCCGCGCTCCGGTCGATGGCGGCTTCACCTGGGAAAGGACCGACCTTGCCGACAAGCTGAAATCGGCTGTCGGCTGACGTCGAAACTCGACGTAAGGAGCAACGGGCAATGGGCGGCTGCCAATATGGTCGCCGCCCATTTGCATTGCGGCAAACCGTGTAGAACCCGGGCCGCAGATCTTGAACGACGAAGCCCACTATTGAACGACAAAGACACGTCTTGAGCGAAGAAGATAAGCCAACAGATCGGGACGGCCCGGCCGAATTGCGTTCATTCGGGCGTCGTCGCGGACGAACTCTCAGCCCTCGCCAACAGTGGCTTATCGATGACGTCCTGCCCGGGCTTCGGCCGGATTTGACTAAAGCTCCGCCGTCGCAGATTGGAAGGCTCTACACTCCGCCGGTCGAAAAAATCTGGCTGGAAGTCGGCTTTGGCGGTGCCGAGCATCTCATCTGGCAGGCCGAGCACAATCCGACCGTCGGCCTCATCGGCTGCGAGCCCTTCGAGGACGGCGTGGCGAAGGCGTTGACCGCCATCGACGAAAAGGCCCTTCGTAACGTCCTTCTGCACCCCGATGACGCCCGCGATTTACTCCGCTGGCTTCCCGAATCGAGCATCGAACGCGCCTTCATCCTGTTCCCCGACCCCTGGCCCAAGAAGCGTCACGTCAAGCGCCGGCTGATTTCGCCGCATCTTCTGGACATTCTCGCCCGCGTTTTGCGCCCCGGTGCCGAACTCAGGATCGCCACCGATATCGGCGATTATCTGCGCACCATTCTCATTGCATTTCATGGTGAACGGCGCTTCCAGTGGACCGCACGTTGCTCGGCTGACTGGCGTCGCAGGCCGGCCGATTGGCCGCCGACCCGGTATGAACAAAAGGCCATCGGGCAAGGGCGGCGCTGCTATTATCTTTCGTTTGTTCGCGAATCCGACGTCGCCTGATGCTCTCCATCACGGCAAATCGCTCAAAAAACTTTCACAATTGAGCTTGAAACGCGCTTGAAGCTCACATATTGTCAAATTGCTCATGATCATCTCAACTCAGTGAGTGGGTCCCCCCGGGTCCACTCTTTTTGTTTTTGAGCGCTCCATGTCGCCCTGACGGTCCGGGCCTCGTGGCGGCGGAATTCAATACGCGAGGACATCTGTGACACAGGGTGCGGTCGCTCCCAGCGAGCGCTTCGTCCGGGAAACAGGTCTGGCGGCAACGCTGGCCGAGGTTGTCGAGCCGGTGCTGCATGACTTGGGGTTCCGGCTGGTGCGCGCCAGGGTCGATGGCCGCGGCGAGATGACTGTGCAGATCATGGCCGAGCGGCCCGACGGAACCATCTCCATCGACGATTGCGAGTTGATTTCCAGACAGCTTTCGCCTCTTCTCGATGTGCACGACCTGGTTCCCGGCGCCTACCGCCTTGAGATTTCCTCGCCGGGGATCGACCGCCCCTTGGTCAGGCCCTCCGACTTCGAGGATTGGGCCGGTCACGAGGCGAAGATCGAACTGAGCGAGATGGTCGATGGCCGCAAGCGTTTTCGCGGCCGGCTCGAAGGATACGAAGACGGCGAGATCCGCATCGAAGTGGACCTGCCGGAGGTTGGCGCGACCGTTCTTGGTCTGCCGCTCGATCTTATAAGGGACGCCAAGCTCGTCCTGACCGACGACCTGATCCGCGAGGCTTTGACCCGCGCGAAGAAGGGCAGAATAGGCGACGAACCCGAGGGCCCGTTGGGCACGGGCGACGAAGTGGACTTGGAGGACTGAGCGATATGAGCATGGCCGGCGTCAGCGCCAACCGTCTCGAACTCCTGCAGATCGCCAACGCGGTCGCACGCGAGAAACTCATCGACCCCGCGATCGTGCTCCATGCGATGCAGGACGCGATCCAGAAGGCTGCGAAATCGCGCTACGGACCCGAGAACGATATTCGCTGCGAGATCGATCCGAAGACCGGCGAGACGAAACTCGTGCGCGTCTTGACGATTGCCGAGGCCGTCGAGAACGACTCGACCGAGATCAGTCTCGAAGAGGCCCGCCGCTCCGATCCCGAAGCCCAGATCGGCGGCGAGATCGTCGAGCATCTTCCACCTTTGGAATTCGGCCGCGTCGCCGCACAGAACGCCAAGCAGGTCATCGTACAGAAGGTCCGCGAAGCCGAGCGCGACCAGCAGTTCGACGAGTACAAGGACCGCATCGGCGAAGTCGTCAACGGCACGGTCAAGCGCGTCGAATATGGCAACGTCGTCGTTGACCTCGGCCGCGCCGAAGCCATCATCCGCCGCGACGAAACGATCCCTCGCGAGAATTTCCGCTACGGCGATCGCGTCCGCGCCTATATCTACGACGTACGCCGCGAGCAGCGCGGGCCCCAGCTTTTCCTGTCGCGCGCTCGCCCCGAATTCATGGCCAAGCTGTTTGCCGCCGAAGTGCCGGAAATCTACGACGGCATCGTCGAGATCAAGTCGGTTGCCCGCGACCCCGGCTCGCGCGCCAAGATCGCGGTGATTTCGAAGGACTCCTCGATTGATCCGGTCGGTGCCTGCGTCGGTATGCGCGGCAGCCGCGTTCAGGCGGTCGTCAACGAACTGCAGGGCGAGAAGGTCGACATCATCCAGTGGCGCGCAGATCCCGCCGAATTCATAGTCAACGCCCTGGCGCCGGCCGAAGTCTCGAAGGTCGTTCTCGACGAGGACAACGACAAGATCGAAGTCGTGGTGCCCGAAAGCCAGCTGTCCCTCGCCATCGGCCGTCGCGGCCAGAACGTGCGGCTCGCCTCCCAGCTGACCGGTTGGGACATCGACATCATGACCGAGTCCGAAGAAAGCGAACGCCGCCAGAAAGAATTCAACGAGCGCTCGCAGATGTTCATGGAACAGCTCGACGTCGACGAGGTGATCGCCCAGCTGCTCGCTACCGAAGGTTTTGCCTCGATCGAGGAAGTCGCCTTCGTTGAACTCGGCGAAGTCGCCCAGATTGAAGGTTTCGACGACGATACGGCGCATGAAATCCAGGAGCGCGCCCGCGAACATCTCGCCCGGATCGAAGCCGAGCGCGACGCTGAGCGCCGCGAACTGGGCGTCCAGGATGAACTGGCCGAGGTTGCCGGCGTGACGACGTCGATGCTGGTCGCCTTCGGCCGCGGCGGCGTCAAGACCGTTGAGGATCTGGCCGACTGCGCCACCGACGATCTCATCGGCTGGGTTGAGCGCAAGAAGGACAAAACCAGCGAGCCGGTGCGCCATCCAGGCATCCTCGAAGGCATGGATATTTCGCGTACGGAAGCTGAGAATTTGATCATGTCCGCCCGATTTGCGGCCGGATGGATCACCGAAGACGACCTCGCTCCCAAGCCTGAGGACGGTGAAGAGGCCGGCGATGATCAGGAGGCCACAGGCGGCGACGAACGCGCGGCCGAGGCAGGTGAAACCCCAGACAGCGCGTCCTGACGTGGACCAGCTGGCAAGGAGAATGCGTGCGGGAAGCGGCGTCGATCGACGACGAAACGAGCACCGGCTTCGCGGCAAAGGGTCCGCGGGACGACCGTCGCGCTAGCGCGACGGCGCTGCGTTTGTGCGCGCTTCTCCGCCGCGAGCGTCCGATCAGCGATCTCATCCGTTTCGTTGCCGGTCCCGGCGATCGCATTTACCTTGATCTGTCCCGAAAGTTGCCGGGCCGCGGCGTCTGGATCACCGCTGACCGTGCCAGTATCGCTGCGGCGGTCAAGTCCGGAGTTTTCGCCCGCAGCCTCAAGCGCAAGGTCAGCGTCCCGCCCGATCTTGCCGACGAGACCGAAGCGCAACTGCGCCGTCGTCTGGCGCAGGCGGTATCGCTGGCCAACAAGGCGGGACTGCTTGTCACAGGGTTTGACAAGGTCAACGCCGCTATTGAACGTGGCGAAGCCTGCGTCCTGTTGCATGGTTCGAACGCCGCTACCGGCGGCCGTCAGAAACTCGATGACAAGTTGCGTGCCATCAGCCGGGCCGGTGGAGGTCGGGTTGTTATTGTCGATTGCATGACGATCGACGAATTGAGCTTGGCCATTGGCCGTCCAAATGTGGTACACGCTGCCCTCAAAGCCGGTGGAGCCACCGAGCGCTTCGCCGAAGAGGCCGTTCGGCTGGACCGGTTCAACCGGGGAATCGAAGCTGCCGACGAAATCGACGTATGTGATCGGCAGGCGGACGGGTCGACACAACGCGAGCCTTCCGACGGGGAGGCGCCGTCCTGACGCGCTGGTCTCGGACTGTTAACGAGCGCCCATCAAGGGCCAATTGAGAACGGAAGGCATGTCGACATGCCAAATTAACACAGCAAGGGTTCGCGGCACGGCCGATGAGAACCCGTTGAACCGGATTTGAACGGATAACGAATGTCGGAAACTAAGGACTCGGACTCGAAGAACACTGCTGGCGGCGGCCGCAAACCGTTGTCGCTCCAGCGCACGGTCGAGTCTGGTCACGTGAAGCAGAATTTCAGTCACGGCCGCTCGAAATCGGTGGTCGTCGAAAAGCGCAAGTCGCGCAAGCTGGTTCAGCCAGGCGCCGCCGGCGAAGAGCGGGCCCCTGCGCGCGGCGTCGAGAAGACTGGCGCCGTTGGCGGCCGCAATCTTTCCGAAAACGAACAGCAGGCCCGGCTGCAGGCCCTCGAAGAGGCGCGCAAGAACGCAGCTGAGCGCGCCCGCGAAGAGGCTGAAGCCGCTGCGCTGAAGGCCAAGGAGCCGCCACCTGCGCCCGAGCCGCCGGCCGCCGAGGCCCCACAGACCGCGGCGACTGATGTGGCGCACGAGCCTGTTTCTGGTAAACCAGCCGCGGGCCCGTCGGCCGAGACCGCGGAAACGGTCGCCCCGGCTGCCCAGAAGCGCGCGGAAAGAGAAACATCGGCAAAAGCCGGTGCGAGCCCTGCTGTCGGAACGCCGGAGGCCGCGTCGGGCCGGCCGGTCCGCCAGCGGCGATCGAACGACACGGCTTTCCGCACCGTGCAGGGTGGCCGCCCCAAGGAAATCATCCTGCCGGGCGCCGAACTGCCGCGCGAACGCAACGAGGCCAAGGAAGAACTCAAGCCGACCAAGAGCCCGCGCCCCGTCCGGCCGGCAGTTCAGCCCGCGGGCGAGGATGACGAGGATCGCGGCAAGGATAAGCGCGGCAAGTCGCCCCGCGCTCCCGCCCGCCCCGGCGATGAGCGCCAGCGCGGCAAGCTCACCGTCGACCAGCTCCTCAACCGCGAGCAGCGCGAACGCTCGATGGCCTCCCTGAAGCGCAAGCGCGAGCGGGAAAAGATGAAAGCCGCCGGCGTCGTCCAGGCGCGTGACAAGGTCATGCGCGAAGTGACGATCCCCGAGGTCATCACCATCCAGGAACTCGCAAACCGCATGACGGAGCGCGCGGTCGATCTTATCAAGGTCCTGATGAAACAGGGCGAAATGCACAAGATCACCGACGCCATCGATGCCGATACCGCCGAACTGCTGGTTACCGAATTCGGCCATACGCCCAAGCGCGTGTCCGAAGCCGACGTCGAGGAAGGCTTCATCGAAACGGTGGAAGAGGACGGCGCAACCGAGCCGCGCGCTCCTGTCGTCACCATCATGGGCCACGTCGACCACGGCAAGACGTCGCTGCTCGACGCCCTGCGTCAGGCCAACGTCGTTGCTGGCGAGGCCGGCGGCATCACCCAGCATATCGGCGCTTATCAGGTTGTGACCGATGCCGGCAACAGGGTCACCTTCATCGACACCCCGGGTCACGCCGCCTTTACCGCCATGCGTGCCCGCGGCGCCAAGGTCACCGATGTCGTCATCCTTGTCGTTGCCGCCGACGACGGCGTCATGCCGCAGACTGTCGAGGCGATCAACCATGCCAAAGCCGCCGGCGTGCCGATCATCGTCGCGATCAACAAGATCGATAAGCCGAACGCGGATCCCAACCGCGTGCGCACCGAACTTCTGCAGCACGAGATCGTCGTCGAAAGCATGTCGGGTGAAACGCTCGAGGTCGAAGTCTCGGCCCTGAAGCGGCTCAACCTCGATAAGCTTCTGGACGCCATCACGCTGCAATCTGAATTGCTTGAACTCAGAGCCAACCGCGATCGCCGCGCCGACGGCTTCGTCATCGAAGCCAAGCTCGAACGCGGTCGTGGCCCGGTTGGTACGGTGCTCGTGCAGCGCGGCACGCTGAAAGTCGGCGATATCATCGTTGCCGGTTCGTCCTGGGGCCGCGTGCGCGCCCTGATCGACGATCACGGCGAGAATGTTGCAGTCGCCGGCCCGTCGGTGCCCGTCGAAGTCCTTGGCTTCGATGCCGCCCCTGAGGCCGGCGACCAGTTCGCCGTCGTCGAGAACGAAGCCCGCGCCCGCGAGATCACCGACTACCGCGACAGGAAGCGCCGCGAGAAGCTCGGTACGGCGGGAACGCCGCGCACGCTCGAACAGATGATGCAGTCGCTGAAAGACAACGTCGACCTGAAGGAGCTGCCGGTTCTGGTCAAGGGCGACGTGCAGGGTTCGGTGGAAGCCATCGCGCAGTCGCTGAAGAAACTGGGCACCGACGAAGTCCAGGCGCGCCTGGTTCACACCGGCGTCGGCGGCATCACGGAGTCCGATGTCGTGCTCGCCAACGCTTCGAATGCCGTGATCGTCGGGTTCAACGTCCGCGCCAACGTGCAGGCCAAGCAGGCCGCCGAGCAGCAGGGCGTCGAGATCCGTTACTACAACATCATCTACGATCTGGTCGACGACATCAAAGCGGCCATGTCGGGTCTGCTCGAACCGACGATCCGCGAAATCTTCCTCGGCAACGCGGAAATCCTGCAGGTCTTCAACATCACCAAGGTCGGTAAGGTTGCCGGCTGCCGGGTCTCCGAAGGCAAGGTGGAGCGCGGCGCCAAGGTCCGCCTCATCCGCGACAGCGTCGTCATTCACGAAGGCACATTGTCGATGCTGAAGCGCTTCAAGGACGACGTGAAGGAAGTTGCGGCCGGCCAGGAGTGCGGCATGTCGTTTGCCAACTACCAGGATCTTCGCGAAGGCGACGTGATCGAGTGCTTCCAGGTCGAGAAGGTCGCCCGCACGCTGGAGTAAGCCCGGCGGCGAAACCGAATTGAGCGCGGCCGCCCGACGATCCGGCGGCCGTCCGGACTTCCACTGAAAGAAGGCAGCTCCGACCGGTCCCATCCCGGCGGAGTGGAAGACTATGGACCGCAGCTTTCACACGCGTTTCACGCTCACGCTCACGCTCGACGATTTTTCCGCCCTCTCGCGGGCCTATGTCCGGCTCACTCCGGCGCGTCGCTTCGGCCGCTTCGTCAGCGTGTTCATGACCGTGCTGTTGGTCGCCGGGGTTGGCTTTTCGCTTTGGGTACTGAACGACAATGCGCTTGCTGTCTACTTCGCCGCGCTCGCCGTGTTCCTGCTGCTTCTGCAGTTCGTCGTCACCCCCTGGCAGCGGCGCCGTAGTTTCGAACATCAACGACTGGGCGACTTCGAAGTCGAGATGAAGGCCGACGCCGACGGCTTCACCTCGTCCTCCGAACTCGCCCAGGGTCACATGAAATGGGCTTCGATCCGTCTCGTCGATGACTTGCCCGGGCATGTCATTTTGTGGCCCAATAACCGGCTCGGCTGGATCGTACCCAAGCGCGCGTTCGCTACGCCGGTGGAGGCAGATGCATTCGCCCGGCTCGCCAAGGAGAAGACCGCTGGCCAAAAACTCTAAGCCCCCCCCCGCAAAGGGCCCCAGCCAGCGCCAGCTGCGCGTCGGCGAAATGCTGCGCCATGCGCTCGCCGATATGCTGGCCCGCAGCGAAATCCACGACGAAGTGCTGACCGCAAGCGTCATCACCGTCGCCGAGGTACGCATGACGCCCGATCTCAAGCTGGCGACCGCCTACATCATGCCGTTAGGAGGCGGCGATGCGGCCCCCGTCATAGCGGCCCTGGAAAAGCACAAGAAATATATCCGATCGACGCTCGCCAAGGCCGTGAACCTGAAATACGCGCCCGACGTGCGGTTCCGCGCCGACGAAGGTTTTGACGAAGCCATGAAGATCGAACGGCTCCTCAACAGCCCCCGCGTTCGCCGCGATGTTGAGAAGGAAGATGAGTGAGTCACTGGCCTGCCAAGTGGTGAGGTCTACAGAAGGTCGCGACCAGCGCCGCGAGAGAGAGAACGAATGGCACGACGTAAAAAGGGCCGGCCGGTCAACGGCTGGCTGATCCTCGACAAGTCCGCAGGTCGCACCTCGACGCAGGCGCTGGCTGCCGTAAAGCGGCTCTTCGATGCCCAGAAGGCTGGTCACGCCGGCACGCTCGATCCGTTGGCGACCGGCGTCTTGCCGATCGCCTTCGGCGAAGCGACCAAAACCGTCTCCTATGCCGTCGACGGTGAGAAGGCCTACCGCTTCACCGTCCGCTGGGGCGCCGAGACGACGACCGACGACAGCGAGGGGGAAACCACCAGGTCGAGCCCGAATCGCCCGACGATTCTCGAAATCGAGTCCTGCATGGATGACTTCGTCGGCGAAATCGAGCAGGTGCCGCCGCAGTTCTCGGCAATCAAGGTCGACGGCCAGCGCGCCTATGACCTTGCCCGCGATGGCGAAGAGCTTGTGCTCGAAGCCCGAACGGTGATCATCGACGACCTGCGGCTGATCGACAGCCCCGACCCCGATACGGCGGTATTCGAAGCCGAATGCGGCAAAGGCACCTACGTGCGGGCCATCGCCCGCGATATGGGCCGCAAGCTCGGCTGTTATGGTCACGTCATCGAACTCCGCCGCCTGAAGGTCGGCCCGTTCACCGATGAAATCGCCCTTTCGCAGGACGATCTTATCGAAGCCTTCGAGGCCGGCGGATTGGAAGCGCTGGCCGAATTCATCCATCCCGTCGAGGCGGCACTCCACGATTTGACCGAGTTGACCTTGACGCCGTCGGACGCCGCCAGCCTCGCCCGCGGCCAGACCGTCCTGATGCGCGGCCGCGACGCACCGGTGTTCACAGGCCCATTCTATGCGACCAGCAAAGGCAAACTGGTGGCGCTGGGCGAAGCCGAACGCGGCCAGCTCCGCCCCACCCGGGTGTTCAACCTTTGATCCAGTTCACGACTGCAATCACAAAAGCGGTGGAAACGCTGGGCCGATCGTGTATAACCCCGAGCTGACGCGGGCCTTCTGGCCCGCGTTTATGTTTCGCGACCCTGCTGGACGACATCCCGGCAGCGGCCGCAGGCACTCGTATCCGGAAATCGGGGAGTGCCGCCCAAATCCTCCAAAAAGAAAGGAAGTCCGATGTCGATTTCACCTGAACGCAAGACCGAAGTCGTCAAGTCGTTTGCCACCAAGGATGGCGATACCGGATCTCCCGAGGTCCAGATCGCGATCCTGACCGAGCGCATCAACAACCTGACCGAGCACTTCAAGACCCACAAGAAGGACAACCACTCCCGCCGTGGACTGCTGAAGATGGTGTCCCAGCGCCGCCAGCTCCTCGACTACGTCAAGCGCAAGGACGTTCCGCGCTACCAGACGATTATTGAGAAGCTCGGCATCCGCCGGTAATGCCCAACACGACTTTAGTCCGTCAACACTGCGCAAGCTTGTGTTGAGCAAGGGAAGTGTTGCCGCCGAGGATGCATCGACCGTTGCTTTTTCTGCTTCAGAGCAAAAGTGCGCAATTTTGAGTGACGCGCAGCGCCGGCCCTGTTGAAAAGGGCTCGGCGCGGTGTGCGTATGTGTTAAAAGACGCTCGCAAACAGAGCGAACCGAAAACCGAAAAGTAGAAAGACGATCAAAATGTTCGACATTCATCGCGTGGAAATCGATTGGGGCGGCCGCAAGCTGTCGCTCGAAACCGGCCATATGGCCCGCCAAGCTGACGCCGCCGTGTTCGCGCAGTACGGCGAGACCAGCGTTCTCGCAACCGTCGTTGCCGCCAAGCAGCCCCGTCCCGGCATCGATTTCTTTCCGCTGACCGTAAACTACCAGGAAAAAACCTACGCAGCCGGCAAGATTCCCGGCGGCTATTTCAAGCGCGAAGGCCGTCCCACCGAAAAGGAGACGCTGACCTCCCGCCTCATCGACAGGCCCATCCGTCCGTTGTTCGTCGATGGCTTCAAGAACGAAACCCAGATCATCATTACCGTGCTCTCGCACGACATGGAAAATGACCCCGACGTTCTGGCGATGGTCGCCTCCTCGGCCGCCCTGACGCTGTCGGGCGTTCCCTTCCTCGGTCCCATAGGGGCTGCCCGCGTCGGCTACATCGAGGGCGAGTACGTCCTCAACCCGATGATCGACGAGATGTCGGAAACCAAGCTCGATCTCGTCATCGCCGGCACAGAGGACGCCGTGATGATGGTCGAATCCGAAGCCCAGGAACTGTCGGAAGACATCATGCTCGGCGCGGTTGTCTTCGGCCAGAAGCACTTCCAGCCGGTCATCCAGGCCATCATAAAGCTTGCCGAGACGGCCGCCAGGGAACCCTGGGACATTCAGCTGCCCGACAAGGAGAAGTACCTCGCCAAAGTGCGCGAGATCGCCGAGGCCGGTCTGACCGAAGCCTTCAAGATCGCCGAGAAGAAGAAGCGCAACGACATGGTCGCCGAGATCAAGTCGAAGGTCATGGCAGGCGTCCAGATCCCCGACGGCGATGCCGCCGAGCAGGTTCTCCTCGCCGGAACGTTCAAGGCGCTCGAGGCCAAGATCATGCGCTCCGATGTCGTCAAGACCGGCAAGCGCATCGACGGCCGCGACCTGAAGACCGTGCGCCCGATCATGAGCGAAGTCCAGGTTCTGCCGCGCACGCACGGTTCTGCCCTCTTCACCCGCGGCGAGACGCAGGCCCTCGTGGTCGCGACGCTCGGCACCGGCGAAGACGAGCAGTACGTCGACTCGCTGGAGGGGACCAAGAAGGAGCGCTTCATGCTCCACTACAACTTCCCTCCCTACTCGGTCGGCGAAACCGGCCGCATGGGTGGCGCCGGCCGCCGCGAAATCGGCCACGGCAAGCTTGCCTGGCGCGCCGTCCATCCGATGATGCCGAAAGCCGACGAGTTCCCCTACACCATTCGCGTCGTCTCCGAGATCACCGAGTCGAACGGCTCGTCCTCGATGGCGACCGTCTGCGGCACGTCTCTGGCGCTGATGGATGCGGGCGTTCCGCTGAAGGCGCCCGTCGCCGGCATCGCAATGGGTCTCATCAAGGAAGGCGAGGATTTCGCCGTTCTTTCCGACATTCTCGGCGACGAGGACCATCTCGGCGACATGGACTTCAAGGTCGCCGGCACGGAAAACGGCATCACCTCGCTGCAGATGGATATCAAGATCACTGGCATCACCGAGGAGATCATGCGCATCGCCCTCGATCAGGCCAAGGGCGGCCGTCTGCATATCCTTGGCGAAATGGCGAAGGCGATGACCGGTGCCCGCGAGGAACTCGGCGAACATGCCCCGCGCATCGAGACGATCAAGATCCCGACCGACAAGATCCGTGAAGTGATCGGCACCGGCGGCTCCGTGATCCGCGGCATCGTCGAAGAGTCGGGCGCCAAGGTGAACATCGAGGACGACGGTACGATCAAGATTGCCGCTGCCCAGAAGGACGCCATCGAGGCGGCCAAGCGGATGATCCTCGAGATCACCTCCGAGCCGGAAGTCGGCACCGTCTACAAAGGCAAGGTCGTCAAGATCGTCGACTTCGGCGCCTTCGTGAACTTCTTCGGCGCCAAGGACGGTCTGGTTCACATCTCGCAGTTGAACCAGGGTCGCCCTGCCACCGTCGACGAAGTCGTCAAGGAAGGCCAGGAAGTCTACGTCAAGCTGCTCGGCTTCGACGATCGCGGCAAGACCCGGCTGTCGATGAAGGTCGTCAACCAGGAAACCGGCGAAGAGATCCCGCGCGCCGAAGGCGAGCCCGAGGAAGATGCCGGCGGCGGTGGCCGTCCCGGTGGCGGGCGC
>Ga0180009_10002117_pt1 | contig 23523 bp, 24 predicted proteins | sample OS_PC_MetaG_FD_123537 | JGI IMG/M metagenome (GOLD analysis project Ga0180009, IMG submission 123537) | Groundwater microbial communities from the Aspo Hard Rock Laboratory (HRL) deep subsurface site, Sweden - OS_PC_MetaG | ecosystem: Environmental > Aquatic > Deep subsurface > Groundwater...
TGCTACTTCTTCAAGCATTGAAATTATGTGAAGTTGCGTTCGACCTTATGCGACGGACACCAAGGTCTAATCCTCAATGTAAATTTGCAACTCCACATAGTTTCGAACTACACATAGGGGTCGCTATGTTGAGCTTAACATAGCGCCCCGTTGCGGACTTCCGTTCCATTTGATTAAATGACGGCAATTTCATCCATATCGGACAAATAGCCTAGCCTGGATGAAACGAAACTGAATATGGGAGTGATGATTTTCATCTTAACCTGACTGCACGCGAAAGGGTTCCTAGGCTGCGATTTCGAATCGTTTAAAACCGGCATTGGCATGCCTTTTATCTCAAAATAGGGGGAACTCGTGACTTTAGGTGTTCGTTTTTGGCTGGTTTTTTTACTCATCATTACCATACTACAAACGGAACTGTTGCATGCTTCGTCTGATTCGCTGCAAATAACTCTTGAGTCTCCTGGACCTTATGAAATTGCAACAGGTGCAAATAGCTGGACAGTCTACTTAAACGGCGTTATCGAACCCGGTGCAGATAAACGCGTAGAGACAGAGTTAAATCAGATTCCTAATTCGCCATTCAATGTCTATCTCAACTCACCAGGCGGCGATTTCCTAACGGGTATTAAACTTGGTCGGTTATTGAGAGCCAAATCTGCGTGGACGCATATCGGGATACAAAATCACGGGAAGATCCTACCTGCGCAAGGAGAGTGCTACAGCGCTTGCGCAATGGCATATCTCGGTGGCTACTATCGATTTTCCACACAGGGTTCTAAATACGGAGTCCACAGAACATGGAAAGATAGCGCGTCCTCCGAAGATGATCTTGATGTGGGGCAAATCATTTCTGCTGCAGCGTCAGCGTATATTCGCGAAATGGAGGTTGATGCCGGGCTCTTAGATTTAATTGTCAGAGCTGGAAAAAATGAACTGTATGTACTTAGCGAGACTGAACAGAAAGCTCTACGAGTTACCAACGAAGGCAGAGCGCCTGCGGATTGGAGTCTGCAATTAAAACAAGGGCTCTACTATCTGCGAGGTGTTCAAGACACTATGTATGGACAGGGCAAATTCCTTCTATTATGCACCGATCAAAGTCTCGGACTACATTCAATTTACGAAGCGGGAGTAGCCAAATCACAATCAATAGTAAAAGGCGATTGGTTTCACTCATTATTGATTGATGGTCGTAATGTTTCACTTGGAGACCCTTATCGAATTTTAGATGATGACGGTTATCTTAATGCGATGTTTATTCTAACTCCCGAACAAATCAAACAGATTGTCGGTGCGCGGGAATCTGTTGGACATGCAATGCAAGTTTTGCGGGACGCACCAACATTTGTTGGTTACAGGGTGGATTTTAATATTGATACACCCAATCAAATACGTGAATTCATATCAGCATGTTCTTCAAAAAAATGAGGCTGGCTCCCAGCCATTATGTCCACACTGTGCAATAAAGCCACACGACGACGTCTGCGTATATAGAAGCTATGAATACTTCCCCCAAACTAATTGATGACTTCGAACAGTTAAGAGAAAGTCTAATTATCATTCGGCGCGATTACAATACTTACAATGCTCTCTATTGCGAAGAAAATAGAGCACTATTGACAGCAATTGCACCGACATTTTTCACCGACATTGGGGAAATTCTTCAACGCGATTGGATTCTTCAGGTGGGAAAACTAATGGACTCCGCTACCACCAAAGCTCACGGAGCTTGCAGAGAGAACTTGACGATTCACTTGGTTATACAGCAACTCAAAGATGAATCGTTACTAACCGCAGAGATTCACGACAAAGCGAAGGCAATTCTTGGCTATGGTGAAATCATAAAGCCAGCACGAGACCGAATACTAGCCCATCGAGACCGTATCAGCCACTTTGAAGGTATCGCCATGGGGCAGACAACTGATGAGCAACTATATGAATTCATAGAAAATATTCAGCACTTTACCGACTTGGTGGGAAATCAAATCGGTATTGGCCCCTTGGATTTTTCGTCATCGGGTTGTAAAGGCGATGTATATGATCTTCTTTGTTGTTTGCAATCATTAGGAAACCGTGTATGAATATCGAAGGGTTCTCGAACTCGTTCGATCTAAAGCCGAGGTACGCACCGCGTACCTAAATCTACATCTGTCAGGCGGCTTTCCATTCAACAACGGTCACTAGCCGTAGAAACTCTGTGGTTCGTAATTGGCCGAAAGCCAATGCTTACAAAGCACAGAACCCGAAAATCGACCAGTCCAGCTTAAAAGCCTACCTCCCTGTACGCTTTTAAACTCGGCCCACCCGAATTGCTCACGCCCCCGAGCCGGAAGCGCCCGAGCATAAGCCGTCCATGGCCTAGCGGCGAAGACATCCCTGTCATCGCCGCTCGAAGTCTTGACGCTCGTCCTATAGCTCGCTGGTAACCAAACGTTGCTATCCCTGCGAGTCCTGCTGCCCCGATAGCGCACGTCCTTGTGCTCTTATGCGCTATTTAGCGGATGTCGATCGAACCGGTCGTCGCCACTGAATCCCTGCCTATCGCTTGCGTGTTGGTCAATGTGTTTTTCGAGGCGTTGATCAGCGTCGATTTCTCGACTTTCGAGCCGACGACGCTGATCGAGCCGGTGCTTGCGGCGCTGTTGCGACCGATCGCTTGAGTATTGGTCAACGTGTTTTTGGATGCGTTGATCAATGTGGATTTTTCGATTTTGGAGCCTTCGGCCATGGCTGTGCCGGCGATGATTGACATTAAAACGACTGCTGCGAAAGATACTGTTTTCATGATGGTTTCCCCTTGGTTTTTGTTGGTTTGGTTCGTTCAAGCGTTTCGTTGAACTTGGGTACAGTATCCCGATTTCCGGAAGAAAAGGCGGTGATCGAGTCACGCCGTTTGTGTGATTTATTCACCGGCCGGCGAATGATGAGGGTATTTTTTGTTGAATCCGCTAATCGACCGGATGCTGTCTGCGCTTGCCGTCGGCAAATTGGTGAGGCATGGAGATATAAAAAGTGTCGCAAGTTGCGACACTTTTAATGGCGTTTCGGAAAATTTTTTACTCTTCGCTTTGGATCAGGTCTTCGAGGAAACCCTTCAGCTTCTGCTCTTGTTCGGCGTTCAAGGCACTTGCGTTGAGCTTTACGGTAATGTGCTTTTGGCCGTGACGATTTATTTGTAAACGTAGCACCGTCGGTTACCGGAATGAGAGGCTTGAGGGTTATTGCAGGTTTTCTTAATCATCGGTTTTGAAGGAAATTGAGCGTGGCACATATTTTTTCGGGCTCAGGGAGTTGGCCAAGGCCTGCTTCGCCGCTGGCGAAGCAGGGGTTTGCTGGGTTGCGCGCTGGACTTCTATCGGTTGAAGCGGCATCGAAGGCACTGTATCCGCTTTGGTCACGTCTAGCGTCACGAAGTGGACTTCCAACCAGTCGGCCCATTTTGATGCCTTGAGAATGAGATCGGCGCGGTACACGGCATTGTATCGCGGCGTGCGCGAGTGGTAGTTAGCAGCCTTGGTCCACAGATCGCCCTGGTCGTTGCGGATGTGCATCCGTAGTCGCCAAGCGGCCAGATCGAATGAATAGCATCCAGCGGCCGCTACATCGTTCGCTGTGATTCCATATCGTGCCAGGTCGTGCAGGTACGCGGTATTGAATTGCATGGAGCCGACGTCATAGGTGCCGTTCGAGTTGCTCACCCATTGCCCCGGCTTGCCGCCTTCCTTTTCCGCCACGGCTAGGACGATGTTGGCCGGAATTTCATACTTGACGGCGGCAGAGATAGCGCACACGACGCGCTCTTGTTCAATCGGTGTAAGGTCGGCAATAAACGGCAGCATAACGCCCCTTTGGGTTAAGTCGGTGCGCCGCTATTGCTGCGGTTCACGAAGGCCGCAACTTCGGAATGAGCTTCATTTTCCCCACTAAGACTGTTACCGGCGAATTCGATGTTTGTTTCGGACGAACTGCCGCCCCTTATGGCGCCGGCAATCTTGCCCGGTGTCGTATCCGCAATGCGCTCGTTGGCTTTGGCCTTGGCTACATCGGCAATACCCTTAGCCAGATTAACGCCGGCATCGACGGCAATTTTGCCGGACGTTGCCGCTGCCGCCATGAAGCCACCGCTTTGCGTGCCCGTTGATTGCCGGTTACCGCCTTGCCCGGTTTTGGCCGTGCCGGTCGGTTCGGTCGCGCCGCTATTCTGTTTGCCGTCACTCTTCGCTTGGTCGGTGCCGCTTTCGGTTTGCCTTTTGGTGTCCCCATCTTCGCCGCGACCCCACATGCTGTCCGAGCTGTTGCTGAATCCTGCTGCTTGAGCAAATGGAGTGCCGCCGGTATTACTGCTGTCGCTGCTTACGCCACCGCCGCCGCCCCCGCCCCACATGTTGGTCAGCACATCGGACCCGCTGGAAACGTTTTCGCTGGCCTTGGAGAACGCGGCCATTACTGCTTGAGCTCCACCAGCGGCGTTTGCCGTACCGGCCGCTATCATTGCGCCGGCTGTTGCGGTCGCCGCTGTGGCCATACCGGCCGCGCCGAGCGCCGCACCGGCACCGAGTTGACCAATGCCTGTGTTGCCAATACTGCTACCCGTGATAATACCGGCTATGATTGCTGGGACTTTATTTGTTAGTACCAGCAAGATGATAGACGCCACCATCATCACGGCGAGTTCTTGTATTGTCGTTTCGGGACTGATTTGCTGCGAGAAATCGTTGATAAACTGTTTGCCAATAGCAACAATAAGAATCATCGACAGCAGCTGTGCAGACACGCCGAATATAGTGCGGTAATAATTGAGCGCCATGTCGGACGTCCAACGAGCTCCTCCGAAACCCAGAAAAAAAACACCGGCGTACAATACAATCCAACTCGTCGCCAGTAACACCAGCATATTCACGGCGATTAAGGCTAATATGGTCAGGGTGACACCTCCCAATATCATCATGGCAAGGGCTAAATCGAAATCTCGCCAACCTAGATCGTCTACTGCGCGTATGACGCGGTCAAACAATTCAAATCCGACATCGACAACTGCGCCAGGGTCAAGCCTCGTCGTGCCTAAACTCCCGGCCTGTGCACCGAGTTGTTGTAGTGAATCAATGATCGTCCCAGCAATATTCTGGTTACTCACTGCATTTGTGAGTAACCACCAAAAGAAGCCTGTGAAAATAGTGAACCGAACAAACTCGGCAAAGAATTCTCCTATGTCTGCCTTACGAAGCAGCATCATGCCGAATGTCCAGACCATCGAGATCAGAACAAGCGTCCAGAATAACCAGCTTGCCGCATTTGTAAGTGTGTTTGCCCAGTTACTTGCAGCATTATCGAATCGCTTCAATACATCATTCATAATGCCTTCATTACTGAGCTCGGCCAATGCGGGTTCGCTTGTCAGCAGCAGGACACCTAGCGTTATCAGCATATGCCAGTGAGATTTATTCATTCTGATAAACCTCCTATCAATAATCGCCAGGCGCACTTTTCTTGAACGTACCTGATCGGAGTTGTTTCGCCTTGTCGAATGATCGACAGTCGTCAATAAACGTATTGCGACTTGCCTCGAACATAAGGTCTGATAGTATTTTTTCCTTCATCTCTGGCGTACAATTTGCCGCGTTCGCCACCGGTTGTTCACTACAACCAACCAGGAGAAGAACTACCCCAAAACAGATAATTGTAAGGTTATACATTTTCATACATGATCCTCTAATTATGTTAGAACTATTAATAATCACCAGGTGCACTTTTCTTGAACCTACCTGATCGGAGTTGTTCAGCACGAGCACTAGATATTGCCTCTCCATCAGCCTCCGCCTGCATCCTGGTTGCAATTGCGTTCTGCTGTGCGATCAACAGGCCGCGTATCTGTAATAGCTGGTTCGCCTGTTGGCTCGCAAGCTGGTTGGCATAGCCGATAGCTTCCATTCGTCCGCCGGCGCTTTGAGCCGCTGCTTGCAGTTGCTCTAATCGTCTTGAGTCCGACTTGAGCGCATCTTGTTGTTTATCCAGTCCACGAAAAAGCGCATCGTTTGCCTTTTTTTGTGATTCTGATGCCAAGCGCCGGTTTTCGCTCATTGCCGCGAACTCGGCGTCACTGCATCCCTCATTCGAGAAACACGGCGAGTTACGGTAATAAGAAACGTCTTGGAATTTACTCAGGTAGCTATCGAGACTGCCGACTTGATTCTTATAATAATTTAGTGTATCGGTAGCGGTTATTAGACCATCGATCGTGGATTGTGCCTGATCCCAGATATAAGCCGCCGGCGCTACCGTGTTCCGTATTTGATCCTCATATTGCCGCAATTGAGTCGCATATTGGTCAATTTGTTTCAGTGTTTGCGCGACCTCCTCTCCCGCTGACATAGCTGATTGAATCGCAGTTTCTATATTTTGCGTTAAATTAGTCATGTCAATTACAGCGGTTTGCGCGTGCGCCTGCTGCGTAATCGAAACCACCAAAGTGATTTCGACTGCGGCCAGAAGGATTTTTTTAGCCGCTAAAATTTTATGCTGCATCGATGTTGTCAAAGAACTCTTTCTCATTCTATTCTCCAGTGTTTTGCATAGCCGGCCGCTCAACCCGACCCGCTACGCTCGGCGGTTAGCGTTATGGTTAGTAATCAAACGGTTGATAAGGTTTTGAAAACGTCATGTCTTTCGTGACAATCACATTGAATCGATAGCCAGGGCGAATCTCCAGGGTTGGCGCTATGTTCATGTTTTGGCAATCAATTGTGCGGTGACTTGGCCAAGTTGCTGGCCTAACGCCTCACTCAACGCGCTACTGGCATCCGGCCGGCCAAATGTCGCACTACTCTGATTTTGTCGCTGGCTGTAGGTTGTCGCCGCCGTTACGGCCGACATGAGCAGCGCCGAGCTAAATAGACGGACGTAATGATGATTTTCCAGATCATTAAACCCAGCGTACCCAGCGCTGTCGGCACCCGGCATCGCACCGATATCCAGCGCTTTCCCATCGGGGAAGACAATGCGTTGCCACGCGACAAGGACACGAGCTTGGCCATAGGCCACATCGCTCGAATACGTGCCGACCAGACGCGATCCTTGCGGAATCAAGAGGTATTTTCCGACGGGTGTGTCGTACACGTTCTGCGCCACTTGCGCCATGATCTGTCCCGGTAGATCGGAGTTGATTCCGGAGATTAGCATTGCCGGCACCACAAACCCGGCTCGCAGTTCATACTGTGAACGGGGGGCTTGCGTAGTAGAATCGAGTTGCCAACGGTCACCGGCTTTACCCGAAAATTGCGCGTAATCATTACCGGTTCCTTCGGTTGATGCTCCGGTTTGTGGTGAAGCGGATGAATTCGCCGGCATCCCTGCACCACTATTCAGGTTATGCATGCTGCGAAGATGATTTAATCGCTTTTGATACGCCGTTGATGGGTCCTCATGCTGTATCGAGTCTATTTCTTGGCGCACGGCGGATAACCTAGCCAGCATGGCTTCGCGCGTTTTGGGCGTGTTAGCGCCCAAATTGGCATGACTGGATGACGAGCCGGAACTTTTTGGCGCAATGACTTGCACGCCGGTTTTTGCTTTCACCGCTTCTTGAAACATTTGCAGTTTTGCCTGACGGATACGCTCCGCTTCATCATCATGCTGCGGCTGCATAGGGGGAGCCGGTGGCCTGTCCAATGTTTCCGGACGCGCAATGAGTACCGGTTCAGGTTTCAGCATCGTTTCTTCAGCGGGCGGTATCAAAGGCGTGATTAATCCGTCCATGTGATCGCCGGCAATTTCCTTAGCGAACATCGACGTGTTGCCGGTTTTTAGATGCCGATCCTCCGCATCAGTCTGCTGGGCTGCGCGATCCGCCGCGACAATCCCCATCATGATCAAAAACGCCGTCAATACCCCGCCGAGTAGATACATGGGTAAATTGTTGACGCGGCGCACGCCAGCGCTTGGCGATGCGTCCGGTTCCATGTTGTCGATATCTTCTGTCATCATTTACTCCTTATGCGTCCAATAGCCGCCCGGCATCACCATGCCGTTTTGCTCGATGTACGGGCGAGTAATGGATTCAGTACCGACCCATAGAGTCAAATGGTATAAGTTGCCGTTTTCTCCCTTTATTTGGCTGAGTACATAGCGCAATGGCAGTAGGGTATTGTCCTCTGTCGCGTTTGGGCTGAACTCCATGACGGCATAGCCGCTTTCGCGCAAGTTTTTGAGCAGCGCATTCCCGAAAAGATCCGGTGTCGTTTGTTTTAGCTCAAATTGTGTTTTTGCCGGCGGCCATAGCGTGGCGAGTTGCTTGACTGCATCGTCAGCCAGTTTTTGTTGATCTACTGAAACATTACGTAGATGGTTGCCGTATGGCGATGTCACGCATCCTGCGAGAGATAGAGCGGCCAAAGCCGCTAGAGATATTCTGCGCATACGATTATTTCTCCCGTCTGATGGTTACTCGGTCTTGGCTTCTGCCAACGCCGGATATCAAAATGGCCTGGTCAAAAACCGTGTCCACGATGTAGCGGTCGCCTTGAACACGGTAATTCACTATGACGGTTTCATCATCCGAGAACAGGCCGCCCTCTTTACGCAAGACCAACAGCGTCGGCGCTTCGGTCTGCGCCATCGCCTTCGGCATTTGTAAGATGGTTTTACTGCCATCGTTAAAGACGCGAATCGGACGCCATGCGGCATCACCGTCCAGTTCATAGTTGAAATTCAGATCGCCCAGGTACTCGCCTGTTTGCGGAAGGGTTTTTTGTTCGCGCGCTTGTGTTTCCCGAGTTTGAATCGCATCCCATTTGGCGAGAGCGTCTTCCGGGTAGGTGAACGCAACCTGCGGCATGTACTCGGTGCGGTGCGAGCGCAACTTGAAATGATAAGTGCGGCGGTTTGTCGTCACGACCAGACTGGTCTCCAATCCCACGTCCATCGGTTTGATGATGAGATGTTGCGTTTCGGCCGGTCCGCTGCCGGTGATGGCGGGTTCCACAGTCCAGCGGGCCGTATCGCCCAGATGGATCGAATTGACCAGTTCTCCGGCTTGTAGGGCCACGTCACAGACCTGAAGAACCGCGCAAACGATGCTGGGCTGTTGTGCGCCGTATATGAAATGGATGGCCCCATTGGCACCGGATACTGGCTTTATGCCGTTGGATTTTCCGGCTTCCCAGCGTTTCGCAATCGCGAGAGCCGCCTTTTCTTGTTCGGTTAGCCTTGGGTTGTTTTTGGAAAAATATTTGTCGGCCAGGTCGTCACCGGGAGCGGCCAGGACAGGTTCCGAGACAGCCATGGCGGCGGCCAGAATTGGGATAATATGCTTTTTCATGGTGAATAGTCTCATTATCATTATTTCGAGGAAGTGATGATCGACCAGGAATAATCACGCACATAGATACCGAGCGGATTGTTGCGTAATTGCTCGTCTGTTGTTTGAGATGTAGGCGAGGCGATATAGACATTAACTAATGCCCGCATATTGACCGGCTGACTTTTTAGAACGCCTTGCCGGTCGCGAATGGTTTCTACCCATTCGACTTGCCAGGTATCCGGGGATTGCGGCAACACGGACTTGATTTCAGTGCTGACCATTTCCTTCACGGCACGTTTGAACGGGCTGGAATCGGGCGTTCCGTTCAGCCATTCGTTCATTTTTTGGGTTGCGGGATCATTGGGCGATAACATTGCATACACGCGAAAGACCGCTTTCCGCTGCAATGCGACATCCGGCGTGACTATGCGGGCATTAGCGATGAAATCGGCTATAGACGCATGAATAACGCGGGGATCGGCGGTAGAGCCCGCTGTCGTCGGCCCGACGGCAATGGTCTGGCCATGCTTGTCAACCTCGATAATATAAGGGATGAACTTAGATTGACTGCCTATATGGATGATTCCGCCGACACCGGCCAGCGCAATCAACAACGAGAGAATACCGACAACTTGCCAGGTCTGCCGTGACGACACGACCGAACCGACATGCTCATTCCATGTACGCCGGGCAGTCAAGTACGGGTTAGTATCCTCGTTTTTGGGTTTATTGATAGGCCGAGAGTCAACTGGTTTTTTCTTGGATAGAATCAGACTCATATTGCGGGCTCCAGGTAGTCATTGAGTTTCAGTCCACGCCCGGCGAGCCATTCATGAACCCACCGATCGCCGAATTGGGTTTCCAGATTCTTGATGGCGGCAACGGAATCCTTGTCCGATGCACCGGCAAGGGACAGGGCAAGCGGTCCGAGAGCGAGGTCGTAGAGACGGCGGCCATATTCGGAAACGTAGTAATATTGCTGTTTCGGAATGGCGGTCGCCAAAATTTCGATTTGCCGCGTATTGAGACCCATACGACGGTAGAGGGCGGCCGTGTCTTCGTCGCGGGCATACACGTTGGGCAGGAAGATTTTGGTGGCTGTCGATTCAACGATGACATCCAAGATGCCCGAGTTGGCCGCGTCAGACAGGCTTTGCGTCGCCATCAAGACAAGGCAATTGGCTTTGCGCAAGACCTTGAGCCATTCGCGGATTTTATCGCGAAACACCGGATGCCCAAGCATCAACCAGGCTTCGTCCAGGATGATGACGGCCGGTTGGCCGTGGAGTGATCGCTCTATTCTGCGAAATAGATACAACAGCACGGGGAGCGCGAATTTATCGCCTAATCCCATCAGCTCCTCGATTTCAAACGTCGTAAATGAGGACAGAGAGAGTCCATCCTCTTCGGCGTCCAACAGATAGCCCATCGATGAACCGATAGTGTATTGCTGTAGCGCTTCACGAATCGGTAAGTCTTGTACGGTCGTGCTGAAATCAGATAGTGTGCGGGATTGGGTACCGCTCATGCTCATGATGGCATGGCCTATTTTATTGCGCTGCTCGGGTGTGGTGATCAAACCGTTTAACGCCAGGATGGTATCTATCCATTCCATTGCCCAAGCCCGGTCGCCGCGCGTTTCGAGGAATTGCAGTGGACAAAATGCGAGTGATTCGCCGTCCCCCGCGACTGAAAAATGCAGCCCACCGACGGCCTTGGTAAGCGGATAAATTGACATCCCCTTATCAAATGCGTAGATCGACATGCCGGCATAACGTCGTAATTGTGCGGCAATAATGGCTAGATGCGTCGATTTACCCGCACCTGTGGGTCCAAACATGAAAGTATGGCCGACATCGCGGACATGCAGATTCAGTCGGAAAGGTGTGGCGCCGTGAGTCACGCAGTGCATCAGTGCTTGAGACATGGGCGGATACAGCGGGCAAGGGGCGGTTGCGCTACCCGTCCAGATCGTTGACGTAGGCAACAAATCGGCGAGGTTCATCGTGTTGATGAGGGGTCGGCGAACATTCTCGACACCGTGACCCGGTAAGCTGCCTAGATACGCATCCATCGTGTTGGTGGTCTCTATACGCGCGACAAAACCGAGACGGTTTATCGCCTTTTCTACCTGCCGTGCGATTGCCTCGAGTCGCGTTCTATCCTCATGCATCAAAATAACGACACTGGTGTAATAGCCCATCGCGACAAATCCGCTGTTTACCTCGGCTATCGCGGATTCGGCATCCTCTACCATCGACAGAGCATCCTGATCGATAGGTCCGGTATTGGTATTAAAAACCTGGTCGAAGAATCCGCGCACTTTTTGGCGCCACTTTTTACGGAATTTGTCCAGGTGAGCAACCGCCTCATGCTGATCCATGAAAATAAACCGGGATGACCAGCGGTAGTCGCAGGATAATTCGCCCAGAGCGCTTAAGATTCCTGGAGTCGACTCCAGCGGGAAGCCTTCGATCGCGACGACTTGGATGAGGGAGCGGCCTATTTTTGGCACGACCCCGGTGCGCAGTTCTTGCCCGCCAATGAGAGCATCCAGATACATGGGATTGCTGGGGAGTTGTACGGGATGATGCTTGCCGGTAATGCAAAATTGTATCCAGCTCAAAAAATCATCATGCGTAACAGACGCTCCCTCCTCGGTAACGACCTTCTGACCTCTGAGACGCGTCATCGTAATAGCCGTTGACAGGCGTTCCTCTATCGACGTTATTTCACGTTTGAATTGACTGATGAGCCCCGTGGTACGGGCTCTGTGATTCGGCGCCGGCGTGTTGTCATCGAACATGAGCTCGACAAATTTACGTTGCGCTAGAACCGGCGGAAACCAGGTCAGCGTTAATACGAAATAACCCTCGTACATCGTACCCAGGCGCTCGAATAGCCTGCGTCGCTCTTCATCGATCGCGGCAGATACTGGATCGGGAAAATGCGACAAACCCAATTCAGCGTAATTAGGGGCTGGGCGGCGCACAGCATCGACGTGTACCATCCACCCACTGCCAAGGCCGACGAGGGCTTGATTGATGCGGAAAGACACCATTTCGCGCTGCTCATCGGTGCTGCTCGCGTTGTCGTCCCCTTTGTATATCCATGCCGCCATGAATGAGCCGTTTTTACCGACAATGACACCGTCATCGACGACGGCGGCATAATTAAGCAGATCGCCCAGCCCGGCGTCCTTGGATCGATGCTTTTTGAGCTTCAGCTCCGCATCGACCGACCGGATGCGGGCAAACAACATAAGTATCAGGACGGCACCGAGTACAGCAATCATAATCGCGAGTACTTCGATCATCATTTGTATTGCTCCCCTTGGGTATTGGTATTTTCACGGAATGGCGTACTACGCGGCGGGTAATACTTCTTGTAGCGACGGCTCCGCAGATAAACGTAGCGCAGCTTAGGATCGCTCTTTGCCATCAGGCGGAATACGAAGAGTGCGCCGAACCAAAGACAGACGCCGAATACCGTAGCCCTCATGTCCTGAGCACTGAAAATCAGCGCTCCGGCGAGCAGTCCCGAAAACATCACCAATTCCCGATCCCCGCCCATGAATAGGTTGTCTCTATTGCCGGCCCGACGAATGGGTATCGTGCGACCGGCCATGTTACCCAGCCCTTCCGTTACCGATAGATGCCGCGTTGTGAGCGTAATTGACTGCACCGTCAGACAGTAAGGCTATTTCGGCGCCACGGCCAAAGAAGGTACCCATCATATTTTGGGCGCCGACCAGTAACGCCATGACCAGGACGATAAAAATCAACGTTCTGAAAAAACCGTTCAGTTCGCCGCCGAAAATAAGCACGCCGCCGGCAACCACAATGCCGATAATCGAGAGCGCAAATGCCACCGGACCGGTAACGGAATTGCGCAGATTTGTCAGCCAACTCTCATAGGGCAACGAGCCGCCGGTCCCTTCCGACGCAAAGGCCGGTTGCGGCAAAATGATAATGGCCATGAGCAGTACGAATAGGCTCAGGTACAAAACGCTATGACGGTCGTTCTGAAGCGATGGAATTGCGAATTGCATAGATGTTTCTCCTAAAGTGATCTTGTGTTGTATTGGCCGCCGTGGTATCCGGAAACCTCAATAATTTCCTGAATACGACGGCCTTCCGGGGTTCTGGCGATATGCACGACAACATGAACCGCCTCGCCAATGAGCGGTTCGATGGGTTTGGGTGAATCAGGATGCATGCTGATGAGCATCGCCAACCGATCAAGTCCGGCTCTAGCGTTATTGGCATGCAGTGTTGCCGCCCCGCCTTCATGGCCGGTATTCCAGGCCATTAACAAATCGAGCGCTTCAGGGCCTCGCACTTCACCGACTAAAATCCGGTCCGGGCGCATACGCAGCGTGGTTTTCAATAGCGCCGTCATTGTGACGTCGATGCTGGTGTGGTACTGGACGTAATTCTCCGCAGCACATTGGATTTCGCCGGTGTCCTCGATGATGAAGACGCGTTCGGTAGGATCGTTAGCCACCATCTGATTGATAATCGCATTGACCAGAGTCGTCTTGCCTGAGCCCGTGCCGCCGATAACCAGAATGTTTCGGTGTGCGGCAACTGATTCAATAATCACTTGGCGTTGTCCGGGGGTCATTATTCCGCCCTCGACATAGTGCTCTAACGTGAAAATGGCAACCGCCTTCTTCCGGATGGCAAAAGTCGGGGCCGGAACAATCGGTGGAAGCTGACCGGCAAAGCGAGAACCATCTAACGGTAGTTCTCCTTCAAGTATCGGTTTTTGACGCGTCACCTCTTTGCCGTGATAACCGGCAATGGTTTCGATGATGGCTTGCGCCTGGGCAACGCGCAGGGTACCAATACATTGCATGGGCTCGCCAAGCCGCTCTTGCCAGAGCTTGCCGTCCGCATTGAGCATGATTTCAACGGTTTTCGGATCGTATAGAGCCGACAAGAGTGTCGTTCCCATGTCGCGTTCCAACTTACGTTTGGCTCGATCACGGGTGCTGTCAGGGTTATCGTTCAATGATGTCATCATTCTCCTGCGAAACTGCAGGCTGGGGTCATGTCAGTTGCAATATACGATATACCGAAAGAATAAAAAACGCAACAGTATAGCGAAATAGTTTCAGGTTGTGGTATCTTTGGGGCGTTTGGATATAGTAATGATCCGGGATGGTATCATCCCGGTGAAATGCGAATTTTAGCGGCTAAAATTTCCTTATTAGCTTTGTATGAAGGTTTATTGTAGGGGCGTTATATTAAGATTGCCTTATTTTAGCCCTTGTTTCTTCGCCCCATTTTTTGACGATAAAGGCTTTGACTTCCGGAAGAATGACGGACACGCGCTCGTATCCCGGCGGCAGGCTATGCATAGCGGTACCGCCCGCCAGCTCATCGAGCGCAGCCTTGTCCAAGTCATTGGATTCGAGCAGAAGAGGGAGAGGAACTTCTAACGCTTTGGCTATCGCCTCCATTACCTTGAGCGATGGATTGCCGGTACCCGTTGTTAGATCGGATAAAAACGAGTTCGACACTCCGGATAGTTCATGTAATTCTTTTTTGGACATTCCACGCTCGTCCAAAATACGAAGAATGTTGGTAAAGAAGATGTAGTTGTACACTGAGTTTACCTTGTTAAATTTGGCCGATTTTAGCCGCTAAAATGTTATTGACGATAATTAACGGTTTAACTAAACTTCAATTCGATAAATAAGACGTCTCTCTGAAAGTCACAACGATCGATCAACACGAATGACCAACAAAATGCGAGTCATTAAACACCAAAAGACAGGAAATTGCCATGTATGACGAGACTGCGGTCAAGCTGAAAGCGCTTGAGAGCGCCGCACTGCGACGTAAGATAGAGGCCGTTGCCAGGCCAGGCGAAACCTATGAGCAAGCTGCCGCTAGAATTCGGCAAAACGAAGAAAACACCATTCCTCATAGATCACAGACACATCGGGCATCTTCTAGCGACAGACAGACTGATATTTTCGTGCCGACACTCTATGACGTTGGCACGCGTGACAGCCGAAGCATCATGGACGTCGCAGTATTCCGGCTGTCAAAGCGAGAGAAGCGCGCGGGAGATGTTATCCGGTACGATCTGCCGGACGGATATGTCGAAGTCAAGGCGGGGCCGGACGGCATGGCGTCGATTTGGGATTATGACATCGTGCTGATGTTGATCTCTCATTTGACCGATGCCATGAACCGCTATTGTGAAGGGAAGGAAGACAAGCCAGGCCGCACATTCCGTCCGCATGTTAGCGAAATTCTCAAGTTCTGCCGAAAAGGCAACGGTGGCCGACAAATTGAAGAAGTCGAAAAAGCGCTGGATCGCCTGAGAGGCACGACCATCAAGAGTGTGCGCGAGCGACCCGGCATCGGAGGGAAGCGCGGCTTACGCGAAATCAAGGCTGAAGGCTTAATCGGCGATTACACGGTGCTCTCCTACACCGAAACAGGCAAGATTGCGTCTGTTGAAATAGAGATCCCGAAATGGCTGCACCGCGAAGTTACCGAACGAAAGCGTCCGGACGTATTGACTGTCCACCCTGATTATTTCCTGATAGAACCCGGCATCGGCCGCTTCATCTATCGCTTGGCACGCCGGGCTGCAGGCAAAAGCGTGGCCAAGTGGTCGTTTCAACTCATCTACCAGCGCAGCGGTAGCACGGGCACGTTCAAGAAGTTCACATTTACCTTACGCAAGCTGATCGAAACTAACGACCTGCCTGAATACCGACTCGCAGAGGAAAGCGGGCAGGAAGGCCCGTTATTGGTCATAAAACATAAAGAGTCATTAATCGAAAATTAGTAGGGTTCCTAATAGACGGCATAAAAACCACAGCGGCTGACGAAAGTTGTTATTGCGTGCTTTTGCATCCTGTCGGCAAAGCTAAACTAAGCCATAATCTCCGATATAAACTTGTTTCGACCGTAACAAGCCGTAAACTGTGTATAGCCTGTCTATTAGGAACCGAAATCCGTCTATTAAGAACCGGAACCCGTCTTTTAGGAACCCAAATCCGTCTTTTAGGAACCCATAGGTTCAGTAAGGTATTGATTATGTAGAATAAATAGGCGGTTTTTTGGCCTAAAACTTATTAATACTCTTAAATCTCTTAAAACCCGACTTCTCCAGTGCTGCTGCAACATAACTCCTTTATGCCTAAAGGGCTTAGCTCTCTGGATTCCCCATTATTCTAATTTTAATGATTGGAATAATACTTAACTCATAGACAGCATCTTGTTTTGGCTCAAAAAAGTTTTAACGCCAAGAAAGAGAAAGGTCATAATAAAAATATATTATTCGTTATAGTGAAAATCGTATAGCTAAACTTATTGACTAGCAACGATATTTCATTTAGTATCGTTTTTGAAGGCCGGGAATTCCGTTCCGGTCACTCCCGTAAAATTGCCGAGTCACGATAATCATGAACGTGCAGATTTCGTGAATAGCTAGAATTCGCGTACAAGGGGGGAGGGAGTTACCCATTGGAAAACGGGGTGCTGTGGGTACAAAGCAGATGCGTATTAATCGTTGGTGCCGGGTGGAGATTGCCCCGGAGTAATCCGGGGCGTTTGGCTTGGCGCTGTAACACCGAAGCCTTACTTTCCCAGGGTGGGAGAAGTCGTCGGTATTGGACACGTTAAAGCGTGGAGAGTCAAGCATGAACATAATCAAGTTTCCTCAAAAGGGGAGACCGGCCGGCAAACAAGCGACGGTTCCGACTCCTGATCTTACTCGTCAGCCGGTTAAACCCACGAGAGTAAAAATCGTTCTCGACAACATATTGAGTTTTGTTTGGGTGATGACAGTGCTTGTCTGGCCATTCGTTAAATGGGTGCTGTCAATCGAGATTTTCTTCCAGATGCTGCGCATGATCTACCATTGGGACACGCCCGGCGTTTATGCCGGTTGGACTTTTCTACTGCATTTCTCTGTCTTGGTAGCGCTGACCTGGTTTGTCGATTTTTATAGACCGCAAGGCATGAAGCAACGATAAATTTTAGCCGCTAAAAAAATTGATAAGCAATAGTGGTTTAGCAAAACTTTTAAATATTGGCGGCTGTAACCGTCATGGTTCAACATCAGGGTGGCGAATATATGCGTGGATTCCATGATAGAGAGATTAACCGAAGCTCAATTCGAAGAGGCCATAAAGGGATTGAATGTCGGTCGGCAGACCATCGATATCGCACGGGGGGTGCTGGTGGAAGGAAGACCGCAGTCCGAGCTTGTGGCGGCACTAGGGATATCGAAGGGGGCCGTGTCGCAAGCAGTCAGCCGCGTAAAGGCAGCGGTCCAACAAGAGAAGATCCCGGAGGGCTTCGAGCGGGTGCCGGCGGTCCTACCGAAACATCAAGCGTTTATCGTCAAGAAATGGGCAGAGGACGCAACCAAAAAATTGGAGACAAAGAAATGAAAACACTGGTTACAGCGAACCAAAAAGGGGGCGTTGGCAAAACTTCGACCCTGGTGCATCTCGCGTTTGACTTCCTTGAGCGAGGTATGAAAGTGGCTATGATCGACCTTGATACACAGGCAAACGCGTCTTATACGCTGCAAGAATTTGAAAGCGGCTCTCTTGCCAGTCAGATGTTCACGGCTGACGATGACAAATTGCGTGCTTGTTTCAACAATCTGACCGCCGAACCGGCACTATGTTTGATAAGTTCCGATGCGGCTATGGCGAACATGGAGAAGCTCACCATGACGGCAGCGGCAACAAGCTTTAAGCGAAATATCAAAGTATTGGCTGAATGTGGTTTTGATGTCTGTTTAATCGACACTGCTCCGTCTCTTGGCGTCAGTATGGCCGCCGCTCTTTTTGCGGCCGATTATGTTTTTTCGCCCATTGAACTTGAAGCGTATAGCATCCAGGGCATCAAGAAGATGATCACGACAATTGTCAACATCCGCAAATCAAATCCTGGTTTGCAATTTTTGGGCATGGTGCCGAGTAAGGTCGATGGCCGAAACCCACGCCACGGTCGACACCTGGAAGAATTGAAGCGCGCTTATCCCCAATTGATGATACCTGTCGGTATTGGCCTCCGAAGTAGTATTGCCGATGCGTTAGCGTCAGGCATGCCCGTCTGGAAAATTAAGAAAACCGCCGCGCGTAAGGCCGCACAGGAAGTTCGTGCGTTTGCGACACATATTTTTGAAAAAATGGAGATGACACAATGAACGCCAAGAAGAAATCGAGCTTGGGCCTAGAGAGCATAGGCGATCTTTCAGAACTTTTGGACCAGCCGGAAATAACTAAGAGCTTCGGCCCGCTGGAACTGTCGCTAGAACTGATTGATGAAGATCCGGATCAGCCTCGAACAGCCGAAAACCCCGGTTTCTCATCCGAGAGTATTGCAGAGATAGGGCAGACGATCAAAGACCGTGGCGTGAAGTCTCCCATATCGGTAAGGGAGCATCCCGAGATAGAGGGCCGCTACATTATCAATCACGGTGCGCGTCGTTACCGTGGCTCCAAGTGGGCAGGAAAGAAGACAATCCCGGTTTTCATTGACAACGATTACAATCACGCGGACCAGGTTATTGAGAACCTGCAACGAAATGAGCTGACTCCGCGCGAGATCGCTGATTTTATCGGTCGCGAGCTGGCGATGGGTAAGAAGAAGGGCGAAATCGCCAAAGAAATCGGTAAATCGGCGGCATTTGTGACGCAGCATGTCACATTGCTGGATTTGCCGGAGCCGATTGCGCTGATATTCAACACCGGTCGCGTCAGGGATGTAACCGTCATCAATGAGCTGGTGACTGTTTACAAAAAGAATCCCTCTGAAGTGGAAACATGGCTGGACGACGACAGCCTGGACTTGACGCGGGGATCGGTTAAGTTGTTGCGTGAATACCTCGATGACAAGAAACGTCAACAACTAGAGGATCAAGACAGTGACGAAGAGTATTATCCAGATACAGTGGATACGCTAACCGACAAGACCGATGCCGAAACCGTCAAGACTTATACCGAGACTGTCGATAGAGACGAGGAACACGAAACAGAAGAGCCCAAACATAAGAGGGAAGAGAGGGAGAACGATTCGGACAAGCTCAAGAAAGCGATTGTACGGGTACTGCATGACGGCCGCATCGCCCGATTGGTTCTATCGCGACGACCAACTCAAGACGGTTACGCATGGGTGAAATATGATGATGACGGGAATGAGTTCGAAACTGACCTTGGTAATGTGCAGCTTATTGCAGTGCTAGAAGGATAGCTCACTCTCCCCTTAAACCCACCAACCCCGCCCTGTGCGGGGTTTTTTTTGCCTATTTTCTAGGATAGTTTATTTGTTTGTAAGTTAGTTTATTAGTTTGTTTGTTAGTTAATTTATTTGTTTATTATTCTATTTATTGCTATACTAAAAGCGTCAAATAACTGTTGAGAATGCCACGATGAGACCCGTAGAATTTGCCCAAGAAGACATCATCACAGCCGGCCAAGAACTGCAAGAATCCGGTCGCAATATCACCGGATTTGCCCTCCGCACCAAGGTTGGTGGCGGCAATCCAAGCAGATTGAAACAGGTCTGGGATGAGTACGTTAGTAGTCAGTCCGTTGTTAAAACTGAGCCGGTGGCAGAACTGCCAATTGAAGTTGCCGACGAGGTGGCGGCCGTCACTAAATCGCTTACTGATCGATTGGCAAGTTTGGCAGTAGAGTTAAACGATAAGGCCGTTAAGGCCGCAGAGCGCCGCGTTGCAGAAGTCATTAGGACCGCTGGCGAGCAGCGCGAACAGGCCGAGCGCGAACTTGCTGACGCATCGCAGACGGTTGATGACCTGGAAGAACAGCTTGATGAGCTACGGGCTGAGCTGGAAGCTGCTCAGGAACGCATTGCGGATATGTCTAGAGAAAATCAGGTACAAGCCGTAGAGCTTGCCAAGGTTCGGGAGCGACTGGCGGCTACCGAGCAAAGCGCTAGGGCGGCTGCCGAGCAAAATGCGGCAGCGATAAGTAAACTGAATAGCGCCTTGGAATCCGCTCAATCGACAGGTGTGCAGTTGAAGCGTGAGAACGATGCGCATGCTGTAGAGCTGGCTCAGTTGCGCGAGCGACTGGCGGCAAGCGAGCAGCGTGCTGTGATTGCGGCCGAGAAGAGCGAGGCAGAGGCGAGTAAGTTGAATAGCGCCCTGGAAGCCGCTCAGAGCGAGAAGAACCAAGTAGCTGAGCAGCTTGCTGTATTTAAGGCTCAGATGGTCGCTGAGCAGAAGGTTCAGCAGGAGCAGCGCAAAGTAAGTGCTCAAGAAGCTTCTCGTCAGGCCGAGCGCTACACCAAGGTTCGCGCTGAGCGGGATGAGGCAGTTAAGGATGCTGCTAAAGTTCGCGAGGAAATCGCTTCTCTTCGTGGACGTATTCAGGCGTTGGAGGAAGTAATGGCTACCCTATCGAAGGATATAAATACAAATTCTCCTAAATAGGGTGACCGTAAGGCTTTGTGCGAAAAATAAGCAGTAGCGGATAAACTCATGCGACACGTATTTTATACAGTCCTTTCTTCATGATTCGCCAAATGCTCCGATTGATGGCATACCCAATGAAGATCGAAGCATCGAATTTAGTAAAAGTCTGTTTTCATTTTCTTGATATGACGACAGATTGATCGTCGAGACATCTCATTAGTAGTACGCGGTATTAGCGATTACGACTCCACCAACTTTGCAATCGCTTGCATTGGCAGTATCAGTCGAAGAGAGTCTGGTAAGCAAATAAAGCCGTTAGCCTCGTAGAAGTCAGCCGCCTGTTCGCTGATGGCATCTACGATGAGCATGGAAGAGCCAATAGAACTTGCGCTCGTATAAGCCCGCTTCACTGCATCCGCGAGCAACAGTGCGCCCAACCCCTGTCTTTGTTGATGACTTGCGACGGCCAGACGGCCTATGAGGGTCGCACTGACCAAAGGATAGCGCGGGACGTGTTTGCGGGCCTCTACTAGTACGTCCCCTTGCGCGAGCGCGGTCGCACACAAGGTGTAGTAGCCAAGTACTTCAGTCGGTTCGCGCGGATCGACGAGAACGAATACGCCGTTGATTTTGCGCTTCACATCCTGATTGGCCTGTGTTTTGAAATAGCGATCCAGGCTATCGACGCCGCAGGCAAAGCCAGCACGGTTGTGATGGGAGCCGAATGGTTCGATTTTTAAGTCTGGCGATATCGCCTCAGTCATTTATGAAATGATCCGCCGTTTGTGCTCGGCCAGTGCGCGAACAGGTCGTTCACTTGCTTGCGGTGGGCTCATGAGCGTATCGAAAAATACCTTTCGGTCAAGCTCGGAAAGCATAAGTGTTTCATGTTCCGCAATGGTTCGTCGTGCAGCATCGGTAAGTGCTGCTATACAAAAGTCAGTCAGTTTTCGTGATTCCAGATGGGCTGCGCGTTCGATTAAGTCCTTGGTTTGTTCATCCAAACGAAAACCAAGTCTTTCTTTGCGTACTGGGTTTTGTGCTAACTGCAAGTTCTTACTGGACATGGGGAACCTCATCGGTCGTGTTCTTCATATTGGTTGATATTGTACGTCAATTTGACGACTTTTCATAGTCATACCATTTCTTCAAATTTATTGGTTTGCCGAACATTCGATTTACTATTCTCTGATGAGTCCAATGGTAGAGTCATTTATTCATGCTTTGCTAAATGCGCCGATCAACGGGATACTTAATGAGAAGAGAAGCATCAAAGAAATCGAGAAATGGTGGGGAATACCGTTTATTGTTACCGATACGGTTGAAGATATAGGCGATCCAGCGCTTATGGATCGGTCGACCGAATACGAGGCATTTTGGAACGATTGATGAAGCTGTGGAGTATGTTCGGAATATGTAAGCTATTAAGGGAGTAATTGACTGTATTTAGGGAAAGGACATTTTCATTTTCCTGATATGACTACAGATTGATCGTCGACCCCCCTCTTTTTTTCTTTTTTATCTTTTTTCTTTTTTTAAGAGCGTTGAAAGCTTTTAGTTATAAGGGATACAGCACATATATAACTACAGATTGATCGCTATATGACTACAGATTGATCGTTATATAGCGACAAATTGATCGTTGAGAGACTACAGATTGATCTCTTAGGACTACAGATTGATCGTTAATAACTACACCATTATTATTTTGTAGTTGTTTTGGCTATTAAACGGGCGTATAGTCAAGGAACACTATCATATTGTTGCCATATCCTAATTTGGACAAGCCCACTTACTTAACCGTCGTTAAATCGAACAAGGTCGTCGAAGCCAGCTATATGCTTACGTTGGCCGAACAGCGGGTTTTGTTGGCGTGCATTGCGCAGGTCGATTCGACGGCGGAACTGTCCGAAAACTTTCGATTCGAGGTTACCGCTTCTGGCGTAGCGGACCTGGCCGGCCTGGATAGCCTTTCGAACGCTTACCGGGATCTCAAGAAAGCGGCTGAAAAACTCTACGAACGTAGCGTGATTATTGACGACCCAGATCCTGGTAACCCGCAAATTGCGCAGCGGAAAACCCGCTGGATCAGCACTATAGATTACGTGCCGGGTGAGGGGAAACTGGTTCTCAGCTTCTCGGTCGGTATTATTCCTTATCTATCTCAGCTCTCGAAAGAATTTACCAAATACAAATTGATGCATGTCGCACGGTTCGAAAGCGTTTATTCGATCCGTCTATATGAATTGTTAGTGCAATGGAGTTCTGCCGGTGAGCGTGAAATCGAAATTGAGTGGCTGAAAAAACAGTTCCAGGTTGAAGATAAGTATGATCGTTTAGGTAATTTAAAAAAACGTGTCATTGACCCGGCCGTTGCCGAGATCAACGAACATTCAAATATTTGGGTTAGATACGGTCAACGAAAATCTGGGCGAACTGTGACGCATTTTCAATTCAAATTCGGATTGAAGGATCAGCCGAAGCCGAGGCAACAATTGACCGACGCCGATATTGAACGCGAGGCAAGGCCGGGAGAGACGAGGGCGGCTGTGATCGCGCGTTTGACTGGTAATTCAGTGGTCAAGGACGCTAAGCCGGGGGAGACGTTCGATCAGGCTTTGCAGCGGAAGAAGGAATTGGCGGATGTTAAGAGGAAGTTGCGGTAAATTGGCAGGTTCCGACCCCTATGTGTAGTTCGAAACTATGTGGAGTTGCAAATTTACATTGAGGATTAGACCTTGGTGTCCGTCGCATAAGGTCGAACGCAACTTCACATAATTTCAATGCTTGAAGAAGTAGCA
>Ga0180009_10002118_pt1 | contig 23517 bp, 12 predicted proteins | sample OS_PC_MetaG_FD_123537 | JGI IMG/M metagenome (GOLD analysis project Ga0180009, IMG submission 123537) | Groundwater microbial communities from the Aspo Hard Rock Laboratory (HRL) deep subsurface site, Sweden - OS_PC_MetaG | ecosystem: Environmental > Aquatic > Deep subsurface > Groundwater...
AGCCAGGTCAGCAGCGCCGCCGTGCAGTCCTTGGTCTCCGGGTCGATGTACGCGTTCACCGAGTAGCACTTCGCGCTGGTCATGGGCGAGGGCCACAGGCCGGTCTCGCTGACCATGGGGATGGGCGCCAGCTCGATCTCGAGGCCGGCGGAACGGTACCCCTCCCAGGACCAGGGTCCGTTGATGATGTAGGCCGCCCGCCCCTCCATGAAGATGGTGTCGGCCAGGGGGTAGTCGCATTCCCGGGGGATGACCTTGCGCTGCTTGAGATCCTGCATGAATCCCAGGGCCCCGACCATGGCCGGGGTATCGAGAGTCGGCCGGGCCTGGTCGTCCATGACCCAGCCCCCGAATCCGCCCAGCCAGGGCACCAGCCAGAAGGGCTCGAGCAGGTTGAACACCAGGCCGTACTGGTCCGTCTTGCCGTCGCCGTCCAGGTCCTTGGTTGCGGCCTGCAACTGGGCGACCCAGTCATCGGTGTTGGCGGCCACGGTATCGACCAGGGCCTTGTTCGCCACCAGGGTCAGGTGGTTGCCCACGTAGTCGGGCAGGCCCCAGGTCTTGCCCGCCAGGACCGGCAGAGCCGCAGGGTCGAACCGGGGCAGCTCCTCGGGACAGATGTCCTCGATGGGCATCAGCAGGCCCATGATCTGGAAGGGGCCGATCTTGTCGGCGGGCCCGTAGACCAGGTTGGGCCCGCCGTAGGCCAGGGCGGCGGTTTGGAACTGGGTGGGCAGGTCTTCCACCCGGTAGTGGACCCGCTCGATGGAGAACTCGGCGAATTCGGGGTGGCGTTCCCGGAACTGGGCCAGGTGCTCGTCGAACAGGATCTGCTCCTGGGGATCCATCTGCTCCCAGACGATGACGCTGCGGGAGCGGTCGATGCGGCCGCACGATCCGGCGCCAAGCAGGAAAACCGCCAGTGCGGCGGCCAGGGCGAGATTTCGAGACTGGGAACCAGTTGCCATCATGACAGGAGGTTATCGTGTTTTTCATTGAAATACAAGCTTTCATCCCTTAGCATGCGCCCCCTGATCCATTGCCGGCTTGACGTGGGTATCCCAGCGATCGGAATGACGGTTCCTGCCATGGAAAAACAGTCCTCGGTTTTCGCCCCCAGGGGGTCGTGCGCCCTGGGGTCCCTGATCCTCCTTCTCCTCGTTGCCGGTTCCGCCCTGGCCGTCCCCTTTCACAGCCCCGTGATCGACGGAACCATCCTCGGCAATACCGAAACGGACTGGGACCCCGCCGATCTTGTCGTCAACGACATCGCCGACGACAACACGTCCCAGCGGACGGGCAACGTGCGCCGCCTGTGGTGCACCTGGGATGAGGACAACCTCTACTTCGCGGTGACCTACCAGGACTGGGGCTCCACCGAGGCGCTGGCCGTCTACGTGGACCTGGGACTGGGGACCGGAACCCGGGACGCCGCCCTGCTGGACGTCGGCCCGGCCAACATCCTGTTCCCCGAGGGCCATTCCATCGACCTGGTGTTCGCCCGGAACCCCGCCGACAGCGACCAGGGCCAGACCGGCCCAGCTCCGGGGGTCTTCCTCGTGGCTGCCGATGGTTCCACCACCGACATCTCCGAACTCGCCGACGTCGCCCAGGGCTTCAACACGGGCACCGGCGCCGAGGAAACGGGCGCCAACCGGGCCATCCCCTTCTGGTTCAATGCCGAGGTGGCCCTGCCCTGGACCGCAATTTATCCCGGCGGGATCCCTCAGAACGCGGTCGCCAAGGCCGCCGCCCTGATCACCAAGGGATCCGCCGACTTCAACGGGGTGGACATCGCCCCCGACAACGCCGGCATCGACGGCGGCAGCACCCAGGTGACCCTGACCAGCCTGCATGCCTCGATCCTCGACATCGACGGGAACGGGACCCCCGACCCGGCGGACGCCTCCGTATCGGGCACTGTCACCCTGCCCGACGATGACGAAACCGCCGCGCTGGTCGGCACTGCCGAGATCACGGGGTTCAGCGGACGGGACCCCGGAGCCCCCCTGTCCCGGGTCACCACTGCAACCGGTGTCCGCACCTTCACCCTGCCCCGGCTGCCCGCCGGCACCTACGAGATCACCCTCAATGCCGAGGGATATCTGCCCGCCAGCCGGACCGTGACCGTCACCCAGGGCCAGCAGGTCACCGGGTTCGACTTCACTCTCGACAAGGCCACCGCCATCCGCGGCACCATCGGGTTCGATTCGGGACCTGGCGGGGCAGGCACCGTCAGCCTGTTCGACGAAGGGGGAACCCAGCTGCTGGCCACGCGGTCCTTCACCGCCGCAGGTGGGCCTTACGTCTTCTACGTCGAGAGGGGGTCCTACCTGGTCCGGGCCGAGGCCAGCACCTACTTGCCGGCCCAGCAGACCGTCTCGGTGAGCACCGGCATCGACGCCACCGGCATCGACTTCCTCCTCTTCCGCCAGACGGAGATCAGCGGCACCATCGGATTCGAATCGGGTCCCGGGGCAGCCGGCACCTTGAAACTGCTGGATGAGGACGGCGCCCAGGTCGCCTTCGTCGATTTCCCGAACACCGGCCGCGACTTCGCCTTCTACACGCCTGTGAGCGGGTCCTTCACCCTGTCGGCCTCCGCGCCCACCTACATCACCACCACCCAGGCCGTGGACGTCACCGCCGGCATGGACGTGATCGGCCTGGAGATCCTGTTGCCCCGGGCCGCCCTCATCTCCGGCGCCGTGGCCTTCGAGGGTCCGGCCGCCCCGGGCAAGCTCACCGTCTACGACAACCTTTCGGGCGCCCGCCGCGACACCCTCAGCTTCTCCGCCGCCGGGGATCCGTTCTCGTTCTACCTCGAACCCGGCGAGTACCGCCTGGACATGACCGCGCCAGGATACGTGCCCGTGGCCCGGGTCTTCAGCGTCGACCGCGACGACCAGGATCTCGGGGACGTTCAGTTCATCGCCGTCCGGGCCGACCATCTCGAGATCGTGGACGCCGAGGGCAACACCCTGACCGAGGTGCGCGGGACGGTGTCCATCCCCGCCGACGATCTGTGGTTCCCCACCCAGGTGACCCTCGCGGCCCGCGATGCGGCCGGCCGGGACGACCTCTACGATCTCGATGGCAACCTGCTGGGGTTCGGGCTGACCGCCCGCAAGATGGATGACCTCTCGGCGCCCCGCGGGACGCCGGCCTTCTACTCCGACCAGGCCCGCACCCGGCCCATCACCTCGGTCGACTTCGCCCAGGCGCGAGCCTCCTTCTGGATGACCAACACCGCGGTCGAAGTGCTGCGGGTCTACCTGGCCCAGCCGGCCAAGGATCCCATCCAGGGCCGCATCGTGGTCGCCTTCCAGGATCCCAAGCCCACCACCGTGGTGCTCACCGCCGACTCCGAGGAACTCGTCGCGGATGGGACATCCACAGTGACCGTCACCGCCCAGCTCTTCGACTCGGCCCGCAACCGCAGCCGCCTGCCGGACATCCCGGTGACCTTCGCCGTGTCCCCGTCCTCGCTCGGGTCCGGCCAGTTCGACGTCGCCACCGCCACCACCAATGGCGACGGCCAGGCCTCGGCCCAGCTCACGGCCACCGGATCGGGCGCCCTGCTGATCACCGCGACGGTGGTCATCGACAACCGCGTCCTGGAGGTCGTGGGCTACGACCTGGACAGCGGCGAGGAATTCCTGACCGTCACCGTTCTTCCCGGCGAGGTGGCAGGTTGGCGTCTGAGCCTGCCCAGCAACGTCAGCGACCTCAGCAACGCCGTTCCGGTGACGGCCCAGTTGATCGATGCCTTCGGGAACCCCAAGCCCGAAGAGGGCCGCACCATCACCTTCGCCGCCGACCCGTCGGGCCTGGGGACCTTCAGCCCCCTGAGCGCGGTCTCCGATACCGCCGGGCGCGCCACTTCCATCTTCACCCCTTCCGGCACGGCCGGGCTGGTGACCATCTCGGGTACCGGTGGAGCCCTGGGCGATGCGGAGACCGGCCTGCGCCTGCGCGATGTCTTCGTGGTCAGCGATCCGGTCTGGTACGACGAGCCGGCCACCCGGCAGGTATTCCCTCCGGTGGATCTGACCACCCTGATCGTGGACAACACGCCGGACGAACTCCTGCTCGAGATCCCCTTCTCCTCGGACTGGGGAGGCCTGCAGCTGCACGTCGTTTTCGAGACCGAGTTCGACGCCGCCGGGGCGACCTCCGATCCGTTCACCCAACCGGTGAATTACGGGCAGGCTCTGAAACCGGATTTCGCCATCACTTGCAAGTACAGCGCCAATGACTACGGCGACTTCCGGCGCTGGAACAAGGCCACTGCGACCTGGGAATGGTTCGACCCCGACAGCGAGACTTACACCACCGCCCAGGGCTTCAACATCCAGAACGTGTGGACGGCCAAGGGGGCGGACGTCTTCTCCATCGCGATCCCCTGGTCCCCGTTCGGCGGGCGGCCCGACTCCCTGCTGGTCGAGGCTTACATCACCCAGGACGATGGCGGCGTCAAGCGCTCCGCCTTCGACTCCGTCCCCCAGGATTCCACCCTGAACCTGACCTTCGACTACACCGATCCCGGACCGACCGACTGGGTGGCAGCCTTGGGTCCCGTCACCCTCGAGGCCTGGAGCTCCACCTACCGGGTCAAGACCGACTTCCCGACGCCCCCTGCCGTGGACCAGGTGACGGTCAGCCCCGAGGCCGTCGACGCCGGAGCGCCCATCACCCTGACCGCCCGGGTCACCGACGGCGGGGACGGCATCGGCGACGTCCTGGCCGACCTGTCCGCCATGGGCGGGGCATCCTTCGCGCGGATGTACGACGACGGGCAGTCCTCCCACGGCGACGCCGCTGCAGGCGACGGCCAGTACAGCATCATGACCACCGTCCCGGTGGGCAACCCGGGAGGCCGCCAGGACCTGGTGGTCAACGCCTTCGACGGCGGCAACTCCCTGGCCCGGAGCGCCACCGCCACCCTGACGGTCACCGCCATCGTCGACCCCGTGGTCTTCGTCCAGGATGCCGTCGGGGACGACCATGGGCCCAACCAGTCCGGCTCGGCTCGCAAGTTCTACACCTATCCCACGAACATCGTCTTCGGCGCCGGGTCCTTCGACCTGCACGACCTGACGATCTACGAGACCAGCGCCGTGGTCGGCGGGCAGACCGTCGAGATGATCGCCTTCCAGGTGGGCATCGGCGACTTCCCCGATCCCGCCGATCCCCAGACCGCGGACTGGAATCCCCTCTACGCCGAGATCAACATCCAGAAGATCGACATCCTCATCGACAACGCACCCGGCGGCACCACGGCCTCGCTGCCCAGCCGGCAGGCCGCCTGCCAGCCCTGGGATGCCTGGGACTACGCCGTCATCATCGACGGCTGGTACAAGGCCGTGGTGCCATCCCTGGGCCAGAACACGCTGGATTCCTGGCGGGCCAACGCCCTGCGCACCGACCAGGACATCCTGCTGCTGAGCGACCCCGAACTGGACACGATCACCGCCCTGGTGAGCAGGGCCGCGCTGGGCGACCCCACCCCCGAGGACATCCAGTCCTGGGACATCGCCGTCTGCATGCTGAGTCACGACGGGGACGCCGATTTCGGTGGGGTCCGCTGGGTCAACGAGGCCCGCAGCGAGTGGCAGATGGGCGGCGGCTCCAACACCGACCGCGATTCGAACATCGTGGATCTCATGCTGATCCCCGGCACCGGTCACCAGCCGGGCCTTCCCCAGGAAGAGTTGCTGGACTACGAGTCGGCCCAGGCCCTGGCCCGCCTCGAGGAGGGCCTGACGCCCGTCGCCATCGAGATGAGCCAGTTCGAGGACACCGGGCCGCCGGTCATCGACACCGGCGGCGGCGGGTCGGTGGTCACGCAGGTGGAGCCCCTCGAGGACGCCCCTCTGGCCATGACGGTCAAGATCTCCGACGACTTCCGGGTGGACCGGGCGGTGTTCCGCTACCGCAGCAGCGGTTTCGTGGGCGAGGGCTGGGACCGCCAGGTCGCCATGGGTTCCCTCGGCAACGATTTCTGGGTGGTGGACATCCTGCCCTCCTGGCTGGATTCGAACCTGGTCTATTCCCCGGTCGACAGCAGCCGCTACCTCGAATTCGAGATCGAGGCCACGGACGCCCTCGACAAGGTGTCCACCTCGCCGGTGACCACCTTGCAGATCTCCCCCACCCGGGCCTGCCGCCCCAGCGACCGCGACCTCGGGTCGGGCGATTTCAGCCTGCTCCAGGTGGACGGATCGGTGCTGAAGTTGAACGAGAACCTGCGCCGGGCCCTGGTCGAGGCGCACGTCGGTCAGGCCTGGACCGGTGAGGCCGTGAACGCGGACACCATGGGTTCTCGCATCGCAATCCAGTGGGACGTGTGCAACGTCCCCGAGGCCCTCAAGGCGGCCCCTCAGGTCCCGCCCGGCCGGCCCCTCGGCGTCTTCAGACAGGTCTTCATCGCCACCGCCGACAGCCTGGGCGGCTATCTCGACTACTCCGGGAAACTGCCCGGGACGGCCGAGCTCGCCCTTCACTACCCCGGAGCCTGGCTGCCGGCAAGGGCCGACGAGCAGAAGATCGGCCTCTACGAGTACCACGCCGCCTCGGATCGCTGGGTCCTGCTCGGGGGCAACGTCACCGCCACCGGCAACAACGTGGGCGCAACCATCGGGCACACCGGAACCTACGGCCTGTTCCTCACCGAGAGCCTGGGCTACGAGGAGGGCGAGGTCATCTCGGGCATCACCATCTCGCCGAACCCCTTCTCCCCCAACGGCGACGGGCTCTATGACGAGACCAACATCTCGTTCTACCTCGACCGCGAGGCCACCGTCACCGTGGAGATCTTCAACGTCCGGGGCGACCGCAAGATGGTCCTCGCCCAGACCTTCTCCTACACCGGCAACGATCTGCAGGACCGCGTCCCCCACCGCGTCCCCGGCCTGATCTGGGACGGCCGGGACTTCAGCGGCGAGGTGGTCCCCTACGGGATCTACGTCCTGCGGATCCAGACCACCTTCAACCAGGCCGGCGGAACCCGGACCATCCGCAGCAACCACTCCCTGGCGGTGATCAAATGACCCGGCGCAGCGCACGGCATCCCGTGTCCCTCATTCTGTGGGCCCTGGTCCTGGGCGCGGTCGCATGCCCGCGCCCGGCCGAGGCCGACTTCCGGCACCAGCGCATGGGCGCCCGGCCCAAGGCCCTGGGCTCGGCCTACGTCTCCCTGGCCGAGGACGCCAACGCGGCCTACTGGAACCCCGCCGGCCTGGTCCGCGCCGACCGGGTCTCGCTGATGGCCACGCGGGCCTGGCTCTACGGGGTCGAGGACATCAGCAACGACTACCTGGCCATGACCTTCCCCCGGTTCAAGGGCGTGTCCCTGGGCGCCAGCTGGGTCCGCCTGGGCATCGACGATCTCTATTCCGAGGACACCATCAACCTGGCCGCCGCCGTTCCCGTCCCCCTCCTCGAGGGCCTTTCCTTCGGCGCGGCCGGCAAGCTCTTCCTGCTGGACGCCCCGGGCTACGAGCAGTACAACGACCCCAACTACCTGGGCGGCGACCACGGCTACAGCTTCGACCTGGGCTTCCTGTACGACAGCGGCGGAGCCTGGTCCGTGGGCGGGGTCGTCTACAACGTCCTGTCCCCCGAACTGCAGCTGATCAGCACCACCTCCGATCCCGATCCCGTGTTCACCGAGTGGGCCCTGGGCGGCAGCTACCTGTTCCGGGACACGCTGCTGATCACCGCCGACCTCCGCGACCGCGAAGGCGAGTGGAACAACGTCATGGTGCACGGTGGAGCGGAGATCTGGTTCTACGACACCCTGGTGCTGCGGACGGGCCTGGACGAGGGGATGGTCACCCTCGGCGCCGGCCTGCAGGACGACCACTGGCAGACCGACTTCACGCTCGAGACGGACAACAAGCTGGGCAACGTCTACATGCTCTCTTTCACCCTGAGGAAATGACGTGCAGGCAATACCGATGACAAGAAGTCCCATACCGCACCGGTCGAGCGTCCTGTGGGCTTGCCTGATCACCTTCGTCCTCTGGGCCGGAGGGGACGTGCTGGGCGCCAACCGCCTCGAGGGCTACTACAGCCTCTCGATCGCGGCCCAGAAGGACGACGCCCGGTGGCACTTCGGCAGCCCCGACGCCAACGGCATCCCCAGCCACTACGCCGAGCTGAAGTTCCTGTCGAACCCCAACGACCGCTACGAGGTGTTCACCAAGCTCCGGGCCTGGGCGAACCGGGACGACAGCAGCACCAGCGGGGTCGAGTACTATAGCCCGCCCTGGTACAACGGCGAGGGGCACCTGAAGCTGCGCGACAAGAACTGGGAGTCCTACATCTTCTACCGCCAGAGCCGGTTCTACATCAACGACGAGCCCCTGCTGCGGCTGGTGGACGACAACAAGCTGAAGAACGATTCCTACGGGCCCATGGCCCAGGGAGTCCGCGTGGACTTCTGGGATACGAATCTCCTGGGCGTCAAGGGACTCGGCGGGACGGTCATCATCAGCGACTCGGGCAGCACCGTGCCCTTCGGCGACACCTACTACGTCACCCGCCTGCGGCACAAGCTCTGGGGCGAGCGTTTCACCAGCGGCGCCATGTACCTGCGCAAGGACTACGGCCCCGACACCACCGGCAAGCTGAACAACCAGGTCTACTCCGCCGACCTCACCTTCTCCCCCCGGAACCTCGTCGACACCGGCCTGCGGCTGGGCCCGGTGAACCTCGAGCAGTCCCGCTGGACCGCCGAGACCGCCTGGAGCATCCGCCCCGGCGACGAGGAGCAGGTGGGCGCCTCCCGGGCCCGGGCCCGCGCCATCGCCCTCGAGGCCCGCAGCATCGTGATCGGGGACGTGACCCTTCACGCCTGGTACAACGACTTCGGCGAGGATTTCCGCAGCTTCCTGAGCTACCGGTTCGACGACAACCGCGAGTTCAACCGCGTCCAGAAGCACGTCGAGGCCATCTGGCTGGTTCCCCGCAAGTCGGTGACCGCCAAGGTCGCCCACGACCACTATCGCAAGCGGGTCGCCGACGAGCCCGGCGGCGGCCTGCGCCCCTCGTCCGAGTGGTACGGCGAGCTCTACATGGAATACGTCAACGGGTTCAAGTCCCGCTTCGCCTACAAGCGCTGGCGCGGCTTCGACGGCTCCGCGGAGATCTTCGACTTCTACACCTACCCCGAATACTTCGGGGAGATCTCCGTGGAGAACTTCCTGGCCAAGATCCGCCTGCAGGGGCGGGTCAAGGACGCCGGCACCTTCCGCCAGGTCACCACCTTCGGCTTCGACATGCAGGTGAACATCACCGACAAGCTGAAGGGCTACCTGCGCGCCCTGAACGTGAACGAGAAGACCGAGGCCCGGCACACCATGTTCGCCCAGCTCAAGTACGACCTGGGCTGGGGCGCCGACCTCTATTTCGAGTACGGGGACCCCGGCCAGTCCGACAACCTGGTCTACACCGACTGGTTCGTGAACGAAGGCAACGGGGACAACCTGCGCGACCGGGTCAAGCTGATCCTGTCGTCCTGGTTCTAGACGAGCACGCCGCTGCGGCCATGGCGGCCTGCAGCACCGATCATCAACTGTAGCGGGAGCTGGCCATGAGCGCGAAAGCCCTCCGGAATTTCCGAGCGAATCAGCGGTCCCTGCGGAGCGTCGTCTCCGCAGGCCTCACCACACTTCTGATCCTGGCGGCCGTCGCGGCCGTCGCCGGGCCGGTGACCGGGGACGGCGGCGTCACCTTCACCTACCAGGCCCCGGACGCCGGACAGGTGTTCCTCGCCGGCGACTTCAACGGCTGGAACGCCTCCGACCTGCCCCTGGCCAGGGGCGAGGACGGTCTGTGGACCGTCACCGTCGATCTGAAGCCCGGCTCCCACGAGTACAAGTTCATCGTCGATGGGGCCTGGGTCGAAGATCCGTCCAACCCCCAGAAGACCGTCGATCCCTACGGGGGATTCAACTCGGTCGTGACCGTCCTGGCGGACGGGTCCCTCGCCGGGGCCGGGGCCGGCGCAGGCGGGGGCGCGGAGTCCAAGTCCGAAGACGCCCCTGCCGGCTACTCCGTCGGCGCCCCCCGCGCCGTCGACGGGGGCGTCCTGTTCACCTACGAGGATCCCTCCGCCGGGTCCGTCTTCCTGGCCGGCAGCTTCAACGGCTGGAGCGCCTCCGACTGGCCGCTGAAGAACGACGGGAAGGGCAACTGGGCCATCGTCAGGCTGCTGGATCCCGGCTCCTACGAGTACAAGTTCGTCGTCGACGGCAACTGGCTGACCGACCCCGAGAACCCCGAAACCAAGAGCGACGGCTACGGCGGCATGAACTCGTCGCTGACCCTCGACGGCGACCGCAAGGTCGTCGCCGCAGCCGCGGCCCCCGCGGAGTCCCGCCCGACCTCGACACTCAACGCCAAGATGTTCCTCAGCGGCCGCTACCTGACCCGGTTCGAACTGGCCAAGAACGTCATGAGCGACCCGCGGTACCGCCTGCTGCGGCCCTCCATGAGCGTCGACCTGAACTTCGACACCAAGGTCAACGACCTGGTCGACGCCTTCATGCGCCTGCGCATGGACAGCAACGACAACGTCATCCTCAACAACATCAGCGGCAACCTCGACGAGGCCCAGCTGCACGTGCATCCCGGCAAGTTCGACGTCAAGGCCTACTGGAACCGCGAGATCTTCACCAGCCCCGACCCCCTGCACCTCGTGGGCGACGTGGATCATCCGGCCACCATCGGCCACGACCACCTGCAGATGGGCAAGGGCACCGCGGGCGCCCTGGTCGAGGCCGACCCCTTCGGCGTCCACTTCACCGGCCTGTTCGCCAACGTCCACAACTTCGACTACTACAACGACCCGCGCCTGTTCGACAACACCGGGGCGGACGACATCTACGGCCGGTTCTCCCACGAGGTGGGTCCGCTCGAAGTCGGCGTCCCCATCCGGCTGCAGCGCCAGCTGATCTGGTTCAACTTCGAGACCCTGGTGGGTCAGCCGTCCACCGGCATCCCCGCGGTGGACATCTACCTCGACGAGACCGGCGACTCCAGCACCTGGTTCGAGACCGAGAGCCACGATTTCCAGAGCGGCCTCGACCTCACGCTTCCCCTCGACGACGAAAGGACCATGCTCCTGTCCGCCCAGGCCATGTACGTGGACCTCGAGCAGGGCCTTGTCACCGGCAACCAGTCGGGGCAGAACAACGTGAACGGGGCCATCGACGTCCCCTTCTTCGAACGGGAGGAAACCCTGGCCGGCCTGCGCTGGGACTACCGCCCGGACGGGGACACCTCGGCCCGTCTCCAGCACACCTACGAGGACATGCGGGGATCCACCCCCGACCAGCGGACCATGCTCCTGGGCTTCCAGGACCAGTCCGTGGCCGAGAACCGGGTCTACTTCGCCGTCGGGGAATCCCCGGCCCAGACGACCATCCAGTGGACCGAGTTCGAGGGCTCGCGCAAAAACGGCGACCTGGACCTGGGCCTCTACCTGTGGAAGGCCTCCATCGAGGAGGATTTCGCCCCGGTCGGCCGCACGGTGCCCGGCGCCGGCGACCGGACCTCCCGCACCATCGGCACCTGGTACCTGTCGGGCCGGGTCGCCAAGGGGGACGAGAAGGCGAAGTTCGGGCACGGCGAACTGGAGTTCGCCGCGACCCTCCAGGACCCCGATCTCGCGGACCAGGATTACAAGTCCTTCGAGTTCATCGGCCGCTACGGGCGGAACATCTCCCGCAGCGTGACCGCGATCGCCGACGTCCGCTACATCAAGTACGACGTCAAGACCTCCGATCCCTCCTCGGGCGGGATCGTCGCCTTCGACGACGGCTTCTGGGCGCCCTTCGTGGGGCTTCAGTACCGACCCATCCGGAACCTGGACCTGGTCTTCGGCTACGGCGTCGACCCCGTGGAGTTCAGCATCGATTACCAGGGACGGGAGTTCGGCCGCTGGTGGTTCCGGCAGCAGTACCTGTTCGACAATCCGGACGCCTCCCTGCTCGACGCCGAGCAGTACCTCGAGGATGCCCGCGTCTTCACCCTGCGGGCCCAGATGACGTTCTAAGGAGCACCGACGATGACCTGGCTTACGATCTCCCGCCGCCGCGCCGCCGGATTCGCCCTGCTGGCGGCGGCCTTGCTGGGCCTGGCCGGCTGTGGGTACACCCGCATCCTGCGCAACCGGTTGCCCTCGCCTCACCGGGTTGAAGACTTCGAGAACGCCGTCCGCTTCCAGTACGAGGCCCCCCAGGCCAAGCACGTGAACCTCTGCGGCAACTGGGCCGACAATACCTGGTGCGGAACCCAGGGCACCGGACGCTTCGACCAGACCATCGGCGCCATGCAGGACGCCGACGGCGACGGCATCTGGGAGATCGTCATCCCCCTGAAGCCGGGGCGGTACATGTACAAGTTCGCGGTGGACTGGGGCATTCGCTGGGAGCACGACCAGAACAATCCCCTCGCCGAGGAAGACGGGTTCGGCGGCAGCAACTCGATCCTGATCCTGCATTGATCCCGGCCTTCACCCCGCCGGGGCGTTCTCATTCCGGAAGATATCGGTAGTGGCCGGTCACCGTGAAGGAGAACAGGCAGTCCTCCAGCCGCGGGCCGCGGCCGATGTTGTGGACGATCAGGGGCCGGGCGCCGTCACCGCTCCTGTGGTCGCTCACGATCCCGATGTGGGGCAGGTTGCCCGGCAGCATCCAGGTGACCAGGTCGCCGGGAAGATAATCGGCCGGTTCATCCGTCACGCCCAGTTCGGCGCCCGACCTCCTGAAGAACGCCTGCAGATTGGGAACGCGGCGGTGGTCGATGTTGGCGTCGGGCCGATCCAGCCCCCACTGAGCCGGGTAGGCATCGAAATCGCGGATCATGTCCTCGTGGACCAGCCTCTGGAGATCCACCCCCAGCGCCCGGTAGCTCCTGATGACCAGGTCGGTGCAGACGCCGAGGCTGTCGGGCACATCGCCGCCGGGGTAGGCCAGGCGGCGGTAGGACCCGTCGTACCGGACCTGATGGGTGGTCCGCTCCACCGCCGCGGCGACCAGCCGCGAAGCCGGGTCATCCTGTCCCTGGCAGACCGATCCGACACTGCACAATCCGCAGGCGATCAGCCCCACCGCGATCAGGAACCTCATCGGAACCACCTCCCTGCCTGACCGCACAATAGAGAACGCCCCCCGATCAGGCAACCGGGGGGCGTTCGGGATCCGGAAATCCGTACGTCTAGCGGAACATGCTCTTCAGCGAGCCCCAGCTGCTGTCCTCGGTGTCCACCGGACCGCAGTTGATCCCGCCGTCGTCCCAGCCGTAGGTCACCAGGGACTCGTAGGGCAGGCTGTTGTCGACGGTGAAGGAGCGGTTGGCCACGCTCTCCCAGGTCTCGCAGCCGTCCTTGCGGAACTTGAACTCGAAGGACAGGGGGATGGGCTGGCCGGCCGAGAAGACCAGGCAGGCCTGATACAGGCTGGGGCCGATCATGGTCATCGGCATGCCGTTGCCCCAGTTGGTCAGTTCGGCCAGGCCGCCGGTGACGCAGACGCCGCCGGTGGTCGTGGTCTCGGACAGGCAGACCTGGATGCAGACGACCTTGTCCTCTTCCAGCGTGGTGCCCATGCCGCAACCCATCGGCAGGTTGTCCCAGCTGTCGGCGGGCAGGGCCACGGCGGTGGTGCCGTCGGTGGGCAGGGTCACGGGGCGGTTGGGAGCGCCTTCCCAGGTCGCGCAGCCGTCCTTCTTGTACTTGTACTCGAAGTAGGGATTGCTGCCGGCCAGGAAGGTCACGGTCCCTTCCCACAGATCGCCGCTGACGTTGGTCAGGTTGACGCCGGTGCCCCAGGCGCCGATCTCGGCGGCCGACCCGATGACGCAGACGTCGCCCATGGTGCCGGCGCCGCTCAGGCAGATCTGGAAGCTCACGTCGACGTCGTTGGGCAGGACGTTGATGACGTTGTAGCGCTGGGGACCGGGGTTGCCGGCCTGGTCGGCGACGGGATAGAACCCGGTGCCGTCGGAAAGGTCCATGAAGGTGATGTCGATCTCGACCCAGCTGGCGCCCACCAGCATGGAGACGGGAATCTGGGCGGTGTACTCGTCGTTGCTGCCCACGTCCCCGAGGTAGGTCAGGGTGGCGAAATCGCTGCCGCCGATGTCGTTGGTGATGACCATGTCGGCCATGATGTCGGCGCCCTGGCCGGCAGCGTCGGTGACACCGGCCTTCCAGACCTGGGCGTAGACGTCGACGGGACTGACGGGCGTGACGTTGGCGCCGCTGTTGGGCCAGACGTTGCCGGCCCAGCCGATGACGGCCATGGCGTTGCCGGCCATGGCGACGATCATGGCCAGAACGGCCAGCGTGAACAACTTCTTCATGATACCCTCCCGGGTGTTTGTGGTTTGATGCGGGCAGTCCAGGGAAACGGGAATTGGCCGGCCCACGCCATGGATCCGGGAGGCCGCAGAAACCTCCCGGACCCGCCTAGGCATCGTGGAATTATGATAGCACAAATTTGCTGAATTTTTCGCTTTTTTTGAGCCCTACCGGAAAATCCCGGCTCAGTTCAGCAAAACCGCCCCGCTCAGTCCTGGTAAGGTGACTGTAACTGTTTTGTTTCCAGAAAGATCCAGCTTATCGCCCGTGGCGCAGGAGGCCCCCGCGGCCCGCGGGAACGTTTCGGGCCCGACCACCACGTCCAGGTTCAACCCGCCCCCGTCGACCAGGGTTGCCAGGACCTCGCCCGGCAGATCCAGGGTCACGGGCGCATCCCCGGCATTGAGCAGGACGACGGCCAGCTTGCCGTCGAGGGCCCGGGCGTAGGCGTAGCCCTTCCCCACCGTCGCCAGGGTCGTGAAGGAACCCCGGGCGAGCACCGGCGTGTCGCGCCGGAGCCTGGTGATCTTCCCGTAGTAATCGCGCAGGGCCATGGCCCGGGGATTGCCCTCGTACCTCCAGTCGAAGGGCCGGCGGCAATCGGGATCCTTGCCGCCGGTCATGCCCACCTCGTCCCCGTACCAGATGTGGGGCATGCCCACGTAGGTCATGGAGAACATCGCCCCGAGCATCAGGCGGCGGACGTCGCCCGCGCTGGTCAGGAACCGGATGGTGTCGTGGCTGTCGATGAGGTTCATCATCACCGCGACGGACTGGGGCGGGTACTGGAAACGGCCCGGGCTCAACCGCTGGTCGAAGGTGGCCGCGTCGATGACCCCCTTGCCGCAGTAGTCCATGACCGGATCGCGGAAGAACTTGTAGTTCATGGTCGAGTCGAAGCCGCGAGGGCCGATCCAGCGGCCCGCGTTGCCCCACAGCTCGCCCACCAGCCAGCAGTCGGGCTTGATGGACTTGCAGCGCTCGTTCCACAGGGCCCAGAACCAGTGCGGCACCTCGTTGGGCACGTCCAGCCGGAACCCGTCGATGTCGTACTCGCCCAGCCACTTGTCGGCCACGCTCAGGACGTATTCCACCACGGGCCAGTTGGGGTCGGCGTCCTCCACATCGTCGATGTTGTTCTCGTTGGCGTTGCTGCGGGTCAGATCGAAGTTCAGGTTCGGATGCAGGCCGAATCCCCACCAGCAGTCGTAATAGTCCGAGGCGTTGGGAATGTCCCTGCCCGCCGGCAGGGGCCAGCGCTTGAACTCGTACCACGTGTAGTACGGGCTGTCCGGGCCCTTCTCCACCGCGTCGCGGAAGGCGAAGTGCCAGTTCCCGGTGTGGTTGAAGGCCACGTCCACGACGATGCGGATGCCCCGCGCGTGGCAATCCTGGACGAAGGCCTTGAACTCGTCCTCCGAGGCGAAGTGCGGGTCGATCTTGAGGTAATCGACCGGGTCGTACTTGTGGTTGCTCATCCCCTGGTTCAGCGGGTTGAAGTAGATCACCGTGACGCCCAGGTCGTTCAGGTAGTCCAGCTTCTGCCGGATGCCGGCGATGTCGCCGCCGAAGAAGGAGTAGTAGTCGGGCTTGCCGTCGGTGCGGTAGGGGCTGCGCACCAGGCCGCCGACGTCGTACCAGTCCTCCACCAGGTGGAAGTACTCGCCGTTGGTCTTGCCGCTCGCCGGCAGCGTGTGGACGCCTTCGTACCAGGGCTCGCTGAAGTCGGGATCGTTGCCCTCGTCGCCGTTGGCGAAGCGTTCGGGGAAGATCTGGTAGATGATCCCGTCCTTGGCCCACTCGGGGGTGAAGAAGGGGGGGAATTCCTCACGCGTGTAGACGAATCCCGGAGCGGGCCTGGCTTCGCTCATGCCGCGGGGGCCCAGGTACTCCAGCCTCTCCCCGTCCCGGTAGCGGAACACATACTCCAGGCGATCTCCCGCATCATCCAGTCCGATCGTCGTCCGGTAGTACTGATAGGCGGCATCCTTCTCGACCGGCTGAAGTTCGGCGATGCGGACCGCCCCCCCGTCGATCGTGTACTCCACCCCGACCTCCTCGACGTCGCCGAGGTGGGCCCGGGCGGTCAGGGAGATGTCCGTCGGGGTGAGGGGGTTGCAGGTCGAATAGTCGAAGACCGGCTCGAGGTCGTCGCTGAAGATCTTGCCGTCCCCCAGCTCGATCTCGATGGTGGAGAAGCTGGAATCGACCCGCAGGACGGAATTCTGGCCGCCGAAGCCGTCGTCCGCGCCCTCGGGGTTGTTGGGATCCTGTTGCCACTGCCCGTCGACCACGAACTTGTACTGGTAGGTGCCCTGGGGCAGTAGCAGGCTGACGGTGTAGCTGCCGTCCCCGTCGGCGTCGGTCATCCGGGTCTTGGAATCGTTCCAGTCGTTGAACGAACCGGCCAAAAAGACGTTGCTCACGCCCGAGATCACCGGAACGTAGACGAACTCGACCGACCGCATGGTGCCGTCGTCCACCGGGGCGGGCCCCGTGGCCGCCGCGCCCCCCGAGGGCGCTGCGGGGGCCCCGCTGGAGGCGTCCATCGCGTCCTTGCCGAAGGGGACCTTGAGCACGCTGTTCTTGCCGCCGAACCCGTCGTCGGCGGCCAGGGGATTGGCCGGATCCTGCTTCCACTGACCGTCGGCCACGAACTTGTACTGGTACTGCCCCGGCTCGAGATCCAGGGTCAGGGTCCAGACCCCGTCCTTGTTCGCCATGGGATCGGCCGAATCGCTCCAGCCGTTGAACTCGCCGGCGAGGTTCACGCTGCCGGCCCCGGGATCGGAGTACTTGAAGGTCACCTTGCAGGATTTGGCGGCCACGCCGGTCGTCAGGGGCTTTTCGGCGCCGGCGTCCCCGGCGTCCGCCCCCACGGCGTACGCTTCTGCACCGGCGGGCACCTTGGCCACGCTGTTCTTTCCACCGAATCCATCCTCGGCGGTGTTCGGGTTGGTCGGGTCATGGACCCAGGAACCGTCGACCACGAACTTGTACTGGTAATCGCCCGGCTCGAGGTCCAGAACCAAGGTCCAGACCCCGTCCTTGTTCGCCATGGGGTCGGCCGAATCGCTCCATCCGTTGAACTCCCCGGCCAGGAAGACCTGGGCCGCTCCGGGAGCCTGGTGGGTGAAGGTGACCTCGACGGCGAAGGCCGGGCATGCCAGCAGGGCCAGGCAGACCGCGATTGACGGAATCAGGCGAAACTTGTGCATCGGACCAGCTCCTTGCAGCAGACGTCACAACGGGGAAACCAGTCCCCCGGATCGGGAAGGGGCGAACAGCTTAGCAGACTGGCCGGGATCGTCAATAGAATGACCCGGGGACTGGATGCCGGACAGGAAATTTTGTGTTATAATCAGACAAACTGAGCTCCGGTTCCCGGGGGAACGCCCTTTTTTTTCGCCAGGGAGATCCCGATGATGCGGTTCGCAACCCGCCCCTTCCGAGGCCGACCGGTCCTGTTCCTGGTCTTCCTGGCCCTGGCCGCCATGGCCGTCCTCTGGGCCGGATGCTCCCGCCAGGAAGGCCCCCTGGCCCCCGGCGTGGGGCTTGACGACGGTTTCGCCAAGGTCCGCACCGACACCTTCGTCCTGCGGGCCTACAGCCTGGATTCGGTCCACGTCGCCGGCTCGGCCAACGGCTGGAACAACCAGGACCCGGCCTGGGCCCTGACCCTGCAGCCGGACGGGTACACCTGGCGTCTGATCAAGGAGGTCCCCGACGGGCTCCTCTATTACAAGTTCGTCATCCGCAAGGGCGGCGCCCTGGCCTGGCTGACCGATCCTGCCGCCGTCGAGGTGGCCCCGGACGGGGTCAACGGCAGCCCGTCGTACTGGAACGGCGTGCGGGGCCGCGCCTTCACCAGGCCCCAGCCGCTGCCCGTCCCCGTCGACCGCAGCAGGCTCGTCATCTACGAGGTCAATCTCAACGACTTCAGCACCACCGGCTCGTTCGCCGGCGCCATCGGCGGCCTGACCACGAACGCCGACCTGGTCGACCTGGGCGTCAACGCCATCGAACTGATGCCGGTGACCGCCCCCTCCTACAGCGGCTGGGGCTATGATCCGGTCCTCCAGTTCGCGCCCAATCCCGGCTACGGCTGGCCCACGACCTTCGCCCAGCTGGTGGACGCGGCGCACGGCCACGGCATGGCCGTCATCCTCGACGTGGTCTTGAACCACATGGCCGGCAGCGCTCCCTTGCGCCAGCTCGACGACTTCACCGGCGACTCCGACTTCACCACCAGCGAGCCCAATCCCTGGGGACTGGTCGAGATGAACTGGACCACGCCCGCGTTGAAGGAACACATGCGTGACGCCCTCTGCCACTGGGTGGACGCCTACGGCGTGGACGGTTTCCGCTTCGACTACATCGGCGGGGAACCCTACTCCACCTGGGTCTGGCTCAAGAACGAACTGAGGGCCAGGTATCCGGACCTGCTGCTCATCGCCGAGGACTTCGGCTATCCCACCAACTCGGTGACCTACGGCTACGACGCCCAGTGGGGCGGCAACCACACCGACGGCTGGGGCGGCGGCGGCAACAACTTCAACCAGGTGCTGATCACGGCCCTGACCGAGAACGGCTTCGCCCGGCGGGGCGAGCTGACCACCAGCGTCGGCGCCTTCGGCCCCGCCTACAACAACATGTGGGCGGTGGCCAACGTGGTCTCGGGCAACGCCGGCTACGCCGGGGCCGCGCCCGGGGACGGCTTCAGCGACATCAAGTACCTCGAGAGCCACGACGAGAACCGGGTGGTCTGGTCGGTCGACGCCCTCGGCAGCGCCGGGGCCCAGGCCATAGGCGGCGTCCAGAAGGCCTTCCTCGGGGCCGTCGTGAACCTGACCTGCGTCGGGGTGCCGATGATCTACAACGGCCAGGAGATCGGGTCGGCCGAGTACCGGCCCGAGGGCACGTCCCAGTACAAGATCCCCTGGGCCTCGGGGGAGGACCTGCTCCGCACGGCCTACAAGCGCCTGATCCGCCTGCGCCTGACCCATCCGGCCCTGTCCACCGAGAACGTCTTCTTCCACTGGCGGGACGGCGGTCTCGATCAGACGGAATACACCATGGTCTACTGGCGGGGATCCACCGGGACGGCCGCAGACGCCGAGATCGTGGTGGCCTGCAACTTCGACCACGAACCTCACACCTGGGAGGTCCCCTTCCCCGCGGACGGGACCTGGGTGAAGTACGACCTCGAGGGCGGCAACCTGGAGCTGCTCGCCCTGGAGAATCCGGGCTACACCGTGACCGTGCCCGCGTCCACGGGCTGGGTCTTCGTCAAGGAGGACGGCGTGACCGGCGTGCCATTGAATTAAGTTTTTCTTTAGAGGGCCGATACGTATTCCGGAAGTTCAATGAACCTGCCTCCGGAAGGGCCCCCATGGCGTTGCCTCATTCGGACCTCGAACGGCTCAGGCTGCTCCTCGACCAGGAGATGGACTGGCTGCTGGGCAGGTTGTTCCACTACGCCCAGCGCCAGGAATTCACCCGGTATTCGCCGCCCCTCAAGGAAGCCTGGCGGATGTCCCTCCTGGGCCTCAACCGGGCCATCCTTGCCGCCGCCGACCATCCGGGGGAATGGGAACTCCACCCGGATGCCGACTACCGCAGCGACGCGGCCTGCCGCTTCGGGATCGTCGAGGCCCAGCGCCACCGCGCCCGGGGCGTCAACCTGGCCATGTTCCTCGGCCTCTTCAAGTACTACCGCCAGACCTACCAGGATCTTCTGAAGGAAAAAGGCGGGCTCCAGGATCCCGGCGGCGCGGCCACGCTGGTCGACCGCCTCTTCGACCGCATCGAGATCGCCTTCTGCACGGAGTGGGCGGGGACGGACGCCGAGCGGCAGGTGGGCGAACTGGCCTCGGCCAACCGGGATCTGGCCAACCAGAAGAACCTGTTCCTCAACTTCTTCGAGAACCTGAGTTCGCCCGCATTCCTGATCGACGAGGACGGGATGTTCATCCACATGAACCCCGCCGGGTCCCACCTGCTGGGCCGCAGCGCGGTCCCCGGGGCCCACTATTACCTGGAGGATCGCCGGCCAGAAGCCCCCCCGTTCCTCCAGCAGGAGATCCTGGACTTCCTCGCCACCGGGGACGACCGGCTCGTCCTGGAATTCCCCTGGTCCCTCGGGGAGGCGACCGTCTGCTTCGAAGCCCATCTCCAGCGGCTCGAGGACGTCGGGGGCAATCAGGACGGGGCCGCCCTTTCGCTCATGGACATCACCCAGAGGAACTGGGCCCGGAAGCGCCTTGAGAGTGCCAACCTCGAACTGGAAAGGGCCCTCGCCGAGCTGAGGAGGACCCAGGACCAGCTCATCCAGTCGGAGAAGATGGCGGCGATCGGCCAGCTGGCCGCGGGAATCGCCCACGAGATCAACAACCCCATCGGGTTCATCTCCACCAACCTGGGCCAGCTGAAGGAATACTCCGGACAGATCTTCCGGATGCTCCAGGCGTATGAAGAGGCCCTTCCCCTGATCGGGGACGAGGCCCGGCGCCACGGACTCCTGGACCTCGCCGAGGAACTGGAAATCCCCTTCCTTGCCGAGGACACCCCCCAGTTGATCGAGCAGACCCGGGAAGGCCTGGACCGGGTGACGGGGATCGTCCGGGATCTGAAGAACTTCTCCCGCCAATCGAGCGATCGCTGGGAGCTGGCTGACCTCAACGGTCTGATCGACAGCACCGTCAACGTGGTCTGGAACCAGATCAAGGACAGGGCCGCCCTCCACCGGGAGTTCGGCGACCTGCCCGAGCTCGAATGCCATCCCAACCAGATCGCCCAGGTCGTCATGAACCTGGTGGTCAACGCCGTCCACGCCATCGAGAGCCGGGGGAACATCACCATCCGGACGGGCCGCGAGGGCGATTCCGCATGGTTCGAGGTCCAGGACGACGGATCCGGGATCCCCGCCGAAATCCTGGACAGGATCTTCGACCCCTTCTTCACCACCAAGCCCGTGGGCAAGGGTACCGGCCTGGGGCTGTCGGTCAGCCACGGCATCGTGGACCGCCACCACGGGGCCATCCGGGTGGACAGCGGACCCGGCGCCGGGTCACGGTTCCGGGTGATCGTCCCCCTGGTCCAGGTCCGGGAAACCGATCCCGCCGACGAACCGGCCGTCATCGGCCGGTCCCCGGCCCCCATGGAAGCCGTCTGATCCTCCGGGTTTCGATTCCTCCGGGTTTCGGCTGTTCCGCCGGGTCGGTCCTGTGCTATCCTGCGCGTTGTTTCCGGTTTTCCCCGTCAACCAGGAGCGGGTGTCTTGGCCCAAGTCAGACTCGAAAACGTGAGCAAGATCTACCCGGGCGGCGTGCAGGCCGTCTTCCCCATGGACCTGGAGATCGATCACGGCGAGTTCGCCGTTCTCGTGGGTCCTTCGGGGTGCGGAAAGTCCACGACGCTCAGGATGATCGCGGGACTCGAGGACATCACCGGCGGGACGGTCAGGATCGGCGACCGGATCGTCAACGACGTCGAACCCCGGGACCGCAACATCGCCATGGTCTTCCAGAGCTACGCCCTGTACCCCCACATGACCGTGCGGGACAACCTGGCCTTCGGCCTGAAGATGCGGAAGACCCCGCGCGCGGAGATCGACCGCCGGGTGACCGAGGCGTCCGGCATGCTCGGCATCGCCGAGCTGCTCGACCGCAAGCCCCGCGCCCTGTCCGGCGGCCAGCGCCAGCGGGTCGCCCTGGGCCGCGCCCTGGTCCGCAATCCCGACGTCTTCCTGTTCGACGAACCATTGAGCAACCTGGACGCCAAGATGCGGGTCCAGATGCGCACCGAGATCGCCCGCATCCATCACCGGCTCGGCGCCACCATGATCTACGTCACCCACGATCAGACCGAGGCCATGACTCTCGGCCAGCGGATCGTGGTGATGAAGGACGGCGTGGTCCAGCAGGTCGCCGCGCCCCTGGAGCTCTACGAGCGCCCGGTCAACCGGTTCGTCGCCGGCTTCATCGGCTCGCCGGCCATGAACTTCCTGCCGGGCCGGATCTCCCGCGACGGCGGCCTGGTCTTCCTGTCCGAGGGTGCCGAGCGCCCGTTCCCCCTGCCCGCCGGCTTCACGCCCCCGCCTGCGGCCCTGGACGGCCCCGTGGTCCTGGGCATCCGGCCCGAACACGTGGTCGTCGCGACGGGGGCCGCCATGGCCTTCGAGACCCCGGTCCAGGTCATCGAGGCCCTGGGGAACGAGACCCAGCTGTACTTCGAGGTGGCGGGACGGCAATTCGTCGTCCGCGCTCCCGGCAAGCTCACTCCGGCCGTCGAGGAGTCCATGGGGCTGGCGCTCCAGGCCGAACACATCCATGTTTTCGAGGGCGGACCCGAGGGCCGCACCCTGGCCTGATCCGGGCCTCACCCCAGCCGCGTCAGGTTTCTTCGCGTCATGCGCTACACGACCGACATCGTCGTCATCGACCTGGAAGCCACGTGCCCCGCCGAGGACCAGGGCGACAACACCATCGAGCGCAGCAGCATCATCGAGATCGGGGCGGTCCGCCTGGACCGGCGCAGCCTCGAGATCACCGACACCTTCAGCGAACTGGTCCGCCCCGAGGATCATCCCCTGGTCCCGTTCATCACCGGGATCACCGGCATCACCCCGCAGATGCTCGCGGACAAGGACACCTTCGGCGCGGTCGGGGCCCGGTTCCTGGACTGGTACGGGCCGAGGAACAAGGCCATCATCGCCGCCTTCGGGGCCTACTACGACATCCCCCTGCTGCGCAAGGAATGCCGGCGCTACGGTCTGGATTACAAGACCAGCATCGCCGGCGGGGCCTTCGACCTGAGGGCCGTGGCCACCGTCTGGCTGGCCGACAACGACCACCGGACCAGCGGGTTGACCCTGGAGTCGATCCTGGAGAAGATGGGCCTGGCGGACAGATTCAAGGCCCACCGGGCGATCGACGACGCCAAGGCGGCCGCCGCCGTGCTCCAGATGCATCATCTGGGGCGCGTCACCCTCTGATTTGGTTGTGCCGTCGAGATTGTGTCCGGGCCCGGGCCTTGCCCCGGGCCGGACATGGACAGCTCCAATTCCAACCCCGAATCATGGGCCCCTCCCTTCTGCCCAAACCCTAAGTGCCCACACCACAACCTCTCAGGCCTCCCCTTCCCCT
>Ga0180009_10002119_pt1 | contig 23515 bp, 21 predicted proteins | sample OS_PC_MetaG_FD_123537 | JGI IMG/M metagenome (GOLD analysis project Ga0180009, IMG submission 123537) | Groundwater microbial communities from the Aspo Hard Rock Laboratory (HRL) deep subsurface site, Sweden - OS_PC_MetaG | ecosystem: Environmental > Aquatic > Deep subsurface > Groundwater...
AAGCTTAAGTGCTGACCCACATACACCCCTTGCAGTACTGGTTTACCCATCGACTCGACACATCACGGCTGTAACCAGACTTACAGGCTCAAAGTCCTGGGCTGTACCGCTATAGTGCCCGCCAAGTGCCGGTCTAATGGGGGTCAGGTCTTGCATTAGTACATTCTGAAGGCTATGATCATTGATTATGGCCAGATCCTTCAGAATCGAATATCCCGTTGCCATCTATCATATCCATCCAGAGGCAATGCCTGCTTGCCTGTCTTTGATGATGATCGTGAAAGAGGAGATTTTCTCATCCTCATCATGGCATCTTGGCAGCAAGGAATTCATTGAGAAATGAAAGCCCGCGCTAAAAAATAGGTCTAAGGTTACAGAGATCCATGAAAGCCAGCGCTTTGGTTTCAGGCTCTCATTGGAGGAACTTTTCCCGCCGGGCAAAGTGGCAATGAGGAGGGAGAGAGAAGCGAGAAATCTTATCTTTTCAATATATTACACATGAAAGATTTCTCGTGCAGTTTATCCCGCCCATGGGGCGGGGCTCGAAATGACAGTTTGTTAGGACTTTTTACGAATCCATCAAATTTATCTTTTGAAAAATTTAGTCTAACTTACTTAATTTTTGCTAACTGATCAACAATTTTCGTAATCTGACTCTTTTCATGGTTTCGGAATCTTTAAGGATTTATGGTAGTCAGTATCATAAATCATTGGCAGATCAGGTCAATAATCGGTCATGTTTCTATGAAAATTCAGCAGAAAGATGGATCTCGCCGGCACAAAAGAAGAAATTCCATTGATATTGCATTAAATATATTTCAAGTTAGTTCGCTTCGCTCATCCCGCTTACAGCGGGAGAATAATGGAATACTGGAAAGATGGAATAATGGGTTTTGGGAAAATGGTTGAGTGTTATTAGGGGGAAATTCATCTTGACATAGAAACAAAAATGCTCATAAATTATGAATATTACTTATTCAAAACAACATTCCAATATTCCATCATTCCATTATTCCATGTCTTGGGCATAAATATCATGTCCTGAAAATATCACCTGATTTCAGTAAGTTGTAGAATTTCCGAGACGTTTAATTATTTGAAATTTCTAGTATTTTGGAAGGCATTGCATGGCTAGGGGGAATCGATGTAGGTAATGTGACCGGGATGGAGGGAAGTGGCAAGTATAAGGAGAGTATGAGATGGTACGAGAGGATAATTGTCCAAAAGCTGGAAATTTATTATTATGCGGACTCAATTCATATTAAGGCTTGACTTAAGATCTTTGATCAATTACCAGTAGCATTTTAGGAGGATTTACACCTAGGGTTCTTGCTCTTCAACAGGTCCTGGGAACCCCAAATTGTGTCACACTTTTCAGAGAGGAGGCGCATGAATAAATCCCAGCTCATTGAAGCCTTTGCCAAGGAGGAGAACCTGGCATTGAAAAAGGCGGAAGAGATCGTAAACACGGTTTTCGTGAACATGGAAAAGGCCCTCATTCGGGGAGAAAGAGTTGAGATCAGAGGTTTTGGCAGCTTTAAGATCAAACAATATGAGGGCTATCAAGGAAGAAATCCAAAGACGGGTCAGATCATAAACGTATCTGCTAAAAAGCTCCCATTTTTCAAGGTCGGCAAGGAACTCAAAGAGAGAGTCGATATCTTGTGAAGATAGAGTTGGCCTTGGTCGTGCTAGATGGGGAGCTAGCGGTGCCCTGTAACCCGAGATCCGCTTATGCGGGGTTGAAAGTCCTTCATGAGAATCGTGATTCGGGATTGTCATTCAATCACTTCTGGATATGAGGTGGACCTCACGTGACGGACGCTTATGAACCCCGCCAGGTCCGGGAGGAAGCAACGGTAAGTAAGGCGGTCTGTGTCGTGATGATATCTACTTTTTTCTCCGGGTGATCATGAAGGCATCTCGTACATGTTTCGAATAAGGATGCACGACCAAGGTCTCTTTCCTAAATCCCCCCAGATGGTCACCCCCGGCCTAACCAATGAAGTCATAGTCCTTCAGTTTCCTTCACTCTCCAGGTATGAGCAGCTAGCTCATGGCATTTTCACACGTCACGGGGGTGTTAGCCAAGCTCCCTATGATACCCTGAATACCTCTTATGATACTGATGATCGGCCCGAGTGTGTAAGAGAAAACTTAAAGATCATCAAAAAGTCTATTGGGGCTGAGCATTTGAGATTTATGAATCAGGTTCACGGGAAGAATATTCTCGTTCTCCACCAAGATAGCCTTACCCGTTTCAGAAAGACAACCAAAGCAGATGCCATGATAACCGATATGCCCGGTCTTGCCCTTATGGTTAAACAGGCAGACTGCCAGGCCATCATTATTTTTGACCCTATAAAAAATGTGGTGGCTAATGTCCATTGTGGCTGGAGAGGCAATACTTACGATATCCTCGGTTCAGTAGTAAAAAGAATGAGTTTGGATTTTGGGTCCAAGGCATCAGACCTCATCGCTGCCATTGGTCCATCCTTGGGTCCCTGCTGTGCCGAGTTTATTGATTATAAACAGATATTCCCTGAGGAGTTCAAGCGGTTTATGGTTGGGGATAACTATTTTGACCTGTTGCAAATAAGTCGGTGGCAACTCATGGAGGCAGGCCTCAAAGAAGAGAACATCGAGGTGTCCAATATCTGTACCAGATGCAGGACCGACCTATTCTATTCTTACAGGGCCGAGGGGATAACCGGCAGATTCACCACGGTAACTATGTTGAAAAATAAAGGATATTCAAATTGATTCAAGAGATTTTACCCCAAGAGATAGCATTCGACGTTGACGGTGTTTTTGCCGACACATTCCGTGTCTTCGTGGACAGGGCGAGAGATGAATACGGATATCAATTTCATTACGAAGACATCACTGAATATGACTTTAGGCAGGTGGTTGATATTGATGAGGAGATAAGCGAGGAGATTATTGAATCCTTAATGAATCATCCCATGGAAAACCATATAAGACCCATTGAGGGTGCCGTGTCGCTCCTGAGTAGACTCTCCAGTGCCGGCCCCCTCCTTTTTGTAACAGCCCGACCCCATAAGATCCCCATCATGAATTGGGTTCGCAATCAACTCTCAAATGTGGATAGAGATTTAATCCGTCTTGAGGCCACAAACACCCATAGGGAAAAGATACCTATCCTCCTAAAGAACGAAGTTAGATATTTTGTGGAGGATCGCCTGGACACCTGCTATCTCCTAGAGGAGGTTTCTATTGTTCCCATTGTTTTCCAGCAACCTTGGAATAGGAGACCTCACCACTTCCCAGTCGTAAAAAGCTGGGATGAGATCTCTACCCTGATAAGATGGTAATTGACAAAACCGGTAAAAGATATATATTTGGTCCATAAACTTTTTACAAAAGGAGGTCTGTTATGCCTATATATGACTTCAGGTGCGAGAAATGCAAAAAAAAGTTCACTCTCTTTTTATCAATCTCAGAATATGAGAAGACAAAATTCAGATGTCCTAAATGTAAAAGTACCAGAGTCACCCAGCAGATTGCACCCTTTCAGGTTGTAACCTCAAAGAAGAGTTGATTGACACCATGGAATGCCCCCATTGTAACAGAGAGATTCCAGGTAAAAATTGCCCCAACTGTAACGCGGTTATTCCGTTGGAAAGCCACTACTGCATGGACTGTGGGGTCGATCTTGAAGAAGACGCTGGGGATGTGATTGAACAAGACGACGGGTTCGATCTTGAAAATCGAGTCCTCTGCCCGGATGGGTCATGCACCGGTATCATTATTAATGGGAAATGTACCGAATGCGGGAAGCCATCTAAGGAGTCCAATTAGTCTGTTTCGTTATATTCGCCCAATCTTTTTATACCAAAAGTCAATAAAACAGATAAAACAAACCCTACCTGGCGAATCGGAATAACTGAACTCACTCGAATCTCGAATGAACAGAGATGAATCAATGATCGAATTATAATAAGGTAATAGAGATTGTGTATGAATTAAAAATAATTTCCGATTTTGCTGCAGCCCATCAGCTAAGGGATTTTGGTGGGGAGTGTGAAAACCTGCATGGACATAATTGGAAGATAGAGGTCTATGTAGCAGGTAAAAAAACAGGAAAAGATGGACTGTTGATTGATTTTAGATCGATTAAAAAGGCAACTGAGGAAGTCATGAATAAACTGGATCATAAATTCCTCAATGAACTGGAGTATTTTAGAAAGGTAAATCCATCCTCCGAAAATATAGCCCACTATATCTATGAATCTCTGGGGCCGAAGCTAAACAACGAACATGTCAGGGTCACCAAGGTCACAGCATGGGAATCAGATACGGCATGTGCCACATACATGGAACCCTGATTTTGAGCAGACAAACCCCATGATTCCATGAACATAATCGCATTCATACCATCCAGATATGAGTCAACACGGTTCCCCGGCAAGCCATTGGCCCCCATTGCGGGCAAACCCATGATTCAATATGTTTTTCAAAATGCCCTCTCCTGTACTGAAATATCGGACGTTTATGTGGCCACAGATGATGAAAGGATCTTCAAGTGCGTTCATGATTTCGGTGGAAAGGCGATCATGACGGATAAAAACCACCATTCCGGTACAGACCGTATAGCAGAAGCCACCCGAAAGATGAATCTGAAAAGAGATTGTCTCATAGTCAATATCCAGGGTGATCAGCCTATATTTCAGCCATCATCCATCACTCAAATGATAACGCCCATGATAGAAGATCAGAATATCCCCATGGGAACATTAAAATACAGGATCACGGATGAAAAGGAGGTCAATAATCCCAACTACGTTAAAGTCGTCACTGACAGAGAGGGGTTTGCCCTCTATTTTTCCCGTTCACCCCTCCCTTTTTTTCGTGATGACACCTCCCAAAAGGTCCATTATAAACATCTTGGCTTCTACGCCTATCGCAGTGACTTTCTCCAGAAGTTTGCCAGCTTACCGGTGGGGCAACTTGAGTCCGCCGAGAAGCTGGAGCAGTTGAGAGCCCTCGAAAATGGATTCAGGATAAAAGTCATAGAGACAACCTTTGACTCCATTGAAGTGGATACACCGGATGATATTAAAAAAGTTGAAGAGATGATGTGACAGTTAAAAACCAACAAGAAGGGAATCTCAACTTTCAACCGATCAATGACTAATGACAAAAGTTTGGAAATTAAAACCTCCCTCCCCATACGCCTTACAGCTCGCCCATAAAACTGAAATCTCTGTTTTAAAGGCCCAAATTCTAATAAACCGAGGAATCTCGGACGGCAGTTCCGTAGGATCCTTTCTCTCCCCCCGACTCTCTAACCTGATAGACCCGATGCTTCTGAAAGATATGGACAAGGCCGTTGACTCTATCTTAAAGGCCATCCAAAACCGTGAAAAAATGACCATATACGGAGATTATGATGCAGACGGAATCACCGCAACAACCCTGTTATTGAATCTTTTCTCAAGCCTTGACATTCCCGCATCCTATTATATCCCTAACCGTATCAATGAAGGCTACGGGCTTAACCCGGATGCGGTTGAGAAGATAGCCAAGAAGGGGACCGGATTGATCATCACGGTAGACTGCGGAACCGCCAACAGGAAAGAGATAGACCTGGCAAGAAGGCTGGGAATGGAAGTTGTCGTTACAGACCATCACCAGGTCCCAGAAGATTTCAACCCAATCTGCCCCGTTATAAACCCCCACCGCCCTGACTCATCATTTCCCTTCAAAAATCTTGCAGGTGTAGGACTCGCATTTTTTCTGGCCATAGCCATCAGAGGCGCATTGAGGGAGAGGGGCTGGTTTAGAGACAGACCGGAGCCGGATCTGAGACACTATCTTGATCTGGTGGCCTTGGGAACCGTAGCTGACATGGTTCCGCTCCTTGACCAGAACAGGATATTGGTTCGTGCCGGTTTAGAGACGATGAAAACATCCAGATGGCCTGGGATCAAAGCCCTCCAGGAGGTTTCACAGGTGGATATTTCTGATATCACATCCCATGACCTGGCCTTTAGACTAGCTCCCCGTATCAATGCGCCGGGAAGAATGGGAGGAGCCGAGATAGGGGTAAAGGCCCTCACCACAGATCAAAAGCCCCTTGCCATGGCCCTGGCCAGAGAAATGAACACCATAAACAGTCAACGACAAGCCATCGAGCACAATATTCTTGCGCAGATAGAGGAGACCATCATACCAAGAGAGGATATGGAAAATCGAAAAACATTGGTTCTTTCAGACGATGGCTGGCACATGGGCGTGTTGGGAATAGTGGCCTCAAGGCTACTTGAAAAATATTATCGACCTACAATGGTCTTATCGATCCGGGATGGCATGGCAACCGGATCAGGAAGAAGTATAGACGGTTTCAATCTTCACAAGGCTCTCACCAGGCTTGAACACCTTTTTGAGAGATTTGGTGGACACTACCACGCAGCCGGCGTTACCCTCAAGGCTTCCAATATTGAGGCCCTGTCATGGGGATTGGAGGACCTCGCCCGGGAAGAATTGAGGAAAGAGGACTTGATTCCTTCCATTGAGATCGATGGGGAGATGATGCTCTCGGATATAACCCTGGACACTGCAAATGATTTAAGATCCTTATTCCCATTTGGTACCGGAAATCCTGAGCCCCTATTCTATACCCATTCCTTATCTGTTTTAGACTCAAGGGTGGTTGGAGAGAGACACCTAAAACTCAGGGTTAAACAGGGTGGGATTGTCATGGATGCCATCGGGTTTGGCCTTTCAGATAGAGATCCCCTTCAAGGTGAAAGCATCAACATGGTTTTTACTCCGGAGATAGATCAATGGCAGGGCTATAAAAAGTTGCAACTAAAAATAGTTGATCTGGAGGTGAGGGATCAGAGATCTAAGCTCATTATAGGTTAGTTTATTCCCTGAAAATCTCGGCAGCAGCATCAATATCTTCAGGAGAAAAGACAAAAAGGGATTTTTTATCCCCCGGCAAGGCCGACCCATAAACGTAATTGATATTAATCCCATTCTCACCAAATCTTTTGGCCATGGATGCCAGGGTGCCCGGTTTATTATCAATCTCCAGGGCAATGACAGGCATAATATCGAAAACGTATCCCTCCTTGGACAGGAGATCGATGGTTCTATCGGTCTGATTAACCAGCAGCCGAATGAGGGCATAGTCAGCCGAGTCCTTCTGCATAGAGCCATATGAGGCTGCCGGCGCAATTCTTTTTAAGGATTTCCCCCTGGCCCTAAAAAGCTCCTGCACATAGGCAGAGGCATCCTGGATTGTCAGGGCATCAATGTTGATCCCCTCATCGGCTAACATGCTCGCCAATTTCCCCAGTTCACCAGGGACATTTTCGAGAAAAAGCTGTATCTCTGTTCTTACCATACTGCGGCTCCTTATTCTATAGCCCCATATCCTTTAAAATATTTTAAGAATTCCGAATCCGTAGAAAGAATAAGAGCAGTATCTTTATCCATGGTCTCTCTATAGATATCGAGTGTCTTCAGGAATGAATAGAAATCCGGATCCCTGCTAAAGGCCCTGGCATAGATCAGGGTCGCCTCTGCATCGGCCTTTCCCTTGATCTCCTGGGCCTTTCTGTAAGCCTCTGAAGTGATCAGCTTCAGATCTTTCTCCCTGTCGCCTTCAATCTTCCGGGCCTCTCCCTGTCCTTCGGAACGAAATTTTTCAGCGATCTGCCTACGTTCTGCAATCATCCTCCCGTAAACCGATTTCTGCACCTCTTCCACATAGTTCAACATTTTGATCTTTACATCAACGAGCTCGATCCCAAATTTTTCCAGCTTGGGTTGTGCCTGCTCCAAGATACCTCTCGTTATCTTCCCCCTGCCCATGGTGACTTCACCCAAATCAGTCTTCTTAACCTGATCAATCCCCATTTCAAAGGTATCCAGCTCCCGGTTGGTTTTTCTGACCGTCTCTATCAGGGGGTATGAGGTGATGAAATTTCTTACGGCCGCATCGATGATATCATCGAGTCGGGCTAAAGCCCCCACCACATTATTGACAGTCTGGAAGAATTTTAATGGGTCAACAATCTTCCATCGTGAAAATGTGTCAACCCAGATAAATGTCTTGTCCAGGGTGGGGATCTGACCGGGATCACCGTCCCATTCAAGAAGATTCTTCGGAAAATAGTTGGCATGCTGGATCAAAGGAATCTTAAAATAGAGGCCTGGATCTTTTTTAGGTTGACCAATGGCCCTACCGAACTGAGTGATCACCACCTGTTCCGTCTCATCAACGATATAGGCGGCACTGAAAAAGACAATAAGAACAATAACAATTGGAATGATGAGAGTTCTAAATTTCACTTCTCTCCTCCTTTCAACTGGCCGAGGTTGAGTAAGGGAAGTATGTTCTTCTGCTGGGCATCCACAATGTACTTCCTCCCCAATTTGGGAAATACCTCACCAAGGGCCTCCAGGTAGAGCCGCCTTCGAGTAACATCTTCCGCTTTGGTGTACTCTTCATAGAGAGCGAGAAATCTTGCAGCATCGCCCTTGGCTCGATTAACGCGATCCAGTGCATACCCTTCGGCTGATTTGATGGTTTTTTCGGCGTCTCCTTTAGCCTGGGGGATGATCTTATTATACTGCTCCCGTGCCTGATAGATCACCTTCTCTTTCTCTTGAATGGCCTGATTCACCTCATTGAATGATGGTTGCACCGGTTCGGGTACGTTGGTCTTTTTCATCTCTATTGTTGTGACGTTGATACCCGTTTCTGCCTCATCCAGTTCCTTCTGGAGAAGTTCTTTGGCCTGGATGGCGATCTCCTCCCTCTTGCTAATCACCTCATTGATGCTTCTGTCTCCCACCACCAGACGCATGGTGGATTCCGTCAGATCCCTCAGAGTACCCTGCACATCCCGTACCTTGAATAGATATTTATACGGGTCCTTGACACGGTACTGAACAATCCATGGGACCAAGGCAACATTGAGGTCTCCGGTCAGCATCAGCGATTCGCTCAGGTAAGCGGACCCTGAAGCATATTGGGTTCGGACTCCCGCTTTAATGGTTCGAAAACCGAATTCTTCCTTATAGACATGCCTCACCTTTACCTTGGTGACCTTCTCAATACCCCTTGGGAACTTAAAATTAAGGCCCGGGGACGTGGTCCTTGTATACCGACCAAACCTCTGTACAATACCCACCTCATCAACGGCAACGGTGTAAAATATTGAAGAACCCAGGTAAAAAATGAGAATGGCAATGATAATAATCCAAAATCCCGGGAATTTACCCCCCAAGGCTTTGAATCTATTAATAACATCCTCCATCTGGGGAGGAGTCCCCCCGGCACCTGGTTTTTTCTGTTGTTGTAATTTTTCCCAGTCCCAAGCCATAAAAGTCCCCTATCTATTGGTTGTTTATTATGGTAGAATATAAACTCATTCACTTCCAGTCAAGGAATAAAGAGAGAAAATCTAAATCCCTTAATGAAACCAAAGAATAGTAAAAAAGATACGTTGACCCCCTTAAAAGATGTTATCTCTGCTATCTTCGGTGATTCCAAGCTTCCCTTCAACCCGGATGATGCCTGGATATGGAAAGTTTGGGATGAGGTTGTTGGTGATCCAATTGCCAATAATGCCCAACCGTCATGGATTAAGAATGGGCGACTGAGGGTAAAGGTATCAGATCCAATCTGGTTACAAGAGCTTGAATTTATGGAAGAAACCATTAAAGAGAAATTAAATGCCAAATTGGGTCGAAAAGCGGTGAAAAGGATAGAGTTCAGACTAGGTTCTAAATAGAAAAATCACCCTGATCCATAATGGGCGGTAATATTTTTAGCCCCCGTCTACCCTCCAACGAAGCCTCTATTAAGGCCAATTTGGCCTCCGATTCTAAATCCGGATAGATGATCCTGACCCTTTTAGGCTCAAACCCATACCCCCTCATACTGACCATGAGATCCACGAGTCGAGTGGCAGGATATATCATGGCAAGCCTTCCTTTTGCCTTCAAGAGGCGCTTCGCTGTATCTAGAATGTCATCAGTTGATGCCAGTATCTCATGCCTTGCGATGGCCCTTTGTGGATCAGGATTGATTCGACCACTATCTTTCTCACGATAAGGGGGATTGCATACCACAACGTCTGCCCAGGAAGGTGCCAGGGGCGGGTGTCTCATATCTCCCAGGATGACCCCCATTTTATGTCCAAACCCATTTAATACGGCATTGCGGGCCGCCTGGTGTGCCAGATCCATTTGGATCTCCAGGCCGAAGCCATATCCAATGGGCCTTGTCAAGAGTAAAACCAGCGGAATGATCCCGCAACCCGTTCCCAGATCAACAACGAGATCTCCTTTTTTTATGGTGACAAATTCAGAGAGCAGGATAGCATCAATAGAGAATCGATATCCAGTTCTGGACTGAATCAATTTCAAGCGGCCGCCCATAAAATCATCTATTGTCTCTTGGGGCCGCAGTTCTATTTCAGGAAATCTGGATGATCTCATAAGGGTCTATCTTGTTGAAAACGAGGCCAGTCAAAACCTTTGGATAGAAATATGTTGATTTTCTGGGCATGATCAAAGAGTGACCTGTTACCTCTTTCACATGTTCTATTCTGGTAGAGTTAAGTAAAAAAGCCATCTGATAGCTTCCGTGGTCAACCATGGAGATAGTCTTTGCAATGTCACTCTGAAAATGGAATATCTCCTCATCATCCAGGTCCCCTCTGCTGAAACCGAAGCTTTTCTGAAAAATAAAACGGGACAGCACAAGCACATCAAGTTTCTTAAGGGAAGGATGGAGATCATCCCCCATCTCATCCCTGGCAGTGGGTTTTAGAGAAAGGATATAACATTTTTCACCCCCATGCAGATAGAACCCAATAGCTGAAGTATGGCGACCTCTATCTTCAAGGATCGATTTTAACTTGATGGTCCGTTCAGGGCCAACGGACTTTGAGAAAGGGACTTCGCTGATCTCAAACCACTGTTCCAGCTTCTCAAGAAAAGGTCCAAGTTCAAACCCTGCACATCCCTTTAATAGGCGATGGGATGGTAAGATGGTGAGCCCTTGATCTTCCATATTGGTAAGATACATCATCACAAATTCATATGCCCTGTTTGGTGGACGGCTTCCATATCTTGCCCTCATGATATTTCGAAAATCACGGGAGGTTTCGTAACGATGATGTCCATCCGCTATAAGAATAGGCTTGTCATGTAGAGTCTGTGCCACTTCTTTAAAAATGGATTGATCGTCTATGATCCACACCTGGTGTTGGGTTCCATCCTTAAAGTCAAAGGAGACCTGCGGTGAAACATTGATTACCTTGTTCAAAGAACTCAATACCCTGTTCTCATGGTCCTCGTAAAGGCTAAATATCTGGCTGAGTTGGGCGTTGCAAGCCCTCATCAATTTTAACCGATCAATCTTGTGGGCTGAAAAGGTCCTCTCATGGGGAAGGATGCCCCCCGATCCCTCATCTTCAATTTGTACAAGGGCAATCAGTCCCCATCTAACCTTTGGTCCTCTTCCGTCTTCTGGATCATAGGTGAGGGAGGACAGATACATGCAAGGGTAATCTGAGCGAATAAGAACATCTTCCATTTCCCATCTGCTCAAATAATCGGCAGCGCGGGTATACCTGTTATCCCAGTCTGAATCACCTGTCTTTTTCTTCCCTAAAATCAATTTAATGACATTATATGGGTCACTTTGATAATACTCTTCCTGTTCTTTTTCAGAGATGACGTCGTAAGGAGGTGCCACCACCCTTGATAGTTCAACCAGTCTATTAAAGTTATATGTCATACCCCTGAAAGGAGCTATTGTAGCCATATCTCAGTAAAAAATACCTCCGGATATCTGCTCTGTTGTACCTCTCCGAACCCTTTCCACAAATTACCTCAGGGTACTCAATAACCTGTCTGAGAAGATCTTTCCTATCAGATCATCTGGACATGTCAAGCAAAATTGATTATCTTCACACTGTTTTCACGCTGTTATTATTGTGAAAAATGCCCAAAAATATTTCCAGCAATTGCGTGACCTGCAATCTGTGGAACAAACTTAATATCTTTTGTTCCCGCAATAGGATTGAACAATGGACAGGATGCAAAAGTAATAATCTGGATGGCGAAGATGGGCTCGGTTGTCCTGTGATAAAATCATTGGGGGTCTTAAAACATGAACCGAAAGGATCAAAAAAGGGAAAATATTCCTGACACCGATAGTATTCACCCGGATATCATCATTGAAGGGGGGACTCTCATGACCATGGCTGAGGGACCCACAATTATAAGTCCTGCCAGCATCTTTATAAAAAAAGATAAGATTGTGGATATTAAAACATCTGATGATAGACACCAGGTCCCCCGTGGAGCGGAAATAATCGACGCCAGGGACGGTATTATTATGCCCGGTCTCATCAACGCCCACTCCCATACAGCCATGACCATCTTCAGGGGCCTTGCCGATGACTTGCCCCTCAAACAATGGCTTTATGACCATATTTTTCCTGCTGAGTCGAAACATCTCAATCCGGAAACTGTTTACTGGGGTGCCCTCTTAGGATGTCTTGAGATGATCGCCTCCGGAACCACTAGTTTTATAGATGGGTACTTTCTACCGGACAGTACGGTTCAAGCTACTCACAGATCGGGACTCAGGGCCCTCATTGCCCAGGGGATAATCGATTTTCCTGCACCGGGAGTGAGTGATCCCGCAAAAAATCTTCAAGTGGGGAAAGAGTTCATAGAAAAATGGCTGGGGTTCTCAGATCGGATAACCCCTGGCCTGTTTTGCCATAGTCCATTGACCTGCTCGGCTAATACCCTTAAAGGTGCTATGGAGATATCCCGAAATTTCGCCCTTCCTTTACAGATTCACCTTTCCGAGACTTCTGAGGAGGTGAAGGAGATATCAGAGAAAACAGGTAAAAGGCCTGTTCATTATCTCCATAGCTTGGGTTTTTTGAATGATAGCCTTATTGCGGTTCATGCCATACATCTAAATAATGAGGAGATAAAACTCCTTTCCCGAAAGGGTGTCAGGATTGTTCATGTCCCGGAAAGTAACATGAAACTCGCGGCAGGTGTAGCCAGGGTATCAGAGATGTTGAAGATGGGTATGATCGTTGGACTCGGGACAGATGGCTGTGCATCCAATAACAATATGGATCTATTTCAAGAGATGGATACCGCAGCCAAGATGGGCAAGGTCTTTACCCTTGATCCGGTCATTTTGGGTGCAGAAACGGTTCTTAAAATGGTCACCATATGGGGAGCTAAGGTCATGGGGCTTGAGAAAGAGATTGGCACTATAGAGGTGGGTAAGAAAGCAGATATTATTGTTTTAGATCTCCAGAGTCCCCACTTGGTTCCCCTCTATAATCCCATGTCCACTATCGTCTATTCAGCCAACGGTGCTGATGTAAAGGACGTCATTGTCAATGGACAGATACTGATGAAAGACAGAATTTTTCTCACCCTGGACCCCGACGAGATCTTTGAAAAGGTAACATCCATCAGCAGAGAGATTAGGAATTAGACTGGTGAATCCTTCCGGATTCGAGAGGATGCCGAGAATAAAATATTTGCCATACCTCATATTAATTGTTATTAGGGAGCCATGTTTAAAAATAAAAAAACCATCTATACTCTTATTTCAATCCCACTATTAATAGTCTTTCTCCTCTTTGCATGGCTTTTTTCCATCGTTTTTGAGGGAGAAAAGCCATTAATCACCATTAAACCTCTACCTGAGTTCCTCTCTGGAAGCCAAAAATTCACCTTAAATATCAGTGACATGAAGAGGGGGATAAAGAGATTAAAGGTCTTCGTTAATCAGGAAGGAAGGGAGATAACCATCTCTGAAGAAACATTTCCTTTTCAAGGTCTTCTCAACCGTAAGGGGGTACACCAATTGGAAAAGGAGATCTTCATCAATCCTTCAACGCTTAATCTCTCTCAGGGGCGTGTAGATCTCATTGCCAGTGTTTGGGATTATTCCAAGAGAGGAGGGGGAGATGGGAACCTGACCTTGGCCCAACATAAAATGATGGTGGATACCATCCCGCCTGCCTGCAGAACTATCACCCGAATGCACAATATCAATAGAGGAGGAACCGCCTTGGTCGTTTACCAGACCTCTTCCGATACGGAAAAGAGCGGTATTTTTCTTGATGATCTCTTTTTCCCTGGTTTTCCAGCGGATGGAAAATCACAGGAAGGAATACATGTATGCTATTTTGCCATACCTTATGATTCAAATCTGAATCCAACCATCTACCTATGGGCCAGAGATAAAGCAGGTAATCTTTCGAAAACCACATTTTATCACCATATTAGGAAGAAAGAGTTCCGTAAAGAGAGAATAAATATTACGGATAGATTTTTAAATCGTGTACTTCCCTATTTCTCATTTTATCTATCTAATTCTGAAGAGAGCGATATAAAAAAATATATCAAGGTCAATAACGATCTGAGAAAATCCGATCATAACACCCTCTTCAAATTAAGAGAAAAAACGACCCTAAAAAAACTCTGGGAAGGAACATGGTTGAGACTCAACAATGCTGCTACCATGGCCAGATTTGGCGATCACCGCTCTTACTTCTATAAAGAGATGATGGTGGATGAGCAGGTTCATCTTGGCTTTGATCTGGCTTCCCTGGCAAATTCTCCTGTTCAGGCCGCTAACCACGGACGGGTCATTTTTGCAGAGAAAAATGGTATTTACGGTCTCACAGTGGCATTAGACCATGGTCAGGGCTTAGTCTCCATTTACGGACACCTTAGTAGCATAGGGGTTACACGAGATCAGGATGTTAAAAAGGGAGATATTATTGGTGTTACAGGCGAGACCGGTCTTGCTGGAGGAGATCATCTTCATTTTGCTATTATGGTGAACGGGATCTTCGTTAATCCCATAGAATGGTGGGATGACCACTGGATTGAAGACAATATTACCAGAAAATTGGATCTTCTTAAGAAATGATCCAAATCCCCTTCCAACCGTCTCGACCCCACACCATGATCTGGGTTTGACTTGACACAATAAAACCATTTTCCTATCATTGCCCCCTTTAATAAAACCATCTCTTATGATTTTTAAATGATGGCAATTCCGCTTTTAACTGGGGGAAAGAACCCTTATGAATACCGTATCAGATGAATGTAACCACCCTCTCCATATCCTTTTTCATCCGACAGCAGTAGCTGTCGTCGGTGTATCCAAAAATCCTCAGAATCCAGGCTACCAATTCCTGCGTCAACTCGTGGAGTTTCCATTCCATGGACAGGTGTACCCGGTCAGCATAGATGAAAAGGAGATACTGGGAGTTCAGTGCCACAGAACGCTTCGTGAGATCTCCGGTCCGGTTCACCATGTGATCTCATGCATTCCCTATCATCAAGTCTTGCCCCTTGTGGAGGACTGTGTGGCCAAAGGAGTCCGTTCCCTTCATCTCTATACCGCAAGATTGGCCGAGACCCAGCTCAAGGAACGCCTTGATCTCGAAAGGAAGATCATCAACATGGCACGGGAAGGGGGTGTCAGGGTTATCGGGCCTAACTGCATGGGCTTATACTGCCCCAGTGTCGGACTTACATTTCGCTTTAGCTTTCCCAAGGAATCAGGAGATGTGGCCTTTGTCTCCCAGAGCGGAGGCAACGCAGCAGATCTTGAGTATCAGGGGGTGGGAAGAGGGCTCCGTTTCAGCAAGATCATCAGCTTTGGAAATGCTTCAGACCTCAATGAATCGGACTTTCTCGAGTACCTTTTAGAGGATCCACAGACCAAGGTTATTGCCATGTACCTGGAAGGCATCAAGGAGGGGAGACGATTCCTGGACCTTCTGCGAAGCTCACAAGGTAAAAAACCGGTTATCCTATTTAAGGCTGGGCGGACCCAAGCCGGTTCAAGGGCGGTTATCTCCCATACTGCCTCCATGAGCGGGGAAGATGCTCTATGGGAATCCATATGCCGTCAATTCGGAGTCGTGCGCGTTCATTCCATGCGGGAGATGGCCGATGTCCTTTTAACCTTTCAATATCTACAGCCTTCCACAGGTAAAAGGGTCCTGGTCATGGGTGGAGGAGGCGGAGGTAGTGTGGCTGCTGCCGATGCATGCGAATTGGAAGGCTTTACGGTCCCACCTTTACCCCCTGAGATGAGGCAGGAGATCCGGTCCTTTGCACACGAGGTTTGGTCAATGATCTCAAACCCCATGGATGGTTCCGTTATGGGTAGCCCCGAGGTCATGGCTCGATCTTACCAATTGGGAGTACAATGGGATGGGGTTGACCTCGTGATTGGGAACAGCAGTGCCGTCTGGATGCTGGACCATCCGGAGGGGGCTGAACATCATGGAATGATCCTTCAGTTTATGATCAAACTATCGAAAGAGGCCAAAAAGCCCATGGTCATCTTTGTTAACTCCGGTGACCCCACCACCCCGTGGCGAGTGGAAGCTGTTCTCAAGGCTCAGGAGCTATGCCGTGATGCAAGTGTTCCCGTGTATCCCAACGTCCAGAGGGCCGCTCGGGCCCTTGCCTACTTCACAAATTATCATCGAAGAGTAAATTTACAAACGGAGAATATAGATGGACTTGAATCTGGATCCTCGTGAACAGGAACTGGTGGATTCTGCGAGGGAATTTTCCACACATAAGGTGGCTCCCAATGCTGCGGAATGGGAGTTGGAACGTAAGGTGCCTTTAGACACCATTAGAGCCGCTTCAGCCCTTGGTCTGGCGGGTTTGTTGGTTCCCCGGGAATATGGAGGTCAGGGACTTAGTTACACGGCGGTAGCCCGGATCATGGAAGAGCTCGCTTCGGGTTGCATGTACTTTGCATTCAGTCTGGTGGTGCACAATAATCTGGCCAACAATATTTCACGTAATGGGACCCCGGAGCAGATCCAGCGGTTCATTCCTGGCCTTATCAAGAGTGATCAGATCGGGGCCTTCTGTCTTACAGAACCTGGGGCCGGCAGTGATGCTGCTGCCATCACCACCGAAGCAAAAGTCATGGATGGAGCGTGGATTCTGAACGGACGTAAGGCCTGGATCACCAACGGGGCGGTGGCCAACCTGTTCAGTGTGTATGCCCAAACCGATTTTGACCTCGGTTGGAGAGGCATCGTATGCATCTTGGTACAGGACAATGCGCCCGGGCTTCAGCGCGGTGAAGCTTATAGTATGCTGTGCGGTCATGCCATGGGTACTTCTGAATTGACACTAAAGGATTGCAAGGTACCGGAAGAGAACCTATTGATCGGCCATGGAGATGCCTTCAAGGCGGCCATGGGTGGCATCAGCCTTGCACGGGCCTTTGTGGGGGCCATGTGTTGCGGGATGATGAGGGTCAGTCTTGATCACGCAGTGGAATATGCCTCCAATCGACAGGTGTTCGGCCGTCCCGTAGCCGGATTTCAGGGGGTGCAATGGCAGTTGGCAGACGCCGCAACCAACCTGGAGGCATCCCGGCTTCTGACTTACCAGGCCACCCAAACCCTTGACCGGCAAGAGGATGCCAACGTAAAGGCCGCCCATGCCAAGAAATTTGCCACACGGGCTGCCATGACGGTTATAAGCGATTGTATGCAGGCCATGGGCGCTGAGGGATTTCGGAACGATTATCCCCTGGGCCGGCATCTGGCCGGAGCAAAGATGGCCCAATACCTGGACGGCACCACAGAGATCCAGAATGTGGTCATCAGCCGGGCCCTGTTTAAAGACAAGGGTATTAAAACCGTATGAAGATGTAACGGATCTCCATTCTCTGACCCCATTAAGAATCCTTTCGCATTCTCTCGCCCACATGGTTATTCAATCTATACTTTTTCCCTATTATTTATTGATATTCTTTTATTCAGGCTTATTTTAACTAAAGGTGTAACTTAGGGGCTTCGCCCCAATTGGAATTTTGGAATACTGGAATGATGGGTTTTGTTTGAGCGGCTGGGATAACGGTTTATTGGTATTTATCATTTGAGCTTGAGAGTCCAAAGTTCTTTCTAACTACATGAATTTTAAAGAAATATCCCATTAGCTGCACCGTCATTCCCGCGAAGGCGGGAATCCAGGAAAATCAATGACTTATGGATTCCTGCTTTCGCAGGAATGACAGAACTTTTGACTGTGCAGATTTGAATAAAATAATTAAACAAAATCATTCTTTTAATATCAATATTCCATTATTCCATGTACGAGGCCAAATTTCAGGTCTCGATAAACACCTTTAAATTGAATAACTTGTGGAATTTTAGGGGCGTCTAATTATGCATGAACCCATTGAATCAAGAAAATATGAGAATGGTAGCTTTGAAATAAAAGATGAGCCTTTTTACCTGCCACAGGGAGATGAGGTGGAACTGTTTGAGGCAGCATATGAAAACAAGCTCCCCGTAATGCTCAATGGACCCACTGGATGCGGAAAGACGAGATTGGTTGAACATATGGCTTGGAAGCTAAAAAGACCTCTCTATACGGTTGCCTGCCACGATGATCTGAGTGCAAACGATTTAACCGGAAGGTATATTATTAAAGGAGATGAAGTTGAGTGGATTGATGGTCCTCTTTTAATGGCTGTCAATAATGGGGGTATCTCTTACCTGGACGAGATTGTGGAAGCAAGGAAGGATGTAACGGTGGTCATTCATCCCTTAACCGATCATAGGAGATATCTCCCTGTTGAAAAACGAGGAAAGATCTTTCATGCTCCAAAGGATTTCATGTTGGTGATAAGTTATAATCCAAATTACCAGAGCGTCTTAAAAGAGCTGAAACCCAGTACTAAACAGAGATTCGTATGTATTAACTTGGGATGGCCCAATGAAGAACTGGAAACCCGGATTGTTCACCAAGAAGCCGGTGTTGACGAAGATATGGCAGGCAGATTAGTCAAGTCGGCCAACAGAATCAGAAATCTTGTTCATCAAGGGCTTGAAGAAGGTGTATCAACGAGAGAACTTGTTTATGCGGCCCTATTGTTGAAGAGTGGCGTCTCAACACGGAACTCCCTTTACTCAACAGTGATCGATCCTTTAACCCATGATAGTGACCTTAAAAAGAGTATAGAAGAGATCCTCAAAAATTATTTCCATGTTTGATTGGTGAAAAACCGGAGCCTGAGAATGTATGGGGATTCTTTAAGAGATGATCAAGGGAGACGAAGAGTTGGGCGGCTCATTGATGAGGATTATGAAAACAGGGTTCTTGGTGAGTTGTTTGACATCATCTCTCCCTTAATTGAAAGGGTTGGTCATGAAGGTCTGGAGAAGATTACCCGTCTTAGTGTTGAGGTTGCCCAGGGTAATTGGGCCACGGCTGTCAGTCTAATGGAGCAAAGTCCTCATCTCATTGAGAGAGTTGGTTTTGAAGGTCTGGAGAGCATTGCTGGTCTTGCCGGTAAAGTAGCGCGGTCCAGTTGGATGAGTGCCGTAACCTTGCTGGAGAAAAGTCCCCATCTGCTAGATCGGATATTGCTATATGGGGATCAATCCATGGTCATGGATGTTTACGCCCTGGCTGCCCAGATCGCACCATCCAGTTGGGCCACCGCCATCAGGTTAGTTGAAAGAAGTCCTGATATCATTGCCAGGATATTGCCCTATGGAGATCAATCTCTGGTTGCCCATGTCTATTCCTTAGCTGCCCAGATTGCCACACATAGTCCGGGAACAGCTGTCAGCCTCCTCGAAAAAAGTCCCCATCTGATTGATAGAATAGGTTTTGAAGGACTGGAGAGGGTTGCCGCCCTTGGCGGTCAGATAGCCCGGGATAGTTCAAAAACCTCTGTGAGCTTGCTGGAGAAGAGCCCTCATATTATTGACACATTGTTAAGACATGGGGATCAATCCCTGGTTATGGATGTGTATGCTCTGGCCGCCGAGATCTCAACCCACTGCTCGGGCATTGTGGTAAGTCTCCTGGAAAAAAGTCCCCAACTCATTGAAAAAGTTGGGTTTGAAGGGTTAAAGACGGTCGCCGTTCTTGGTATCCAGGTGGCCCAGGATAGTTACACCACGGCCGACAGTTTTATAAAGAAGAGTCCAGACATCATTGAAAGGGTTGGGATTGATGGGCTGGAGAAGATGGCTAATCTTTCCCGTCAGGTCGCCATGGATAGTTGTGAGACCGCTACCTGCTTGATAGAGAGATGCCCCGGTCTTATGGATAGGGTTGGTTATGAGGGTTTAGAGCAGATGGCCATTATAAGCAGTCAGGTAGCCCAGGATAGTTATACCGCGGCCATCAGTCTAATAGAGAAGAGTCCTGAACTGATTGACAGGTTATTCAGGTGTGGTAATCAATCCCTAGTTATGGATGTCTATGCCCTTGGCGGTCATCTGGCTCTGCATAGTTCGAGGATTGCTGTTCATCTGTTGGAGAAGAGTCCGGACATCATCCATAGGGTCGGTTTTGAAGGTTTGAAGAATATGGCTCACCTGGCCCATGAGGTGTCACAAGATAGCTGGTCCACTGCTGTAAGCTTGATAGAGAAGAGTCCCGAGCTCATTGATAGGGTTGGTTCTGAAGGTTTTAAGAAGCTGGCCCATCTGGCGCTTCAGGTCTCTTATGCTAACAGTTATGGTGCGGTTAGTCTTGTGGAGAAGAGTCCCGAGCTCATTGACAGCTTGTTGAGATACGGAGATCAGTCTCTGGTTATGGAGGTCTTTGGCCTGGTTAATAGGGTAGCTCAACATAACTGGAGAACTGCCGTCAGCTTGGCAGAGAAGAGTCCAGCGCTTATTGAAAGGATTGGGTATGAAGGATTGGAGAAAGTTGCAGGCCTTGGTAGTCGTGTAGCTGAGCATAACTGGAAGATTGCCGTTAAGTTGCTCGGAATGAGTCCTGAAATTATTGATCAATTAAATTATGAAGGTCTTGAGATTATTGCCGAGTTTAGCCGTCAGGTGGCACAGAATGATTGGAACACAGCCGTTACTTTTCTAGAGAAGACCCCGGAACTCATTGACAGGTTGTTGAGATACGGAGATCAATCTTTCGTTAGGAATGTTTATAATCTTGCTGGTGGGGTAGCGCAATATAGCTGGGAGGTTGCCTTTGGTTTTTTAGAGAAAAGTCCGGACTTTGTTGATTGGGTGGGGTTTCAAGGTCTACAGATGATTGCCCACCATGTTGGAAAATTGGCGGAAACCGATCTGGAGAATGCACTGTCTTTTGTGAAATGTGAATCCATAGATTTTACCCGCTTTATTGACACTATCCCTAAAGGTTTAGAGCTAAAAAATATAAGACCGGTCCTCTCCCGGTATTTAAATGCCTTATTGGGTTATGGGGTAGATCTAGAAGAAGCAGAGAGTGTTTCAACCGATGGTGAAAAAATCTATCTTCCCAAAAAGGTTCAAGAGTTTCAAAATGAAGAGGAGAATTTTCTGTTTTACAAAGTGATCTCTACGCACCAAGAAGCCCATTTAGAGTATGGTAGTTTTGATTTTGATATTGGAGAGGTACAGGATGTCATTACGAGAATAGAATCCAGATATGGTAAAAAAGCATGGGGTAAGATGACTGACCTGGAAAACTTTTATCAATTATTCCCCGAACCGGAATTGGCTGAGGATTTAATGAATATTTTAGAGGATTATAGAATAGAGACCAGGTTAAAAAAAGAATATCCTGTACTGGGGGAACAGATTGCCAGAATGAATCTCCACATGCTCTCCAAAAGACCTTCTCTTGAAGGCTTGACTAACCTTAAACAGAGATCCGTTGAAGTTATAGGGCAAACATTGATGACGGGGGAAATAGATAATACCCCTCAAGACACCCCGGATCCGATTCTTAAATATGCATTATCAGTCTCCGAATCTTTACAAGATTCAGGTTCTGATATCCATGATACGGCTAGAAGGGCAACGGATCTGTACTTCCTCATAGATAAAGCCTTTAAGGAACCTTATGGACCTGTAAAACCCATCTCAAAACCCATTGATCAATCACAGATCAACCAGAATATTGGCAGTTTCGGGAAGACGTCAAAAAATATTGATGAGAAGATGAGAGGAGAGAACCAGCGAAAAAACCGGCAACCCCCGAACAACAGTGAAAATATAAGCGGGTCATCGGGAGAAACGAATCCGTATGATCATCAACCTGATCAGGATGAGATCCAACAATCGGATCACCGTTCTCTGGAAAACCATCGATCTTTTGAAAGTAACCATACCGGAGGAAAGTATGGCGCCGATAATAAGGAATCTATGCAGAAAGACTTTCATTCTACCAACAACTCCATGAAATTTAGCTCTGTGGAGAAGATCGAAAGACTGCTGAGAGAACTGTTCAAGGAGAAAGGGATCAAGCCCAAAGAGGTTGAACAAAAGATAGAATTGATGAGGCCAGGAGAGATAGAGGTCTATCTAACATATCTCGAATCGTTAATCGGGAAAAAGACAGAACTTGAGGAAGAGAAAGGAACCTATCTCTATCCTGAGTGGGGTGAAGACATCAATAATTACAGGACCAACTGGTCAAGAATTCGAGAACAGGTTCTGGAAGGCGGTCCTCTATCTTTCTATCAGGGGACCATTGAAAAACATTCCGGGTTATTAAAAAGGATCAGAAGAGAATTCCAGATGCTTAGGCCGGAAGGATTGATAAAATTAAAGAGGCAATATGATGGAGATGAGATAGACTTGGACGCAGCCGTTGAATACTTTATTGATAGGAAGATAGGACTTTCCCCATCTGAAAAAAACTACATGTTAACGGAAAAAAGAGAGAGGGATATAGCCGTCGTCTTCCTCATTGATATGAGTAGAAGTACAAAAGGGTCAACCATACAATGCGAGAAAGAGTCCTTAATCATCATGTCGGAGGCGTTAAGTGAGGTGGGTGATGCATTTGGAATCTACGGCTTTTCCGGAGATAACAGAGATAATGTGGATTTTTATAGGATAAAAGGGTTTGAAGAGAAATATAATCAAAAGGTAAAGACAAGAATATCCGCCATAGAAGATGGATGTGAAAACAGAGACGGAACCGCCATCAGACACACGGTAACCCTGTTGAGAAAAAGAGATGAAAAGACCAGGATGATTATTCTCTTAAGCGACGGCAAACCTGTGGATAAAGAATACTCCGGAACCTATGCCATAGAAGATACAAGGATGGCTTTGAAAGAAGCCCAAAGATATGGCATTAAAACATTCTGTATCACTGTAGACAGAACTGCCGCGGAATACCTGCCGAGAATGTATAGTCACAGCAGTTGGGTTGTTATTGATGATGTTGTAAAACTACCTGAAAAGATAACGAGGATCTACAGGATGTTGACTGAATAACCTTCTTTGTTTTTGGACAGGATTCACAGGATTTTATGGATCTTTTTTGTATTTCTTCCTCGAAGAGGGATGACACTTTTTTGCCTTTCATCTGGAAAGGCAAAAAAATCATGTATATCATGTTAATCCCTGGCCCAGACCTGGTATTGAAAATACAGTATTTATTATTGAGTTCTCTTAAAAATCAATAGCCAATATCTGATACCCGACCATGTAGCGCCAGG
>Ga0180009_10002120_pt1 | contig 23509 bp, 22 predicted proteins | sample OS_PC_MetaG_FD_123537 | JGI IMG/M metagenome (GOLD analysis project Ga0180009, IMG submission 123537) | Groundwater microbial communities from the Aspo Hard Rock Laboratory (HRL) deep subsurface site, Sweden - OS_PC_MetaG | ecosystem: Environmental > Aquatic > Deep subsurface > Groundwater...
CGAATTGGTCATTCCCTACGCCATGTCTGATATTAATGCCGGCATTGCAACTGTTGAAGTCAAAGAGTTGCTTAACTGCATGCGCGCGGTAGCTTAGTGATTTTAAGATTGGCGCACGCAAAACTTCACACGGTTGATCAAGGGGGATTAAAATGAAATTTTTTACGGCAGCCACATCCCGAATGGCGACTTCAACTTTCGCTCAAAACTTTCGCTCAATCAGGGTATAAATTATTCGGCTCTTAATGCTTCAACAGGATTCAAGCCTGCTGCGCGGCGGGCCGGCATTACGCCGGCCAAAAGACCGATAATGGCGGCAAGCACTTCGGCTGTAACGACATAGAACCAAGATGTGTGTGTGGGAAGTGCCGGCACAAGCAAGCCAAGAATCCAGGCTCCTCCTGCACCTATCATGAGTCCTGCCAGGCCGCCAATGCTTGCCAGTACCACTGCCTCGCCAATAAAAAGGGCAAGTATTTGTATGCGACCGGCACCTATTGCTCTTAATAGACCGATCTCAGCAGTACGTTCATTGACAGCAATGGTCATTATTGTGAGGATGCCGACTCCACCTACTAAAAGAGATATGCCGCCTAATGCTCCCACAGCCAAGGTCAGTATTTCAAGCACGGAACCAAGCACTTCGAGCATCTGTTCCTGGGTTATGACGGTAAAATCCTGCCTGCCATGACGGGCAATGAGAAGGTCGGTAGCGTATTTAGCGACCTCATCAGCGTCACCTCCTTCAGCATAAAGCAAATCTATTTCCATAAGGCTTTCACGGTTAAACATAGAAAGCGCCCTGGCGGCAGGGATATAAACCGCATCATCGAGATCAAAGCCCAGCATCTGCCCCTTAGACTCCATACAACCTGTCACCCTGAACCGTTCACCTCCAATGCGGATTCGCTGGCCCAGTGGATTGTCCATGCCAAACATTTCCTCCCGGAGTTTACTGCCTAAAACAGCAAAGGAACGTGCTGCGGCAGGATCATCGTCGGGCAGGAATCGTCCTGAAGCAACCTTTATCTGCCAGACTTCCGGGGCGCTGGCTCCTACACCGAAAACAGTGGTCCTTCGGCTGCGCTTACCGGCTTCTACCGGTGCGTTGCCTTGCACAACCGGCACAACAGCAATAACCCGCGGAATCCTTTTTAGAGCTTCTGCATCATTCATGCTCAGAGGACGAACATTGCTTATTACTGCACCTGACATACCGGTAGTTGTAGATTTTCCAGGTGTAATTCCGATAAGATTTGTACCAAACTGGGTAAATTCTGAAAGAACAAACCTGTGTATGCCTTCTCCAAGAGATGTGAGAAGAACTACCGACGCAATGCCGACAGCAATTCCCAGGGCGGTAAGAAAACTTCTCAAACGCTGTGATATAAGTGACTTCAAGGCAAGCTTAATGAAATCGTTAGTGAGCATACATTTATACCTTTTTAAACCACTATCTCAAGTTTCGCACCCACTGATTCCTATGAACCTTTTCTGGATGGCAGGTATTAGATAGTTTTTTTAAAAAGCAAAATATGTTCACTCTGGCTTTGGCAACGGCACTATACCCACTCAGTTTGTAAGGAGCAAGACATGCACGGCATTTTATCCCTGATGAAAAACCTTCTATGTGCCTGTCCTGGTCAAATCCCAAGGTATAATGGTTTAAAATATCAATCATATTATTTTGCTCTTTTAAAAAAACTATCTAATACCTGCCCTTTAAAGCCTTTGTTGCATAGAGGGGGTGCGAAACTTGAGCACTATCTTCGGGATAAAGCCTGAACTGGATCAAGCTTTGCCGCCCTTCGTGCAGGAAAGACACCAAAAACCAATCCTGTCAAAAGTGAAACGCCCACAGCAGTTGCCAGTGCCCAGAAAGGTATCAGGATAGGAAAATTTGGAAATATTCTCGCAAATAACAAGACGCCGGCAAAGGCAACAATTAGTCCTAAAAAAGCACCGGTTATAGATAGTATTATAGATTCAGCCAGAAACAGAAGCATGATCTGATGTCTTGTTGCGCCAAGCGCTTTTATTAGTCCGATCTCTGTTGTGCGCTGGGAAACAGCGATCAGCATTACGTTCATAATGAGTATGCCTGCCACTGTCAGACTGATTGCTGCAATCCCTGCCACGGTAAGGGTAAGAGCGTTTAAAATCCGGTCAAAGGTTGATAGTATAGCATCCTGGGTAATTATGGTTATATCGTCTTCTCCATCGTGTCTTTCACGAATGGTTTTTAAAATTGCTTCTTTGGCTTTTGGAATAGACTCGCGACTGCTTGCCTGAACAAGAACCCTAAAAAGTGATGCTGTGTTAAACAGAGATTGAGCCGATGCAACCGGTATAATAACGACATCGGCCATATCGAACCCAAGCGACTGGCCTTTTTTTGCCAGAACTCCGATTACCCTGAAGCGACGGTCACCAATTCGTACCCATTCACCAAGCGGAGACTGATTTGCAAACAATTCTTTTTTTACTTTATCACCCAACACACATAAAGCTTCTCCGCGTCTAGGGTCACCAGACGGCAGGAATTTGCCAAGGCTCATAGACAAATGCCGAACTTCATAGAGCTCAGAGGTCGAGCCCAGTATTATTACCTCTCTTTCAAGCTGCTTCCATGAAACCGGCGCTGAGCCCACAGTAATTGGGGATATGAGACGGATTGCGGAACTTCGATTTAACGCAATAACATCATCCAGGGTCAGATCACGTGGTGTCTCTCCTAACATGGGAGGTGGGCCGCCTGTTGTCTCTGAACGACCTGGTAATATTATTAGAAGATTTGTACCTAATGAGGAGAACTGGCTGGTCACATACTGTCTCGCACCTTCGCCAAGGGAGGTTAATACTATAACAGAGGCTACACCTATAGCCATAGCTATCAGTATTAAGATAGTTCGAAATTTATAGCCGGTTGAGGCGCGAATGCTGAAATTTAGTATATCTTCTGTCTTCATACTTTCTAATGCACCATTTTATCCGAATGCGGAATGCGGAATAAAGGAATTCTATCAATTTTATAAAAAATAATAGAGCGAAGCGATACAACAAATCCGCATTCCGCATTCCGCAATCCGCATTCGGAATTCCACCTCAGGTATCATATAAAATCCTGCCATCTACCATACTTATTTTTCTGACAGCTCTGTTTCCTATATCAGGATCATGGGTAACCAAAATAAGCAGGATACCCTTTTTGTTAAGTTTTTCTAAAATTTCAATTACCTCTTTACCTGATGCTCGGTCCAGATTTCCGGTGGGTTCGTCTGCAAGAACAACCTGAGGTTCCATGATTGTGGCTCGCGCTATAGCTACACGCTGGCGTTGTCCGCCAGAGAGCTGGTCTGGTCTGTGTCTGGCGCGGTCTGCCAGCCCGAAGTCTTCAAGAGCTGCCTTAACACGATCTTTACGTTTCTCGTGATCCACTCCGGCGAAAATTAGGGGCAACTCAATGTTTTCGGAGGCTGTTAAACGAGGTACAAGATGGAAGAACTGGAACACAAAACCGATCTTGTGACGCCTTGCCAAGGCCTGTTGTTCATCACTTAGATCAGTTGTATTAACATCATCGAGTATATAAAAGCCTTTATCCGGCCTGTCCAGCAGACCTATGATGTTCAGTAAACTTGATTTACCAGAGCCTGAAGGCCCCATGATCGTTATATATTCGCCCTGACTTATCTTCAGGCTTACGTTATTCAGGGCATGGACATTTTCATTGCCTACCTTAAACACACGCTCAATAGAATCCAGACGAATCATTTCTCTCCGTTATTTGTAATCGCTTTTGCCCCGTCTTTTATCCCCTCGCGATCTACAGTAGTAATCACCAGCTCGCCGGCTTTAAGACCTGTTATTACTTCGGTATAGTCCCAATTTGAAATACCAGTCTTTATTGTCCTTTCTTCTATCTGTCTGGAGTCGGGATGATATACAAAAACTCGCTCGTTGTCCAATACAGCATAAGTCGGTATGCGCAATGTATCTTCATGGACATCCAGAATTACCTCAATATCGGCGCTATAACCGGCAAGCAGATGTTTAATATCCTTCTGATTTATGAATTCAACCTCAACATCAACAGTTCTGGCCTGTTTTTCCAGATCCAGAACATAGGCGGCAATACGACGCACTTTACCTTCAAAGCTTTGGTTGCCAAAAGCATCCATCCTTACCCTTGCAGGCATTCCCAGGGCTATTCCCGGGGCATCGACTTCATCTATAGGCGCTACCACATAAAAAGAGCTATCGTCTATCAATACTACGGCAGGGGGAGTAGCAATACCGGGCGGTGAAGGAGTAACATACTCATTCAGCTCTCCGGTAATTTCGGCAATTATTCCATCAAAGGGCGCAATAAGGCGCGTGCGTTCGAGATTAGCCTTGACAACTCCAACTCTGGACAGGCTCATTCCGGCAGATGCAATCGCTGCTTCACATTCGGCTTTGCGGACCTTAGCATCAGTTACCGCTCTGTCAGTCTTTTCCTCAGAGGCAGCACCTGTTTTTAGTAATTTTACCAGTCGGTCGGCCTCACGCTGGGCTATCTCAGCCTGCAAACAGCTAGCTTTAGCCCGTGCCTTTGCTGCTTCAGCTTCACTTTCACTAAGAGCCACTTCGGCCACCAGATCTTCATTCCACAGATCTATCAAGACCTGCCCTGCTCTTACCTTATCTCCTTCTTTTATATTTAAAACGGCAATCTGGCCGCCCAAGCTAGGGGAAAGATTGGCTCGACGGCAGGCTTTAACAGTTCCAGAGCGAGTATTGGCTACTGCCTTTTCTACTAAACCGCGCTCTACCGGTTTAACCACAACTTTGACAGGCTTAGGACGAGTATAGAACCATATAAAAATACCAATTGCCGCAATAAGCAATATGGTGATAATCCAGCGAAAAAAAGTTCGTTGGGTCATGGGTTATTCCTTATTTTTTAATCGCTTTTTCCGGTTTAATAATAATTGTCGCTGCCTTTTCATTATCAAGATATTTTTTAGCAGTTTTTGAAAGATCATCCGATGTAATTGATGAATAACCTTGCATTATTGTCCGGCTCCAGTCAAGCTTCTGGGGGTGCCGTAGAGAACCTGAAAGAACGGTGTTAAGCCAGTATTCATTTTTTCGCAGCAAATCTTTTATGCTGGTTATTGTCGGATCAAGGCTCCGCCTGAGTTCATCTTCCGGGATTCCTTTTTCAACCAGATCCAAAGCAATTCCTTTTATTTCGCTTACAATCAAATCTGAATCATCGGGATCAACATGGACGAATGCCTGAAAAACTCCATAGCCAGGATAGGCTTTGCCCGGCTGGTTATAGGCTGTAGATGAGTAAACTGCCCCGAGCTTTTCGCGTATCCTCTCGCGAAGTCTGTTTGAAAAAATGTCTGCCAGTACGGAAAGGCGGCGGGTTCTGCTGATATCCCAGATATCTTCTGTAGGATATGCAACTATTACCACACCTTTTTGAATTTTTGTCGCTACGTTTATCTCAAATAATTGAGCAGCGGGGAATTCAGGTGAAGTTGATATTTTATTTGTTTTATAGGTAGATCTTTGTGGCAGGCCGCCAAGATATTTAGCTGCGGTTTCGATTAGAGAATCCATATCAAAATCGCCTACCACTGAAATCTCCAGTTTATCTTGTTTTAATGGATTGTGGATCCATGAGCTAACTTGCTCAAGTGTTAAATTTTTGAACAAAGGGTAAGGGGGAAGACCGAAACGGGTGTCTCCTCCGGCCAGAAGACGTTTGCCTGAAAGAACCATTGCGCCGTCAATTGAACTGGAAAGTTTGCGGTATTGTTGTTCGAAGCGTTCCATGGATAGAGAATACGCTTCCTGCCGGTAAGCCTGGTCAATAAGATGAGCATATATGAGCTGAAAGAGCAGAGGAACTTCTGTTGACACGGTTATGCCCTTTAACAAAAAACAATCTTCATCAAAACCGAAAATGAGATTTGTATTTTTACCTGCCATTGCTCTTTTTATTTCTTCTTTTTTAAGGGAGCCTAAGCCGCTTTCATTAATCACTTGCTCGCTTAGTTCAGCAAGCCCCGCCATATTAGACGGTTCGGCAGATTTGCCAAAACCAAAAGAAAGATTAACAAGCACTTCATCTGCTTCAAAATCAGTTTGTTTTAAGTTAAGGCGGATACCATTATCAAAATCAATCTGAACGATGCCAAGGTCAGGTATTTCTGTTCTGTTAATAATTTTGCCCTTTTTCTCAGGTTCGGCAAGATAAGGAAACACCGCGGGTTTTATTTCAGAAGGCCTCAATACTTTAACTCTGCTGCTTCTATCAAATACTTCATATATCAAATCCTCAGGAGTTTTATTTTTTGCTGTAATTTTGGCATTTCCAGTTACCATTATGAGTCTATGGTTAGCTGCCCAGGCATCTTTAAATGCATCATGAACGTCTTTTAAGTTAATGGAATTTATAATGGGAGCAAGAAGATTCCTTTCCTGTTCAGGGGACATGGTAACTTTTTCATTGTTAAGGTCTTGAACTATGTTACCGGCAAGCATGCTGCTGTTTCTGGTAGGCATTTTTTTTACAGCATTATCCAGCATTGATAGAAAATCTTTTTTTACTATTTCCAACTCTGATTTTGTAAATCCATATTTTAAAGATTTTCTTAAGGTTTTTTCCAGGAGCGAAATCGATTCTTCCCAGTTTTCCGGACTGGTTTCTGCAGAGATTTCAGAAGATTCTATCTGATAGAAGTTGATTCCCGAGCTGATAGAAGCAGAGGTAAAGGGGGAGGTGGTTTTACTGACAATTTTATCAAGCCTGTTCTGGACTATTTGGTCTGCAATATTTTTTAAAAGCTGCTTTCTTTTAAAAGAAGCAGAATCAGGCTCCATAATTCTCTTGTTTATAACTTCTATTGTCGCTGTTGTTTTTCCTGTCTCCTTTTCAAAATGATAGAATGTTTTAATCCCCTTATGATTAATCACACCAACATCAGGACGTGGCTGTATCGGTGCTCTGGCAGATAATGTGGAGAACTTTTTTTCAATGAGCATGGCGGCCTGTTTTTGATCAAAATCGCCTGCCATGACAATAATCATATTGTCAGGTCTGTACCAAGTGTCATAATAAGCTTTTAGAAGATCATGGTTGGCATTTTTAATAACTTCTTCTTCACCTATTGGGAACCTTTTAGATATCCTTGCTTCAGGCAACAAGAACTTCATAACTGAAACAAATGTTCTATATGATGCTGAATCATGGGTTCGTTTTTCAGCCAGAATTACCTTCTGTTCTTTATCAATTTCAGATTGCATAAGAAGAGCGCCTTCTGCAAACTCCTTCATTACGGCAAGTCCTTTTTCCAGGCTTTGTTTATTGCCCTCCGGCAAAAGGATATCGTACCCAGTTTCATAGAATCCTGTATGAGCATTTGCATCTGGTCCAAACTGCATGCCTATGGACTGAAAGTATTTTACAAGATCTCCTGGTTTGAAATGTTTTGAGCCACAAAAAAGCATATGTTCAATAAAGTGCGATAAGCCCAGTTGCTTGTCAGTCTCATACATTGAGCCAGCCTGAATATTCAAATGTATGCTTACTCTGTTTTGGGGGTTGGTATTTTTCATTAATACATATCTGAAGCCGTTTGGCAGTTTGCCGAAAAATAAGGCCGGGTCAGGTATAAGATCGCTATTTTCATGAGGCCAATCAAGATTTGAGTTGATGTTAAAATCAGCAGTACTTGCGGCTGGATATTTATTGGACGATTTTAATTCAAAGTTATTACTGCTGGTCTTGCTGTGATTACAGGCTATAAGAGATAATAATATTAATATGATAAGAGCAGAAAGTGAAAATTTCGTACTATATGACTTTAAGAGTTTTTTAAACAATGTATTACCTTTCTTCGACATTCAATATTCTAAATACATTCCAGATACTATCTCGCAGTTTAAGTTAGTGCTTATAGACCTCCGCCTCCCGCCACCTGAACCCTGAATTTAGCCTATGAGGGAATACGCACGATCTTTGATGCATGGACAAGTTGAACTTTTTTTTGCAGTTCAGGAAGTAATTCGCGAAGAATGTTATATGTAATTATATGTGGATGCACTATGCCGATTGCTTCACCGTTCTTGTCGGCAATGCGAATAAGCAGATTTATTTGTTTTCTGATAAAATCAGGGTCCTGAATATGATCAATAAACACATCTCGTTGAGCGAAAGGAAGCTGCAATAAGCGGGCGGATGGTTTGCAGAGACTTTCCGATGTTGTGAGGCTGTCAATGAAAAACAGGTTTCTTTTTTTCAGGATAGAAAATATTTGATACATTTGAGTTGAGCTGGTGGTCATTTTTGACCCCATGTGGTTGTTGACTCCTTTGATAAAGGGAATGGCATCTAAATTTTTATTGAGCTGTATTATAAGCTCATCAGGAGACATCGAAGTAAGAAGCGTCCCAGGGCCGGGATCAACCGAGGGGTATTCAAGTGGTTCCAGGGGAAGATGAAGCATGGTTTCAAAACCTTTTTCATGGGCTTTCCCGGCAATTTTATCTTGGAATAGACTGTGAGGTAGTAAAGAGAAAGTGAGAACCGCATCAAGATTTAAAAATTTTTCTGCTATTCTTCTGTCATATCCTATATCATCAATAATAATTGCCACCTTCGGCAATTCTCTCGTTAATGTCGGCTCTAATTTAGCTGTTGGTTTTTTATAATGTATTTCCTTTTCCGGATAGATTTCGTAAACAGGTATTTTTTGAACCGTTTTTTTGCCTGCCAAAGATTTTGCTGAAGGTTCTAAGGATCGTATCGGCGACCTGCGCAATAGTAATTGATGTACAAGAACTCCGACTAATGCAACCAGAACTATCAGGAATAACAAGCCGCTAACAACTTTTTTAAGTTGTGTCTTTTGGGTTCTGCTCTTTCCGGCTGTCTTTTTTTTCTTCCCTGATTTTTTAGTCATATATAAGTTTTAGTAACGGTTCAGGGTTCACGGTTCAAGGTTCAAGGTTCAAGGATAGAGACCAATGAAGAAATCAAGGCAACCAACCGTGAACCCCTGAACCGTGAACCGTAAACTGTTTTTACATGCTTTTGAAAATTTCATAACTTGTAAGGATCTCAAGTGCACGCATAACCTGATTATCTGATTGAAGTTCTTCGAGCTTAGGTGGCATATGTCTTGTTTCAAGAAGATGCATTATGGGTTCCTTTTTTTCATCCCTTTGCTCCTCGGATTCTGTTTCTATGATATCTATTACTTCCGGCTCTGCTTCCAGATGATTTTTCAAATCTTTTTCTTTCATCATGCCCTCGTCAGCATCTTCATTATTAATAATTTGATATTTGACTTCAATATCAGGCACAATGCCCTGTGCCTGTATGGAACGTCCGTTTGGTGTGTAATATCTGGCTATTGTGTATTTAAGACCGTAACCATCTCTTAATGTTTCTACTGTCTGGACAGAGCCTTTTCCAAATGATGTAGTACCCAGGATCAAAGCTTTTTTATGGTCCTGAAGCGCTCCGGCTACTATTTCCGATGCACTGGCGCTTCCTCCGTTAATAAGTATTACAATTGGATAATTATGTTTTATTTTGTTTTTATGTGCATTGAAAATTTTTGTATGTGTTTTTAGTCTACCTTTGATTGAAACGATTTCACCCTTTTCAATGAACAGATCTGATACATCAATAGCCTGATTAAGAAGTCCGCCAGGATTGTTTCGAAGATCAATAACAAGTCCTTTTAAAGGAACATCGCCTGATTCAAGTTCTTTTAAAGCCAGCTCAAGGTCGCTTGTTGTGTTGTCTTGAAAATTGGTGATCCTGATGTATCCATAGCCTGACTTTAAGACTATTGACCTTACGCTTTCAATTGGAATAATATCCCTGATAAGTTTGAAATCAACGGGTTCCGATAGTCCTTTCCTTACTATAGTTATAACGACTTCAGTTCCTTTTGGTCCTCTCATTATTTTTACAGCTTCCCAGAGCATCATATCCCTGGTTGACTTTCCGTCAATTTTAATAATTATATCTCCGGCTTCAATCCCGGCTTTATATGCAGGCGTGCCTTCAATAGGTGAAATTACAGTAAGAATTTTCTTTTCCATAGTTATTACTATACCTATCCCTCCGAATTCACCATGAGTGTCAATCTGCAGCTCTTTAAAGGCTTCCGGCGGAAGTAATGAGGAATGGGGATCAAGGCCGAAAACCATACCATTAATAGCTTTTTCGATTAATTCTTTTGTGTCAACCGGGTCAACATAGTTTTTTTCAATCAGCTCAATTACGTCTGAAAATAATTTAAGACCCTTGTAAGTTTCCTCGTTGCCGGCTGAAAGATCATGGTTAAAGCCGGCTTCGAATGCCCAGAATATAACTGCAACGAATGGCACCAGCCACAGTTTAATGTATCGTCTTTTCTTTATAGTCATGTAGTTACTCCTTTTGATATTAGTCGAGTTGTCGAGTGGCCTCCGGCTCGTAGAGCCTACGCCTCGGAGAGGAAATTGGCCAAGTGGTTGACTACTCAACTATTTAAATGCCTTTGAGCCTGGCTGAACGGTTACCCCTTTTTAAGCCATTCAAGCGGGTTCATAGATTTTCCATGATGACGCAATTCAAAATAAAGCCCGGAACCGACCATTGAACCTGTATCTCCCGCCGTGGCGATAACTTCATCTTTTTCTACTTTATCTCCTTTTGTCTTAAAGAGTTCCTCAATATGTGCATAAACAGAGTAATAATTTTCTCCATGAGCTATGATAATCATGTTGCCGTAACCTTTAAACCAGCTCGAATAAATTATCAGCCCATCACATACGGCATATATAGGCTCTCCTCTGTCAGCTTTAATATCAATGCCGTTCCTGAAATTTTCTACATTGAATTTTGTATTTTTGTAAGGACCGAAAAATGAGATAACTTTACCTTTGACTGGCATATTAAGCAACCCTTTAAATGAGGTAAAGTTTTTTGTGTTTATTTTTTCAACTTGTTTAAACTGATTAAATTCAATGCTTAAAGCTTTCATAGTTTGATCAAGCTCATTTGCACTGTTTTTTAAGGATTCAATGGCAGCTATTCCAAGAGATTTTTTACTTTGAATATCAGCAAGGAGCTTAGAGCGCTTTTCTTTTTCAAGAGATAGAATATTGATTTGCTTAATTAATTCCTGTTCAAGATTGATCTTTTCCTTTTTTTGGTTATTCATAATGTCCAGCAGATTTTTAAGTTTCGCCTTATCTTCAATTAGTTTTTTCTGCTTGTCTTCGTCATGGGCAAGAATTCTCTCCAAAGCATTTTCACGCTGAAAAATTTCGAACATTGACTCTGCCGAGGCCAGAACGTGTATCTTGCCAAGCCAGTATAGTTTATAAAGAGCAACCAATCGTTTTGATATATGTTCTTCATTAGTTTTAATTTTTTCTACTAAGTCAATATATAACTTAGTAGTTTGCTTTGTATTTTTTTCAATATCAGCTATTTCTTTTCTTATTGCTGAAACACTTTTTCTTGCTTTGCTCAAAGCAAAATCCGCATCATTCAATTCGGTTAAAGTGTTTTTTTCCTTTATAGTAAATGTCTTAAGTTCAGCCTTCTGTTTTTCAATTTTGCGGTCGATATTTGCCGCTTTTTTTTTGAAATCCTCGATGGTTAACTGTTTTGCTTCTTCATTGGAATTTGAACAGGAAATTTCAGGAGGATAAAAAACTGTTATGATAACGGCGGCAGTGAGTATTAAGCTTTTAAGAATTGTTTTAGAGAAATATAACATCCTAACCAACCTACAAACATGCTACCCAATATTATTCCGAAGTAAAATTCAGGGGATAGAAAGCATATATTAAAAAGTCCATGTTTGAAACTATCAACATTTGAGGCTATTAACTTGAAAGTGATAAAAAGAACCGCAATCCCTATAATTCCTCCAAGTGTTCCCTGTATAATACTTTCGATGTAAAAAGGACCCCTGATGAATTTTTCCGAGGCTCCGACAAGCCTCATTATTTCAATTTCTTCGCGTCTTGTGTAGATTACAAGCCGAATAGTACTGGCCACAATAAATACAGCAGCCATAAAGAATATACCGCCCATTGCATATCCTGCCAATCTGAAGAGATCAAAAATATTCGTAAATCGTTCTAACCATTTCTGACCATATTCTACGTCTTCAATTGAAGGCAGCGATTCAATTTTTGTCGCTATTTCCTCAATCTTTTCGCCATGTTGTGATGACTCTATAATACTGATTTCAAATGCATCAGGAAGGGGGTTTTCGTTTAAATTCATCAAAATTGAAGATTGCCGTTTCATCTGTTCTTTAAGTCTTTTAAAGGCTTCTTCTTTTGATATAAAGTTTACATCCTGGATTCCGTATATCCCTTGAATTTTACGTTTTATATCCGGTAAGTTTTTTTGACTTATTTCTGGTTTAAGGTATGCCATTATTTTTACACCCTTTCCCCAGTAATTCATTACGTTGTTTGCATTTGTAAAAAAGAGAGCAAAGGCGCTGACGATCAGAATAGACAGGGCTATTGTAATTATAGTAACAGCGCTAAGAAACCCGTTATCCTTAATATCCTGTACAGCTCTATGATAATAAGTGGCCATAGAATTTACGTAACCGTTCACGGTTCAAAGGTTCACGGTTCAAAGGTTCACGGTTTTTAAAATGAATTTTTTCCTACTTTCTGTTTCCATCAACCCTGAACGGTGAACCCTTGAACCCTGAACCCCTGTTTTTATATCGGTGTCGGTCCAAGCAAACGACCCTGTTTAAGGTATAATATTCGTCCCCCTGCTTTGCGGATAAGTTCTTTATCATGGGTTGCAACAATGACAGTGCCTCCCTGTGTGTGAAAACCTTTAAGAAGGTTGAGTATGATGTCGGCTGAATCCGAATCCAGGCTTCCTGTAGGCTCATCAGCCAATATTATCTTGGGGACCCCAACGACAGCTCTTGCAACCGCCACTCTTTGCTGTTCTCCGCCGGACAAGCTTGGTGGAAGGGCATTAATTCTTTGCTCTATTCCAACAGTTCGTAAAACACTTCTTACCTTTTTTTCAATAAATTTCCTTTTTTTACCCGATGCCTCAAGAACAAGAGCAACATTATCGAATACAGTCTTTGTGGATATCAGCTTATAATCCTGAAAAATAATACCGAATTTTCTTCTCAGGAGGGGGATTCTTTTTCTGGAGATCCTCGACAGATTCATCCCGTCCACCAGAACCTGTCCTTCCGATACCGGTTCTCCAAGGTAAATAAGCTTTAACAGGGTTGATTTGCCGGCTCCGCTTGGGCCACTGATAAAAAGAAAGTCGTTTTTGGAGATATTAAGGCTAATGTCAACAAGAGCTTTTTTTGAGCCATAATACTTGTGAACATGGAACATCTGGATTATTGAACTTTTATCTTTACCCTCAATCATTCCATAACTTCCTGTCCCATGGCCTTATATATAGAGGCCTTTGCAATTTTAAAGTCGTACAGCGCCTTATAGTAATTAGTCGTAGTTTTTGAAAGAAGCGTCTGAGCATCTAGAACATCTGTAGAAGTAGCTATTTGTTCTTTATAGCGTTCTTTGTTTATCCTGAAGTTTTCTTCTGCCTGCTCGATTGCTTTTTTTACCGTAATTATATTTTTTTCAGATTCCATGGTATTAAGGTATGCTTGTTTTACTTCTATGCGAATATTGTCTAAGATTGCAATTTTTTGGTATTGCGCCTGAGAAAGGTGGCTCAGTTTTTCTTTAACTTCATAGTTGGACCTGCCCCACTCCCAGAAATCCCATGATGCGACAGCAGTTATGCCCCAGCCCTCGGGGTCGTATATATAATCGCCTCCGTCAACGTCCCATTCTGTCCCGCGTTGGAAATAGCTGCCCTCAAGGTTTATTGATGGATAATAATCTTTTTGTGCAAGTTTTACTTCTTTTTCAGCAATTTCGATTTCCAGGTCAGCAATTTTTAATTCAAGACGGTTTTTTTCTGCCATTTTAAGGCAGAAATCAATATCATGTCCAAAAGGAGTATAATTAAGAACATCTTCAAGTTTGACGGATTCATTTATTGGCCTGCGGATAAGGATGTTAAAATTTGATTCAGCTATTTCCAAATTATTTTGGGCACTAATAAGTTCCTGTTTTGAATTGGCCAGTTCGACCTTTGCCTGCAGCAAATCATTTAAAGGCGTCATGCCGACTTCGTAAAAGTTTTTTGCAACCTCTTTTTGCGCCGTTATTTGTGTTACTGTATCCTGAGAAATTTGCAGAAGCTTCTGTGCCTTTAAAATGGAGAAAAACATTTTTTTTGCTTCAAATATTATTTCCAGTCTTTTAAGCTTTTCATTAATCTTTGCAGCATCAAGACCAAGTTTTGCGATTTTGTACTGGTTTAGTAATGAGAATCCTGCAAAAATCGGCTGAGTGACTTTTGAAATAAGGGTATATTCTTTTTGTGGGCCCGTTGCTATAGTGCCCATAGTTGGTTCTTCGTCTATATATTCATATTGATAGGTTGCATTGAAAGTTGGGAGAAAATTTGTTTTTTGTTTTTTTTCAGCTGCAAGGGCCGCATTCGCTTCTTCTTTAGTTATCTTTAGAGCGATATTGGACTTTAATGCCATTTCTATAGCATCTTTAAGAGTAAAGGTTTCGGCGGGTTCTTCTACAGCATAGGAAAGGGAGAAAACCAGAAAATGTATAAAAATAAATATAGATAAGTACAGAATGTATATTTTCATACGTGAACCGGACAACCATAGTCCTTGATGCGCAATAGATTGGTGCATGTGGAGTAAAAAATTGCTCAATTTGGGTTTAACTCCTTGTGTTTTTGGATTGACCACTTTAAATTTTGGTGATAATTAAATTTTTGAGTTCAAGGAGTGCCGATTCTCCGGTTTTCCTTGCTCTGAGCCTCCACTGATTCCCATTAATAAGCTTCTTCCATTTCAGTGGAGGCTTTTTTATCTGATTATTGCTTTAAAATCAACAATTTCTTTACAACCCTGACCCATGACCAAAGAATGGAGCAATATAAAATGAAGCAGGAACTGATTAAGATGATTTGCCAAAAGTCTTTTAAATACAGTGATGAACCAATTTTCAAGCTTGTTTCGGGTAAGATGAGCCGCTTATATGTTAATTGCAAACCTGTAATATTAAATCCCAGAGGTATGTTTCTTGTTGGTCACCTCGTATATGAAGCTATAAAGGATTCAGATATTGATGGAATCGGCGGTCTTACATTCGGCGCTGATCCTATTTCTATTGCAACAGCTTTTACTTCCGGATTAAAAGGGAACCCAATAAATGCTTTTTCAATAAGAAAAACGCAGAAGGACCACGGCATTGTCAGATGGATAGAGGGCGACATAAAGCCAGGAGACCGTGCTGTGATTATAGACGATGTCGCGACAACCGGAGGTTCTACCATTAAAGCTATCGAGAGAGCGCGTTCAGAAGGGCTGGAGGTGGTAAAGGCGATAATTCTGGTTGATCGTCAGGAGGGCGGCCTGGAAAATATCCGCAAGCAAGTTGATGATGTATCTGCAATTGTTACAAGAGATGAACTTATTAAAGAGTGGCATTCAGAGTGTAGGTAGCACACGCGTCTTCTGACTCCCATGCTGTAACACGTGTGACTTTAATACCATGGTTAAAAATTTTTTTCTTAAGTTCATGTGCTATATAATAGGCGATGTTTTCTGAAGACGGGTTATCATTATGAAAGCAATCAAGCTCGTTAAGAAATTTATGGTCAAGCTTTTCTATAATTTCAGAAAGATGGTCCTTAAGTTCCCCGAAATCAATTAACACGCCGGCATTGTTTAAGGTTTCTCCTGCAATGCAGACCTCAATCTTCCAGTTGTGTCCATGCATGTTTTCACATTTTTTTGCTACCAGCTTAAGTTGGTGGGCTGCGGCAAAATGCGTAATAATTTTTAATTCAAACATTTTCCCTTTTTTTTATCCGGCTGCTTTTGCGCTACTGCCTTTAAGAAGGTTTTTTAATTTGGTGGTAACTTTGCCTGATTCAAGTTTTTCAAATTCCATGAGAAGCTGTTCCTGTTTTTTGTTCAGATTCGTGGGGGTTTTAATGATTGCCCGTATGATCTGGTCGCCGCGTTTGCCGGTTCTGAGAGAAGGGATGCCCTCGTCTTGGAAGCGGAATAACTTACCGGACTGCGTACCTTTTGGGATTTCGAGTTTCTTTTTACCATTTAAGGTGTGTACCATTATTTTGTCGCCAAGAGCGGCCTGCACGAAAGAAAGTTCTATCTGGCATATTATATCTGTATTATCGCGTTGAAAGAATTTATGAGGTTGTATAGTTATAAAAACATAAAGATCTCCGTGAGGGCCGCCATATATTCCCGCTTCCCCTTCTCCTGTAAGTCGGAGCCTGGAGCCTGAATCAACTCCTCCTGGAATTTTTACTGAAACCTTTTTTTTGTCCTTGATTCGTCCTGTTCCACTGCAATGTAAGCATGGGTGGGTTATGGCTTGCCCTCTGCCATGACATTGAGGACAGGTTGTTCTAACTGTAAAGAAACCCTGGGAGCGGGAAACCTGGCCCGTGCCCTGACAATAGGAGCAGTTTTCCATATGCGTGCCCGGCTCACAAGCACTGCCGTTACATATGGGGCAGCTTTCCATTTTTTCGATGTTTATATTTTTCTCTGTTCCAAAAGCTGCTTCCATGAAGCTGAGCGTTAAATTGTAACGAAGATCCGCGCCTCTTTTTGCTTTGCTCCTTGAACCTCTTCCAGTCCCAAAACCGAAGAAATCCTCAAAAATGTCTCCAAAACTTGAAAAAATGTCTTCAAAACCACCGAATCCTGAAAAGCCGCTTCCTTCAAGTCCCTGGTGGCCGTACTGGTCATATATCTGACGCTTATTTGGATCATGTAGAACTTCGTAGGCTTCAGCAGCTTCTTTGAATTTTTCTTCGGCCTCTTTATTGTTGGGATTTCTGTCCGGATGGTATTTTAGGGCGAGTTTCCGATACCTTGCCTTGAGCTCATCTGCTGTGGCATCGCGGTTTATGCCCAGAATTTCATAATAATCACGTTTTGTAATCATTTATACCCTGATATTTTCATGTTTACGAGGTTTAAAATTTAGGTTTTTATCCTGACTATAATGGTATATATATTTAAACTGTTAAATGAGAGTTTGATTAAATAACGTAATGCAAAAAGCGGGGTTGTCAATGAAGAATATGGAGTTGCCTTTTATAAGAGAGATGTTTGAATCAATAGCTCATAGGTATGATTTATTAAATCGTCTTTTAAGTTTAAGTCAGGATATTTACTGGAGAAGAACTATGGTCTCAGCTATTGAGGCCCCTGATAATGGAGTACTGCTTGATGTAGCTTGCGGGACAGGAGATGTCGCACTTGAGATTTCACGGCAGAAGGGAAGGGGAGTTTCAATTTTTGGCGTTGATTTTTCTCCTAATATGCTTATGTCTGCAAAAAATAAAATAAAATCAATAGCAGACAACTCCAACATTTATCTTTTAGCGGGCAATGCCTTTAATCTTCCATTCAGGGAAGAAACCTTTGATGCTGTAACCATTGCATTCGGAATTCGAAACATTTGTGATAAACTATTGGTACTGAAGGTCTTTTATGACAGTTTGAAACCAGGGGGAATGTTGCTCGTTCTTGAATTGTCTACACCCGGGAAAGGTTTTTTATTGTCATCCTATCTTTTTTATTTTAAGAAAGTGCTTCCTTTAATAGGCTGGTTTTTATCAAAGAACCTTAAGGCCTACCAGTATCTTCCTTCTTCTGTAGTAAACTTTCCGGATCCAAAAAGTTTTGCTGCAATGATACGTTCAGCAGGGTTTAAAAATGTTAGATGGAAAAGTATGACAATGGGAATTGCCAACCTGCATGTGGGGTATAAAAATGGTTAGAAGATACCAAAGTCTTTCAGGGTGTCGTTAATACCGAGCCTTTTTACTTTCAATATTAAGAACTCCGAGATTGTTGGTTGATAAGGCCTAACTTTAATGAAAATACCAGCCTCTTTTGGCGTTCTGCCGCCTTTATTATTATTGCATGGTTTGCAACAGGAAACGCAATTTTCAAAATCGGTTTTGCCGCCTCGTGATTTTGGGAGAATATGATCGATAGTTAATCTTACATTTTTTGCGCCACAATAAGCGCATTCGAATTTATCTCTTACAAAAATATTTTTTTTACTAAAAGGTACTCTGGTTCTGTACAGAGTTCTTATAAGCTTGATTAATCTCATGACAGCAGGGATTTTAATCACAGCTCCTTCAGCTTTTCTGATTATTTTTTCTGAATATTTTAATACCTTAACCTTACTCTTGACCATTAGACACATGGCTCTCTTCCAGTCGACCATGTTTAGGAAGGTATAATCTGCGTTAAGCAAAACGCATTGAGTCATTTTGTCTCTCCAAATAGATAGTTTTCAATTTTCTATCAAACTTAAGTTGAACCGCAATAGCGAGCGCATTCCCCGTAGCTTGCTTCGGGGTTAGCGAGCGAATCTAAAAATTGCTAACTTCCTTACGGTCGAAGATTCCCTGTAGCTTACTGAAGATTCCCTGTAGCTTACTACAGGGTCTTCAAAGTCTCTAAATTTTGAATTATAACAGACAACTGTATATAAAGCAATATTTTTATTGCCTGAAAAAGCGGCAAATAATACTTCGAGGCACCTGGAAATAAAAAATGGTAAAAAATTCTTGATTATTATTCAGTTCCGGATAGAATATTTTTTTCTTTGTAAAAGTTCAGCACGGAACAATACGGAGTTTTACTGAAAATTGTAAACAATAGATAAGAAACTCTGTGAGACCATTGAAAAATGCTCAATTTTGTTCAAGGTCAAGGAAGGCGAAAATTTTAACCACAGGAATACATTGAGTATTTTGAGGATAGCGCTAAAGCTTCACTGCGTGCCAAAATTTGAGCCTGACACCGAGATTGAGCAAAAGGGGGTGTTTTTCAAAGGTCTCTCTGTGATCCATCGAGTACCCACTGGTATGGAATTATAACTAAAAAAGCGTCAGAGGAGAGTTGGTTGGTCATGGCAGGAGGGAGTTTAAGGGATATATTTACACATGATGTTTTGAAAAAGCTGTTTCCTGAAGAGCGGGCAGACATGTTTTTTGATGCCCTTTTGGGAGATGTTAATGAAGGCGCATATGATATAAGCCTGGCATTCAATGGGCACAACGACGGTGAGCTGCAATTTGAATTGCAACTAAGACCACGGCCAGGCAGATGTCTTGCATGTAATCTAACTTATGGTTTGCCTCAGGTTTTTTTTCGTCATCCAGCTATTAATTTGAACGGGCTATTTAAGGAGATAAACGATATGGTAAATGAGCATGCCAGGTGCACGCATTGGAAACTGGGAAGAACAAAAGAAGTCTCCAGCGACCTTCATATTATACCATTAATTGTATTTTTAGATGAATGAGTTCAGGTCTATACTATGATTAGGAAAGCAAATATAAATGATATAAAAACAATCCATGGTCTTCTTCAGGACTACGGCAAAAAAGGCGAACTTCTTCCACGCCCTCTGAGTGAGCTTTATGACCATTTAAGGGATTTCTGGGTATATGTGGATAATAATGAAAGTAAAGAAAAGGTATTAGGTTGCTGTGCTCTACAGTTCTGCTGGGAGGATCTTGCAGAAATACGATCTCTGGCGGTACATCCTGACTTTCTGAAGAAGAAAATCGGTTCTAAGCTGGCAGAGGCGGTTCTTGCTGAAGCAGAATTATTTAATATAAAAAAAGTATTTACGCTTACCTATCGTCCGGAATTTTTCGAGAAATACGGTTTTGTAAAAATACCCAGATCAGAGCTTCCTCTCAAGATATGGGGAGATTGTTTTATGTGTGTAAAATTTCCCGATTGTGATGAGATAGCGATGATGAAAAAATTATAGTTTGGTTAAGTATAGATTATATTAATCGGAAGGGGCGGATATTTCCAAACGCCCGGTTTTGGGATTATATGTTGGGTGCCGACTGTCAGCCAATGCGGATCGGGTTTGAGTTCACGTAGTTTGCCGTCATCACTTGGTCTTGAATGGTTTGTATAGAAATAGGCTGTCTGGAATATGCAAATGCCATCCTTTCCTTCACGTGCAACCATATAGTTCTTCTTGAAAGTGTTTGGCGTAAGGCTGTTTGTCTCTGAAATCTGGTGTAATTCTTTGTCTGTAAACTTCATAAGAATTGACCTTGATACTCCTCTTTCGGAAATCCGCATCAAAGCTCTGGATTCGCTGCTTCCTACATACACGGTAGTAATACATGGAATTCTTCTCAAATACTGGGCCGCAACAATTGCAGCAGTTCTTCTGCCGCCGGCAGTGACATGAAGGCCATAGTACTCGAAGAATTTTTTTTGTATATCCTCTGCATATTTATCTCCCTTTTCATACAGATCTTTTGATATATAGCGAAGGCTTTGGGCAAGATTTTCGGCTGCATCTGCAATCGGCCAGTCTATTTTTACATGAAAATGAGAAACATTGTAGCGGTCTCTTTTCTTAATACCCGCAGTTCTTTGAATAAGAAGGGCATAATCGACTGGAAGAAGGATTTTAATGAAGTCATAAAAATGAACGGAGTCTATGTATTTTTGATTTCTGTCAAAGTCGTCTGAAAGTTGAAGTGTTTTAGAATGGAGAAGATTTGTCTTAGTGGTCTTGTTTACATCGAAAAACCTTATATACTTTTTGTGAATAGCGGGAATTGTATCTTCAAGAAAAATTACCAGAAAAGTATTCTGGCCTTCATATTCCACATCAGGAATGCGGGCGCGGGGTTTAAGCTCACGCTTTTCAACAAAAGGATAAGGGATATTTTTGCTTAGAAAATTGTTATAGGAATCTATCAGAGTATATCTGACTAGGAATTGGTCTAGCTCGTCTCTCAATAGTTCGTAAAAGGAACGTCTTAATTTGTTTGCCTGACTGAGTTCTTCTCTTACACTCCAGAATGCCAATTTTTCTCCTTCCCTGATACTCCTCTGATCTTTGCAACTGGGCTCTTATTATCATTGTTTTAGCTAATCGTCAATGGTTAGGCCTTATCAGTTCCATTAAATCTTTCTATCCATCTATATAGATTTTCTTTATAACGAAAAGCTATAAATATTAATACAATGCATATGCCAAGAATAAGCGCAAACATTTCATAGCTCTGTTCAAGAAGCAGTGAGCCTTGAAGGCTTAACATAAATGTTCCGGGCATACGTCCAATAGAAGCGAGTATCATGAAGAGCTTGATCGGAATAGCGCTGAATCCGAGGAAAAAACAGAGAGAGTCTTTGGGAAAGCCGGGGAAAACAAATAAAATAAAAACAGCTATAACGCCTTGACGTTTTATAATGGTGTCAAACCTGTTTAGTTGCCTGGCTGGAATAAGTTTCCTGACATAATGTTCTCCTAAAAAGCGTCCAATTAAAAAATTTATCCATGATCCTATAGTAAGGCCAATACTTGAATATATAAACCCCCTGGTTATTCCAAAAAGATATCCTCCAATAACGCCGCTTGCTTCACCGGGAACGGGCGCGAACAGCACCTGTAAGATTTGAACTATAATGAAAGCAGCAGGTGCTCCTATTCCATTTCCATAGGAGGTTATAAACCCTTCGATTTTTTCCTTATCGGTAAAAAGATAGTAATATTTAGTGATATATTTGAATAAGGGTTCGCTGTATATGTACCCGGCCAAAGCAAAGACACATACAGCGGCAAGAAATAGAATTATATATTTACCGGTGGAAGGTTTAAGGGGCATAAATTTTATGGTAACCGTTCACGGGTTCACCGTTCAGGGTTCAGGGTTCAGGGTTCAGGAGTTTTAGTAAAATGCGAATAACGAATGTCGAATTATGAATTATGAAGTTTAATAAAGTTTTTCATTACTTCGACATTCGATATTCCTTGTTCGATATTCTGCGGTTCAAAACAAAATGCGCTTAAGTCAACAACATTAGTGGTTCAGCCTTCAGCCTAATTACCTTATTACCCCTAAGTATTGTTGAGAGCAACCACGGCTGGTAATGGTTTGCCTTCAAGCAGCGTCAAAAAAGCACCACCGCCCGTTGATATATATGTTATCATATCACTCTTGCCGGCCTTGTGTACAGCGACGTCTGTATCGCCGCCTCCGACAATTGTCATGGCATAAGATTCAGCCACGCTGTTTACCATGTCAATTGTTCCCCTGCTGAAAGCATCCATTTCAAAAACACCCATCGGGCCATTCCAGATTATTGTTTTTGCATCTTGCAGAGCTTCAGAATAAAGCAAAGAAGTCGCAGGCCCTATATCTAACACCATCCACTCGGAAGGTATCTCCTGTATAGGTACGATCTTTACCTCGGCTTTTGAATTAAATTGGCTGGCCACTTTTGCATCAACGGGGAGGTAAAATTTTATTCCGTTTTCTGCCGCTTTTTTTATTATTGATCCGGCAACATCAATAAGATTTTCTTCAATCTTTGACTTGCCTACACTATACCCTTTACTTTTTAGAAAAGTATTGGCCATGGCTCCACCGATTATAAACTTGTCAACATGTTTAAGCATGTTTTCTAAAGCCCCCAGCTTGCTTGATACCTTTGAACCTCCTATAATAGCGACGAGGGGCCGCTTTGGATCAGCCATCGCCTTTTTAAAATAATCAAGCTCCTTTTGAAGTAAAAAACCTGCAACAGATAAAGGCGCATATTTAGTTATCGCTACAACAGAAGCATTGGAACGGTGAGATACAGCAAAGGCATCATTAACATAAACATCACAAAGCTTAGCCAGTTTTTCTGCAAATCCATCATCATTTTTTTGTTCTTCATTGTGGAAACGCAGATTTTCAAGAAGTAAAATTTCGCCTGGTTTCATGTTTGATACAATTTTTTCTACATCAGGACCGACACAGCCGGGCGCCATTATGACATTTTCTTCAAGCAGCCTGCCAAGGCGCTTGGCAACAGGAGCAAGACTGAGTTCAGGCAGGACCTTACCCTTTGGCCTGCCCAAATGAGAAGCTATTATCAATATAGCATTATGGTCCAATGCATATTTCAAAGTAGGTAAGACAGCACGTATGCGTGTATCATCAGTAATATTCTGCTGCTCATCCATTGGGACATTAAAATCAACCCTGATCAGAACTTTTTTTCCTGAAATTGCTGTATTTTTAATAGATCTCATGAATTAGTTTCTCCTGATTCCTAACCCGGACAAGCCGGAAACAAATTGAAGATTGAATATTGAAGATTGAATATTTAAGGAATTCTATTAATTTTATAAAAAGTGATAGACCCGCCCGCCTCGCCTGAGCACGCCAACAAAAGAACGAAGAGTATTGAGTATGGCTCGCGATGGCGGGCAGGGCGAAGCGATACCACAAATCTTCAATCTTCAATCTTTTTAAGCCTGCGATCGATGTCTTTTTTTTTGGACCATCTTTCCA
>Ga0180009_10002121_pt1 | contig 23506 bp, 7 predicted proteins | sample OS_PC_MetaG_FD_123537 | JGI IMG/M metagenome (GOLD analysis project Ga0180009, IMG submission 123537) | Groundwater microbial communities from the Aspo Hard Rock Laboratory (HRL) deep subsurface site, Sweden - OS_PC_MetaG | ecosystem: Environmental > Aquatic > Deep subsurface > Groundwater...
TATATTGCCTTCGTTTCCAGAGACAAGATCAGTAATCGATTTTGCCTCATTGGTTTTTAGACCGATAAGATTCCAACCCTCTGCCAGCGAGCAGGAGGTATCCGCAGGCTGAGTTCCTGAGACAGTCAAAGTCTGGGCAGTACTGGAGTTTACCCAGAAACCTTCACCGCAGGATATTTCGGTCAACGGAGAGAAGCCTTTGGCAGCAGCATACGATGCGCCATTATCAGATTCCCATGGCAAATATACCGCCCAATTGCCATCAACCCACTTCCAGGCAGAGGCTATTTTATCTATAATATTTCCTAAAATGATTTCTACGGATGCATCAATAGGTTCCGCGGGCAGCGATAACAGATTCCAGTTCTCATTAAGACTCTCTGTAAAACAACTATCCCCTCCTCCGGTCACTTCAAAAGTCTGTGGAGGACTTGAAATCACGTTGCCGCTATTGTCCTTTACATAATAGACAACCTCATATGTGCCGTTACACATGAAGGTGTAGGTCCCTATAAATTTTTTGGTTCCAGACTCGTTGGTCAGTGTAAACTTATCCAAACTCAAAGTGGGTGTCGTATATTCTTCAGGCACACTCGGAGGCTGGTAATTAGGCGGCGTCACAGAAGCCCAGACAGTTAAGCCTTCTATATTCATCATATCCAGCTCAATGGTGAATTCCTGCTGAATATCAGCCGTAACACTTTTGCCCAGTGTATAGGATGTGATGTCCGGAAAAAGTCCGGCCATACTGAAATCACCATATACCATGGCAGGGGTTATTTCCGATCCGATCTGTTTTTGTGGCGCCATCATGGCGTATGGATTGCCAAGTCCCACCAGATCCGCCGTGGCCAGATCAAAAGCCTCTTCCCAATTGTAACCCACCATAAAATAGTTGCTTAAGAACTGGCTGAAAGATACATCCCCTGCATTATTGAGGTAACTGTACTTGTCAGCAGCCGAACTGGTAAAGACAAGGCGGTCATTATCACTTAATGTATCAACAAATGAACCTGAATAACATGCTTCAAAGATTATAATAGAAATACGACCACCTGATTGACCTTCAAAATCATCCAGGGAGGCGTTCAGTTCAGCAGCCGTCAGTATCTGATTGGCATCAACAAGAAAGGTGCCGTTTTTCTCACCATGATCTACAAGATACAGATACAAAGGGCCATCATTGGGCTGATCCCTGGCCCATTCTATGGCATTCTGCAAAGCCTCAACCGTCTTTTCTATCTGGTCAACAACGCCGTCAACCACACCATCCCCGTCAAAATCCTGGGTATTCACATGATTAATATAGTAAATGTCATCATCTTCAAAACCCCTTGCTTTAAATACCTGATACATCCGGTTTGCCAGGTATTGAATGGCGTTCTTGATTTTGTCCTTAGGATCATTTTGTTTGCCACCGGCCAGGATGATAAGATTTCCGTGATGTTTGTCGATGGTGTCCTGACCCACGATGAAATCCATGGACGCCATCAGGCCCGCCAGATATGCAATGATCCTGACCTTACCGTTGGCCTTAAAAGCCACACCCCCTTCTGTTACTACCGCAACTGAGGAATCACTGGTTACCCAATTTGAAAGTAACGTGAAATCATAATCAATCCCGTTCTTGTCTTTAAAGTTTGCCTTAAGATCTACTGTTGCATTTACATCGTAAGAATCCTCAAGTGCCTGCCCGGACTTAAGATAGAGAGCCAAAGAGATGTTGGGCTGGACCTTTGCGGAGAGGTCAATGACAATAGCAAAATATCCTGAGGTTGACCAGTTGCCGTCATCATCCTGTTCTTGAACATAGAGCGTGTGGATTCCTTCGGCAAGGGCACTCCCCGGTGTGTACGATGTGTCTGTGGTCTCTGTGGCACCGTAAGTCAAATAACTATCATCCAGTTTGTATCTGAATGTCCCGTTGCCCCCGCCCCCGGATGTCCAGTACCATGTCGGGGTGGTATCACCGGTGGGGCTGGTTCCTGTCACATTGGGTGCTGAGAGTTGTCCGGGAATGTATCCTTTAATAAAGGTGTTTTGAGCCGGGAAGTTATCCTGGACCTCATTGCCTGCGCCGTTACCGTTGGCGTCCAGAAGCGGAGTTTGTAATTCCACAGACTCACCGGCCTGGCTGAAGGCATCGTATAAATTGAGACCGAAAAATATGTTGCTCCAGAAAAAGCTAGAAAAGGGAAGCGAACCCTGGGCAGCAGTATATGAAGTTTCCCCCGGCGAGGTGCTGGATATGACGATTCGTTCTTTACCAGTGGGCGGGATCAGGCTCGATAATAAGTTTTGCGGTGATCCGGCATCGTAGATAACTGTCACCTTGCCGGGAATAGTTCCCTGGAGAGTATCCAGCCAGGAATCCAAGTCCGTTACAGATAAAGTTTCCGTCTCGTTTAGTTGAAATGTGTCGCCCCCTCCTTGATCAACAAGATAGAGAACAAGGTTCTTCGCATCTGATGCCCAAGTGGTGATGGCCTGCTGTAGACTGGCAACAGATGGCACGCCGTCCACGTCGTCCAAAACGTCGTTGCTGTCCAGATCCAGATCCGTATCTGAGCTCAGGTAGTAGATCGTGTCCTTGGTAAACCCTTGGTAGGTCAGGGAGCGGTAGGCAAAGTTGGCACTCATCTGGGTGACGTCCCACAAACTTGTACCTTGAAATGGGCCGCCGCCGGCCACCACGATAGCCTTGTTATTGGAAACCGCGGAGACTTTCTTGAATACCTGGACGCGACTATTGAAGGTATCTGCCACATACAGCCTGCCGTTAGGACCGAAAGCTAAGCTGTAAGGATTATTCGTCTGGCCGGGATCTGTACCATAATTTGAAAACCCAGAGACAAAATTCCCACTGTCGTCAAATATTTTGATTGCGCTTTGACCTCCACTTTCCACAAGAACTTTGCCAAGGTCATCAACCGCAATCGCTTGTGGGAAGCCGGCGCCATCAGTCCACTCTTGATGTGTAAGGGAGCCGAGATAAGTTCCAGACAAATCAAATTTCTGAACCCTGGCATTGCCAGGGTCTGCAATATAAAGAAATCCAGCTGATTCATCAATTGCCAACTGTGCTCCATTACTACCTTGTAAGACGAGTTGGTCATTGTCTGACCCATAGTTGCCCCACTGGTCCAGGTATTTGCCGGATAAGTCGAATTTCTGAATCCGGTTGTTGTTCAGGTCTGCAACATATAAATTGTCGGAAGCATCAAAAGCCATACCAACACCGCTGCCAAAGTCAAAATCGAACTGCCCGTCGCCAGAACCCTGGCTTCCCCATTCGAGAATGAAGCTGCCGTTCGAGTCAAACTTCTGAATCCTGTCCCAGGCGTCTGCGACGTAGACATTATCGCTGCTGTCAATGGCAATACCATTGGGAACCCAAGAAATAGTTTGAGTCGGATTGGGATTATAACTCCATTTCAGGATAAATTGGCCATCTGGGCTAAATTTTTGAACCCGCAACAATTGAGAATCGGTTACATAGACATTACCAGCGGCATCGACTGCTATTGCGTTAGGGTCATTAAAAAAACCATTGCCAATCCCGGTGCTGCCCCACTTGGTCACAAACTGGAAATCGGCAGTAAATTTCTTGATACGATTATTGCCTGCTTCAGCAACAACCAAGTAACCGGACTTGCTGTAAGCAATTCCGCAGGGACTAAGAAATTCTTCGTCATTTGGTCCGTATTGCCCCCATTGGGCCAGATACTGTCCGTCCGACGTAAATTTCTGGATGCGGTTATTATACACATCAACAACATAAACATTGCCGCTGGCATCAACAGTTATCCCGTTTCCGCGCACATGGTCTTCGCTGCCATCATTATTATCTAAAAAAAACTTCCCATTTGCGGGAAGATCACCATTATTGGTAGAGCCGTAGCCCCCCCACTGGGCGACATAAGTTCCATCCGAGGTAAATTTCTGGACCCGGTTGTTGAATGTATCGACTACGTAGACATAACCGCTGGGATCAACCTCTATACCCAGGGGGCCTTTGAATTGCCCGTTGCCTGTACCATATGTGCCCCAACCGGATACGTACGTACCGTCAGATTCGAATTTCTGGACTCGATTATTGGCGGTATCGGTCACATATACGAATCCACTCTGGTCCACTGCAATCCCGCCACCTTCAATGGTATCGGGGTGATGATCGACATAATTACCGATAGGATCAAAAAACTGAAACTGACCTTTGCCGGACCCCCAGCTTCCCCAGAAGGATACGAACTGCCCGTCCGGAGTGAACTTCTGGATACAGATATTCTGGGTATCCACCACGTAGACATACCCGTCAGGGCCGACCGCTATGCCGCGCGGCGTCCACCAGTCATTAACACCGGTTTTCCAAACAGTGATAAGCCGTCCATCCGAATTGAGCTTCTTGACGTTGTACAGGCCGGGATTGGACACATAGATGTTGCCGTCAGCATCAACCGCCACATCATTCGGCTGGAAATACCAGGGCTGCTGCAATGCGGGCCACATGCGCTCAAACACGTATGTTTCCTGGGATGAGGCAATGCTGGGGAGAAGGGTTAAGGCCATGAAACAAACAACCAGGGTTTTCCAAAGACAAATAGATACTATGGATTTCGGCCTGCCCTGGTGCAACGTGGTTCGGCTATTATGCTCTTGCTTCTGCTGTTTATGCATGCTTTCCTTCCTTTCACCGTATCTGGAGTGAGCGGGTCTTGGTCAGTGAGCACTTTGGGGACAATGAACTACTATAATATTATCGCACCAGTACAATTCACCCAAAAACCTTCACCTGGATTAATATCTCCAAGTACGCTAAAGCCCTTGCTGTCAGCATAGTCTTTTATCTGTTTTGCAATCTCAGGAATCTGTCTCAGCTCATTTTCAAAAATCAGTCCTGCGTGATCAGCACTCATTCCAGCATCATTAAGACAAGATTCAGACCCAAATCAAGAAGAATTTTGATAAAGACAGGGACAGTATTAATCTTCATTGATGGCTTCCAAGCGGAGGCCTTCCTGGAGAGTGTTTTTGCCTGCCACTATTCTGGAAAGGCTTGTGTCAGACTCAACGGAGACTGTTTTTAGAATTACATCTTTATCCATCACCTTGAATTGCTGGCCCTCCCTGACTCCGGACTTTAGTCCTGCATTCAATCTGATCCCGCTGTCTCCTATCTCTGAGATCCTGGTTCTCAGAGGGTAAAGTTTATCTATTTTTTCCAAAAGATTTTTGGATAATTTATCTGCAAGCACTGACGCGGGTGTTGCGCTTCCAAAGGATTCATTTACTGCGGCAGAGATCTTCCCTGTCTCCGTCTCGATAATACGCAGGGATATCTGGGTCTGGGCCCCGGAGTAGATGATCTTACCGGATATGATGAGCCTGGCTGCAATGATCCTTCCCAGCGATAAAGCAGTGCCGGGATCTGCCAAATTAGAGGAACCCAGTTTTAATTCTCCCAAAAGTTTGTCCAGAAGCGCTCGCTCTACTACCTGAACCCGGCCGTACTGAATGACCTGATCCGTAATGGCAGCGGCAAGCAGCCGGTCATCTCCTTCCTGAAGGGAATAGCCATGGGTTGCAAAATCCATCAGCCACAGGGTTAAGGGTGGGGAAGTCCAGTTATCAGATGACAAAACCTGGGCCGGTGTTTTCATGCTTTCCAGCAAATCCTTGACCATTTTGTCAATGCGTTCCTGCTTTTCCTGATCCCCTGCCAAAACAACTTTCCTGCGGGTTTCTCTCGTAATCGCCGCAAGTGCCTGATCGTTTGGCGCAAATTTTCCAGCCTTTCCCAAAAGTCCCAGGGCCTGGCTATAATTTCCTTTGTCTTCAAGCAAAAATGCCTGGGACAGGTATCCCGTGCTACTCTCCGGGGCTGCATCCGTGGCCTGCTGATAATACTTTAAGGCTGCGTCAGGCTGTTTTTGGAGTGAAGCAATACGGCCAAGACCGGCAAAGGCTTCAGCCTTTTGTGAATCTGTGCCTTTTGTGGCGGCAAGCGCCTTTTTATACGCTGCTTTCGCCGCATTCAGATTTCCCTGTCTCAAATAGATGTTGCCGGCAATCAGATAGGGAAAACGAACATCCGGGCTTTTCTCCTCGATAACATTGCAGGCATTCAATGCCTCATTGAAATTACCCTGATTATAATAGGCCAGGACCTCTTTTTCATATTCTTCCGACCCCTGCCTTAACAGCCCTGGATAACCCCACAGCATTACTGCGGCTAAAAGAATAATCCCGGCAGCAACTGCCCACCAGCCACGCTTTTTCCTTGAAACCCCGGGTCCGGCAAAATCAATGACCTCTTCACTGGCCCTGACCCCTGCATCTGCCATAGGCATACGGGCAGCCTCGGGTTTTCTTTCCTGGGAGGCACTGGCAGGCCCGTCATATTCCCCCACTGCCTTAATTTGATCCATGTAATTGGAAGTAGGATCTCCGTACAAAAGATAACTTGCCCAGACTATGTTTTCCTCGCCATATTCCTTAATCAAAGCATGTCGCGCCTTTCGTATGGCCTCGCCCGTAGTCATTCCAAAAAATATTTGTTTATAAAATTCCATGGCAAAATAGCTGCTGGGTTCATCCAGTATCTCCCAAAAGGTTCCCACATAATGTTTTACACCTGTTATAAGAAAAGCATTGGCCAATCCAAATATCTCATCTTGAAAATGCCCTTTTAATGACCATTCATTGGTGCGGGCTGACTGGCATGCATTGGAAAAGATAAACGCAGGCATGGCGGCAGCTCCAGCCATTTTTGTAATATCGCTGGCTTTAAGGGTGCCTTTGGTCAATCGCCATCCGCTGTCTCCTGGATTTTCCGAATTATAATCTGCATGACCGGCAAAATGGACAAAGTCAAAATTTCTAATCTTTCCCTTGATAAAATCAGAAGTGATGTCACCGGAATGTAAAGATACGTCGATCAAATCCTTATCCTTATCCATATAATCGCGCACCTGCGTACCCTCTGCATAGGCTCCCTTTAAATCACCCTTGGGATCAGCCAATATCAACATCTTCAGGGGCTGCGCCAATACCCGGCTCTTAATGCCCGGAACAGTCTGCCGGGTCCTGACCAATCGTCCCATGTTAAACCGCTGGCAGAGAAATTGCTGGCCATCATTGAGCAATTCCCAGGGAACCTGAACCAGCCGCTCATCAAGGTTAAGGCTGAGATATTCTGCCGTGGTATTCTTAATCTTCTCCTTGATAGTATGTGTGAATAGCTCATCGTAAAAGACCTGCCCGACTTCCCTGAGCTTTACCAGTATCTCCCGGGGAACACTGCCCCTGCGACTGGCATTATTCAAAATATCCACCATCTCAAGGCATTTTTTTTCAATCCAGACTATGGAAGCAGGTATCTCTTCATAGTGCCGGATTGTGCTTGCCTCACCTGTCATCTGCTCGCAGGCACTGATCTTCAGCCGCTCTCCCTCCCGGGTAACCTCAAGATGGAGCACCTTAAGAGGCGGCCTGGCTTTCTTTTCAGCCATGGCCCCATGGGATCGAACCTTTGGTGCAACATCGGTAAGAAGATCCTCGTCTCCCCAGACCACTCGATAGAGTTCCAAGAGCTTAGCTTTACCCTTTACCTGGGCTGTTCCGTGGAGCCTGCAGAGAATATCATCTCTTCCTCGAACCTTCTCGTAGACCTCCTTGGATATAAGTATCTGATCCGGTCCGGCCTCGGACTGGATACGAGAGGCAACATTGACAACGTCCCCATAGACATCAGTCGCCTCCACCAGGGCTTCCCCAACGTTGATCCCGATCTTGACATGAATCCTGTCCTTAGATCCTGCCTTGCTGTTATATTCATACAAACCGTTCTGGATTGCCACAGCAGTTTTAATGGCAGCCAATGACGATGAAAAGGAGACCATAACGGCATCCCCGATAGTCTTAATAAGCACGCCCTCGTGTTTTTCAATCTGGGGCAATACAATATCATTATGTCTCCTAAGCATGGCCCGGCCGCTGATATCACCCCTTGTGTCTATATATTTCGTATAGCCGCATATATCACTGAATAGAATGACTACTTCTTTTTTGAACCGATCCTGGAGCATCTGATCCAGACGATCCCGCTCCCGCAAAATCCCTTCAATATTGGTGGATATGCCCTCTGACTCTTTAGTCTTATCTTCCATCATGACGAGTTTCCTTGATCTCAAAAAAGTATGTTCCGATCTTTGCGCCATCCCTGATAAAGATGAAGCTGTAATGGCCAAAAGGTATGTCCTCAAAAAGCATGTAGTCTCCGTTCAAGAGATATGAGCAAATCTCTCTTTCATCTCTTTTCAGGGTAATCCGAAGCGTGTTTTTGCGCCTGTCATATTCCGGTGATTCTACACGGATGCACGCCTTATTTTGTCCTGTCTTTTCAATTTTGATCTCTGTTTCAATCCCATCAAAGCTCTTCCTGACGTTAATAAGGTCTTTGGATATTGTTCGCCCGGAACCTCTAATGGATGCAAGTCGCCATGCTGCCCACGGCTGTGTACAAAATTTTGATATTCTCGAGTACAGGTTACTCAGTATTTTATCAAAAGGCAAGCCAATAACAGATCGCTTCAGCATTTGTATCATGGGCTCGCACCATACTTTAGTCTGTCTGTTTATTAAACTTACTGCAGCTTCGGTCACTTCCTTTGGCACAGCCTCCAGTTGAAACCGACTTCTGCGCCGCACAACACCATATACAGCCATAAGCGTTTCCAGGCACGTATTACACTCTGAGAGATGTGCTTCCATCTTGATTCTATCTTCATCAGAAAGACGGCCTTCAAAATAATCCGCAAGCATTTCATCATTTGAACATAGTATTTCCATAACAAACTCCGTTGAAACATAGTCTAAAATAATTTAATTCCTACATATATAGACGTAAAGATTCCCATTTTCTTACATCCTGCCATTCATAGTTCCAGCCACGTACAATTTTAATTTCTGAATTGCCCGATGTTTCACAGTATAGGCGTGTTCAATAGAAAGCTGCATAGCCGCAGCAACTTCTTCAACAGGAAGCTCATGGTCAAGATGGAGCTTCATGAATAATTGATATCGTGGAGACAGGCTTTGTATTCCATCCTGGAGTAAATGCCCTTGTTCTGCCTTGTTCATTGCAGCCCATGGTTCAATCTCATCCTGCTTTATGCCCAATGCCTGCTCAATGGGCACCAGTTTTTTCTGCCATACCATGGCATCAAGACCATTTTTCCTAAGATGATCAAGCACTGTTCTCACTGCAACCATCCTGATCCATGACCTGAGGGAGCACCCGTTTTTACCCTGATACTGCTTGAGCCTTTTGTATCCATGCTCAAAGAGTCGTAAAAATATGGTGTTGTGGAGATCTTCAAGATCATATTCATTAAAAGAAACCTGTTTACTCATAAGGATGTATTGGACAGATCCGTAAACAAGGTCTGAAAATCGCCTAACCAGGGTTTCTGTTGCCTTTCTGTTGCCGGAAAAACATTCAGATAACAGCTGCCGGTCTTCCTCAACAGAAAAATTCACTCTGTAATAACCTTGTCAAGAGGTTTGATAGATTCGTCATCGGCATCCAGAAGCACAGCTTTTGACATTTCAGGCATAACCTGGGTAACTCGGGCGCGTCCAATAATCTGGTTATCTGTCCCCATTATCTTTCCCGTAACGGGATGTTTCACAGGCTCCTCGCGATAGACTATTAACCTTCTCTGGTTCTTTACCCTGCCCTGCCCAAGGTCCGTAAATATGTTTTTGCCCTTTTTCTGAATAATCAGACCGTCCAATAAAGGGAACTCCCTGTGAAATTTGACGGCCATCCCTTCAGCCAGAGACCTTAATGCTGAAATATCTTTAACTTCGTCATAGACATCCTCTGCAGCCAGGATCTCGGATGTTTCAGTATCAATCAGTCTGGCCACTATCTCAATACCCGTGCTGGTTTCAATAATACTTCCTGCAATAATGGACTGGGCTGCCACTAACCTGCCCAGCTTCAAGGCAGTGCTCTTGTCGATGAGCTTTGTTCGGCTTAGCTTTTGTTCATTTAAAATGATATCAAGCTTATCCCTTTCAACAATCCTGAATCGATTTTGATTAATCAGATTATCGATGAGGTTATCCTGAAAGGAAAGACCGGCTTGAGCAACGGCCCCTTTCTTCTCAAAGGGAAAAACAGTCAGGCTCAGGCGCTCACTGAGCTGGAGGGCCTGGGGAACCTTTCTTATAACAGAGATATTCCTGGTTGCCTTGTTGCCCGCCTTATCCACAGCCTCAATTAAAATATTATTTTCCCCCTCCTTCAGATCCACAAGGTGGTTGAAAAAGATGTCCCGGCCCTGGCGCCGTAACATTGAAATCCCATTTACGGCAATACTCACAATATTGTTCTCGTCACTTATCTGGCCTTCAAGATATATTTTTTCCAGAAAAACCGTTTGCGTGTCCGTCCAGCCCTTGAATTTTATTCCTGGAGGAATGGTATCTTTAGAGCCAAAGAGACCAGCCACAAGATAACTTGTAAAATCAGAATCTGCGCTGGCAAGCAGTACTGAGGCTGAAGTTGTGGATTGGGAATTGAAAAGGGGAATGATGGTGGATGTCTGATTTCCCAGTCGATCTTTAGTTACTAATTTAAAATCATTTTTGTCTGCTATGAACCTTTCAGAGAAAAAAAACTCTGTACTTTCCTGAACGGGAATGGACCGGCCATTGATTATCAGTTCAGACACGCCAGCTTCATCATAAATCGAGCCCTGGATTTTTACCTCTCGTCCTGAAAATGCTTCATCAAACAATATCTCATCCATCGTAATCATCGGTCCTTGCCGATCCACATGGATAATCACCCGGTCTTTTGTAACCTTTCCTAAAAGATTTCTTGCTTCCACCTCAATGGCGTGCCTCCCCTGGGAAAGGACCAGGCTTTCCTTAAAAGGAATCCTTTTTTGTGAACCTTCCAGAAACAGGGGCACACCCCTTATAAAAAGGCCTGCTACATATTGTTCGTCTTCGGCAACACCAGACACAACCACAGGGTCTTCCCGGGTCCAGACCTCATCCGTCTTGAAACTGAGGGTAAGCCTTGGCGGCAGCCCTTGTTTTGCCTCATGCTCAATCAAAGCCTTACGGACTCTGTCAAGATAAAAACTGGCCTTTGCTGAAGGGAAATGTTTTATGGAAAGCTCCAGTTCCCTTCCGGCTTCCTTTAGATTCCCCGTCTGTAAATAGACTATGCCCAACTCCCTGTGGGGAAAATAATCAACAAAGTGCATCCCGTAAGTTCGGGCCATACGCTGATCTTTTATCCTCTTTTGAACGGCCTTCTTAAGATCGGCAATGGCCTCCTGATAAAATTGCCCATCTGCAAAAGAAAGCCCGCGTTCATAGTAATTCCACCACCTGTGCCGAAACGCCCCCTCTGTAACGCCATAGGCCTTGTTATCCTTAATGTAGAGTTCTTCCTTAGAAGAGGGAATACACCCGGAAAACAGGTACAAAGCAATAAGGATTATCAAAACAACCCATTGTCTCCTCACAAACTTCAATGCTTCCTCCTTAAAAATGATAGATAACGGACATATAAACCATATGCTGATCCACATCCTGGTTAGAGGGTTCGTTGCCCACTGTCGTTGTTCTTACGTTCCTGCCAAAACGGTATTGATAGGCAACATCATAAACAATTTTCTTATAAGCGATTCCTGAGCCAAAGCTTATGCCCCAGAAATCCTCTGGATTGTTTTCTGATGGTTCAGGATCATAAAAAATCCCTGCGCGAATCGGAACTATCGTCTTTTCCCCGATGATCAGATATTCTCCCCCTATCCTGACCTGTGTAGTTGCACAAATGTTGGATTCGCTCTGCAATTTTCCAGTAATGGGGTTTGTTTCGGTTCCATCTGAACGGTGAAGCACATAATCTCCCCATTCAGTGCGATAAACATCTATACCTAAAGTAAGGGAATCGCTTAAACGCGCAGAAAGCCCCAATCCATACGACATAGACATATCCAGGGTTTCATCTTCTGAATAATTGATCTCATTGTAAGTGTTGGATGCAGGCGCAGTTGGGAAAGTAACAGATGAGACAGAAGAGTGATCATGCTTTAACTTGGCGGAAAACGGTGACTTAAATACAGCACCCATGGAAAACATATGGTTAATCTCCCAAAAAAGTCCTGCATTGTAATTAAAACCGCTCATCTTGTATTCTTCCCGGATGTTTGTTGTAACGGTAAAGGGAAAACCGGCAAATGTTCCCGAGCCTGCTGAATTATAAATAGATTTCCAGCCGTTATCTTGAAATGCATCCTCCCAGAAGTTTAAGGTAAATCCAAAAGATATCTCAGGGGTTATCTGAACTGCAAAGGCAGGGGAAATGGCTCTTAAGCCCCCTTCCTGCTTGTAATCAATGCTGTTATTAAGGCTCAGAGGCGGCCCTGAAGAAGGATTATCAGTATAGCTGAATCCCACTTTCTTGTTGAAATCATACAGGTGCTGGTAGTTTAAAGACGCAATCATGTTCCAGTTTAAGAAATTAAATGGCCAGGCCAGGCTGAAGTAGTTGAGTTCAAAAGAAGAAATCTTTTGAGGACCGGATGCCTCGGGAAAAGCTGTATAGGAGGTGTCCTCTGTCCTGTGGCTATAAGCCCCCACAAAGGAAACTTCAGGTGTCTCAAGCTGGATAAGACCGGCAGGATTCCAGGATGCAGCTGTTGCGTCATCTGCAACCCCAATGAATGCCCCTCCCATACCAAGCGCCCTTGCGCCCGAGCCCACAGGATTTGGTGACGATGATATAGTTATTGTTTGAGCAATCTGGGCATGTAACCTGCCTGGAACAGAAAAAGTCAATATTAGAAAAACAAACAGTACAACAATCAACCTTTCAGAAATTTGATAGCTCACTGAAATCACCGGCCCTTTATTTTCTTTTAAATGTCTCCTACTTGTTTAGACGAACATGTTTACCATTTCTTACAATAAAATCCAAATTTTTTCATATATAGAGTAGTCTCTCTCATACCAAGTTCATCCATTGCTTCAAGCAAGGTCGGAAAAACTGTATCAAGATAGCTTCATTCTGTAAACGAAATATTCCACTAAAATAAAAATGCCTTACCTCCTTCTTTATCAATTTTCAGGATTTTTAATTTGTTTTTTGCCATAAGATTATAGGAAGCATAAACAATAAATTAAAAAATCAGTTTAAAGGAAGAGTTACCTGGAATTCTTCTCCTGTTTCCTCAAAAAGAGGTTCAAATCCGATTTTTTTTGCTTCAAGGCAAACCATTGGAATCCCCCTGCCAAGCTTATCAATATATCTGAGATTTTCCATGAATTTTAAAATAACTGGGTTTACAGCGTACGAAACGCCGTTTTTTAATTTTTCAATTGTAACAGTGTTGGGAAGTCTTCCCGGACTTATAAATTCTATTCTGTCCTGGAAATGCAGGATTCTTATTCTGGAACCATCAATTGCATAGTTTCTATGAATACAGGCGTTAACAAGTAGTTCTCTAAAAACTTTTTCAGGGTACATTTTTGATGTAATAACTCTTTTGGCTTTCTCAATTTTTGAAGGTTCTTTAATATTATGTTTAATAACAGCAAGGGCGGTGTCAATCTGGAAATCCAATGTCCCCTCAATCACCTGCCTGTCAATTAAGTCATCATTCAAGTCTGTTCCAGCAAAATGTGCATAGCTTATGCTTGAATTCATCAGAAATTTCTGGGGTTGAATTCCAAAAACAAGTAACCCGGCAACAGATGTGTTTCCGTCTGGTGTAAGGATATCAGTATTAATCAACAGCGTTTCAAAATTTTCTTCTTCGTTTATGTCTATATTATATCTTTGAAAATAGGATGATATTTGTGTGATATTTAAATTTTTTATTGATGTTTTTTCTACTCCGGTGAGATCATAATGAAACATTCCCGCATGTTGAAACATCCTCATTAGTTCACCTTGAGTAGCAGTTCTGCTTGTGGAGCCTATCCGAATAAAATAGTAATTCCTGCTAGTCTGATATGGTTTATCTTGTCCTTTAGGGACGTCTACAATACCAATACACTTTCCTTTTATCTTTATTTTATTATAACCTACATGTATTGAAGGAACTATATTATTTCTGGCAATATTAGCTATCCATGCCTCCCAATTTTTGGAGTCATCAATCCCAATAACTGCACCTGTGTCATCAACACCAAAAAGAATTGTGCCACCTTGAGTATTTGCAAATGCTACGATTTCTTTGGCAATAGAATCAGGATGAACTTCCTGTAATTTAAATTCAACAGAACTATTTTCTCCCTGGTTAATTAGGTTATGAACTTTTTTAGATAGAATAAGCATTTATGAAACTTTTGAGTTATATGTTATGTGTATCCGACCTTTAATCCTCATTGACAATCCTCATAGCCTCTTCAATATCCGTAATCGGATCATTATCAAGCGACCAGGTTATGATTATATATTAAAATATTCAAAATAATTAAAGTATAAAATCTTTATAAAAGTATAACCTTCAATGGCGTTAACCCTAACGCATCTATCCCGTCCGCAAAGGAATTCGGGATTGCTTTTTTTTTGTCTTTCTTAAAATTATTATAAATACAGGTTATTGTCAATTGGAAACAGGAATAGTACAGCAAAGCCTTTTATAATATTTCATACGTCAGTCGTGTAAAAGGCAAACTTGTCTTGACAAATCCGTTCGTCGCGGTTATGCAACTGTTTGTTATATTTTTTTTCTTGTCGGATAGAAAATTGAGATTTTTTTGGAGGAAAAATGAAAATAGTTTTATCTATCATCCTTTTGGTGGTCTTGATCCCTTTGCAGGCTTTTGCCGATAATTCAGGTTTTTACGGGACATACGATGTTTCCTTTAGCGTAGGACCTTGCAGCCCGGAATATCATCTGATCACTATAGGAAACGATGAGAACAAGATCGGAGTGGACGACGATTACCTGTATATACCGCAAACCGGGAATATTTCGGAGTATTCCGGAGTTGACGAAGACCAGGATAATTATGACATGACGATCTATATTTCCGAAAATACCTTGAATTTATTTGTTTTCGGCCAGTTGAAAGATAATCCGAACATGTGGTGGGAGACCCAGCTTGCCCTTACCTTCACCAATGACTATAACGAGGTCGCAATAAGCGGTTCTGAATATGATTCCGACACGACCTATGAATGCCAGGGACAAGTCACGGGGAGCGGATTTAAAATCAACACTGGGCCGGAAAATGATCAGCTATCCACACCTGCGATAAATGGTGCTGATTCATGGGGCGCCTTCACCGATAACTATATGAGCGAAACCGGCCCATCCCTTTATCTGGGCCATGATATCTTGATCAAAGACCAGGATGGAATTATTGCTCAACCCCCGTCACACACGGTGACCGTATTGTATCCTGATGAAGTCACTCAAAAAAAACTGGCTATTAATGGAACACAGGATGGAAATAGCGCCTATTACTGGCTTTCTGATTTCGCAGGACCTTTTCAATCCGGGGTGTATTCCTATACGGTCACGGACTCGGCTGGAAATTTTTCCACTTTCACGGATACGATTACCGTTAAAGAGCTTCCAATCGTAGATATGAATTCCATTCTTGTACAAACTGACCTGACGACCCCCACCATCAACTGGACACCTGTCACTTCACCTGATATCACCCTGTATCGCGCCAGGATTAATAATATGGAGGGGAGCACTGTCTGGCAGGGATACACCAAGTATGGCGCCTATACCGTCCCGCCGGGAATCCTTGATCCAAATACGCAATATAAAGTGCGAATAGAGGCGCTTGGCGGTCACCAGTGGTTTGAGCAGGATAGTCGCTCAACAAGTCCTTATGTTTACTTTTCAACGGGAAACGAGGCCTTGGATCCTTTTGTCAGTCTTGAAGCGGATCTTGGCGTAAGTGCCTGGACAGACAATCTGAGTGGGAACTTTCTGAATTTTCGTATTGAAGTGTTTGACTCCCAAAAAGTGCCGGAAAACATTGCATCGGCAAAGGTTATTTTTCCTGACGGGGAAACACAATTGCCCCTTTATTTTGATTACAGCAAGACGGATAAGAGGGGGGTCTATAGGAGCACTTATTTTGCCGACACTTTTCCATCAGGTGATTTTACCTTTGTTGTAACGGATAAAAACAACAAGAGCCACACTGTTGTTGAATCGTTTTCACCCGCTTTCATCGGCAATTTTGTAGAATCTTCCCTTTTGCCAGTTCATTATACTGTAACGGGTGAAGGGCAAATCGTTTTTTCCTGGGACCCCGTGACTAACACAGCCTCATATCAGCTAGAGATCCTGGATCAAAATGACAACCGTTTAAATGCAATACAGGTGGAAAACTCGGCAAATCCCCAATCTCAAATTTTTTCCGGATTTTTCAAAAAACAGACCTTATATAAATACAGGGTGCTTGCATGGCCGGATTATTTTGAAAATAATCCGGCAGCGGGTTCTTCCTCCACGTGGAATATATTTTCCCCGCAGTTTATGACTGATGCAGTTACCAATGGCTCATCCGTCCCGACCATAGATACCGACCATGTGGGCGTGGCCCTTGCCCAGGTGGGACATCCCGATAACGCGGACACATATTACATGCTTGAGTTTTCCGTACTGGCAAACGACCCGGACGGTGTGCCAGGCTCCATCAAGTCGGTTCAAGTTCAATATCCTGCCGACGGTGTCATAAAAGACCTCTATTTTGATCATAGTTCGGAATCAGGCGGGGCTTATTATTATTTGATGGAATTGCTGGATGATCCGTCACAAGTCTTGCCCGGTATATACACATTTAAGGTGGAGGATCAGGACGGCAATATTGCAGAGATCCAGGATGAATTAATCCCTTCCATTATCTCCATTCCAGAGAACAGTTCACCTGTCCAGGATGATGTGGTTCCAGCAGAACACACCATCTCATGGGATCCTGTAGATGAGGCTCAGAAATATCGGGTGAGGATCTACCAGAATTTAGATGAGCAGGTGTTTAAAAGCGAATTTACCTCTGCAACAAGCATAACGATTCCCGAGGGTTTTGAAATCGGGATCTATTTCGGCTACAGGATTTATGCCTATAAAGAAAATCCTGAAATCGATGTGGATAATTATTCCGTCAATATGTATTCCTACAGCCAAATGCCGCATTATATGGTGGCTGAATCCGTTCCGATCATTTCGGCAGTTCCCTCCATGGGTGATGCACCAGTTGAGGTCACCTTTTCCGTCAAAAACATCTCAACCGAGGATATTGTGGCATTTGAATGGGATTTTAACGGCGACGGCACGATCGACTTAACGCAAGCGCCGCCCGTGATCCATTTTTACGAAACCCCGGGAGTGTATGAAGCGGTTTTGACCTTAACCCCTAAATCAGGAGAAAAGTACTCCCTTTACACCAAAGTTCAGGTAAATGAACCCCCTGCAAACATACCGACTGCGAATGTGATCCAGGGCGGAGATGTTTTAAAAACCGAATATGTCCTCCCCGTTTCCGATCAATTTGAAATCACTTATGTGGTGGCTCCCAAAGAAGGGGTTGATAAGGTCGTTGTGGACTACCCATCATTTACATATAACGTGGTTACGAGTGTGGAGACAACCACCAAGGTGGTTATGGATGTTCGTAGAATTGACTGGGCCTATGCCGAGACAAGCAACAGCCTGAAAACCGATTTCTTGACAAAAGCCCTGACCAAGCCGGTTCCCAAACCGATTTCCTCGGCCGATACGTTTAATGATAACGGAAAACAAATCTCTTCAGCATCCTTGGTCATTAATCTTAAGACCCTGACAAAGGACATCACAGTGGCCTTGACTCCCTATAAAAACCCCTATCAGGTTCCAGCCTCGGAGACTCTGGAGTCTCAGGGATATATTCTTTTAGCTGGGGCGGATGTCAGTGTTATGGACAGCAGCGGCAACAAGATTTATTGGAATGAATTAAAACAATACTGCACCCTGGAGGCTAAAATAGCTGTAAAGACCGGGCTTATTAACACCATCAAACAGACGGTTGACAGCAATGATCTTCACCTTTTTGTTTTTGACAATGCTACTGATTCCTGGACGAAAAAAACGGATGCTGTTATCATTGAGGATCAGGGACTGTTTCGATCCACTTCCAATGCCGTCAGCAGCCTTGCTCCATTTATTGTGGCCTATCTGCCGTCCCAGGAAAGCTATACCAAAACCGGAATCCTAAAAGGTAAACTTTCCGATCTAACGAACAGTCCGCTTAAAGATATAATGGTGACGCTGGTGAACCAGGACGGGATCCCTGTTACTAAGGCGGTCCAGACTGATTCAGACGGCCTGTTCAGTATAGATTTCAAGCTTACCAGCGACGTCCCAGAAACTTTCATGCTCCAGAGCTTTGGATCAGGTCCCGTTGTTTACAATAAATGCACTTCTGAAGGTATTTCCATGACGGTTTCTCCGGGATGGAATTTTATCGGGTTAAAAACATCGCATACCAATTTTATCAATGCACTGGTTGCCGGAAGTAAGGATAAGATAATGTCTCTCTGGAAATGGCAGGACAATACATGGGCGGTCTCACTGCCTAAGGATGGTCCTGCGTCTACTATTGAATATGCCCAGAGCAAGGGGTTCGTTACATTAGGGGCCATCCGTTCAGGGGAAGGATTCTGGGTGAACAGCGGGGCCGGGGCCACCCTGGATATCGGATATAGCGTGGACATTGATACTGGTTTGAGTCAGTTGATAAATCTTGTTGATGACGATTGTCTTGCCCAGGCAAAGGCCGGCCTTTTGTTTTCATCTGGATGGAATGCTTTTGCTTTAAAAGGTTCCGCTGCTATATCTCCCGCCGCCCTTGTGTCTGATTATCTGAAAGTGACAATGGATTCAATATGGAAATGGGAAAATGGAGGTTGGGCAGTATATTTGCCACAGATTGCCGATCAAGGGGCTGCCTATGCCAAGGGAAAAGGCTTTCAGCTGTTGGAAACCATCAATCCCGGTGAAGGTTTCTGGGTGAATGGGAAGGTCGATGAGGCAGCTGTGTTTATTGAGCAGGAATCCGTCCCAATTCCGGGCGGAACCTTTCTCATGGGAAACCAGTCCGGCATCGGGATTGACAATGAAAAACCAGTACACCAGGTGACTCTTTCTTCCTTTAAAATTTATAAACATGAGGTTACAAACGAGGCTTATGCTCTGTTTATAAAGGATGGGGGATATGTCAATAAATCTTTCTGGGTCATCACGGAAGACGGCCTGGTGGATGACCCGGATGTTGGCTGGAAATATAGCCAGAGTAAGGGATGGGCAGCACCGGATACTTGGAATCTGGCTGATGAACCCTACTGGAAAAATGCCGAACAATCCAATGGCGCCGACATGCCAGTGAGCGGCATCAGCTGGTACGAGGCCTATGCATACTGCAAGTGGCTCTCCGCCAAAACGGGCAAGACCTATCGACTGCCTACGGAGTCGGAATGGGAATATGCCGCCCGGGGCGGTCTGGCCGGAAAAAAATACCCCTGGGGCGATAGTGAACCGGACGGGACCTATTGCAATTACGGTCTTGCAGGGGACGGATATGAAAATGCGGCACCTGTGGGAAGCTATCCTGCCAACGGATACGGGCTTTACGATATGGCGGGCAATGTTTATGAGTGGTGTCTGGACTGGTATGCTGATTATAATGCGAGCCCGGCCAACGATCCCGGCGGACCTTTAAGCGGAACCGAACGTATCGTTCGAGGCAGTTCCTTTGTTCAGGATACGAGCAATTCCATTCGCTGTTCCTTCAGGGGAAACGTCGGTCCCGGTTTTAGGTATGATAATATCGGCTTAAGATGCGTTCAGGAATAGGGGGCTGCTGAGTCCCATCTTTTCTCAAATTTTCTCCCTGATCCATCACTTGCGACCTGCTTTTTATCGTTTGGGGTCAGGCCTTTAGTTCTCATGGCCTGACCCGCTAAATAAGATCTCAATTAATCCAGTGTAATCTGCTGGGTTGCGTTCACCCAGAACCCTTCACCCGGCTCAATATTGGTAAGCACAGTAAAGCCCTTGCTTACTGCATAAGCAACGCCGCCGTCGCTCTCACCCGGTAGATAAACTGCCCATCCGCCATCTTCCCACTTCCAGACAGAGGCAATATTGGCTTCGTTGCCGGAGATAAGAGTAGTAACAGTCTTGCCCTGGTCACCCTTCAGCCCTGCCAGATTCCATCCAGCACTCAAGGACAGGCTGCCAGAAGCTGCAATGCCGCTGATGGTGATAGTTTCAGGTTCTATTGCGTTCACCCAGAAGCCTTCTCCTGGATTGATGATCGACAGCACAGCAAAGCCCTTGCCGGCTGCATAGGCTGCACCGCCGTCACTCTCACCTGGTAAATAAACCGCCCATGCGCTGTCTTCCCACTTCCACACACTGGCAAACTTGGCGCCGTAAGAGAATTTTTCGTTCACGCTGAAATCAAGGCGGGAGCTCAAAAGGTTCCACCCGGCAGCCACTCCCATCTCTATCTGCCCATAGGTTCCTCCCACGGATACCAGTGCCGAATAAATATTATCAGCTCCATGGTCATCCGTCACTGTCAGGGTGACGGCATAAGCGCCGGCCTGATTATAAGTGTGGGTCGGATCCTGATTAGAGGAGCTTGTTTCATCGCCAAAATCCCATAACCAGCTTACAATGGTGCCATCGTCCGTGGAAGTGTCAGTAAAAGTAATCTCATCTCCAACCTGAATCTGGGTCGGGCTATAATCAAACGCTGCTTGCGGCCATTGAGAGTTACTGCTTCCAGTAACACTCACCTCATAGATTGAAGATTTGGTCACATTACCTTCACTGTCTTTGGCAAAAATGACGATCTCATAATCCCCATTGACCACAAGCTCGTCACTGGTCCCTTCATATACCTGATCGAACTGCTCCTGTTTTTCATCCACAAGGGTTATGCTGGGAAATTGAATCTGGGGGGTGGCAAAATCGCCCACAACCGGAGGTGGCTCATAATCCAGGGGTTTGATGGTGGCCCAGACACTGCCCCCTTCAGCGCCCGTTACCTGGGCCTGAATATTCATCCCTCCTGAACCAATAGCATACTCTGTCGGAAGATTGACTTCTATAATCTCTGCAAACAATGGCGCCAAAGCAAAATCACCTACCACATAAAGATCACTTAATAGTCCTCCCTGGTCTTCATATTTGGGATACATCATACTATAAGGTTTGCCCAGATCTGCAAGTTTTATCAGCGAGTCATCATACGCTGTTAAGATATTGGAACCTTTGTATAACGCATCCATAAAGAACATGGAAAAAGAAGCTGCCCCATTATTTCCCAGATACGAAAGTCCGTCGCCAGAGCTGGTCACCACCAGACGATCCTGGGCCTGGAGGTTATCCACAAAGCTACCAGAATGGCAGGCCTCGATGATCACCACCACCTTTCTGCCCGTGGCAGCCTGAAATTGATCAAGGCTGGAGGCAAATTGGGATGCAGTCAAAATCTGACCCGGATACAACTGGAACATGTCTTCTGCACCATGGTCATTCAGATAAATATAAAGCGGGCCGTTGGTAGGGTATCCCTTAGCCCAGCCGTCAATGGACCCAAAGAAGTTGCCCACGTTAACACTGGTTTGATCCACAATCTGGTCGTCAAATCCATTGCCGTTGAGGTCCTTGTAGGCCACAGGGTTGAAGTAGTAGATATCCTCATCCTCAAAGCCTCGGCCTTTGAACTTCATGTAGACATAATCGCATAAACTCTGGGTGGTGTCGGCCAGCTTGTTGCTCGCCTGAACACCGCCGCCGGCCACGATAATGAGGTTGCCGTAAGTTTGAGTAAATTTTTTGGTTACAAGATCAGGGTCAATCACATTAACAGTAAATGAAGCTGTTTTTTTCTTGGTTTCCTTATCCCCGTAAGACACGGCGATTGTGGCCGAACCTCCCTGGATACCGCTAACCAGACCGTTTACGGAAACATCGGCCACTTCAGTATTCAAACTCTTCCATTCAGCGTTACTGCTAATATCGGCGACGGATCCATCGGAATAGTTGGCAGCCGCAGTTAACTGTAGCTGTCCGTTTTTATCAATATCATAAACATCATTTTCCGAAGAAACCATCAGGGTCAGCAACTCCTTGAGTTCAACGATCTGCCCTATGCCCTCAAATGTATACTTTCCGGTTTTAATTGCGCTGCCGGAAATTCTGATATAGTAGTTTCCGGGATAAAGACCTTTCATGTCGCTATTTGACTGGTTTCCATCCACTTGAAACTTCATGATGGAGGTTCCGGCAATGTTAAGAATTTGAACATTGTAATTTTCTTCAGCATCTCCCAGGCCATTGAAATCAAAAATAAACAATCCTGTTTCAATGCAGTTAAAGGCATACCAGTCTGCATCACCGTTTCCGTAGAGACGACCCTGCTTGACAGTCTGTTCGGAAAGGCTGTTGGCAAATTGTTTTTCATTGTTGGGTTCAAACTCCTGGTCAACCCCGTCGATCTCCGTCAGGGTAAAACTGTACTCGTCCGTGGAATCGACCCCGCTGCCCGATATTCTGATAAAATACCGGCCCGGGAAAAGGCCCAGGTTGAATTTTTCAAAAGTCCCTGCTTCCACAGTCATGGTATCAATGACCACCCCGCTTAAAATCAGATCAAGCCTAAAACTCCCTTTTGATGCTTTCATCACGGAAATTTCAACGTCAAGAGCTTTGGATTGACCCAGATTAAAAACAAAGTAATCATAATCCTTGTTGTGGGCGATGTGCCCTGCAAACTCTTCACCCAGTACATATACATCGGCCGTGGTGTAATCATTGTTTGATTCCGTTTCTTTGCTGCCATCCGTCTCAAGCGTTGACAGGGATAAAGTGTAATCTGACAGGGCATCCACCACTAAAGTGTTTTCTAAAAGCAGGGAGTAATCCCCAGCCACAAGATTAAAGCTGGAAATCAGATCCTGGCCCGGTGATAAAGAAAATTTCTCCTGGCTCCACAAACTGTCGTTCACCAGTGTCAGGGTGTAATCAGAAAAAAAAGACGAATTTTCAAACTCCAGAAAAAACTGAAGATCTTCGACCACAGTAAAAAAATAGTTGTTAGTGTCGAGCAGACTGAATATAAAGTCTTCATAAACAGACGGCGTTTCTGCAATTGGAAAATATTGCGTTTGCACGTTGATCGTAAAACCACCTTCCACAGAACAGCTTAAAGCATATTTCTGGGTGGAATCAAAGTCCCCAGTATCAGACACCTTGACGTAGTAGGTGCCAGGCTCCAACCCCACAGCCACGCTGTCATAACCAAAAGAGTCCTCTTTTTCCTGCTGCGGCTCCCACCAGTTGACCTGGGCTCCCGTGCCGGATTTGACTTCAAAGCTCTCATAGACCCAGGCTCCCTTCTGAACCTCCAGATTATAAAGAGAATATATGGTCTTTGAATTCAGGGCAGCTGTGGA
>Ga0180009_10002122_pt1 | contig 23498 bp, 17 predicted proteins | sample OS_PC_MetaG_FD_123537 | JGI IMG/M metagenome (GOLD analysis project Ga0180009, IMG submission 123537) | Groundwater microbial communities from the Aspo Hard Rock Laboratory (HRL) deep subsurface site, Sweden - OS_PC_MetaG | ecosystem: Environmental > Aquatic > Deep subsurface > Groundwater...
AATTACGCTAGTATTCATCTCGGACTCCTCTTGTTTTGTGTTTTTACCAAGGTGCTATTTGACACCAACACAGTGAGAGGAGTCCATATCATCATCGTAGATCAAAATTCGGCACCGGGGTGCCTCCTTAGGCACTGCCGAAATTTGAAGTGTCAAAGGTATAATAAATCGAAATATCAATCTTCCCATTCCAATTCGGCAAAAGCCGCCGTGACGTTTTTTTTATGAAATTCGTCGAACAACTGCCATTGATCTTTTAATTCATAACCGACCTGTTCGATCGCATCCTCGATAAATTTTCCGCTTTTAATCATTTTACGAATCTCGGTCAATAAAGTGCCGAGATAACGTTTTTGCGGCTCGAGACTCTTCGGCCAATCCGTAACTACCGGCCCGTGCCCGGGAATGACCTGCTTGAACGACTTTTTTTCTAATTCCGTAAGTTCCGCCAACCAACCTTTTAAACTGCCGTCGAGAGTCGGCAAATGTCCGATAAAAAACAAATCGCCGAGCCATAAGGTATCGGTCTTCTGGTCGTAGATGCTCAAGTCGTTATCGGTATGCGCGGTAGGATGCGCGGTCAAAAGCAATTCCCGCCCTCCGAGATCTAAGAGCAACGTTTTTTCAACCTCCATATCGGGCGGAATAATATGTTCGGCGGACAAGGCCATGCCAATCTGGTCTTCGGCTTTATCGATATAGAATTGTCCGCGCGCGGCCATTGCTCTGGCTAGTTTATGATGTCCGACAAATTGAGTGCCCGGTTCCTTAAATGCGATATTGCCGAAAATATGATCGGGATGAACATGGGTATTAATCACATAACAAATTGGTTTACCGGTCGTTTTGGCAATCGCGCGCTTGAGCGATTTTCCTTCTTCCGGATTACCGCCGGTATCGATCACCGCGACGCAGCGTTCGCCGACGATGAAACCGATATTCGCAATCGCACCGTGATTTTTATGGTCGGGCCACTCATGTTTGCCTTGATGCACATAAACACCATCAGCGACTTGCTCAATGCTCAACACGACGCCGGCATGGGTCTCTATACAAAAAAACGACGAAATGGCAATAATCAAATAACGCAAAACAAACTCCTACTCCTTTTATACTCAAAAATTAGTTAACTTTATGAAGGTATCGGGTGTGGCTAGCGAGGATGTCGGCAGCAGGGATCGCTGCCGTCAAGCCCCCATGGATGGGTTCACGGCGTTCCTCGATAGACACATCCCATACCTTTAATTCTTAGACGGTTTTTCGATCACAAATGAGTAAAATAAATATTTCATAGCACCCGCGGAAGCGCAGAGAATAGTAGGGATAGAGTATGCTTTCCATGGTCATAAACCAATTTCCGACTTTGGTTTCATGCTCTAAAATTTGAGTCGTAAACATAAATTCTAAATCTTTGCGCCTCTACGCGAGTCATTACAAAGTATCAACCCTCATAAACACAAATCCAAAAAAGCCTGTGTAGCTCTGGATCGTATCGCCTTTTTCGGAGCGATGATCTTAAGCTGCCAGATCAAACCGGTCGGCGCATTGAGCCTTTTCGCGACCAAACCCTGCCGCTCGTTTCGCAAAGCTTGCGACGAGGCAAAGCCAATTCCCAAGCCCGCGCGCACCGCTTCTTTGATACCCGAGACACCGGTCACTTCAATGCAGATTTTGGGTTGTATTCCCGCCGACGCCAACCACATTTCCACGGATTGCCTGGCGCCTGAGCCCGGCTCCCGCCATATCACCTGATATTTCATGAATACATCCAATGGCACAAATTCCGGGTAATCACGGGCAATTTGATGATCTTCGGGCAAAACTAAAACAATCTCGTCTTCCTGCCAATTGATAACTTGATAATTGCCGGGCAGTTCCTGATCATGGACCGGTCCTTCGATAAAGCCTAAATCCAAATCTTCGAGATTTCGAATGATTTCATCGGTATCGCCGGTCTTCATTCTGACATTTACTCCGGCATGCGAAGTCTGTAATAACACCAAATACTGAGGCAAATAAAAACTGGCGATCGTCGTCGTCGAACCGAGTCTTAGAGTTCCGGCATTAACTTGTTGCAAGCAACGAACATACTCGCTGGCTTGATTGAAGGTATCGGTCATTTGCTGTGCATATTCCAATAAACCTTGTCCCGCAGGTGTCAACTCGATTTGATAGCCTTTACGGAAATACAAAGGTTCTCCGATTTGATTTTGTAGCAATTTTAATTGCCCGGAAACTGCCGGTTGCCCCAAATACAGATACTCGGCAGCTTGCGTAATACTTTTAAAACGAGCCACTACAGCAAAGGTCAGTAAATGCGTTGGGTTCATAAGCAATTGAATAATAAAATAATTGATAGCATCGCAAAAACCATTGTATCGATTCATAAGGCTTTCACCAATGTCTTTATCATTATTTCTGATGATTTTACTCATAAATGATGAGTTGAAACCTATATCATAGCTAAGTTAAAGTGCTCACACTGAGCATGAAGCAGAACATCCGACAACATCGCGAGTTCCTTGAGCATGAACAATTGGCTATAATTCCGCCCTATATGCGGACTATTTGGAGGAAACACCTGTGGCAGTGATCAATATTAGCCCCGAACAGATCAAAAAAAAGAAGCGTCAAGGCCCTAAAGGCCATGCAGTGGATCTTCGGGCTCTGGAAGAAGTCAAGACTCTATTGGGCGACGAACCTCGCCGAAGGGATTTATTGATCGAGCATTTGCATAAGATACAGGACCGTTTTCACCATATTTCTTCGAAGCACTTGGTCGCGCTTGCGAATGAGATGAACCTGTCCACCGCTGAAGTCTATGAAGTCGCTTCATTTTATCATCACTTCGATATCGTTAAGGAAGGCCAAACTCCTCCCCCCGATCTAACCATCCGTGTTTGCGAATCGGTCTCTTGCGAAATGGCGGGCGGCCATGAACTAATCGATGCCTTGGAAACCGTACTCAAAGACAAGGTCAGAATCCAAAAAGTCCCTTGCGTGGGCCGATGCCAACATGCACCCGTCGCCGTAGTTGGCCAAAACCCGATTGATGAAGCAACCACGGAAAGCGTCTTAAATACAGTTGCCGAACATGAAATCACAGCGCCGGTTGCCGAATATATCAGCCTCGAACAATACCGATCCGATGGCGGTTATCAAACGCTGAAAAAAGTCATCGAAGGCGACCTCAATCCCGAAAGCATCATCAAAAAAATGGAAGATTCGGGCCTTCGCGGTTTGGGCGGCGCAGGTTTTCCGGCCGGCAGAAAATGGCGCATCGTTAAAGGCTTCAAAGGCCCGCGTCTGATGGCCGTCAACATCGATGAAGGCGAACCGGGTACTTTCAAAGACCGACACTATCTCGAACAAGACCCTCACCGTTTTCTCGAAGACATGCTGATCGCTGCGCTGACGGTCGGTTGCGATGAAATCTACGTCTATTTACGAGACGAATACGCCGGTTGCCGCGAAATTCTCACCAAAGAAATCGCCAATCTGCAAAATAACCCGCCGTCGACGGTCTACCGTCTTCCTCCGATTCATTTACGCCGCGGTGCCGGCGCCTATATTTGCGGCGAAGAATCGGCAATGGTTGAATCGATCGAAGGCAAACGCGGCATGCCTCGACTAAGACCGCCGTTTTTGGCCGAAGTCGGCCTGTTCGGTCGGCCGACGCTCGAACACAATATGGAATCGGTCTATTGGGTGCGTGATATCGTCGAAAAAGGTCCCGACTGGTTCTCGTCGCACGGCAGAAACGGCCGTAAAGGCCTTCGTTCGTTCTCGGTGTCGGGCCGAGTCAAATATCCGGGCGTTCACCTGGCTCCTGCCGGTATCACGGTACGTGAACTAATCGACGAATATTGCGGCGGCATGCTCGATGGTCACGAGTTTTACGGTTACTTTCCTGGCGGCGCTTCCGGCGGAATCTTGCCGGCTTCGATGGGTGACATTCCGCTCGATTTCGATACCTTGAACCCGCACGGATGCTTCATCGGCTCCGCCGCAGTAATCATTTTTTCCAACCAAGACAGTGCACGTAAGCTGGCATTGAACGCGATGAAATTCTTCGAGGACGAATCGTGCGGCCAATGCACGCCATGCCGTGTCGGCACCGCTAAAGCCGCAGACCTAATGATACAAGACAATTGGGACACTGACTTGCTCGAAGAATTATCGTCGGTGATGGTCGACGCATCGATCTGCGGTCTCGGCCAAGCCGCTCCTAATCCGCTACGCTGCGTCATCAAGTATTTTCCCGACGAATTAACAAGCACTAGAGGTTAACTCATGGCTGCGAATCCTGAATTTATGAATCAACCGCAAATCGGTTTCAAACTCGACGGTGAGGAAGTTTTTGCTTTTGAAGGCGAAACTATCTTGCAGGCCGCAAAACGACACGGCAAAGAAATCCCACATCTATGTTATTCGGATAATCTGCGCCCCGACGGCAACTGCCGGGCCTGCGTCGTCGAAATCGAAGGCGAACGGGTACTAGCACCGTCATGCTGCCGCAAGCCGTCAGAAGGCATGAACATCAAGGCGGAAAGCGAGCGTGCAGTCCGTTCGCAAAAAATGGTCTTGGAACTGCTAAAATCGGACATGCCGAAGCAGTCCCAATCTCCTTACACCCTGAAATCGGAACTGGATTTTTGGGCCGAAAAAATGGAAGTCGGCACGCCTCGTTTCAAAGGCCGCAGCCAACCGCAAGCCGATCTTTCGCACCCGGCAATCTCCGTCAATCTCGATGCCTGCATTCAATGTACCCGTTGCCTGAGAGCTTGCCGCGAAGAACAAATGAATGACGTGATCGGCTATGCGAATCGCGGTTCGCATTCCGAAATCGTGTTCGATATTGCCGATCCGATGGGCGCCAGCAGTTGCGTCGCTTGCGGCGAATGCGTCCAGGCTTGCCCGACCGGCGCGTTAATGCCGGCCGGAAATGTCGGTCTGCAAGAAGCCGATAAAACCGTCGATTCGACCTGCCCTTACTGCGGCGTCGGCTGTTTGATCAAATATCATGTCAAGGATGACAAAATCCTTTATACCGAAGGACGTGACGGTTACACGAATCATTTCCGTCTCTGCGTCAAGGGTCGTTACGGTTTCAATTACATCCACAACCCGTTGCGTCTGACCAAGCCATTGATAAGGCGCGAAGGGGTTCCGAAAAGCACTGAATTGTTGGACCCTAATGACTTAGATAAAGAATTCAGGGAAGCAACTTGGGAAGAAGCGCTCGACTTCGCCGCAAACGGCTTGAAAAAAATCCGCGACGAAAAAGGCAAGAAAGCGCTGGCCGGCCTCGGTTCGGCGAAAGGCAGTAACGAAGAGGCTTATTTGTTCCAAAAACTGGTGCGCATCGGCTTCGGTTCGAACAATGTCGACCATTGTACCCGTTTGTGCCACGCATCTTCTGTTGTCGCGCTATTAGAATGCTTGGGATCGGGCGCGGTATCGAACCCGGTTTCCGATGTCGCACAAGCCGAAGTGATCATCATCATCGGCTCGAATCCGACCGTCAATCATCCGGTCGGCGCGACATTCATGAAGAATGCAGCTAAACGCGGTACCAAAATTATCCTGATGGATCCGAACCGCACCCCGATCGCGAAATACGCGTCACATGTGCTGCAATTCCGCCCCGACACCGATGTCGCATTGCTGAACGGCATCATGCATACAATATTGGCCGAAAATCTACAAAACGACGCCTATATCAAACAATATACCGAAGGCTTCGATCAGATGCGCACGCATCTGCGCAACTATAGCCCGGAAAAAGTCGCGCCGGTTTGCGGCATCGACGCCGAAACCATCAAAGAAGTCGCACGGCTTTACGCGACATCGAAAGGCTCGATGATCCTTTGGGGCATGGGCATATCGCAGCATATTCACGGTACCGACAACGCCCGCTGCTTGATCGCGCTGGCTTTGATGACCGGCCAAATCGGAAGACCCGGCACCGGCCTGCACCCGCTACGCGGTCAAAACAATGTACAAGGGGCTTCGGATGTCGGTTTGATTCCGATGGTCTATCCGGATTACGAACCGGTCGAAGACCCGAAATTCCGAGCGAAATACGAAAAACTCTGGAATACCGAGCTGGATCCGAAACGCGGCTTGACCACGGTCGAAATGATCCATGCGATTCTCGACGACGAAGTGTTCGGTATGTACATCGAAGGCGAAAACCCGGCGATGTCAGACCCCAACCAAAATCATGCTCGCAAGGCCCTGGCCTCGCTAGAACACCTTGTTGTGCAAGATATCTTCCTGACCGAAACCGCTGGATTTGCCGACGTCATCCTGCCGGCTTCGGCTTTCTACGAAAAGACCGGCACGTTCTCGAACACCGATCGCCGCGTACAGATGGGCCGCCAAGCGGTCAATCCTCCGGGCGAAGCAAAACAAGATCTGTGGATCATTCAAGAAATCGCAAAACGTTTGGGCTGCGATTGGAATTATCAAGGCCCCGAAGATGTATTCAACGAAATGCGCCAAGCGATGACCAGCATTGCCGGCATGACATGGGAACGACTCGACCAGGAAGACTCGTTGACTTATCCGCTCGAAAATGTCGGCGACCCGGGACAACCGGTGATCTTCACTGACGGCTTCCCGACCGCGACCGGCCGAGGCAGATTCGTTCCGGCCGACTTCATTCATGCCGACGAACTGCCCGACAACGAATATCCTTTGATATTCATCACCGGTCGTCAACTCGAGCACTGGCACACCGGCAGCATGACACGGCATTCGGCGACGCTGGACTCGATCGAACCCGATCCAGTCGTCAGCGTGCATCCGCTGGACTTGGAAAAACTTGGCGTCGAACCGGGAGGCTTCATCACGGTCGAATCGCGGCGCGGCAAACTCAGCGCCTATGCCCGTGCCGAACTGGGCATACAGCAAGGGACCGTTTTCATGGCATTCTGCTATAACGAAGCCAGCTCGAATTTAGTCACCAATGACGCTCTGGACCCTGCCGCAAAAATTCCCGAATTCAAATTCTGCGCGGTTAAGGCTTACGCAGGCGGGACACCGAATAAGCGAATAAACTAAGGTCTTACCTTTCCGATTACTCATGAACTCCCCGGCTTCGTGCCGGGGCTAGCATGAGCATGGCCAAAGAATCCGACATGAAAATCCAATTCAAATTGATCTCAACACTTTTAACCATTGCCCTCGCGGCTTGCTCGGGTTCGGAACAGCAAACTGATGTTTCTCAACAATCAAAGCCACTCGAAACGCAAACCAAAGCACTTGAGGATGCTAAAAAGATGGAATCTTTGCTGCAGGAAAACGCCGACCGAAGAAGGGAGCAAATGGAGCAAGAAGGAATTTGAATACACCGACTCCCACGGAAGACCGTGAGGCCGGAAACGAGTTGTGATCACAACAGGCAATCGAAAAAATAGAATTCGTCCGCTTAACTATGCCAAGGATAAGCTTCGCGCACCGGTATATCAAACAGGGGAGGTTGTAAAGGTATTGGCGAGTACATCCAGGGTAAACGCATTAAAATAATCAATATATCAAAATGTTACCCTGTTGCTTAGAAAGCTTAGTCAATTTGGATTAACTTATGCCCCCTTCCCTGGGTCCCGATAGGGGAGCGGCAGAGATGCTGTCACAGAGCCTACAGGAGGTATTCACAGCGCCCTTTGACGGACACCCCGGCGCCGAAATTGGCCAGCAAAGGGGGGGGGAAATGCTTTTTCTAAAACGATTGTGAGATCAATCTTTCAAACCCAACACATCCTGCATATCGTACAAACCGTTCGGTTTGTCTTTCAACCAAATTGCTGCTCTGACGGCGCCGTTCGCGAAGGTCAAGCGATTACTGGCTTTATGAGTGATTTCGACGCGCTCGCCCTCATCGGCAAACATCACTGTGTGCTCTCCGACGATATCCCCTGCCCGGATCGTCGAAAAACCGATCGTTTTTCGATCTCTTTCACCGGTGACGCCTTCCCTACCATAGATCGCACAATCTTTTAAGTCACGGCCTAATGCCGATGCGACCACTTCGCCCATGCGCAATGCTGTTCCGGAAGGCGCGTCGATTTTATGCCTGTGATGGGCTTCTACGATTTCGATGTCGGTATAATCGCCCATGACTTTCGCGGTCATCTCAAGCAATTTCAGAGACAAGTTAACGCCAATACTCATATTAGGCGCCATTACGATTGATACATCTTTTGACGTCTCGGCGATGACATGCTTTTGCTCTTCACTATAACCGGTGGTGCCAATCACAATACTTTTTCCCGCTCGGCGGCAAATCTCAATATAATCCATCGACGGTTCAGGCCTTGTGAAATCGATCAACACATCGAACCTGTCTATTACCGATGCTAAACTATCGACTACTTTGACCGCCAACGGGCTGATACCGGCCAATTCTCCTGCATCCTTGCCGATCGATAAGCTGTCCGACCTTGAAACGGCAACAGTTAATTCGGCATTGTCGGCAAAAGCGGCCGCTTTAATCAAGCACAAGCCCATCCTTCCGGAAGAGCCAACCACGGCAATTCTTGTCATTTGATTATCCAGTCAATTTGTCAAAAAAACTTTTTACACCATCCATCCAAGAATGTTCTTGAGGACTGTGCTGCTTACCGCCGCCGGTTAAAGACTCGCCCAGTTTTTCAATCATCTCTTTTTGTTCCTTGGTTAAATGCACAGGCGTTTCGATTTGCACGCGGCAGAGCAAATCTCCGATAGCGCCTCCGCGAACCGGCTTCACCCCTTTGCCACGCAATCGGAATAATTTACCGGTTTGAGTTTCAGCGGGAATTTTCAATTTGACCCGGCCATCTAAAGTCGGTACTTGCAATTCGCCGCCAAGGCAAGCGGTCGGGAAACTGATCGGTACTTCGCAATACAAATTAGCCCCATCGCGGGTAAATATCGGATGATCCTTAACATGAACCTGAACGTACAAGTCGCCGGCCGGTCCGCCGCCCTTACCGGCTTCACCTTCTCCGGACAAACGAATTCGATCGCCGGTATCGACGCCGGAAGGCACTTTGACTGACAATGTTTTAGTATCCTGAACCCGGCCCTGTCCATGACATTTCCGGCAAGGGTCTTTGATTTGTTTACCGGTTCCGCCGCACGTCGGACAGGTTTGTTGAACCGAGAAAAAACCTTGTTGCATCCGAACTTGGCCATGGCCATGACAGGTCGAGCATGTGACCGGAGAAGAGCCTTTTTTTGCACCGGATCCATGGCATTCGTCACACACGACCATGACCGGCACGCGAATTTTTGCCTCTGTTCCGCCTACCGCTTCTTCTAGGGTTAACTCAAGGTTATAACGAAGATCGGCACCACGCTGAACACCGCCGCGAGTACGTCCTCCGCCACCAAAAATATCGCCGAAAACATCGCCGAAGACATCACTAAAACTTTCGCCGCTAAATCCCCCGCCAAAGCCTCCGAAACCGCCCGGACCGCCACCCATCGATGCATCGACGCCGGCATGGCCGAATTGATCGTATGCGGATCTTTTTTTAGGGTCGGATAAAACCTCATAAGCCTCTTTTATTTGCTTAAATTTTGCTTCGGCTTCATCAGGATTATCTTTGTTTCTATCCGGATGGAATTTCATTGCCATGCGGCGGTAACTTTTTTTGATTTCCGCGTCGCTGGCGTTTTTATCGACGCCGAGAAGCTTATAGTAATCTTCTTTTGCCATGTCTATTAATTATCGTTCGATACAGTCCCATTATTTCCCGTAGAAATAAAGACTCGATTGAGTAGCGTTATAAAACACCATGCTTTGGTACTATCAAATTCGGCGCAGGTCAACCATACCGTAAACGGCAAGTCGACCGGCGCCGGCATGGAATTATTTCTTGTCGTCGTCTTTGACTTCTTCAAACTCGGCATCGACCACGCCGTCATCGGCTGTCGAAGTACTTGAAGAAGACTGCTGGTCGGCTTGGGCACCGCCTTCAGCTTCCGCTTTTTGCGCATAAACGCGTTCAGCCAGTTTACCGGACAATTCGGTCAGCGCATTGGTTTTGGCTTCGATAGACTCTTTATCGCTTCCTTTCAGAGCTTCTTTCAATTCATTGATCGCAGTTTCGATCGACGACTTTTCATCGGCGGAAACTTGATCGCCGAGCTCCTTCATCGATTTTTCGGTGGCATTGATGATCCCTTCCGCATGATTACGCGCACTCACCAATTCGGTCACTTTGCGGTCTTCATCGGCATGCGCCTCGGCATCCTTGACCATGCGATCGACTTCTTCATCGGATAGACCGCTAGAGGCCTTGATCACAATTGACTGTTTTTTACCGGTCGCTTTGTCTTTAGCCGAGACATTCAAAATACCATTTGCGTCAATGTCGAAAGTCACTTCGATTTGCGGAACGCCGCGCGGCGCAGGTGGAATATCGGCCAAATCGAAACGGCCCAGTGATTTATTACCGCTGGCAACTTCCCGTTCGCCTTGTAAAACATGAACCGTTACAGCGGTTTGATTGTCGTCCGCCGTTGAAAAAACCTGTGAAGCATTGGTCGGAATCGTTGTATTTTTCTCGATCAATTTCGTCATTACACCGCCCAAGGTTTCGATACCGAGCGATAGAGGCGTTACATCGAGCAACAATACATCTTTGACATCGCCACCTAATACGCCGGCCTGAATCGCTGCACCTAAAGCAACTGCTTCATCCGGATTAACATCCTTACGCGGCTCTTTGCCGAAGATCGATTTAACGAATTCTTGAACGCGAGGCATTCGAGTTTGACCGCCGACCAAAATCACATCGTCAATGTCCGACGCGGATAAGCCTGCGTCTTTTAGCGCCATTAGGCATGGGGCTTTGGTTTTATCAATCAGATCATCTACCAAGGATTCCAATTTAGACCGAGTCAATTTGACATTTAAATGTTTTGGTCCTGTCGCATCGGCCGTGACATAAGGCAGATTGATATCGGTTTGTTGCGAAGACGACAATTCGATTTTGGCTTTTTCTGCTGCTTCTTTGAGTCGTTGCAGCGCTAATGGATCGCTGTGCAAATCGATACCGTTGTCGCGTTTGAATTCGTCGGCCAGAAAATCGATGATGCGCAGGTCGAAGTCTTCACCACCGAGGAAAGTGTCGCCATTGGTCGACAATACTTCGAACTGATGCTCGCCCTCGATCTCGGCGATTTCAATGATTGAAATATCGAATGTACCGCCGCCTAAGTCGTACACGGCAATTTTCATATCGCCTTTCGGTTTGTCCATCCCGAATGCCAACGCAGCGGCGGTCGGCTCATTGATAATGCGTTTGACATCGAGACCCGCAATTCGGCCCGCATCTTTAGTTGCCTGACGCTGAGAATCGTTAAAATAAGCCGGTACGGTAATGACCGCTTCTTTAACTTCTTCACCTAAATAAGCTTCGGCGTCTTTTTTCAGTTTCATCAAGACCCGAGCCGAAACTTCAGGTGCCGCCATTCTTTTACCGTGACATTCAACCCAAGCATCACCATTATCGGCCGGCACGATTTTATACGGCACCATTTTAATATCTTTTTGCACAACATCGTCTTTGAAGCGGCGGCCTATCAAACGCTTGATTGCGAACAGTGTGTTTTCGGGATTGGTTACCGCCTGACGCTTGGCCGATTGTCCGACGAGCACCTCGTCATCCTTGGTGAAAGCGATGACTGAAGGCGTGGTTCTAGCGCCTTCGCTATTTTCGATGACGCGTGCGGTGCCGTTTTCGAGCACAGCCACGCAAGAATTCGTGGTTCCTAAATCTATTCCGATTATTTTAGCCATTGATTGCTCCAGACTTGAGAGTGTATTTAAAAAATTAGTCGATTACGATATGGGGGCAGTTTTAATGTGTTCAAGCCTGTTCATCGATTTTTGGTGTTTCTTGCGGAGGATTGTCTTCAGCTTTGGCGACAACAACCATTGCCGGACGCAACAAGCGCCCATTCAATACATAGCCTTTCTGAAATACATTAATAACCGAGTTCGGTTCGGCATCTGCAGATGGCTGCATAGCCATCGCCTGATGCAACTCAGGATCAAACGGTTGCCCAAGCGGATTAACCACTTCAATATTGAATTTAGAAAAAACGGCTTCGAATTGTTTTAATGTCAATTCGCTGCCTTCTCGAAACTTTTGTACTTCCGGGCTATCACCGATAGCGGCTTGCAAACCAAGCTCTAAACTATCGACAACAGTCAACAGCTCTTTGGCAAAATTTTCCAACGCAAACTTATGGGCGTTTTCCAAATCCTTTTGGGTTCTTCTTTTCAGATTTTCCATTTCCGCTTGTATGCGCAGAACTTTATCCCAATTTTCCGTAGCCTTTTGTTCGGCCTCTTCGAGCTTTTTCGACAACTCTTCGATATCGACCTTTTCAGCCGTCTGCGGCTGATTGTTTTCGTCTATATTGTTATCTAGCTGCGCATCAGCGCTTTGCTCCAAAATAGTCTCGTCTTGCTCGTCCGCTGCCTTTTCCGGCAACTCCTGCTCGTTACTCATTATTAAACTCCGGTTTAAATAAAAAACGGTCCGTATCCACGGAAAAACTCTATTTCAAGAAATGTGGGGCTTATGTTTTGGGATTCAAGGCCGCGCCTAATAATTTTGCCGTTACATCGACAAAAGGAATCACTCTTTCATAAGCCATTCGGGTGGGTCCTATTACGCCTAAAACACCGACTACTTGTTCGTTAATCGAGTACGGTGCGGTAACCAGGCTGCATTGTTCGAATGCGTGATAACCGGACTCCTCACCGATAAAAATTTGTACGCCTTCGGCATTTAAGCATTGATCAAGTAGATGGATAACACCTCGCTTTTGACTGAAAGCATCGAATAATTCCTTGAGCCTCTCCATGTCCGATAATTCGGAAAAACCCATTAGATTCGTCTCGCCGCTTAACACATAATCTTCATCCGACTTTTCGGGATCGAGTGCCAACTTAGCCATTTGCACCGCATCCAACATTTCCCTATTCATTTGTTCTTGGGCGTCTTTGAGCTCTTTCAGAACGGCCTTTCTGACTGCGGCTAGGCTTAACCCGGAATAGACGGAATTTAAATAATTGGCGGCTTGCTGCAATTGTGCAGGCGTAAATTGCTTTGAGGTATGGAGGATTTTATTATGCACTTCCTGTTCATTAGTCACGAAAATGACCAATACGCGGGTGTTGGATAACGGCAAAAACTCGATATGGCGTAAACTGACCAGTTCGCGCTTGGGCAATGTCACGACACCGGCCATCCGCGTGACGTCGGATAATATTCTCGATGCCATCCCGATGACATCATTGACGTTATCTTTAGCAATTAAATTTTTGCGCAAGAGTTTAAGTTCTTCCGAGTTCAGAGGCTTTACCGTGAGCAACGAATCGATAAACAAACGATAGCCACTCACGGTCGGCACCCGGCCTGCACTAGTGTGCGGAGAACGAATTAATCCCATATCTTCCAGATCGGCCATGACATTACGAATCGTTGCAGGACTCAATTTTAATTCGGTATCCTTAGATAATGCACGCGAACCTACCGGTTGTCCGTCTTGGATATAACGTTCAACCAATGCTTTCAATAATTGCAGCGATCTTTCGTTCAACACCTGATTATTATTCACATTAAACCCTCTATCTTATTAGCACTCTACCCCATCGAGTGCCAGCGGCGCAAATTAGCAGCTCCCCCCCTGCTTGTCAATACCAGCAAATATAATAAAAACACCTACTTAGCATAACTCGCGTAACATCCCCCATCACAGACCAAATACCTAGGGTGTCGAAATTTACCGATTTTCATATCAGATAGAATGACTGCTTTATGGATTTTGAGAAAATAACTAGCGCTTTATAGCCTATGATCATCAACAAATTCCAAGATAGTTTGAGCGCCGCAGGGTGCGCATCGCGCACCCTGCGCCTGGCGCTTAAAAATCTATGAACACCAACAATTTCAAAAATATTTTTGAGTTTAAAACGCGGGAACACAGTAATTAGCTAAAAATAGCTTTTTTCGACTACCCCCTTTCATCTTTCCCCTTGCTGCTTGCACCTTTGACCTTTCTTCTTTCACCTTTTAAACCTCACCCCTTGACTTATTGAGTATAATTCGATCAAATCCTTTCTTAAATTAATGACAATGCACAGCTCATTCAAAACCATCGGCATTATCGGTAAAGCCAGCGACCCCGGAATTGCCGAAACTTTAGCGATTCTTTACCGTTATCTTAAACAGCACGACTATGCCGTCATAGTAGACCGCTTGAGCGCTCAATTTTTAACGGACGCCGACGTTGAAAGCTCGGCCATCGAGACTATCGGACAGCGCTGCGACCTGATTATCGCCGCTGGTGGCGACGGTACGTTTTTATCTGCCGCGCGGGCAATCGCCCAATACGACATTCCACTAGTCGGGATCAATTTGGGACGCCTCGGGTTTTTGGTCGACATTTCGCCCTATGAACTATTGCCTAAGCTCAATAACATTTTAACCGGCCATTATAGCGAGGAAAAACGTTACTTATTACGGACCAAAATCATACGCGACCACCGAGTCTTTAGCGAGCAGACTGCCGTTAACGAAGTCGTCGTGCATCGATGGGTAACACCCAGTATGATAGAAATCGTCACGCGCATTAACGGCATCTATCTAAATTCTCAGCGTTCCGACGGCATGATCGTCTCGACTCCGACCGGTTCGACCGCTTATTCGTTGTCGGCGGGCGGTCCTATTTTGCATCCGTCTCTGAATGCCTTGGTTTTGGTACCGCTTAACCCCCATACGTTATCGAATCGCCCAATCGTCATTGACGATTCGGCCGAAATCGAAATCAGCTTCTGTCAAACTAAACAAATCAATGCCTTAGTCACCTGCGATCATCTCGAAATACCCGAAGTATTGATCAGTGATAAAATTTTGATAAAAAAAGACCCGAAACCGATTAGAATTCTCCACCCCGAAGGACACGATTTTTTTGAAATCCTCAGAAAAAAACTCAACTGGAGCGGCGGTTATCCTTAACCCATTTTCATGCTATTAAATCTTTCTATTAACGACCTAGCTGTCGTCAAAACATTAGACCTGGATGTGAACGCCGGAATGTCGGTTTTGACAGGCGAAACCGGCGCTGGAAAGTCGATTTTATTGACCGCACTTGGCTTAGCACTGGGCGATCGAGCCGATTCAGGCTATATTCGGCCGAACAGTAAACGTGCTGAAATCAATTTAGAATTCGATTTATCCGATGCCCCTCTTGCGAAAACATGGCTTGAAGAAAACGAACTGGATGATGATCAACACTGCCTGATTAGGCGAGTTATCAACCATGACGGTCGATCAAAAGCCTATATCAACAATCGCCCAGTTACATTACAAACTTTACAAGAACTGAGCGAAAAGCTAGTTGAAATACACGGACAGCATGCACATTTGACTTTACTTCATAGCGATGAACAACGCCGATTGCTAGATGTGTTTGCCGACAATCAAGCCCTTTTGGAACAGGTCAATACCTATTTTCAACAATGGCAGCAAAACAATCGGGAGTTACAATCTCTGAAAAAAGCCAGTGTCGATAGTATCGAGCGCGAGGAATTATTACGCTACCAACTCGACGAATTACAACAACTCGACTTGAACAACTTCAATTATGCCGAAATTGTGGATGAACACAGTAAACTAGCGCATTTGGAAGAGATTCTATCGACCGGACATCGGCAACTCGATTTGCTCTACGAAAACGACGAACAATCGCTCAATCGTCTGCTGCTGCAATCGACTCATGCTTTGAATGATTTAACGCGTTTTGCGCCGGATATCGAATCTATCAACGGCATTTTAAACGAAGCACAAATTCAGATTGAAGAAGCCGCTCACCAATTGCGTCGTTATTTGGACAACCTAGAAGCCGACCCGTTAAGACTGGAAGTGCTGGAAAATCAAATCGGCATTATTCAAAGTCTCTGCCGTAAGCATCATGTTCAGCCAGAAGAATTGCCTGAGCTAGCTACGCATCTCGAACAAGAACTCAACAACCTGACACACAGCGGCGAACGAATCGATAGCTTGACCGATAAAGTTAAAAAACTGCTCGCTAAATACGGTGAAATAGCGGATCAATTGACACGACAACGCCAACAAGGCGGCCAGCAGTTGCAAACCCGAATTTCGGCGATGATCAAAGAACTCGGCATGCCTCAAGGCGAATTTATAGTGAAAATTTCGCCGCTAGATAGCTCGCTCCCGCGCACCGATGGACAAGATAAAGTGGAATTTCTAGTGAGCGCCAATCCGGGGCTTCCAGCCAAACCCCTAGCTAAAGTTGCATCCGGAGGAGAGTTATCGCGCATTAGTTTAGCGATTCAAGTCACGACTAGTCACGACAAAACCACGCCGACGATGATCTTCGACGAAGTCGACTCCGGAATCGGCGGCGGTATTGCCGAAATTGTCGGACAAAAGCTACGCGCATTGAGCCTCAATCGACAAGTTATGTGCGTTACACATCTGCCACAAGTTGCATCGCAAGCCCATCATCATTTGTATGTGTCCAAAAATAACCGAAGCGATATCACGACATCCAATGTCAGGCCGCTCAACACCGAAGAACGCGTCGAAGAAATCGCTCGAATGCTCGGCGGCGTTAACATTACCGAGAACACCTTGGCCCATGCCCGAGAAATGCTTTTTCAATCGATCTCCGACACTTCGTCGGTTTTATAACATAGGAAAAACAAAGAATGATCCGTTTTCCAGCAGAATGGGAAAAACAATCCGCCGTACTGATTGCATGGCCCGATCAAGCCGGCGATTTCGGGGCGAATCTCAACGACGTCGAACGAAGCTATCGCTTCATCGCGGAAACGATCAGTCGTTATGAATCGTTGATCATCGTGTGCAAGAATGCGGTCCACCAGCAGCTCATTGAAACGCTATTACAAACCGGCAAATCCGCGATTCGCTTCATACATGCCGAGTATAACGACATTTGGGTTCGAGACACCGCATTTCTGACCGTCGAAAAAGACGGCAAGCCGCTGTTCCTGAATTTCCGTTTCAACGGCTGGGGCGGAAAATACGAGCACGCGGCTGACAACGCTTTAAATCGGACTATGCTAAAAAACGCTCCGTTCGCAAGCACCCCACATCTCGATATCGATATGGTACTCGAAGGCGGCAGCGTCGAAAGCGACGGCAAAGGCACGATATTGACGACCAAACAATGCCTGCTCAATCCGAACCGAAATCCGGATTTGAGCAGGGAGCAAATCGAGGCGCAATTACAAAAGCATTTCGGCGCCGAACGCGTGTTGTGGATCGATCAGGAAAATCTTGACGGGGATGACACCGATGCCCATATCGACACGCTCGCTCGCTTCTGTAGCCCCGATACGATCGCCTATACCAGCTGCAACGATCCGTCCGAGAAGCATTACCAAAGCCTGAAAAACATGGAGACTCAGCTTAAGGCGCTAAAAACCGCCAGCGGCGAACCCTACAAATTAGTTGCTCTGGATTTGCCGAAGCCGATTTTAGATGAAGACGGCAAGCGTTTACCCGCCAATTATTCGAACTTTCTGATCATCAATGATGCTGTCATGGTCCCAGTCTACGATGACCCAATGGATCGAACCGCCGTCGATAAACTAGCCGAATGTTTTCCGCAACACGAAATCATTGCCACGCCCTGTCGGCCAATCGTGCATCAATACGGCAGCCTGCATTGCATGACGATGCAATTTCCGGCAAATATCGCGATAGATTAAGGAATAAGGATTTCGCGATAAATAAAGTCCAGGAACTATAAGCTTTGCTGAGGGCTCGGTAACTCGCTTAATAAAGCGCCATGAATTTTAACCCGCAAAGGGTATAACTGGGCCCGGCGATTGGCGATATAATATTGAATTTTTAGAACCGCAGTCATATCTCACAATTATGAAATCGAACATTATCGTCAGCGCGATTCAACAACCTTGTAACGCCGACAAAGCCGGCAATTTAAATCTTTCGATCGACTTAATCAAAGAGGCCAAACAATCCGGTGCTAACTTAGCCGTTTTGCCGGAGTTACATTTAGGTCCGTATTTTTGCCAGAATGAAGATTTCAACTCCTTTGCAACGGCCGAACCGATTCCAGGGCCGAGTACCGAAATACTGTCTCAAGCCGCCAAGGAACATGAAATCGTCATCATATCGACCATATTCGAAAAACGTGCTCCTGGCCTTTATCACAACACTGCCGTCGTTTTCGACACAGACGGTAGCATCGCCGGCAAATACCGCAAGATGCATATTCCCTACGATCCCGGTTATTATGAAAAATATTACTTCACACCCGGCGACATCGGTTTCAAACCGATAGAGACCTCGATCGGTAAATTAGGCGTGATGGTTTGCTGGGACCAATGGTATCCGGAAGGCGCGCGTTTGATGGCACTGGCAGGCGCCGATATTTTGATTTATCCGACCGCGATCGGTTGGGATCCTGCTGATACTAACGAGGAAAAGCAGCGCCAACTCGACGCCTGGATCACAATTCAACGCGCGCACGCGGTCGCTAACGGACTACCGGTCGTTGCCTGCAACCGCATCGGATTCGAAGCATCGCCCGATGACGCCTCGACCGGTATCGAATTCTGGGGCAACAGTTTTATTACCGGGCCGCAAGGCGAATTTCTCGCGCAAGCCGGATCCAGCGAGCAAATCATCCTAACCCAGGAACTGGACCGCGGGCGTAGCGAGCGCGTCAGACAAGTTTGGCCTTATCTACGCGACAGAAGAATTGACGAGTACGGCAATTTAATTAAACGATTTATCGATTAATTATCCTAGGAGCCTGTCCGAGAACAGACTGATCTACTGCGGACAAGCTTCTATATAACGCATTTCATCATGAAGGTAATTATTCACTCCCCCCTCGTTCCCACGCTACAGCGTGGGAACGAGAAATAGAGCTTTCGATCACCCAAGAGGTTATCGGGAATGTTTATACTTCATGTGCTTCAAGGTTAAACTGCCGAATTTGGGATTATTACCTTTGCTATTCAAATTTAGGCGGATTTTTGCTCCTCAGCAATTGCTCCTGCATTGCCCTAATACACGCCATCCATGGCGTAATACAAAATCCGCATTCGCACCTTCCTTGGCGCTTGCGATATTTGCTCCTGCTATCTCTTATTATCAGACGTTCCATCATCGATGAAAAATATCTGTTCGACAATCCAACCGATCTTTCCGGCAATTCTTGGCTTGCTTATTTTTACTTTACTAAGCAGCTTAATGCCTCAAGTCGTTTTGGCTCAAAGCCAAAACGGCAAGCCTGTAACTTCCGAATATGACCCGGAGAACCTACGCAACAAAATCGAAGTACTCACCGCCCGGGAAGGTCTCGACGAAGGCGTCAAAACCAAAACGCTTAAATATTATCAGTCCGCGTTAGACAATCTCGCCAATACCGGAGAGTTTAATTTTCGCAGTGAAAACTACCAAAAAGCCCTGCAACTAGCACCCGATAGAATTAAAAACTTACAAAATGCAATCAAGCAAACCCAACAAAAACTAGAGAAACAAAAGATAGAGGACTTCAGTCACATCCCTATCGAAGAGCTCGAACAACGCCTGATTATCGAAAAAGGCAAAATTAGCAACCTTGACCAACAAACCAAAAGACTCGACGCGCTATTGGCCGAACAGAACAGCCGTCCACAGCAAATTCGCCTAGAAACGGTTGAGGCCAAACAAGATCTCGATGCCGCCCGAAATAAGCTCGAAATCCCGCCAACGTCAGCAGAGTCGAAGTTGGAAATTGAAGCCCGGCACATTCATTTAAAAACCTTGATCGAATCACGCACGGCCGAATTAAAAAAGCTGGAAATCGAGGCCGCCAGCAATCCGCTCAGGACCGAAGTCATCAAATCCGAACTGCAATTGTTGGATATGCAGAAGAATCTGCTCGCCCCTGTTATCGCTGCGATAGAAAGCACCCTGTCCGAACGCCGCCAACAAGAAGCCAAGGAAATGCAGAAGGCCCTCGATCAAGCGGAACAGGAGCTAGCCGATAAGCACCCGGTCATACAGGTTGTTACCCGCGAAAACATTCAATACAGTCGGGATCTTCAGGCCATCACAACCAAAATTGAACAAAGCGGCGAACAGAAAAACAAAATCGATAGCAAATCCGCCGAAATTGAGACCGATTTCAAAAGCGCCGAACGCAAAATCAGCTTAGCCGGACTCAGTCCTGCGCTTGGCAAAATACTGAGAGAACAACGGCGTAATTTACCGACCGCCGGGCAATTCTCATTGCAATCCCAGACCATACAGGACGAAACTGCTCAGACCGGCCTTGCGCAATTCAAGATTGAGGATCGACTTAAAGAATTAGCCGATATTGATTTGGAACTAAATAGAATCATGAATTCGGAAGTCGACAACAAGCTACCGGCTAATGAACGAATGATGACACAGGCCGAATTGCGCGTATTGCTCAATAACCAAAAAGACTTACTGAACCGATTATCGGTTGCTTACACGGCTTATTTGCGAACCCTAGGCGATCTAGATTTCGCAAGACAACAAATGCTTAGTCAAGCTGAAAAATTTGCCACTTATCTTGATGAACGTTTGCTGTGGGTGCCGAGTTCCGCTCCGATCGATACCGAGTACCTCATCGACTTATTCGGTTCATTCCAATGGTTGCTGTCGCCTCTAAACTGGTTAAGCTTTACAAAAGACATCGTTAAAGCCGCAATATCAAAACCGCTGTTAAGTGCCTTTTCGATTATGATTTTAATTGTACTCATGACGGTCAAGGCTAAAGTCAAACATCAATTAACAGCCATTTCAAACCGAATCGGAAAAATCTATACCGACAAATTTTCCTATACATTGATCGCGATGGGCGACATTTTTGTTTTAGCGCTGCCCCTGCCCCTCCTGATTTTTTTGGCCGGCTGGTTATTGGCCGACAATCCTCATGTTACCGATTTTAGTCAAGCTATTGGAGCAGGATTACAGGCCGCCTCCATCCCATTACTCACTCTTGCGGTATTTTATCGACTCTTCGCGCCGCAAGGTGTTGCTCAAAAACATTTTCTATGGCAAGCGAAAAATGCCGGGATATTTCGTAAACAAATTGCTTGGGTACGCTTTGTTGCTGTGCCTGGCGTGTTTCTGACCGAATTGAATGGAAGCTCCGCTATAGCATCGCATAGCGATAATCTCGGGCGATTGGCTGTCATTATCATAATGCTGTCTCTCGCCGCATTTTTATTCAATATCTTAAAGCCATCGAAAGGTGTGTTGCAGGATTATCTTGAAGCGAACCCGAACGGATGGCTTTATCGATCGCGCTATATTTGGTATCCGGCCGCGGTCATCGCCCCCTTAACCATCATTGGGTTTGCGACAGCCGGCTATTATTTGAGCGCACTGGAATTGCAGAACAAATTAATCGTAATGCTGAGGATGATATTTATCAGTATTATTATCTATGAGTTGGTGCTGCGTTGGCTAACCCTGGCTAACCGCCAACTGGCCCTGAAAAACGCACGGCAAAAACGCAAGACTGCCGCTGCCGCGCAAAGTTCGAAACCTACGACTGCAGGCTCCGAAGATAATGTTGTAGTCGCCGAAGAAGAGCTACTGGATATTCCTAAAATCAATGCTCAAACCAAGGCGTTACTCAATGTCTTTATCGGCTTTACGCTTATTGTCGGCTCGTGGATGATATGGCGAAATATTCTGCCGGCCTTCTCGTTTTTCGACAACATCACGTTATGGCAACACCTCGTCACGGTAGATAATCAAGAAGTCTATCAGCCGATAACCCTAACCAATCTGTTTCTGGCCGGCCTCTATGCTTTCATAGCCGGTGTGGCGATCCGCAATTTTCCGGGGGTCATGGAGTTATTGATTTTTCGGCGCGTAACGGTCGACGCCGGCTTTCGTTATGCCGTCAATCACTTGGCCAAATATTTCTTAGTTTCGATCGGCTTTATCGTGGTCGCGAATGAACTGGGCGGCAGCTGGTCGCAAGTGCAATGGCTAGTCGCAGCACTCAGTTTAGGTTTAGGTTTCGGTCTACAGGAAATCTTCGCGAACATGGTTTCCGGCATTATTATTTTGTTCGAGCGACCTATCCGAGTCGGAGACGCCGTAACAATCGGCGATATCAGCGGCAAAGTTAGCCGCATCCAAATGCGTGCCACAACTGTTATTGATTGGGACCAAAAGGAATTAATCGTACCGAACAAAACATTCATCACCGAACAAATGATCAATTGGACCTTGACCGATCCGACGACACGGTTAGTGATCCCAATCGGTATAGCCTATGGTTCCGATATCGAACTAGCCCATAAAGTCATGCTGGAAACGGTTCGATCTACACCCTTGGTTTTGCAAGATCCAGAACCCAGTGTGCTGATGCTTGGCTTCGGCGACAGTTCTTTAGATTTTTCGATCCGGGTTTATGTTAGCGAATTGGCGCACCGACTACCGGTTACCCATGACATCCATTTCCGAATCGATCATGCCTTTCGCGAAAATCATATTGAAATTCCATTTCCGCAACGCGACCTTCATATCCGCTCGATTGTGGAAAACCCGGCAAATGGGCAAATAGCGTCGCCGTATCAGGCCACTTCGGAAATTCCGATATCTCAAACAACTTGAAATAAATCTTCAACCTAGAAAAAGCATTTCACCCTGAAGATCATGAAGAATACCAAGTTAATTCAACAACTTGTTACGCGTTCGCATAAAACTTTCGCTCACCCAATAGCCTGGCAGGGGCTCAAACAACCTATTGAATTACTCAATGAACTTCATGTGCTTCATGGTTAAACTGCCGAATTTAGTTTTCACAAACTTGTCATTCTCCGGTCCATTCCTGCAATGCGGCAATAATACTTTTGGCTTGATCCGTACTGGAAATATTGAATTTGGATTTTTGTTGATATTCGCCGTTGCGTTTTTGATAACGGCGAATTGTATATTTATCCGGGCCGTAAGATTCTTTCTTGCGATCCCAATCTTGATAACGATAGATCACCGTCGCCCAAGCGCCTTTACTCAATACTTTTTTATCGAGTTCCTTGACGGTTTCAATACCGCCATCTTCGTAGGTGACAGTCAATTCATCTACAGTTTCAGCCATACAATCTCCAATAAGTTAAGTTTAAAAAACGTCTATCCTGTATTGTTTCTTTGTCATAAAAAGATTCGGTATATCCTTACGCCGAATCATGCGATATTTTATGAAGCATTCGGTTACTCACATAACAAAGCTCATAGATCCAAGAGGTTATTTACTCCCTTTATACTCAAAAATTAACTTTATGAAGGTATGGGGGTGTGGCTAGCGAGGATCAAGCGCGCCAAGATTTTTCGCGAAAGCTGAAATGGGGTCCGTCCGATTTCAGCAGCGAAAAATGACTTGGCGATTATTGCCTTCGGCGGCCCCGATTCGCCCTGCGTCCGTGCCACTAC
>Ga0180009_10002123_pt1 | contig 23483 bp, 14 predicted proteins | sample OS_PC_MetaG_FD_123537 | JGI IMG/M metagenome (GOLD analysis project Ga0180009, IMG submission 123537) | Groundwater microbial communities from the Aspo Hard Rock Laboratory (HRL) deep subsurface site, Sweden - OS_PC_MetaG | ecosystem: Environmental > Aquatic > Deep subsurface > Groundwater...
CCGCTGGTCGAGGTCGTGGTGCTCGACACGCGGGGGTTCGACGGCATTGACGATCTGCTCCAGGAGCGCGAGACGATGCAGGCGCCGGTGCTGGTGCTCGCGGACCAGGCCGAGCTGGCTGCTCTCGACGGCAGACTGCAGCCCACGGACGGCATCCTGCTGCACGATGCCCCCCTGGTGCTCGTCGCCCATCACCTGCGCCTGCTCGCCCGCTGGGCCAGCCTGCAGCTCGATGGGCTGACCAAGCTGCGCGTGCGACGCGCGTTCCTGACGCACCTCGAGCGGCAGCTTCCCGATGCTCGCCCGGAGCGGCCGCTCTCGGTGCTGCTCGTCGACATCGATCACTTCAAGGCGGTCAACGACGAGTACGGCCACTCCGTGGGTGACATGATCCTGCAGGAGCTGGCCCGACGGATCATGGCCAGCTGCCCGTTCGAGGCCTTCCCCGCCCGCTTCAGCGGGGAGAAGTTCGTCATCCTGCTGGCCGCCGGCGAGGACGAGGCGGTGTCGCACGCCGAGCTGCTGCGAGAGGCGGTGCGGTATCGGCCCTTCGCCGAGGAGAATTGCGCCGCTTCATCCCGGAGCGCCCCGCAGGGGCGCGAGGAACGCAATTCGGCACACCCGGAGCGCCCCGCAGGGGCGCGAGGAACCGGAATCCGGCTCGCCGTCAGCGTCGGCGTGGCGACGGCGCACCATCCGATCCCCTCACGGGAGCTGCTGAAGCAGATGGACGAGGCGCTCTACGCTGCCAAGGCGGGCGGCCGCGATCGGACCGTGCACTACGGCGAGCTCGAACGGGAGGCGATCCGGGCCGACCAGGACATCGATCTGTTCGCCTTCGAGAACGTGACCCGGGTCATCGCCGAGCGCGTGGCCAACGTGATCACCCGGCGGGGGAGGCGGCTGTTTCACGAGATCAAACAGCAGGCCGATATTGACAGCCTGACCGGCCTGTACAGCCGCCGCTACCTCGACCGCCGCCTGGGGTTCGAGTTCGAGGAATCACAGCGCACCCACCTGGCGCTGACGGTGGCGCTGGTGGACATCGACTTCTTCGGCGAGGTGAACAAGACCCACGGCTGGCCCACGGGCGATCGTGTGCTGGCCGGGCTGGCGCTGCTGATCCGGCAGAACGTGCGGGCGTCCGACTGGGTCGCCCGCTACGGCGGCGAGGAGTTCTGCCTGGTGATGGCGGGCACGCCGCTGGCCATGGCGGTGCCGGTGCTGGAGCGGGTGAGGCTGATGGTGGAGCAGCACACATTCGCCACAGAGACGGGGGACCCGGTCAGGATCACGGTCAGCCTCGGCGCCGTCGAACGCTCCGCGGAGGACCAGGATCTGGCAGCGCTCGTGGAACGCTCCAGCGACCGCCTGCTGGACGCCAAGCGAGGCGGCCGCAACCGGGTCTGCAGCTGAGGCGACCATGGCCGCGACCGGCGACACGGATAGCCCCCTCCTCGGTCAGACGCTGGGTCGCTTCCGGGTCGAACGTCTGGTGGGCGCCGGCAGCATGGGCCAGGTATTCCTCGGGACCCAGCCCACGATCGGCAGCCGCGTCGCGATCAAGGTGCTGAGCCGGGAGTGCGCCGAGAACCGCACGCTGGTCGAGCGCTTCTTCAACGAGGCGAGGGTCGAGGTCTTCAGCACCAGCAGCAGCAACAGCCGCCGCGAGAAGTTACGACCGCGCTGGCGCTGCTCGCTGAAGCAGGCCCTGGAGCTGGCCCGGGCCGAGGGGGCCCCGAAGGGCAACCTGGTGGCCAAGGTCAGCTGGCTGTGGGACGGCTGGTATTTCGACTACGGCAAGACCAGCCTGAGCGTGAAGGACGGCTGTCCTTCAGATCCTCCAGGGCGGCGACAGTGGTATGATGAGCTGTGGTGCGATCGGCTCCATTGCTGTTGCTGCTGGTAGGAGGGTGCATGCGGCTCGGCTTTCACGATCGCGACAGCGCACCGTCGCCAACCGACCTCGGTGCCGACCGGTCTCCGTCCGACCTGGCCACAGCGGACGTTGTAGCCGCCGACCTCGCCTTCGCCGGGCTGAACGACCCGTGCAATCCCCCTCCCTGCACCAAGGGCCTGGTCTGCACCGGCACCGGGCCCGTCGACTACTGCCGCCCGGCCTGCACCGACACCGCGGACTGTCCCGACGGCGAGGTGTGCGGCAAGCCGGTGGGCAAGCTCACGGTGCCCATGGCCTGTCTGTCGGTGAAGCGAGCGCTGCTGTACGAGGGGTGCGCGGCCAACGCCTGCGAACCGGGCCTGGTGTGCAGCACGGGCGACGAGAAGGTATGCCTCACTTTCTGCGCCTCCCAGGCCGACTGTGACAGCAGCGAGACCTGCATCCCGATGGGATTGGTGCCTCTGTCCCTGTGCCACCCCAAGTGCAGCACGGACCAGGACTGCCCCTCGCCGCTGCTAAGATGCGGCGGCTTTGGCCCCTTTCCCGGCGGATACTGCACGCCCACCACGACCGCGGGTGCCGGCGGGGCGTGCAAGGGCCACGCCTACTGCAAGGTGGGTCTACGCTGTATCGGGACGGTAGCGGGGGCCTTCTGCTACGCCACCTGCCCCCAGGGCAGCGGCTGCTCGGCGACACAGACCTGCATCACCAGGAACCAGGAGCAGATCTGCTTCCTCGCCTGCACTCCCCTGGACAGCCCGGTCAAGTGCGCCAGCCACGAGGTCTGCTATCCCGATCCTGTGCTGGCCAAGGCCTACTGCCTGCCGGGCAAGGGCGACCCCTCGACCTGCAGCACCTCGGTCCCGTGTGTCTCGGGCAAGATCTGCGTTGCCACCGAGTGCCTTCAGGTCTGTGACACCACACACCCCTGCCCAACAGGAAAGAACTGCCTGCCCCTGTCCTACCAGGGGACGCCGGGGCCGTGGAAGGCCTGCAAGTGACGCCATAGCCGGGCAAAGTGGTCGGAATCGTAGCGTTCTGACCCTCCAGGGTATTTCGGCCCGTACTCCCCCCCTCCCGCACTACTTTTCTGGGTAGCGCAGCGCGGCATTTGGGTAGCGCAGCGCGGCATTTTCGTATAGGGGAATGGCGACGCGTGGAGTACATTGTCCTACACCGAGGCTACGATGGAAACTGTCAGAATAACTAGCATTGCCTGTCTTGCTGCACTCGTCCTTGGGTGTGGAGTGGAAGGGGCGGAGGAGCTGGCGACCTACGCAGGGGCTGGCGGCAAGGCTGACAGCACCCAGTCCCTCCCTCCGGCCGATGCGCCGGGCGGCATCGAGGCGGTCAAGCAGTGGGCTCACCAGCGAGTCCAGGGAGCCGAGCAGTCCTTCTCACAGGCGGGTCGGAGCCGCATGGGCTCGCCTTACAACTGGGCCGACGAGGTGGTCTATCAGATCCAGGTCGACCGGTTCGCCGATGGGGATCCGAGCAACAACCACAAGAACATCTCGGCGCACCAGGCCTACCACGAAAGCGGCGACCAGCGGGGGCTACCCGACTACCACCACGGCGGAGACCTGCAGGGCATCATCAACCGTCTGGACTACCTCTCACACCTCGGAGTGACCACGCTCTGGATCACTCCAGTGCTGATGAGCACCGCCAGCTACCATGGCTACTGCACGAGCGACTTCTCGCGCATCGATCCAAACTTCGGCGACGCAGCCACCCTGCGGCGGCTGACGACCGAGGCGCACAATCGAGGCATGCGGGTGGTGCTGGACGTGGTGGTCAACCACATGTGCAGCAACGACGTGCACTACGCCGTGCAGACGCCGTATTCGAGCTACTTCTACAACCAGTGCGTCAACGACCTCAACTGGAAGCGCTGGAACAAGAACACGAGCATTCGCGGGCAACGCGAGCTGGTGTTCGGCCCCGACTTCTTCCCGCCGCTACGCAACAAGCACTTCTTCGCGCGCTGCGGTCACAAGTCGGGCGACTTCGCCGGTTTCGGTCCTGGCGCGATGTTCGGGGACTTCACCACCAGCATGCTGGACTTCGAGACGATGAACTGGGACTTCCAGGACATCTTCACCGAGCTCCACAAGTACTGGATCGCCTACGCCGACCTGGATGGGTTCCGGGTCGACGCGGCCAAGCATGTCACCGAGGACTTCCTGGCCGCGTTCTCGACGAAGATCCGGGCCTACGCCTCCAGCATCGGCAAGCACAACTTCCTGCTGGTGGGCGAGGTGGCGGCCTCGACCTACGAGCAAGCGCTGCGCGTGGGCAAGATGCGCAGCAACCACGCCGACCCCTGGGACATGTCGGCCAGCATCCCGGCCAGCCTGCGTTCGCGGCTGAAGAACCTCAAGAACACCTACCTCGCGCACGGGGCCTTTCCCTACCCCGGGCTCAACGCGATCTACGACTTCGGTCACTCGGGCACCGCGGTCGACGTGATGCACCAGGGGCGCGCCCCGCTGGGGATCAAGCAGTGGTTCTGGGCCGGAGGCGAGGGCGATTGCTCCCAGCTCTCGTCGGGGTTCTCGGAGCTGGCAGCAAACGGTCAGCCGCTGCTCAACTGGAACGTGGTCGAGATCCACGACTGGCCCCGCTTCGCCCAGCAGGGCCGCAACATGGGCCAGCTCAAGGCGGCGCTGGGCTACCTGGGCACGACCCACGGTGTCCCGGTGCTGTACTACGGCGTCGAGCAGGGGCTCGACGGGCACTGCCCCGACAACAGCATTCAGCTCGCGAGCTCCCAGGCTCACGGCGAGGTGGTCAATGTCTGCAACGGCTGGGAGCACTCGCGCTACCGCCAGGACATGTTCGTCACCGGCCCCTGGCGCCTGCGCAGCCTCGTGCCCCAGATCGACGCCCTGGCCCAGATCGGCTCCGGGGGCCAGGTGCCGGGTGGCAACGATCCTTACCTCGACACGTCGCACCACCTCTTCCGCTACCTGCGCGGTCTGCTGGCGATCCGCGCCTCCTGCAAGTCGCTGCGACGAGGAGCGATCTACTTCCGCGCCGCGCACCAGAGCTCGCAGGGTGGGCTGCTGGCGTTCTCCCGCATCTACAAGGGCGACGAGATCGTCGTGCTGGTCAACACCAGCGGACAGAGCATTCCGGTCAGCACCCTGCACGTGGACGCGGCGATCAACGGCGACCGTCAGTTCCAGACCTATCGCAACCTGCTCAACGGCTACGAGACGGCGTCGGTAGGAACGCTGGGCAACGGGATTGGCCTCTACTTCACATCGGCCAGTGGCGCTTTCTCCCTCGGAGCGTACCAGGTGGCGGTGTTCGTGCACGACGGCAACGTCAGGCCCTTCGACGCGGGGCTGGGCGTGCACCGCTGCTGGCACTGACCGCGCGGTGTCGCTTGCGCTATTTCCCGGGCGCGGGCAGCGAGCTCACTCGGCTCATCTTGCCCGTGCCGTCGACATTCAGGACCAGCAGCCCGTCGTAGTCGTTTGCGACCAGCACGGTGCCCGGTAGCAGCGCGGCGCTGTTGACGCTGCGCTCGGGCGCATACCGGCTGATTTCGCGAAGTGTCTTGCCAGACGTGTCGACGATGATCAGGCCCTTGGTGCCGTCGGAGACCGCGGCGCGGCCCTCGGCCGTGAGGTCGACGCCACGGGCAGCATCGCGCACCGAGAGCCTCCCGGTGAGCCGCGGCCTGTCCGGTCGGGTGAGATCGTAGCGCGACACACCGACGTGGCCCTCGGCCGCCACCAGCGTCTTGTCCACGACATCGAGCTCGTACACGTGGCCCCTGGTCGGCAGCGCTCCCAGCGGGACTAGCCTGGTCCCGTCGATGCGCATCAGCTGCACTCCCCGCGGACCGTCGGCGAGATAGACCATCGTGCCCTGGACCCGTACCGCCCTGGCGTAGCCCGGCGTGTCCCGGTGTGCCACCTTCCTCGGCCGAGTCGGATCGCTGAGGTCGACCAGCTGGAGCCCGGCGGTGCCGCTGGCGACCAAGACGTGCTTGCCGTGGCCCGTGACGCCCATGGCCGCACCGGCCAGCTTGATCGCTCCGACCTTCTTCGGCTTGCGCGGGTCGCGCACGTCGACAGTCACGATGCCAGCCGGGCCGAGAGCGGCCACCAGCTTGCCGTCGACCCGAGTCAGATCATTCACCGAGTTGGGGAGGAGGAGAGACCCGACATAGCGGGGCTGCTTCAGGTCGCTCGTGTCCACCACCACCACGCCCACCGTGGCGGCGAGGTAGGCCACCCCCTGCCCGGGCAGCACACGGTAGGTCCGGCGTACCAGGTCAAGCTGGGCCGGGGGGACGCCGGGGACGGACGGCTCGGCCCAGGCCGGCGACGTCGCCAGGACGCAGAGAAACACGGACATGGTTTGAAGGCGGGTGACCATCTGTCGGGCTTTAACAGGAAAGCGGGGCAGAGGGCAAGGCGCGCTTGAACCATCTCAACGCACCAGGCAACACATGCTCACACGTTTGGTCCTGGAGGAGGAGCCGTGACGGGCTGGATAAGCTTCGAGTTTGCCACCGAGGAGGAACGGGACGAGTTCCTGGACCTCAATGACCTGTGCCTGGGTGCTGCCAACGGCGCTGCACGAGTTGTCCTGGATCGGCAGGGGCACCATGTCGGGCGGCTCGCGCCGGACAACGGCTGCCGGGCGGAGATCCGCGAATGGTATTGCCAGGGGGTTCGGGCCACGAGCTGGTGGAGGTCGGACGAATTCCGCTGCTTCATCCCGGAGCGCCCCGCAGGGGCGCGAGGACCGGAATTCGGCCCCGGTGCAGGGCCGAGCGCGGAAACCGAGCGCGGGACGCTCGACCCGCCGTGGCGACTGGTCGCACGGCTGCGCGGCTCTCTCGGAGGGTGATCGAGGCCTCGGTCGGGAGGCCGTGGTAGGATGCGGCCCGAGGAGGCCGAGATGATCCACCGAGGGCTCACGCTGCTTGCTGTTGCGCTGCTCCCAGCCGTTGCTGTCGCCTCGCAGGAGCAGATCCTGCCGCCCCGTGAGATCAAGCTGACCGTGGACGTCGGCCAGCCGTTCGGCACCGTGGTGGTGACGATGGAGGCCAGGGGCGGCTGTTTCCAGCAGACGATCACGAAAATGAGCATCGAGGTCGACGGCAAGAAGCTTGTGGTCCCGGCCAAAGCTCTCTCCGACCTGCGCAACGTCAGGCCCGGCTCGCTTCAGCTGCGGCGCGAGCGCGGGTGGGGCAAGCACCCGTGGCTCTATGTCACGTTCCAGCTGGACCCCAAGCCGGGCCAGACCAAGGAGGCGGAGCGCCCGCGCGTTTACCTGGCGATCCAGCAGGGCAAGCTGGTGCATCGCGCCATCAACACCCCGCTCCCCGGCGGGAGACACAGGTACGAGCAGAAGAAGCTCTAGACCTGACTCTCGACGCCTGGGAGGGCTGCGGCGGCTTTTGGCTTCGGATTCCGTTCAGGTATTGATGCGGGCCTCGATGGTGGCAATCCGACGCTCGTGGTCTTCGATCTGCGGGCGAAGATCCAGGTTGGTCTGCAGCAGGTCCTTGACCGCGCCGATCGCCCTTGCGACCTCCATGATCTCAGTGGCCAGGCGCACCTCGGACTGGGTCTGTCGCTGATCCAGACGTTCGAGGCGATCGTTTGTCTGTCGGACGTCGCCGCGTAGCCCCTGGATTTCGTTGCGTATGCTCTTGAGCACGTCGAGGGTGAGATCATCCGAGCCCATATCTCGAGTGTACTTCCGCTTGACGTGACGGTCAAAGGCGATGTGTTCGCCTGCTCGCCTCCGCGAAGAGGTCGGGGCTGCGCTTCTTCGTGCAGGGCCGCAACGCAGCCAGCGGTCGTCAGGGCCGGCGAGACTGGGTACGGAATTTCGGGATCGAGCACTAGTCCACGCCGGCGGAAGTCCCGACCCTATTGTCGGCAGGGCTTCGGGCTTGCGGACGTTCGGCTTGCATCGGCCGGCCGGAAAACGCCGGCGTGGGGCCGGCCGCAAGCCTCACTCGGCCGTCGTGCCAGCCCGGATCGGCGCACGAACGCGGGCTGGCACTCCTCACGCCGCTGCGCCCGAACCCTGCCTCCGTATGGGTCGGGACTTCCGCCGAGTTCATCTAGGTTCTTTCGCCCTCAGGCCCTCAGGCCCTGCGGGCCTTCGGGCTGTGGCCGCGCGCCGCTGCTAGTAGCGGCGGGCCTGCGGCCCCTGAGCCAGCACCGACTTGCCGAAGCGCTCGTAGTTGACCAGCCAGGAGGCGGCGTTCTTGACATAGCGCGCGGTGCCGGCCGTGTCCCAGTGGATGAACAGACGGGTGAAGCCGCCGTCGAGGATCGCCCGCTTGCCGCCGTGATCGTAGTATGCCGTGACCAGGTTGTTGGCCGAGCCATAGAGCAGCGGCTTGATCCGGGCCTGGCCGGGCTGGAGGGTGGCGATCGTGATGCCCTCGAACAGGTGCGCCAGGCCCGTGGTCAGCAGGTGGTTGGGCAGCAGCCCCGCCTTGCCCTGCCTGGGCCACATCGTCACCGTCTTGTTGCCCATCAGGTTGCCCTTCATCGTGGCGCCCAGCAGGCCCTGCGCCACGAAGTTGGCGTCGGCGTAGTACGGCTCGTTGTCGCCCCAGATGTAGACGCCACGGCCGCTGTCGAAGAACCGCTTGATGACCTTGAGGTGCTGGTTGTTGAGCATCCGCGTGTTGCTCGAGATGATCCAGAGCTGGCAGGCCTTCTTCAACGCCTTCTGCAGCTCCTTCGGGCTGGGCGCGGCGTTGGACCAGCGGTAGACCGAGAAGCCCTTCTGCTTGAGGGCCGCGCGGGGCAGTCTGAAGTCGAAGCCCTCGCCGGTGTAGAGGTGCAGCACCGCCACGGTCTGGCCCTCGAAAGCGCCATCCACCGCGAGGTCGTACTGGTTGCCAGCGGCGTTGCCGTAGCTGTCGCGCTTGGCCGGCCGGTACTCCGTGCGGGTCTGCCACTTGCCCGTGCTGGCGTCGAGCGCCCGGACCTGCACCCTGCGACGCGGCTGGTTGATCCCCTTCGAAGCGTTGTACTGGGCGGCCGCCGTGCTCTGCCAGAGCAGCGGGGCGATCAGCGCGCATGCGAGCGCGAACGAAGACCTGAGCATGAGACCCTCCCGAGGTGTTGGTGGTTACCCAGATGGGAACGCTCCTCGGGTTCGGAAGTTCTATCGAATCTGAGCAGGACCGGTCAGAGGGCTACTTGCGCCATAGCACCCGGTTACGCGGCAGGCGGGGAGTCTGGCGGGTCTGGCTCTTCTGCACGTGGCCGATCCCCACGGCGGCCAGCATGTGCATGTTGCGCAGGCCGATCGGGCGGCCAGTGCTCAGCCTGGTGCGCGCCACATCCTGCGCCGGGCGGTTCAGCATCACCACCCGCGCCCCGAGCCCCAGGCTCTCGACCCCCATGCGCAGGTTGGCCAGCGCGAAGGAGGGATCGTGGCGGCGGATGAAGTACCGCGTGAGCCGCGCCCCCGCCTTGACGTTGTTGTGTGGGTCGTGCTGCTCCTGGGTGCCGAAGCGCACCGGAGGCGGCTTGAGGCTGGTGGCCAGCACGGCGACGACCGGAGCCTGCGCCAGGACTGGATCCTTGGCTGCGCTCGCGATCTCCTGCTTGGTGGCGGCGTCACGCACCAGCACCACCCTCCAGGGCTGGCGGTTCTTTGAGCTGGGCGCCGCGCGCATCATCTCGAGCGCCGTGCGGAGCCGGTCCTTGCCGACCCTCGTCTTGCTGAACTGGAGCACCTCCCGCTGCTCGCCACCGAGGAAGTCCGCCATCTTGCGGGTGGAGCTCTTGATCACGCGGCTGCCGCGCAGGGCGTCCGTCGGCTGGCCGAAGCGACCGTCGAAGACCGTCTCGGCCAGGGGGACGCGGGCCGGGCTCTTGAACTCCTTGCCGGTCTTGGGGTGGCCGATCGGCAGCACCGTGAGCAGATGGCGTCCCTTCCACCGCTTGCCGGTCAGGCCCAGGATCTTCTTCATCTCGGACCGCTTGGCCGTGCCGACGAAGCAGGTGCCGAGGCCCTGCTCCTGCGCAGCGTGGTACATGTTGGTCACGGCCTGGATCCCATTCTCGACGTGGTGTCGGGACAGGTCACGCCGCGTGACCACCGCGATGGCTGCGGGCGCGCCGGGCATCCACTTGGCGAACTTGGTCGCGCCGGCGAGCTGCTCGAGGGTGCCGCGGTCACGGATGACCACAAACTCGAACGGCCGCGTGCCGTCCACAGTGGCCGCGTTCCAGCCGGCCTTGACGATCCGCTTCAACTGCGCGCCCGAGACCGGCCGGTCGTCGTACAGCCGTACGCTGGCCCGTTTCAGGATTGACTCGAGGGCGCCGAGCTGGTCGGCCCTGGCCGGGATGGCCAGCAGGGCCCAGAGCCCCACGATCCACAGAGCTGTGCAATGTCTTCGCATGGTCACGTCCTCGGCGGCTACCCGAGGTCGAGAAAAGCACATTCGATGCCATCGCTAACTGCCGGGAATCAGGTGGACAACAGTTTGCACTCGGCGCCAGACGGCTATCCTGGCTGCCAGTACCGGGTCGGAACTCGGATACCTGCGGCGGCTCAGGGCAGGGTGGCCTTGTCCCTCAGCGCGGGTACCGGCAGCTTGTCGGGACAGGTGTCGTAACCGTAGCAGTCCTCGATCTTGATCTGCTTGCCGTCGGAGATGAAGTAGTTGCCGAGCAGGTTGAACATGAAGAAGCCGATGTCGAATGGTTTCATCGCGTTGCAGCCGCAGGGGTCAGGCCCGGTGTTGTCGGTGCAGGCGTTCTTGCAGTCCTTGCGTGCGGCGTCGGTCATCTCGCCCGGGAAGTCGAAGCCGTGGGTCCCCTGGGGGCTCGAGATCGGCAGCACCATGGCGGAGGCCCCGCCGAGTCGGTCTTTCTGGCCCAGCCCCACTCGCAGCGGCGGGTCTAGCCGCGGCACCTCGGCGCCGAAGCGATCCTTGCCCTCGCTGAAGTTATCTACGTCCATGTGCACGCCGCGGCCGCTGGAGTCGGTGAAGCGGTTGGTGGTGTCGGTCGCCTCCATGGCGAAGGTGTCGATCAACACCTGGTTCGGGCTCTTGCCATAGCGGGAGTCTGGCACCAGGTAGTCCAGGAGCCCGGAGGCCCGGGCCGCGGCCACGCCGGTGTTCATCGGGACGTTCATGTCGCCGATGGTGGGGACCATCAGAGTGTGGGTGCCGGTCTTCTCCCCTGTGCCGTCGTATGTGATCGGCTCGAGCTGGTAGTTGCGGGCATAGGAGATCGGATCGCCGGGGTCGAGGATCATCTGTTTCCATCCGATCAGGCGGCGCAGCTCCGGGTTGGCGCGGTGCAGCCCCAGCCCCTCCGCCAGCGCCAGCAGCGGTGATCCGGACTCGTAGGTCTCCGCCTGGAACACGACCTCGTGTTGGAAGGTGTTGACCGCGACCCTGGGCTGTACGCCGCTCCTGCGCTTGCAGTCCTTGCCCGCCAGCGCGTCACCCGAGTAGAACAGCAGGCGCACGCGGTCGTGCAGGTCCGCCGCCAGGTGCACGCGGAAAGCGCCCTCGCTGGTGACGTAGCTGCACCCCAACTCCTTGTTGTCCATGTCCTGCACCACCACCGTGTCGCCGGCCCTCACGCCGCTCACGTCGGCGATGTGCAGCTCCTGCCTGTCGTTGGTGTCGACCACGATGGTTTCGATCTTCGTCGTGCCGCTCTCCTTGTCCCACGTTCCGACGAAGAGCGGACCCATCACCCGCAGGAACACCGGCTCGGGGACGCCGCCCTGGCGCGATCGAACCGCCACCTCGCCCAGCCCCGCCGCGCCGGCGATGGGGGCGATGGAGGTGATGGCCGGCTCGATGCCGCCGACGAACAGCGACATGATGCCTCCCAGGGAGCCGCCGGTCATGTGGAAGGCACCCGCCGGGCCGCCCACGTCCACCACGCCGTCGCCATCGAAGTCGCCGGCGATGTCGTTCTTGCCGTCGCCGTTGGTGTCGACCGTCCAGGTCTTGCTGCCGTCGAAGGCGCGAAAGACCCGGATCAGCTGCATGTAGTCCAGCGCAGACTGCCGCACGACGTCGCGGGTGTGGAACGCGTAGGCGGTCCAGAAGTCGCCGCCCGAGTTCTTCGCGCCGTCGCCGTTGAGGTCGGCCGCGCGGTCCTTGAGCGCCGCCTCGAGGAACGGCTGTAGCCCGTAGGCGCCGGTCAGCGCCTTGGCCAGCAGCTCCTCCGACTTGGACAGCCCGAGGCCGTGGGAGACGCAGTCGATGGCCAGGGTTGCGAGGCCGAAGCGCGCCAGGTAGGCGCCGAAGGCGAGCGCCTCGAAGCGGTTGGAGGTGTAGCCGTGGCTCAGGACGACGACCGGCGCGGGCTTGCCCTTGCCGCGGGCGGAGATCTCCTTGCGTGGCACCACCAGCCAGAAGTAGACCGTCTCCTCCCGCGCCGGCGCCACGCTTCGGTCCAGGTCGGCGGGCCACGACTGGTCGTTCAGGCCCAGCGGCCGTCCGTCCTTGTCGGTGCGCATGAAGAGCTGGGGCGACTTGAACGAGCCGATGGCGTGGAAGTCGACGAAGTGCTGGGCATCGAGCGCCCAGTCGTAGAACTCGGTCCCCTGCTTGCGATTGAGCAGCTGCTGCGCGATGAGGTCGTAGGCCGGCAGGAACTGCTCGGTGAACAGGGCGTAGGGGTTCTTGCTGTTCTTGAAGTCCTTGAAGGTGGTGTCCTTGAGCGGCTCGAGGCTCGCGACCTCGGCCGGGAAGTTCTGGCCCAGGTGGGCCTGGATGCCGTGGCCGTATAGGCCGTCTCGCACGGCGATCATGTGCGACTGGATCGACTGGGTCGTGTAGGAGAAGGCGAAGGCCACGTCCTCCATCGACGTCCCCTTGGGCAGCAGCTCGGGCAGGGCCGAGAGGGCATCGTTCTGCGACACGTGGTTGATGTAGGGGAAGGGCGAGCCGACCGGACCGCCCTGGGCGTCCTTCAGCCGCCGGGTGACAACCACGGCGTAGGTGGTCCGCTCCCTCAGCGGCGTCACGAGCCGCAGGATCAGGGTGTTGGTCTCCTTCTCGTAGAAGGTCATCAGCGCGTCGGCCCTCGCGGCGAGGTCGTCGTCGGCCGGCGTCTTGCCCGGCAGGTAGTTGGGCGTGTCGAGCACGCCGTCGGCGTCGGTGTCCTCGCCGGGGTCGAGCCGCCCGTTGCCGTTCTTGTCCTCGTCGACCTCCTCGAACAGCAGCGACATGGTGGAGGCGCGCTGGTCGTTCTTCCAGTAGTTGTCGCGTTTTTCGAGGACGACCGGGTAGTTGCCGTTGCCCAGGTCGAGGTGGTGGATCTTGCCGAACTCGGTCGAGTCTCGGTCCACGTTGATCAGGTAGACGACATCGTTGGCAGTGTCGTAGTCCAGGTCCCGGTGCCCCTTGAGGATCGATTCGACATCCAGCGGGCCGGTGAAGGGGATGGTGATCGGCTGGAACACGCCCCAGCCGTCGAGCTGGTCGATCAGCTGGCGCAGGCGTGACTCGAAGCGGGTGTCCGCCAGCATCGAGGCGTTGATCCGGCGTCCGGTGGCGGATCCCGGATCGTAGCGAGTGGCGATGTCGTTGGGCAGGGGGATCTCGGGCAAGGGACGGTGGTAGAAGTCCATCTTCACCGTGGTCGCCGCGGTCATGGCCGGGGCCAGTCCCTCGGGCTCGGAGCCGAGACACCCGGTCAGGAGGAGCCCCAGACAGAGAGTGCCGACTCCAGTCCGGCGGGGCAGGCGGTTTGGTCTGCGACGTGTCATCTGCATTGCTCTCCTCGCCCCATCAGAAGTTGTAGCCCAGCATCAGACGGCCCCCCAGGACCGCGTCGAGGCGGCGGCCGTCCGGATCCTGGAATGCGCTCCCCGGCCACAGGATCCCCCCCTCCATGCCGGCCGTGACCTGGGTGTCTGCCACCATCAGGCGGAAGCGCGCGCCGAGGTCGAGCTCGGTGCCGAGATAGCCCCCCGGTGCGGCGTCGAAGGCGTTGCGCGGCACGCCGCCGGCCAGGCGGCTGTTGAGCGGATCGACGTTGTCCGCGGCGGCGAAGGCAAACAGCGGCCCCCCGTAGAGCTCGAGCCCGACGCTGGGCCTCCACCAGAAGCGGGGGAAGATGACGATGGTGTTGGAGGCGCTGCCCCGCGTGGGCAGGCGATCCAGATCCTCATTTGGGAGGCCCACCAGGTTCGGGTTGCTGGCGTTGTGGGGCGCGCGGCCGCTGAACCCGGCCATCACGTGCCGGAACAGCAGCAAGCCGACCTCGTAGTTCGGGTCGGGCTTGAATGCGTTCTGCTGGTCGTCGTCGAAGTTGCCGTCACCCGAGGCGTAGAGGAAGTCGACGACACCGCCGACCTTGCCGCGGTAGCCGATGGAGCCGCGGAAGGCGACACCGAGCTGGAGCACGTCCTTTTCCGGAAACTCCGGCGACGAGCCAAGGCCCGTGGTGCCGGTGATGAGCGCGGCCTCGACCTCCAGTCTGAGCTTGAGCTGGGCGGTGAGGGGCAGGCTGGTCTTGGCGTAGAGGTCCACCGCCGCGACCTCGGTCTTGTCGTCGTCGCTGGCTTCCTGCGTGCGCCAGACGGCGTAGACGCCGGCGGTGGAGGAGAGCCCACGGCCGATCGCCACCGCGGCGATCAGCTGGCGTGCCTTGTCGCCCTCCAAAGTGACGTCATCGTCGTGGACCCAGTCGTAGCCCACGGCGGCGAAGAGCCCCAGGGGCGTCACCGGACCCGACGCGAGCGCGATCCGGATCACGCGGTCTCCGCCGCGCGGGTCCGTGAAACGTGCGCTGCCCGGGGTCCAGCCATGGGATCCGTCGTTGGCCAGCAGGCCCATACCCCAGTGGCTGGTGTTCAGCCCACCCGACAGGTGGAGGTAGTATCCGAGCGAGACCCTGCCGTAGGCCTTGCGCAGCTCATGCGCCAGTCCCTGGTAGTTGGGCAGGCCCTCCCCCTCGATTTCGGGTGCGCCGCCGATCGGGCCGGTGACCAGGTCGTGCTCGTACTCGGCGCCGAGGTTGAACGGGATCAGAACGCGGCGGGTGTTGATCTTCAACCCGACTCGCGCCTGGATGTTGCCATAGGTGCCGGTCTCCATCGTCGCGGGTTTGCCTGTGGCCGGGTCATGGTCCACGGCGTAGTCTCCCACGGCCTCGAGGCGGCCCTGGACCGACAGCGGAAGCTCGATCAACAGCTTTCGCGGCTCGATGTGCACCAGGGGAACGTAGCTCGGGCCGCCAGAGAGGATCACCTTTGTCCGAGCACCGTCCTGCTTGTCAGAGTCGGGCGCGCCCCAGGCGCTATTGGCTCCCACCAGCGCGAGGATTGCGCAGCCGGACAGCCATGGACAGCAACGAGTGACCATCATCGTCCTCCTGTGCCGAGACTGAGTATCCGAATCGGCCAATTATGGAGACTTCGCAGCCGGATTGGAAGGGGGATTCCTGAGGGGCACGAGTCTTGCTCCATCTGTCAGAAGCACCGCGCCGGGACGCCAAGCGTTGCGTTTTTCATCAGGAGATACCATGCATCAAGCTGTCAGGTGGTGGGTCCTATCGGTCCTCTTGTCGGCGATGCCGGCGCTGTGGGGCTGTGATCCCGAGGGAGTCGAGGCGGTTCCCCCCGCGGCCGACTCGGCGGGCGAGGCCACAGGCGCCCCGGACGCCGGTCCAGGCGCTGACGTTGCCATTTCCAACGATGGCAGCGACGAGGATGCGGCCCCGGGGGACACCGGTCCCGTCCCCGATGCCTGCGGCATCCCACAGTCCTGCGCCGTCTCGTTCAGCTACCCCAAGGGTGGCGAGTCCAAGGTCGAGCTGTTCGGCGATTTCAACTCATGGAGCAGCGGCGTCCCGATGCAGCTTCTTGGCAGCACGTGGCAGACCAGCATGGTGCTGAACCATGGTCAGACGGTGCTCTACAAGTTCGTCCTCGACGGCACCACTTGGGTCCCCGATCCGGCCAACCCCAAGCGCAGCAGCGACGGCAACAACAACTCGGTCCTCGACGTGACCTGCCCGTCGACCTGCGGCGACGCCGGGCCCGCCCCCGATTCGGCCCCGGCCCCCGACGGGGGAGGCCCCACGAGCTTCGACTGGCGTGACGGGGTGATGTACTTCGTGCTGCTGGACCGCTTCCACGATGGAAACCCGAACAACAACAAGCCGGAGCAGAACGTCAAGACGCCGGCGAACTGGCACGGTGGAGATCTGCAGGGTCTGCTGGACAAGATCAAGGCCAGCTACTTCAAGGACCTGGGCATCAATGTCATCTGGATCTCCTCGCCCGTGGACGCCCCCGACGGAAAGTACGCCGGCACCGACGGAGAGGACTACACCGGCTACCACGGCTACTGGCCCACCGACCTGACCAAGGTGGAGGAGCGGCTGGGCGACCTGAACCTGCTCAAGCAGGTGGTGGCGGAGGCCCACAAGCAGGACATCCGGGTCGTGATGGACTACGTCATGAACCACGTGCATGAGAACAGCCCGGTCTACGCCCAGAACAAGTCCTGGTTCTGGTCGTTGACCTTCAACAACAAGAGCTGCGTCTGCGGTCAGGGGTGCAGCTGGGACTTCGACCCCGATCGGCTACGTTGCTGGTTCATGCCCTACCTCCCCGATTTTGATTTCACCAACGGCGCGGCGCGGAGCTACTCGGTGAGCAACGCCATCAAGTGGCTCCAGGACACGGGCGTCGACGGCTATCGACTCGACGCGGTCAAGCACATCGAGCTCTCGTGGCTTACCGACCTGCGGGCGCAGGTGAACCAGACGCTGCCAGGCACCAAGTTCTACATGGTGGGGGAGACCTTCACCAACTCCAAGAGCCTGCTCAAGCAGTACATCGATCCGGCCAGCAAGCTGGACGGCCAGTTCGACTTTCCGCTGCGTGCCGAGCTGGTCCGGGTGATCCTGATGCGGCAGGGGTCGTTCAACGACCTCGAGAGCTTCCTGGGCGGCAACGACGGCTACTACGGCGCCGGGGCGATCATGGGCACCTTCCTCGGCAACCACGACCTGCCGCGATCGATCAACATGGCCGAGGACTACCCGCAGTTCGGCGACTGGGACTCGGGCAAGAGCAAGGCCTGGTACAACCAGCCGACGCAACCGAGCTACGACAAGCCATACCAGCGGCTGGCGGTGGGCTTCACCGCCCTGCTGACGCTTCCCGGGATCCCATTGGTCTACTACGGCGACGAGGTTGGGCTCGCCGGCGGAGGCGACCCCGACAACCGCAAGCCGATGCCCTGGTCGGGGCTGAGCACAGATCAGACCTGGCTCCGGAGCCATGTCACAAAGCTGACCAAGATCCGGGCAGCCCACCCGGCGCTGCGCTATGGCACGCGGCAGCAGCAATGGGTGGCTCAGGACGTCTACGCCTACAGCATGACCCACGGCAGCGACAAGGTGATCGTGGTGCTCAACCGTTCTGACTCCCAGCAGTCGATCTTCTTGCCCGGGACGAGCTACAAGGACCTGCTGACCGGCGCGACGGTCAGCGCCTCGTCGGTCTCGATCTCCGCGCGCTCTTCGTTGGTGCTGCAGTAGGAGGTGGGCAGATGGAAGCGATGAGGTCATGGAGCTCGAGCACGATCGTGGCGCTGACGCTGATTGCTGGGATCTGCGAGGCCAAGGTGACCCTGCCGGGCGGCAAGGTGGTCCCGGAACCCGCCATCAGCTGCTGCAGCGGACAGCCCTGCGGGCTGTGGGGGGTGTTTGCCTGCGCCTGTACCCAGCCGGGCGGCTGCAACATCGGCGCACCTTGCCCGGGAGGGTCGACCAGCTGCGACCCGGGGACCAACGGTACCTGCGAGTCGACCATCTGGCACTCGGTCAACGACAACAGCTGCATCCCCTCCAACACCAAGGGGCTGGATCCGGTGGACGACGCCTCCACCAAGCCGGAGACCTTCCGCCCCGTCTGCGGGCTGACGTTCTCCCTGCTGACCCGGGGCAACGCGATGTTCAAGAACGGCTTCGGCTGGTACAACGTCGTCCCCGGCAAGAAGCCCGCCCCTTCTGACCTGCAGCTCCTGGTCGACTGCAACACACCGGCAGGCACCAAGACAATGTTCAACATGCTCGCCGACCCGGCCTACACCGGCGGCGATATCGGGTTTTTCCTCGTCACTCCCGAGTCGCACACCCAGCCGGGAACCTGCGCCAGCGGCGACTGCTGCGCCACCGTCGCCCGGACGCAGAATGGAGAGGGCCACGTCTTCTACTCCGAGTCGAAGCACAACCCTGACAACGACGGCTCGGGCGCCTACCTGCACCTGCTGATCTACAACTCCAAGATCGACGCCCACACGTTCTACTTCGCATGGGAGGATGTGTTCAAGGGGACGGTCTCCACCGACTACAGCGACTTCGTCACCGGCGTCTCCGGTATCTCCTGCGCGGGGGCGGGCCAGACCTGCGACACGGGCAAGCCGGGGTTCTGCGGCATGGGGGTCACCAAGTGCGACCCTCAGGGCAAGCTGATCTGCGAGGGGAGCTACCAGGCGGAGCCGGAGAAGTGCGACGGAATCGACAATGACTGCGACGGGGAAGTGGACAACGGCGCCACCTGCCCGACGGGGAAGGTGTGCTACCTGGGCACCTGCGTGGGCAAGTGCACCGAGAGCGCCGAGTTTCCTTGCCACCTGGGCTTCGAGTGCGACAGCAACAGCGGCCTGTGTCTCGACAAGGCGTGCAAGAACGTCGTGTGCAAGAAGGACGAGATCTGCCGCGCGGGGAAGTGCGGCAATGGCTGCGACGGCGTGGTCTGCCCCAAGGGTCAGATCTGCAGCAGCGGGATCTGCGTCGACCCCTGTCAGGGCCGCGTGTGCAAGACCGCAGAGATCTGCATCCTGGGCGTCTGCCTCCCCGACTGCACGCAGTGCGGCGGACTGACCTGTGCGCTGGGGATGGCATGCGACACGTCGACCGGCGACTGCTACGACGCCTCATGTACGCCGAAGTGCCAGTCGGGCAGCTACTGCAAGGCCAGCAAGTGCGTCGACTACTGCGTTGGTGTCAAGTGCCCTGGCGGCGTCCCCTGCGCGGGGGGGATCTGTCCCCCTCCCGGCGTCGGCAAGCAGACCGGCTCAGACACGGGCACGCAGCCCTATGACTGGGGCACCGCGCCGCCCTCCGACGGCGGTGGCGGCGACAGCTACAAGGGGACGCCGTTCAAGGCGGACGACGACGGCTGTGGCTGCCAGATGGCGCGGGAGCGGGTGCTGCTGCCGGGAGTCACCGGGGCGCTGCTGTTGCTGGGGCTGCTCGGGCTGGCGCGTCGACGGGTCTAGACCGCTGGGATCAGTGGCGGGCAGCCACTCGCAGGGAGCTGACAGAAAAAGGCCGGGTGAGCTCGACGCTGGGGCAGCATGCCGCGCCGGAAGAGAGGCACGGGTGCACTGTGCAGCGGAAGCCGGCTTGGCGGCTCCCCGCGAGGTGGCTCCCCGCAGTTGAGCTCCGCGTGGGCCACAACCGCCTTCGCCTGGGCACATGTGGTCTCGCTTCGGGCGCCGCTCGGTCTTGCAAATCCCGCTCCTCCGGAACAGAGTCAATCCCTGGGTGCAGGATGATGGCGATGGAGCCCGAGCAGACGGCCGGCCCGACGGCTGGTGAGGAGCGCGAGCAGGGGTTGCTGCTGCTCCTGCTGCTGACCGGCATGTGCGCCGCGGTCTTCCTGCGGACGGCGTGGGTCTCCGAGGACGCCTACATCACCTTCAGAACGATCGACAACCTGCTGGATGGCTACGGGCTGCGCTGGAACGTCGCGGAGAGGGTCCAGACCTTCACGCACCCGCTGTGGATGATGCTGGTCACGCTCGTGGTGGCGGTAACGCGGGAGTTCTTCTTCTCCGTGTCGCTGCTGTCGGTCCTGCTGTCGACGCTCGGGGTCTGGCTGCTGGTAACGCGGATCGCCCGCAGCTCTGCCGGGGCGGTGATCGGAGTGGTGATCCTGCTGCTCTCCCGCGCTTTTGTGGACTACTCAACCTCGGGGCTTGAGAACCCGCTGACCCATCTGCTGCTGGTCGTGCAGCTGTGGCTCTACCTCCGGATCGTGGAGCAGGACGCCCCCGTGCGTCGGAGGGACGTGCTGCTGCTGTCGGTGCTGGCGGGCCTCGGGATGCTCAACCGCCTGGACACCGCGCTGATCTTCCTGCCGCCGGTGGTGCACCTCGCGCTGCGGCTGCCGCGCTGGAGGTGGCGACTGCAGGCGGCCGGGGTCTGCTTCGCTCCCGTCGCGCTGTGGCTGCTGTTCTCCCTGGTCTACTACGGCTTTCCCTGGCCCAACACGGCCTACGCCAAGCTCAACACTGGGATCCATCCATCGGAGCTCGTCGAGCAGGGCTTCTACTACCTGCTGAACTCCCTGAGCTGGGATCCGGTCACGTTGCTCGTGATCGGGGCCGTGGCGATCGGGGGGCTGCTGTCGGTCCGAAGGCAGGTGCACCGCGCGGTGGTAGCGGTCGGGATCCTGCTCTACCTGTATTACGTGGTCCGCATCGGCGGCGACTTCATGAGCGGTCGGTTCCTGGCGGCACCTCTCCTCGCGGCCACCGTGCTCCTGCTGCGCTGGCGTCCCTTCAGCCTGCGCGAAGGGGTGCTGCTGGTGGCGCCGGTTGTCGCGCTCGGCCTCTCGAGCGGGCAGATACCGTTGAAGAGCTCCGATCGCTGCAAGAACGATCAGATCGACAGCAAGGGGATCGCCGACGAGCGGGGCTTCTATTTCCCCAAGAGCGGGTTGCTCAAGGCGGACCGATCCACCCGGCTGCCGAAGCATACGAACTGCGAAACAGGAAGGGGGATCCGCCGCTCCGGCAGACTGCTGGCCGTGGAAGACAACATCGGGTTCATGGCGTTTTGCGCGGGACCCGATGTCCACTTCATCGACCGCTACGCTCTCGGCGACGTCTTGCTGGCGAGGCTGCCGGTCGAGACCGTCAAGGGCAAGTGGCGCATCGGTCACTTCGCGCGGGTCTTGCCCGAGGGATACCAGGATGCGCTGCGCGGGGATGGCAAGATCGTCGACGCCGATCTGCGCAGCTACTGGGAGCACCTGAAGCGGGTGACCCGCGGCGATCTGATCGGCTGGCAGCGGATCAAGGCCATCTGGCAGCTGAACACGGGAGGCCACGACCACCTTCTCGATGACTACCTGCGGCGGCAGTATTTCATTGTTGATCCATCGCAGCTCACCAAGCCAAGGGCTGCCGGGTCGCCATGGAACGCCCCGGACAACCTGATCCTCAACCGCCATGGTGTGGGGATCCGCGTCGGCCAGCGCCAGATCGCCGGGCGTTCGTTCGCGCTGGGCCTCAACGGAGGCCAGCGCTACCTGCTGCTCTACCTCCACGAGGGCCGCGTGCTGCACCGGCAACGCCTCTCGGTCAAGGAGGGGGCGGTCCCCGGGATGGTGGTGGCGCACGTCACCGTGCCGGAGTCGGCGGTCAACGACCGGTTCGACCAGCTGCGCATCACTCCGGACGAGGAGGTGGACCGGCATAGCGTCGGGCACTTCGAGGTCACGCCCGGGGTCATGAGGCATCGACTCGCCGAGCTGCGTCGGTCTGCGCCGCTCTTGCTGGGACGCGATCGCGTCCTGTGGCTATCGCTGCCCGGCCCGGCTCACGATCACAACATCACGGTGCAGTCCGATCGCGGGACGCGCTACAGGCTGGCCTTCCTCGACGGAGATCTCGAGCTGTTCTCCCGCTTCTTGAGGCGCTTCATCGGCGGCGAGAAGGGGATGCAGACCCACCGCGTGCGGGTTCCACCGACGGTTGCGCGGCACGGCTACGATGGGCTGCTGCTGACACCCGTGAAGGGGAACGAGGAGAGCAGCATCGGCCAGGTGCGCCTGCGCTGATGGCTCACAGGCGCTTGACCAGCCCCAGATCGACCGTCGCGCCGTCCTGCAGCACCACGAAGGGGCGGTCCTCGAAGCGCAGCTTGCCTTTGCCGTCGTGGTGGATCACCTGCACCTTGCCCATGCCATATCCCATCGGGCCGCGACTGTAGTAGTGCACCGCGAGGCGGTAGGGGAAGGCCCTGGCCTCGCCGGCGATTGCGAAGCACTCCGGGCCGTAGCCGGTGGTGACATCTTCGTACAGCACGCCGCCGGTCGGCAGCTGCCGGCGCTGGTAGAAGGCGTGGTTGCCCTTGGCGTCGTGGACATGCAGGTCCACGTCATTGGTGTCGGTCTCCCAGTGGAGCACGAACCTGAGCGACGGGCCGAGAGGCAGGCTGGCCCGCAGCTTCGCCAGGCGGCGGCGGATCTGCGGCGCCCGCGACGGCTCCTCGCGGATCCACGCCGCGCCGACGAGCCCCAGGTCCTCGCGCAGGACCCGCCGGACGCCGAGGAAGCGGTCGCCGGCGAAGCGGCTGGTCAGCCCGGACTCCAGGGTGACGAAGGCCCGGGCTGGCTGGCCCTGGCGCAGCAGCGCGTAGGCCAGCAGGCGATGGCCCACCGGATGGTCCGGCCGCTGCTGCACCGCCACCGAGTATGTGTCGGAGGCCAGCTCCATCTCGGCGCTGAGCGACTCGAGGCGCTGCCCGGCAAACCGGCGCATGTCGGCCCTCGAGGGGTAGAGGTCGATGATCGAGCCGTAGGCCCGGACGGCGAGCTCGGTGCGGCCGGTTGCGCCGAGGGCCTCGCCCAGGGCGACCAGCGCCAGAACGTCACCCGGCTCGGCGGCCCGCCAGCGCAGCGCCTGCACCAGCGCCTGCTCGGCCTGGCCCTGCTTCAGCAGGCCCTGCACCGCGACCAGGCGGTCGGCGGGGCTTGGAGCCGCGGCAGGGGGCGGAGGCTGCGGTGCTGCCGGACGCCGTGCGGTGACACGCTGGACACCGGCAGCTGCACCGAAGGCCGCGGGAGGGCCAACGTCCGGCCCGGCCGAGCTGTCCACCAGGGTGAATGGATAGGACACGACCACCACACCGCCGCCGGCCGGCTTGGGGAACAACCAGCGGCGAACCGCCTGGGCGACGCAGGACTCCACCATGGAGTTGTTGAAAGTGGAGGTCTGCACGCGCGAGACCACCACCTGCCCCGTGGCGGCGATGGTGAACTGGACCACCATGCGGCCCGCGAGGCGCGGGTTGGCCTGCAGCTCCACCTGGTAGCAGTAGCGCACCTCGTTGATGTGCCGCCGGACGATCCGACGGATGATCTCGGCGGACACCGCTCCACGGACGGTCGGCCTGCCGGTGCGGATCGTCGGTACGTGGGAACGGCGACCGGAGCCCCTGCCATAGAAGGAAGTGGCCGGGGGGCCACTCGGGCCGCGCAGCAGGCCGAGGACTCCAGCGCTGGCCGCGCTGTCCTCGGCGGTCCGGCGCGCGAGGTGCGGGTCGGGGTTGTTCACCGGCCCGCGCAGCCCGTACAGGCCGCTGCGCCTGGCCCCCATCTTCCCTTCCTCGCCCCGGTGCGCCCGGCCGCTGCCGCCGCCGCCACGGCCGGCGCCGCCGAGCCCCAGCCCCCCGACACCGTAGGTCTCGCCGATCTGGTTGCCGATCAGGCCACCCAGCGCATCCTCGGCGTCCACACCCAGCGCGCGGTCCCGGCCAAAGATCGACGCCATGCGGGAACCCCGATC
>Ga0180009_10002124_pt1 | contig 23483 bp, 17 predicted proteins | sample OS_PC_MetaG_FD_123537 | JGI IMG/M metagenome (GOLD analysis project Ga0180009, IMG submission 123537) | Groundwater microbial communities from the Aspo Hard Rock Laboratory (HRL) deep subsurface site, Sweden - OS_PC_MetaG | ecosystem: Environmental > Aquatic > Deep subsurface > Groundwater...
CAATGGCGACAGCCGACATCCAGCAGGGGATCATGGCGGGGAAGTTGAACGGCGTGATGCCCGCCACGACGCCGAGCGGCTGGCGCATGGAATAGACGTCGATGCCGGGGCCTGCGCCTTCGGTATATTCGCCCTTCTGGAGGTGGGGGATGCCGCAGGCGAATTCGACGACGTCGATACCGCGCTGGACGTCACCCTTGGAGTCGGCGACGACCTTGCCATGCTCGGAGGAGAGGAGTTCGGCGAGATCGTTTATGTTGGCTTCGAGCAGGCGCTTGAATTCGAACATGACGCGGGCGCGGCGCTGGGGGTTCATCATCGACCAGGCCGGGAAGGCAGCCTTGGCGCTGGCGACGGCGGCGCCCAGTTCGGCCTCGGTCGCCAGCTGGACCCGCGCCTGAACCTCGCCGGTGTTCGGATTGTAGATGTCGCCGAAGTGGCCGGACTTGCCGACGACCTGTTTGCCATCGATGAAATGATGAACGTCACGCATGGGCAGGGATCCCTTTGATTGCCATTTTCCCCCAGCTTAAGACCAGTGTTTCTTCTGGTAAATGAAGATAAATGCAGCTTATACCTGTGTTTTTGCAGGTGATGGCGAATGAACTGGGACGACCTGAAGCTATTTCTCGTTGTGAGCCGTCAACAGAAGCTCGATCTGGCCGGCGCGGTCCTGCATCAGGACCCGACCACGCTCAGCCGACGCCTGCGGCGGCTGGAATCCGATGTCGGCCAGACGCTGTTCGAGCGGACGCGGCGTGGACATGTCTTGACGCCGGAAGGCGAAGCACTGGCCGAACGGGCCGAAGCCATCGAGGCGATCACGCTGGGCATTGGCGACACCGGAGACGGCGAACGCTCGCTCGTCGGCAAAGTTCGGCTGGGCGTCACGGAAGGGTTTGGCACAGCCTTCATCGCGCCAGCACTGTCGGAATTCGTCAATGAGTGGCCCGGGATCGAGATCGACCTGATCTCGCTATCGGGACTGGTGAGCGTACCGAAGCGGGAAGCTGACATGTCGGTGTTGCTGACTCGCCCGAAGGCCGGCCGGATGAAGGTGCGCAAGCTGACCGACTATTCGCTGCAGCTTTACGCCAGCAAGGACTATCTTGCGGCGCGCGGACCGATAGAAACCGTCGACGCGCTGAGTGACCACAAGCTGATTGGCTATGTCGACGACCTCATCTATTCGCCGCAGCTGCGGTATTTCGATGATGTGCTGCCAGGGCTGCATCCCGGATTGTCCAGCCCAAGCATCATCGCGCAGATGGAGATGACCCGGGCAGGATCGGGGCTGTGCATCCTGCCGAAGTTCATCGCGAACCGTCACACCGATCTCGTCCCGATCCTGCAGGCCGAGATCGATGTGAAGCGGTCGTTCTGGCTGGCCATCCACGAGGACGTCGCCGGATTGGCGCGCATCAAGGTGCTTTCAGACTATCTCGCAAGGCTCGTCAAAAAGCGGCAAGCCGAGTTTTAGGGCACCTCTGCAGCGACGTCAGATCAGGCAACGACCGAAGCGTCGTACATGGCCTTGATCTCCGCCTCGGAGATGCCGAGTGACGCCAGGACTTCTTTCGTGTGTTCACCCATTTTTGGCGACGGTCCCTTGGGACCATCGTCGGCGCCGGGGAACCTGACGGGTGAGGCCGGGGCAGGGTAGGTTGACCCGTCGCCCTTGGCGCTGGGAGTCTGCACGATGGCACCGGACGCAAACGCCTGCGGGTCCTGCGCCACGTCGGCCAGTGTCTGGACCGGGGCCCAGGCAATCGCATTGGCGTCGAGCCGTGCGGAAATTTCCTCGCGCGTATATCTGGCAAAGCCTTCGTCGATGAGCGCGACGACCTCTTCCATATGCTGGCGACGCCCCTTGGCAGTGATGTAGCGCGGGTCCTCTGCGAGATCCTCGCGGTCAATCACCTTGCACATCGGCACCCAATCGACGTCACCCTGACGCGCCACGATGCAGATCCAGTGATCATCGCCTGTCTTGTAGAAGTTCGAAATCGGGACGATCTGCTCGGTCCGTCCCTTGGTGGACGCGATGCGTCCGAAGAAGAGCTGGATGGCGAAGTCGGAGCCCATGGCGTAAAGGCCGGTGCGGAAAAGGGAGGCTTCGACGAGCCGTCCCTTGCCGGTCCGCTGGGCTTCGACGAGGGCCGCGCAGATGCCGGCCGCCGCCGACATGGAGGTTGTATGGTCGCCGAAAGCAGTGCGAAGCGCAAAAGGATCCTGCCCTTTGGGGATGGTCAGCCGGGCAACGCCCGTGCGGCTCCAGAAACTGGCGATGTCGAATCCGGGACGGTCTGCGTCCGGGCCTTCGAGGCCGTAGCCGGTCAGCGAGCAGTAGACGAGTTTCGGGTTGAGGCTGCGCAGGCTCTCATGATCCATGCCGGACCGAGTGAGGCCGCCGGGGCGGACATTGGTGAGAAAGACGTCCGCCTCGGCAGCGAGCTTGCGGACGATTTCCTGGCCCTCCGGCGTGGTCGTGTCGACGACAATCGACTTCTTGCCGCGATTGTCGAAGTCAAAGACCGGATTGTCCTGATAGTCGGTGCCGATGGTACGGAAGAAATTGCGGATCGGATCGCCGCCCGGGGGCTCGATCTTGATCACTTCAGCGCCCCAGTCGGAGAGGATGCACCCGGCACCCGGCGCAGCCATATAGGTGGCATATTCAACGACTTTCAGACCTTCGAGCATTCCTGGACCTCTGACCTATTTTCAAGTTTCTGGGACAAGGTTTGGACGCTCCATCCCGAAAAGGGAAGGGCTGGACCGGACGCGGGCTATGGGTTCCCCCGCGGCAGGCCGTGCGATGGCACGCTGGACACGAGGTCTAGAACTTGAAGTCGGGCAAATTCTCCATGGCGGATTTGAGGGCAGCACCCCAGTCGGACGAAATCTTGTGAAAATAAGGGTCGTCAGACGGCACGCGGCGCTGAATCCCGGTCTCGAATGTGTCGATCCTGTAGGCATGCAGGTCGAGCGGCATGCCGACCGCCAGATTGGCCTTCAGGGTTGAGTCGAACGAGACATAGAGCATCTTGATCGCGTCTTCGAAGCTCATCGCCGGATCAAAGGCGCGCAGGATGATGGGGCGACCGTACTTGGTTTCTCCGGCCTGGAAGAAGGGGGTCTCGTCGCTTGCCTCGATGAAATTACCTTCGGGGTAGACTAGGAAGAGCCGTGGATCCATGCCGCGAATCTGACCACCGACGATCATTGTCGCACCGAATGTGCTTTCGGCGGTCTGGCCTTCCTCGGCCTGGGTGTGGATCACTTCCTTCAGCGTATCGCCCACGAGCCGGGCGACCTGGAACATGGTGGGCGCCGCCAGCAAGGTATTCTTGCGGTCGGCTGGAATGACCGAGCGCTCATTGAGCAGGCTGACCACGGCCTGTGTCGTGGCGAGGTTGCCTGCCGTCAGGATGGTGATGACGCGGTCACCCTCGACCGACCAGGTGAACATTTTGCGGAAGGTCGATATATTGTCGACGCCGGCATTTGTCCGGGTGTCCGACATGAAGAGAAGGCCCTGATCGAGGCGAAGCGCGACGCAGTAGGTCATGCGGGTCCTGTGCTGATTTTCGGCATTGCCCAGCGTTACTGCTGGACCTGCAAGGAGACAAGCAGGGATTCAGCGGCTCCGCCAAAGACGATTCCGGATATTGGCGCCGCTTCCTCATAATCGAGCCCTGTGGCCACACGCACATAACGCTCATCCGGCGAAATGACATTTGACACGTCAAAGCCGATCCAGCCGACATCCTCCACATAGGCTTCGGCCCAAGCGTGGCTCGCCTCCTGCTGGACGCGGTCGTCCATCATCAGGTACCCGCTGACATAGCGCGCAGGGATGTCGAGCAGGCGGGCGGCGCTGACAAAGGTGTGGGCATGATCCTGACAGACCCCATGGCCGACCTTGAGCGCTTCCTCGGCAGTTGTGCCTGAATCCGTTCGGTCCGTCTCATAGGCGATGGCCTCGCGAATGGTGGCCGACAGGTCGTGCAACCGCCGAATCGTGTCGGCATTGCCGGGCATGTCGGCGGCCAGTTTGCGGATAAGCTTACCGGGCTTGGTGAGCGGTGTATGGCGCTTGTAGTACCAGAGCGGGGCGAAACCTGAATGCGGCCCGACAACGCCATTTGTCGGCAACGTCTCGATATCGCCTGAGCACGTTATGGATATTTCCTGCTGGCCTGCATGAAGCCCGATCAGTTGCACGCGGTTTCCGTGCTGGTCGTCGAAGGCGCATTCTTCGCGACCGCCTTCGATGTCGACCGTCCAATTTTTGATCGATTGCGTGACACAGGATTTCGGAGTCAGCCGGACCTGTTGTAGTCCGTAGGGCACGGGCCGATCGTAGGAATAGTGCGTCTTGTGGCTGATGTGCAGTCGCATGGCTTATTCGTAAAACCTGTAATCTGTTTCGATCTGGGAGGCGAGCGCGGCATTGTCCCGCAAGAACTCGCGAATGAACTCGTGGAGGCCGCCTTCGATGATGTCGTCGATCGACCGCCCTGTAAGGCCTGCTTCCAGCGCCGATGAAAGATCGTGGCTGGGGCGGCGGTCGCCATAATCATTCTCGAGGTTGGCGAGACAGGCAATCAGTTCATCATAGCAGAATGCCAGAGAGCGCGGCATGCGTGCGTCGAGTATAAGGAACTCGGCAATCGCTTTTGGGTTGGCGTTCCCCGGGTTTAGCCAGTGGAAGGATCGTTCCGCCGAAGCCGAGCGGAGGATCATTTCCCACTGGACATTGTCGAGTGACGAGCCGACCGGAGCCCCGGTAGGCAGGAGCACATAGTATTTCACGTCGAGGATACGGGCTGTGTTGTCAGCCCGTTCGATCAGGGCGCCAATCCGGGAAAAACTGAAAATGTCGTTGCGCAGCATGGTGCCTTGCAGCGCGCCTCGCACGAGGGCGCTATGCTGGCGAATGCTGGAAAGCACCGCTGGCAGATCGCCTTGGGTCACAGGTCGCTTCAGCATGTCCTGCAACAGCATCCAGCCATCATTGACAGCTTCCCAGACTTCCCGCGTCAGCGCCGTGCGCGTGGCGCGGGCATTGTCGCGTGCCATCTGCATGACCGAGTAGACGCTCATCGGATTGGTCTTGTCACGCAGAAGATAATCGACCGCATTGTTCGGTGTGACGGTTTCGTGCCTGGCGAGATAGGCATTGCGGCACCCGACGGTGGTCAGGACTGACGCCCATTCGTTTTCCCCCGAAGCAGCACGCGTCAGCGCCATGCGAAAACCCGCTTCGACGAGGCGCGCTGTGTTTTCGCTGCGTTCGAGAAATCTGGAAAGCCAGAATAGTCCGCCTGCGGTCTTTCCTAACATCGGGTCATTCCTCCAGCACCCAAGTATCCTTGGTCCCGCCGCCCTGGCTCGAATTGACCACAAGCGATCCGGCCTTCATGGCGACGCGGGTCAGGCCACCCGGCGTGATGTCGATACTGTCAGGCGAGACGAGCACATATGGCCGGAGATCGACATGGCGCGGCGCGAGGCCAGCGCGGGTGAGGACGGGGACTGTCGAAAGGGCAAGTGTCGGTTGAGCAATATAATTGGACGGGTTCGCCACCAGCTTGGCTCGGAAGGCGGCCAATTCGCGCTTACTTGCGGCAGGGCCCACCAGCATGCCATAGCCGCCGGAGCCGTGCACCTCCTTGACGACGAGTTCGTCGAGATGCTCGAGCACGTATTTAAGCGTGTCAGGCTCGGAGCAGCGATGTGTCGGCACATTCTTCAGTATCGCCGCCTGGCCAGTGTAGAATTCAACGATTTCCGGCATGTAGGAATATATCGCCTTGTCGTCGGCAATGCCGGTGCCGGGCGCGTTGGCGAGCGTGATGCCGCCTGCGCGGTAGACGTCCATGATGCCGGGGACGCCGAGCAGGGAGTCGCGATTGAAATTCAGCGGATCAATATAGTCGTCATCGATACGGCGGTAGAGCACGTCGACCGGCTGGTAGCCTTGCGTGGTGCGCATGGCAACGCGGCCATCGACAACGCGCAGATCGTGGCCCTCGACCAGTTCCGCGCCCATCTGGTCTGCCAGGAAGGCATGTTCGAAATAGGCTGAATTGTGCAGTCCCGGTGTGAGCACCGCGACCGTGGGCCGACCGGTGCACCGGGTTGGAGCGCACTTGCTGAGCGAGCGACGCAGCAGCGTTGGATAGTTGCCGACCGGTTGGACCCTGATGCGCGAGAAGAGTTCCGGGAACATCTTCAGCATGGTTTCGCGGTTTTCGAGCATGTACGAGACGCCGGATGGGGTTCGGGCATTGTCTTCGAGCACGAAAAACTCATCAGCCCCGGTGCGTACCAGATCGGTTCCGACAATGTGGGTGTAGACCCCTCCGGGCGGTGTCACACCGACCATCTGGGGCAGGAAGGCGGCGTTTTGCGAAATCAGGTGTTCCGGAATGCGCCCAGCCTTGAGGATTTCCTGGCGGTGATAGATGTCGTGGAGAAAGGCGTTGATCGCTTTTACGCGCTGTTCGATACCGCGGGCCAGAAGGCGCCATTCCTTGCCGTCAATGATGCGGGGGACAAGGTCGAAAGGGATGAGCCGCTCGTCGGCTTCCTTGCCGCCATAGACGTTGAATGTGATGCCTGTTCGCCGAAAAAACTTCTCGGCTTCACGGGACTTCTTGTGAAGGTCATTGGACTTGACCGTATCCAGCCACGCGCAATATTCAATATATGGCTGGCGTGGAGATTCATCCACACGGCGCATTTCGTCGAAGAAAACCGGTTTTTCACCCATGAATACAAAACGCACCACTTCATGGGCACTTGCAAGGGGTGCCATGCTGTAGCCGACGAGACGGCAAACGGTGAACGCGTTTTCAGCAAACGCCGCAACGCGCGCCCGCAAAGCGACCAATTCGGTTGATCAAACTGTGAAAGCGGCGATCGACCTGCCAACCATGCGACAGGTCGAAACCAATTTGGTCCTGCTTTGCATGGCTCCGACTACGCCGCCGATCGTCTATTTGAAGGCGCAGCCGGACTTGAATCCAACGGATTTGAAGACCAGAGCCGCGGGACAAAATCCCGTAAACGAGGCCTGCAACATGTTGAGGCCCGCGAAAGCGACGAGCAGGAACCACCAGGGCGACACCCAATAGCCAAGTCCTAGTCCGGCGAGGACGACGATGCCGGCGAAGGCAAAAACAGCGCGGTCAATATTCATAAGAGCTATCCTTCTCGTTTACTTGAATCGTGTTTACGCGGTCGACAGGGCGGCGTCGATCCAGCGGTTGAGGCCAGGGCCGGTTTGCGCGCCGGACTGATGAGCGACCTGACGGCCATCATGGTAGGCGATCAGCGTCGGCACGCCGCGGATTCCAAGGCTTGCGGCGGCAGGTTGGTTTTCATCCGAGTTCAGTTTGAACAGACGAACGCGGTCGGCGAATTTGCCAGCCGCCTCATCATAGGCTGGCGCCATCATCCGGCAGGGACCGCACCAGGGCGCCCAAACATCGACAATGAAGGCACCCGTGTCGCGTGCCTGCAGCCGGGCGAGCTTGGCACCATCAATTTCCACAGGGTGAGGGGTCGAGAGCGACGCCGCGCATCTCCCGCATTTCCCCGCGGACAACGGCCGTCCACGTGGCGTTCGGTTCAGGGTGCCGCACTGGTGGCAGACGAGGGTGGTGGACGGATCAATGGATGTCGTCATCGGTGTCGGACTTTCAGTGCTTGATTTTGTGGGTCTTCAGCAGGCCCAACGCGACATTTTCATAGAATGTCTCAGCGTGGCCCGTGCGGACCTTGCGCAGGAAGTATTTCTCGAACGCAACCTTGGCCGTGTGCACCCAGCCTCCCGATACCGACCAGTTTACGTTGCGCGGCGGAATCTGTGGCTGGGCAATGAAGGCCACGCCGCCATCGCCGAAATCGGCGATGCAGATGGCGTTCCAGGTCGCCTCGTGGGTCGCCTCCTCGCCCTTCCGCAAGGCGCCGATGTTTTCTGCAACGGCATTGACCATGGACTCGATCATGAAGCCGGTCTTCGGGACCCCAACCGGCACCGGTGTTTTTCCGACAGGCGGTATCGCGATGCAGACGCCGATACCGAATATGTCCGGATATTTCGGATTGCGCTGGTGCTTGTCGGTGATGATGAATCCCTTGGGGTTCACGAGGCCTTCAATGTCCCGCACGGCGGCCACACCGCGAAAGGCCGGAAGCATCATCGAAAATTTCATCGGCAAATCGTGCTCGATTTTCACCGTGCCGTCTTCATTGAGCTCTTCGACCAGCATGCGGGTCGCTTCGACTTTCTTGACTCGCGCATTGGTGATCCACTTGATGTGACGGTCGCGCATCTCACTTTCCAGAAGGCCCTTGGTGTCGCCGACACCGTCGAGGCCGAGGTGACCGATATAGGGTTCGGAGGTCACGAACGTCATTGGCACCCGGTCGCGAATCTTGCGCTTGCGCAGTTCGGTTTCGATGATCATGGCGGTTTCATAGGCCGGTCCGAAGCACGATGCCCCCTGGACTGCGCCCACGATAACCGGGCCGGGATCTTCACACAAAGCCTCGAACGCGGCGTGCCCGGATTGAGCGTGGTCGATGTGGCAGACCGACTGGGTGAATCCGGAATGCGGCCCCAGGCCTTCAATATCGTCGAATGCGAGTTCGGGGCCGGTGGCGATGACGAGATAGTCGTATGGGACCGAGGTTCCATCGGACATCAGAACGGATTTGGCATCCGGATCGACTTTCTTCGCCTCGCCGACAATCAGTTCCACCCGGCGCTTCTTCATCGGCTTTGCCAAGTCGACCAGAATATCTTCGCGCTCCCGCCAGCCGACGAGGACCCATGGATTGGACGGGACAAACTGATAGAAGCTGTTCTCGTTGATAACGATGACTTCGTCCTGCTTGGGGACTTCCTTACGGATATTGTACGCGGCGATCACGCCGCCCAGACCCGCGCCGAGCACAACCACTCTTGCCATTGACCTCTCCTTTATCTTGCAGCAAAGCTCTCTTAGTTTAGAAGATCATAAAATACGCAATAATACGGATAGGGGCCAGATACCGATGACACTATCCTTCCCACTGTTGCGCAGCTTGCGCAAAATCGTGTCAGGAAAAGGGGCAAACATGAGTGACGCACGAGACCTTGCGCCAAACACTATATTTGACGACCTGAAGGCAGGACGTGTCTTGCTGGTAGACGTGCGTGAGCCGGCCGAATTTGCGAACCAGCGCATCCATGGTGCCGTGCTAATGCCACTGTCGACATTCGAGCCGAAGGCGCTTCCGACAGATGGCGCTCGCCGGATCGTGTTCCAGTGCGGGTCGGGCAAGCGTTCGCGCAAAGCGCTTGATACATTCGTGGCTGCGACTGGCGCAGACGCAGCGCACATGGAAGGCGGAATCGCGGCCTGGAGGCAACAGGGCCTGCCTTGCGCCCAGATAGACCCGGCAACCGGGCAAGTGGTTGATCATGGTCATTACTAGCATGATACCCCTGCTGCGCATGGCGGTCGCGAGCATCGCATTTTCCGTTCAGGCCTCGGCCCAGGTGATAACCGTTGAGGAGTCCGTGATCATGGATTACCGACCCGTCGTCGCCCGGGTGGAAGCCGGGGATACGGCGACCGCTCGCTCGCGCCTGCAAGGAGTCGTCAGCAAGTTGCTGGTAGACGAGGGAAGTGTGGTGAAGACCGGCGACCTGGTGGCGCTTGTCATAGATGCGACGCTCGACCCCCAGTTGGCGGCGCTCGATTCGCGGACCGCTGGCATGAAGTCCCAGGTCAAGCAGAGCGAAGACGACATCGCCCGGGCGGACGCCCTGGCAAAGCAGGGGTTCTATCCGAAGGCGCGCCTTGAGAGCGAGCGGACGGCGCTGGACGTGCTGCGGCGCAGCCTGACATCGGCTGAAGCAGAGCGCCTGGCTCTGGCGGCTCGGAAGGCCGAAGGGCGGATTCTTGCGCCTGCCGATGCGCGAGTGACGGCCGTCAACGTGGTGGCCGGCTCCGTCGTGTCGCCCGGTGAGGTCATCGCCAGTTTTGCAACACTGGAAGGCATTGTCCGGCTCTCTCTGCCGGAACGCCATGCCGCCGAAATGGCGGAAGGCGAGTCCGTCGCGCTTCGCCTGCCGACGCGTGGCGGAGAGGTTCGGACCGCGACAATCATAAAGGTGTACCCGGAACTTCGCGACGGCGCCGTGATTGCCGACGCGACAGTGCAAGGCGGGCTGGAGGCACTGGTGGGTGAGCGCGTTGACGTTCTCGCGCCAGTCGGTGAGCGCCGGGCTATGCTGGTGCCCGCCGACTTCGTCTCGACGCGTTACGGCGTCGACTTCATCCGCGTAAAAGTCGGCGACCGGTTTGTCGATGCACCTGTGGCCCTGTCGGCGCCGCTGCCCAATGATGCCGGCCAGTATGAAGTCCTGTCGGGATTGAAAAGTGGTGACCAGATCGAAAAGCCGGAGTAGGCGCCCATGAAACCTGACCTTTCCGGCTCGATCACGCGGGCAACGATCCGTTCGCCGCTAACGCCGCTTTTCCTGTTAACGGCGTTGGCTGTTGGCCTGATCGCGCTCATGACCATCCCACGCGAGGAAGAGCCCCAGATTTCGGTACCGATGGTCGACATGATAATTGCCGCGCCGGGACTGCGCGCTGCCGATGTGGTCGAACAGGTGACAGAGCCGCTTGAGGAAATCATCAAAGCTATTCCAGACGTCGAACACGTCTACTCGCAAAGCCGGGATGACGGGGCCCTGGTCACGGCGCGCTTCAATGTCGGCACCGATGCCGATGACGCGATCCTGCGCGTGCATGAGAAGATAAGGGCGAACCTCGACCGGATACCGACCGGTGTCCCGATGCCGCTCGTTGTCGGGCGGGGTATCAATGATGTGCCGATCGTCACGCTGACACTGTCGCCGGAGCCGTGGACCGGGGATGTGTGGAACGATACGTCTTTGCGGATGCTGGCCGAAGAGCTGCAAAAGGAATTGATCAAGGTTGAGGATGTCGGCCTGACCAGCGTTGTGGGCGGACGCCCGCTGGAGATGCGGGTCGAGCCGGACATTCATGCCATGGCGGCTTACGGCGTACCGCTGCAGACCCTGGTCGAGACGGTCAGCCAGGCCTCCAATGTCAATCCCGTCGGCATTGCGCGCCGGGACGGGGAATCCCTGCTGGTGCAGGCCGGTGACCGGATCAATGCCTTGAGCGAGCTGGAACGGCTGGAACTGCGTGGCGCCGATGGGCGCACGGTCTACCTGTCGGATGTCGCGACCATCCGCGTGACCGGTGCCGAAACGGAATCGCGTGTCTGGACACTTGACCGCAACGAGGAGGCAGGCGGCTTTCGTGCTGCGCCTGCGGTGACCGTGGCGCTGGCCAAACGCCCCGGCGCCAACGCGGTGAAGGTGGCAGAAGCGATTCTTGCGCGGGCAGAACATCTCGAGGGGGACCTGGTGCCGGAAGGCGTGCGCCTGGAAGTGACGCGTAATTACGGCGAGACGGCCAATCACAAGGCCAATGAATTGCTTTACCATCTCGGCCTGGCGACCGTATCGATCGTGATCCTGATCGCGTTCGCGATTGGCTGGCGCGAGGCGCTGGTGACATTGATCGTCATTCCGACGACGATATTGCTGACGCTTTTTGCCTCGCTGATGATGGGCTACACGATCAACCGGGTCAGTTTGTTTGCTCTGATTTTCTCGATTGGCATCCTGGTCGATGATGCCATCGTCATGATCGAGAACATAGCCCGCCACTGGGCGATGAATGACGGGCGCACAAAGGTGGAGGCCGCCATCAATGCGGTGTCCGAAGTGGGCAACCCGACCGTGATCGCGACACTGACGGTAATTGCCGCATTGCTGCCAATGATGTTCGTGTCGGGCCTGATGGGGCCGTATATGGCGCCCATTCCGGCGAATGCATCCGCAGCCATGCTGTTCTCGTTCTTTGTCGCCGTGGGCATCGCGCCCTGGTTGCTCATGCGCATTGCAGGTGGCGTAAAGGTTGCAGCCCATGCTGGCGGGCATGGCGGCGCGGACACGCGGCTCGGGAGGTTTTACCGGCGCGTGGCCGGTCCGATCGTGGCGTCGCGGCGCAATTCCTGGATATTTCTCGTAACCGTTGGCATCGCAACGCTACTATCCGTCAGCTTGTTTGCGACCAAGGCCGTTTCCGTGAAACTGCTGCCGTTCGACAACAAGTCGGAAATCCAGGTCGTCCTGGACCTGCCGGAGGGGGCATCGGTCGAAGATACCGAGCGGGCGCTGTTTGCGATGGCCGACCTGATCCGCGATGTTCCCGAGGTCGAGACGCTGCAGGCCTATGCGGGCACCGCCGCGCCGTTCAACTTCAACGGTCTTGTGCGGCACTACTTCTTGCGCAACGCACCGGAACTCGGTGATCTTCAGGTGAACCTTTCGGAGAAGTCAGAACGCAAGCGCGCCAGCCATGACATTGCGCTCGACATGCGCGAACGGCTGAGCACCCTGGAACTGCCGCCGGGCGCAAGCGCCAAGGTCGTCGAAGTGCCGCCAGGGCCCCCGGTGATCGCAACATTGATGGCGGAGATTTACGGTCCGACGCCTGAGGTGCGCCGCCAGACGGCCGGGGTGGTCCGGAAACTGTTCGAAGAGACCGACTTCATTGTCGACGTCGATGATTCCATCGGCGATCCGCAGCCGCGCCTGACAATCGCGATCAATGAACCCCAGGCGGCCGACTATGGCGTCATGCAGCAGGACATACTCGATACCATTGCGCTGGCCTTTGCAGGCGAGACGGTGGGTGTCAGCCCCCGCGGAGAGGGCCGCAACCCGCTCGATATCCGGATCCGCCTGCCAAAATCGGAGCGCATCTGGTCGCAGGAAACGGCGTCCATTCCCGTGCCGCGCCGACTGGCAGATGCCGGTTCCCTGCCAGTGGAACTCGGCGCCCTTGTCAATGTGTCGGAAGAGGAAGGCTCGCCGGTCATTTTCCGACGGGATGGCCATTTCACGGACATGGTGATGGGCGAGCTGGCTGGACGATACGAAGCGCCGATCTATGGAATGTTCGAGATCCAGGACCGGGTCAAAGCCTATGACTGGGCGAGCGCCGGTTTAATCGAACCCGCCATCCGCATGTACGGGCAGCCGGAGGATGAGACACGTCCGACGCTGCTGTGGGACGGTGAATGGGAAATCACCTATGTCACGTTCCGCGATATGGGGCTGGCTTTTGGCGTGGCCCTGGTCGGCATCTATATCCTGGTCGTCGCGCAATTCGGCACCTTCCGTGTGCCGCTGATCATCCTGACGCCGGTCCCATTGACCCTGATCGGCATCATGATCGGTCACTGGGTGTTCGGCGCCGCGTTCACCGCGACGTCGATGATCGGCTTCATTGCGCTGGCGGGCATCATCGTGCGCAATTCAATCCTGCTGGTGGATTTTGTGCGGCACAGGACGGATGCCGACACGCCGCTGAAGGATGTCTTGCTCGATGCGGGCGCGATCCGGTTCAAACCCATCTTGTTGACGGCTCTGGCTGCCATGATCGGCGCGTCCGTCATCCTGTCGGACCCAATCTTCCAAGGGCTTGCGATTTCTCTGCTGTTCGGTCTGGCATCTTCCACCGCGCTGACCGTATTGGTCATTCCGGCGATCTACATCGCATTACGGGGACCGGATTGGACTCCGTCGGGGGCCCACCCCTCAAGTGAAGCCGACATGACACAATTGAAGGAAGTCACGACCTGATGGCGAAACCGAAACTGACCAGTCCTGAGGCATTCCTGCAAAGGTCAGAGCGGGTTGCGGAAGCTGCAGATGTGCTGAAGGCAATGGCGAGCGATACGCGGCTGAAAATCCTGTGCGCGCTGAATGAAACCGAAATGTCGGTCACCCAGTTGGCAGAGCTGACGGGTCAGTCATCATCTGCTGTGTCCCAGCATCTATCCAGACTGCGGGCTGCCGGACTGGTGGCGTCCCGGCGTGACGCCCAGACGATTTACTATCGCTGCAGCGGCGGCGTCGGCAGCGCTTTGGTCAACACATTGTGTGATTTCTACAGGTAAATCCCGCATCCCGATCGGGCACCATGGCGGAGGAGGAGTCCGTATAGTTGGAATCCGTACATTTTCGTGGACGTTCCGCTTCTCATCGGTGTTGAAGGATAATCAATCGTTTTTGTCCGGGACTGTTCGCTCGGTCGCGCTCAGAACCGCGATCTATGGCGGAGTAGAACTCGGACAGGGGCGATATCAACCAATGCCAAAGAACAGCTTCAACCGGCTCATACGGCGCCAAGTCAAGGCCAGCAAGCCGGGCCGGGTGGCCGACGGAGGTGGGCTCGTCCTGCAGACCTCCAAGTCCTGCTCGCGCTCGTGGCTCGTTGTGTATCGCTGGGGCGACAAGCGTCCCGAGATTGGATTGAGCGCTCACTGCTCTTACCCATTTACTCCGCCGCGGATGTATTTCGGTTGTCACTGACGGTCGGGATATCTGATTGCCACTGATGACGGCGTTCGTCTGATCGCGACGGCACCGTGAGTTCGACCCTTTCTCTCGCAAGCGTCGGACCATTTGACTGAAGTGCGTTCAGTCAGGAACAATCGTCGTAGTTTTTGACGCTGTGATCACGAAGGGCCTTGGCTTCATGCCGTCTACTTGCAGATCATATTTTCCGGCTACCAATTCGACGGGGCTTCCACCGGCAGTTCCGCTCGCCACAAGTTCACCGTCCTGATAGACGCTAAATCGAACGCGGGATGTGCTTGTCAGCGCGTTCTCAAGATCTGTGCCATCAGCCGCATCAACATAGATACCACCTCCAGCTTTTGCCCATGCTTCAAAGGGGCGTCGATCGATTTCCGGTTCCAAGGCATAGCTGACCACGTCGATGCGCGCTTCTATTCCTGCCGCCCTGAGGCTCTGTATCGCTTGGAGCGGAAGTCCCCCACACGTTTCTTCTCCGTCCGTGATCAGAAGGATGGAAGCGGAAGATGTCGTGTTCTTCAGATCTTTCGCGGCCGCAAGCAAGGATGCTCCAATGGCGGTTTTTGCATTATTCTGGGGGCGAACGGACTTTATGGACGATGTCAATCGGTCATTGTCGAAACGGGTAACGGGTTGGACGAGGTCTGTGTCACAGGAATCTGGCTCTCCGCCGAACACGCGCAACCCGATCTCCAGCTGTTCTCCCGCCTGGCTGCGCGCCAATTGCGAACCGAGATAGTCGGTTAGTGCCGACTTCGCGACGTCGATGCGGCGTCTGTCACCAAGCCGTTTCAGCATGCTACCAGAGGCGTCCAGTATGATGAGACTGCTGTGGACCCTTGTCTCGGGATCCGGCCCTATCGCAGCATCGACCTGAAGGAACCCGGGCTTCAGAACGACCACCTCAGGCTCGGCACTCACGGAATAGGGTTTGGGACCGAGTAATCGCGCAGCGACTCGTGCATAGGCAACCGAGATATCCTCAGTCTGTAGCACAAGCGAAACTTCGCCTCCTGTTTGGCCAGCCCAGAGCAGCGCGCGGGGTTGCGAGATTGACGGGTACTGCATGGTCGAATTCGACGGTGTCTTGACGACAAAGACCCGGGCACGGGCAGCGTGGAGCGCTGCCACAAGGTCTTGCTTCGTATCGACATCGCCATCGGTAATAATCACGATTGCGCGCGATCCATCCCGAGCCTCCAGGAGTTTGGCTGCATCAAACAGGGCGGATTCTCCCGCGCTGTTGTTGGCCCCCTGATAGGTCGCGAGAAGCGGACGGAGCGTTTCCGGGTCAGTGATCCAGTCATCGCGCGCCCAATCTCCCCCAAACGACTTGAACTGAACAGCATCGCGCCCAGCCACCATGTCATCGGCAAAATCGACGATGGCGCGACGAATTTTGGGTATCTGTGATGCCATCGAGGCACTTTGATCCATCAGGAAGACGACTGAACGTTGCGGCTCTGAAACCTCGATATCTAGATAGCTGCCCGGATCGACAGCAAAGCTGTAGATGACTTCGTCAAACAGCTCAGAGCGCGTCACAATGATCGGCTCCGCGATGGCGCCCGCAGCGTCGCGCGCGGAAACCGCTGGATCAAATCCCGCACTGCCGCGCGCAGTGATCTTCAGCCTGTTTGTCGGGCCTTCGGCCGGAACACGCCAGGTTTCGGTTCGCTCGCCGAACTCGACATAGCCCTCTGAGAAAGTTGCGCCGGGCGCCAGAACGCGATTTGCTGTGCCTGAGGCCGTTGCCGTCTTATCCGCTCCCCCATGCCCAAGGATGGGTCGAAAAAAAGCGGCAACCCATTCACGCACAGACGCAAAAGCATGTTTCAGTGTGGCTATATCGAGAGTGTCTTGTCTCGCTGCGCCTTTGGCTGTCGCGAATTCGCCCCAGGTTCCTAGAACCGACCGATAGGTGGCATCCTCTGGCCGCTCAATGAGCCTTATGACCTTCGGGGCAAGGAAATAGGCCCCTTGTGGGTGCTCGTATTCAATTTTGACAGCGCGCGCAGACGACCATTCGGGCAGTTCGTACATTACCCGCTGGTTTGGCTGCGGTTGGGCCGGTAAGTCAAACCTGCCGATTTCATGGAAGGGTCCTAAGGGACCATAGGTTGACGCATATACGATGGCTGCGCTTGCAAATGGCCATTTGTTATCGGGAAATTTTGCCGGATATACGGCCTCTATGGCTTCGATGTCGGCTTCCAGCTGGTTACGGAACGTGATGGCATTGTTGAAATCCGTGGGATTTCCGTCCTGACCCGGCAACGTCGTGACCTTGTCTTCGGTTGCATCAATCTGCAGGTGGCGGTCAGCTTGTAGGTTGCGGTTGCCTGAGACAAGCGCGCCGAGTTCCTTGTCAGCTATATTGAGATTTGTCAGGCCGGACTGGCCAGGCAGGGCGATCACCTCGAATCCACTAAGCGAAACCGGCTCCGCGGCTCCGCCGCGTCGGTCAGTTGCGCGAAGCCTGACCATCAAGGCGTCGACCGGGCCACCCGGGAAAGGGTAGTAGGCTGTCTGGCCCCATTCCTCATGGGTGCTTTTCAAGACTTCACGCCATTTCCTGCCATCGCTTGATACATCAATGGCAAACCCGTGAAGGCCTTGCGCTGAATCCAGGCGCGTATTGATCCCGACTCCAGCGACAGGAATCGCCTTGTTACCGGGCAGGTCCAGTATGGGATCGAGGACATGCTTGCCGCCATTGGACAGAATCCCTTCATGCGAACTTCCCTGCGTAATGAAGCCGTCCGTTAGCGTCAGAAGGTTAGATGCACCTGCCGGATTACCGCGGGCATAGTCGCCATCTTTACCGACGCCGATACCATTGCTCGCAATCCATTGCGCACCCAGACTGGTCCGGGCCACATTGATGCCGCCAGCCAGGACCGGCGGAACCCGGCGCGCGGGTAATGCGCCGACGGGGGCTGTACGAGCATCAGCTTTCAGTCGGTGGCTCGTGCTGGCGACGATCACGCCGTTTTCGGCGCGCACGGCAACGAAAAAGGGAAGGTCGCCATCGTAGAGGTCATCCGGAAGCAGGAAACTGACTATTTTTGTGGTGGACTCACCGGCGGCCAATGACACGCTGTAGGGAATGACTTCAATGCCCGGTCGGGCGAACCAGAAGTCGAGTGTGCCGGAAACCGGCGCTTGAGACGTGTTGGTGATCTCAAGCACCGCTGTGACCCGCTGCCTGAATACGGAATAGGCGCTCACCTCGGCGGCGCGTGTCACCAACACTTTCAGAGGTGCAGGGGCCGTGACAGGGAAGGGGTTGGCATAGCGCGCAGACAGTTTGTATTCGGCGGGGCTTCCCTTGCGTGGATGGAGTCTCAGCTCATGCTCGCCAGCCGGGATCGAAACGATTTTTTTCCAGCCGCCGGGCTTTATGGCTTGCCGATCGAGACTGGCGGAAGATGTTTGCGAGGCTGCTGAAAACGTTGTGAAGTACTCGGATCCCGGGGGCACATCGAGTGCCACCTCCACGAGCGCATTGCGCGGTAAGTACAGGGAATAGAGGTCGTCATCACCTTCTGGAGAAACGCCTGTTATCGGTTGGCCGAACGAAAGCCTTCGCGGCATAATATCATTCGGCTCGCGTTCGGAATCCACGCGGGGGCGGCCCAGAGGTTTGGCGATGATCTTGTAGTCGCCCGGTGTGCCGTGGATACTTATGTAAACCGGGCCCGGTTCAAGATATACATCCGGCGTAACAAGCCGACGCGTGTTTCCGCCATGCTTGCGGATATTGGCGATTTTTCCACGAACATCGCTCAATTCAACTGCCCCGACTGTTTCACCCAATACGGTGATACGCCAGAGCTGGGCCGCGTTCCCTGTGTTGAAGCCAATCGTATCCGTGTCAGTACTCGTCGAAAGACTACCTTGTCTGCGAAAGGCACCTTCGATAAGCGGCTGGAAATCCGGCGCGGAATTGGGCTCGAATACAGTCTCTTCCGGTTTCGCAGTCAGGCGCTGCAGGCTGATGTCGTAGAGCCCCCCGACAGTCGAGCGGTTTTCGATCGTCAGGGCCGTATTCCTGGAAATGCGGAACGGCGACAGGGCGATGTCCTGACCGTCCAGGCATTCAACGGCTGAATCCGTCTCGCGCAGGCACAGTCTCACATTCACTGCGCTTTGCACGCGCACGCCAACTGCGCCTGTGCCTTCGAGTTTGGCCAGGCTGAATTTGTCTTCGTCTGCGGCATCGAGAGGCAAGGTGAAAGTCTCGCCGATGGACAGGCCTGGTCCTGCGGAAAATTCCAAGTCCGAGTTGGGCTCGATTGGACCGTCAGCATACTGGCTGGGTTCGGTCAGGAGGCGCCAACTGACCGTACCCGATCGCATCGAGGATTTGACGCAAACGGCGCTGTCCTTTGCCCGAATGCCCGAGATCGCCACGATGCCTTTTCCCGCACGCGCCTCAAGGCGATCGCCCTTGCGAGAGTAGGCTAGCATTTCCACAGAACTTCCTGGCGCGCTGACGAGGACCATATCAACGGTTCTGTCGGCCGACAGAAGGGCAGGGATCATGCAATGCATCCTGCCATTGCCGGTCCCACTGACATCATTGCCGGTTGCGATGGCCTTGCTTGCGGTATCCGGGAGCGACGCAGGAGACAGCGAAGGTGAGACCCGCTCGACCCTGAGCGTGACGTCGACGGGGTTGAGTGGGGCAAGCCCCAGATAGATGCGGCCGGGCTGGAAGGTCGTGGCGGGCAACCTTGCCGTCCGGTCCCCAAATCCACGCGCGGAATCACTCAGCAACTTTGTGCGGCCGGTCGGTTGATTTCGCTCATTGAGCTCGATCGTGTTGGCTTCCAGAACGATGCTGACAGGATCGGCGGCCTCAGCGGAGATCTTGTAAATGTCGCGGGTATCGATGACGTCAAAACTGTAGACGGAACTTTCAACGAGCGTGAGTTTGACTTCGGCCAGCCCGTCCACAAAATCGAGCGGTGTGCTCTTGAGGGCCGGAACTTCTGATGTTCCGCCGAGCTTGGACAGGTCGGGGACCTGGCTCCATCCAATACCGGCCGAAAATAGCGGAGCCCAGATCAGGACGAGGAGCGCGGCCACCACATGGCCTGCTTTTCGATGGGCCACCCACTTCAGTGCCGCGCCTTTCACTGTGTTACCTTCTTGCAGACCGACTCGATTGGACGCCCGGCAATTGATCCCAAGGGAGCGGAAACAATTTCAAGCGTCAGCTGGGTTGCGATATAGCCGATCGCAGCTTCCAAGCCGCGGCCTACGGGTTTGAAGAAACCACTCACCGGACCCATGGCTCCCGCTGTGCCGATTGCGACCATCGTGTTTCCCACGACACAACAATTCTGCATGGTCGTGTTGCCCTTGTAGGTATCCACGCAGCTCTGGGCGCTCATTACCCATCCGCCCAATGCTATGCCAAGTGATATCCGCTTCATTATCGCTTCTTCGATCGTCGCTTGCCCGCCGTGTAGTCCCATGCCGAGCGTTTGCCCTGTTTCTGGGTTGATCCGCCACCAGAGAGGCTCATCCGAACCTTCGAGCATGACGAGTACTGTGCCTGATCCCGAGTCAGCATTCAGGCGGTCGCGCAATGCCAAGGAAGCAATCGACTGATTGCTCCACGTCGCGACCGATTCAACACTCTTGAGCACCGCACCAGTCTTGAGCCGTTTCCAGTCGGTGTCGTTGGAAGCTTTGCCGAGCACGTGTTCGACAAGCGTCCCGCGGATCCCTTGTTCCAAATTGCCCGACGGGCTGATTGAGACGGCGCCACGGTCTTTGGCCAGAAGCATCGTTTCGTCAGTGAGGATATCAATCGTTTTCCGAACAATACCGTCGGCGCTTCCAACGTTTTGCGTGCGCTGCATTGATACCATGGGAGCAATCCGCACGAGTTGCTTCGTGTTGTCGCCATCCGGGCTAAACGCGTTACCCGCCGAGAGCATCTCAGACCAGACAGGCTCCGAATTTTCAGCCGCGAAGGCAGGATGCGAATGGGCCTCCTCTGGCGTCATTTTCCCGTCAATAACCGCTTTGAAATAGGGCACGATTCTCATGAGGCTGGCTGTGGACTCCATCACGTCCCGCATGGCGCGCGCGCCGTTTTCACGCCCAACATTGACGTCAATTACACCCTGAAAACTCACGAGGCGGCTAGGCGATTGAGGTATTTCCTGTCGGAAATCCGTGAGACGACGTTCAACACTGGTTGATGCTCCACCTGGAGATATGTGGACCACCGTTAAAATCACGCCGCTCAGCCTGGGAGCGGTGTCAGCTTTTCCATTCGTCGCGTTCAGCCCGCCCAGCGCGTCGGCGTATTTCGATCCGACAGTCGCGAAGATCGCCGGTCCTGCGGCAACATCCTCGGCTGATGCGGTCAAACCCTGCAATGTAAAAGCCTGCGCGCGTTCGGCAGGCGCCTGGTTTATGATCGGAATGAAAAAAGCGGCTTCACCGTCGCTACGGACTGTGTCGGGCGCGATTCCGATATCGATTTGCGTCAAAGCAAGGTTAGCCGCCGGGCGTTTATAGGGCGACATGATGCTGATGCGCTCAAGCTTGTCACCCGTCTTGCGCTCTATCTCGAGACGGATTTCGATCTTGTGCAACCTGTCATCGGGCACCGTTCCGGCTATGAATTGTTCAGGTTCGACCGTGGGGGCGACAGCATTCTGGAAAGCTGGATGTACATCGACCCACGGGTCATTTGGCGTATTCCTGTAGCGGACCCAGACATATTCCTCAGCAATTTGAGCGACAAGGCGATCTGTCTGAACCGCATCAGACTGGGCAATGGAAACGCCTGCCGCTTTGAGGCTGGCCGAGAGACTCTTCCCGAGTTCCGACACGTCTCGATCGGCTGCGAGCGCATTTTTGTCGGCATTCTTTTCCAGGTCACGGGCTTCGGCGATGATCTCGTCCAGGCGAGATTTAGGCACGAATGGCTTGAGCGCTTCCGTGACGTCTTCGACCAAGAGCCCGGTTGACAGAGGTGCCCTGTCGCTGAAGCTGACCTGAAGGAGACGTTTAGCATCTTTCTTTTCAAGTGTGCCCTTAACGATCATGGCCTCGCCGGCCATCGTGTTGATCAGGGCAGCCAGAAGAACGGCCTGGTCCCAGCTTGAGCCTGCCGATGCGGAAATCGTGCCTTCCCGCCCGCGCATCACGCCAAGATAGGGGTCGTAGGCGATATCATCCCGAACGAAATTCGCTGCCGCTGCAACGTCATAGTCCAGGCTCTCTGCCAGGCCATCGACATCATACAGTTCCAGCGGGATCTTTGATGACAAACCCCTGTAGGCATCGGCAATGGCGCGCGCAGAATCGCGTTCTGCGGCAGGCGCGATATAGGTGCGCGGTGCGGCGGTCGCGCTGAGGCTCGAGGAGAAGGCGAAGGCCGCAGCGAGAATCTTGAGTTTGAAAGACAAGGGCGGTTTCTCCTCTTCGGGATGGATATCATCATGCGGCACAAGACGGACAGGCGGGCCGGGTCTCACCAGAGCGCGGCCTTGTCGACAAACCTTGCGACAGTCGAAGGCTCCAATCGTTTAATACGCAATGCGGCATCGAAATCCGCCAAGGATATTTGCGATCAGCCCGCGGCAGGCTTTGGGTGTGCAGGCAAGTATTTTGGCGGGGCAAGGTTGCAGAGCGCGTTGATGAGAACGGGGACGTCAAACCACCGGAGCAACACATGCCGTCACGACCAACCAGACAGAAGGCTCGCGCAACACTGTGCGCCGCCGTTTTCGCCTTCGGGCTGACGGCCTGCGGCCAGACAAGCGCTGAACCGAACGCGCCGGAGCAGGACGCGAAAGTTGCAGGTCGCGACGCGATATGTCTCGAACACCTTCCCGAAGAGATCGCTGTGCCGGACGCATTTGTGGTTGAGTCTTGCTCACAGTCTGAGACGATGACGACCTTTCGCGGAAGGGCAAAGCCGCAGCAAGATATTGATGCAGCCTTCAGCGCCCTCAAATCGACCTACAAATCGTCCGGGTTCACGCTCTACGACAATTCGAGCGGAAAGATACGAAGCGTCATTTTTGGCGGAACCGGGCATCGAAAAGGGGAGATCCAGCTGAACCCCAAAGACGGTTTTCTCGCGGTGTCGGTCAATCTCTATCCAGCAGACATGGAGCAGTAAGGCGTGAGGAGAGGCATGTTCACAATTATCGTCACGGGCGCGGTCTTGCTAACGGCCTGCGGCATGTCAGAGCCGCCCCTTCAGGAGAACCGGAGTGGACAGAGTGCGATCGCGGCACGTGCTGAATCACCGTCAAAGAGGCCTGCCTGGTTACCGCAGGATATTTCGCTGCCTCAGGACCTGGTGATATTCGAAACGAGCCGGATGAAGCTTCCATCTGATGATTACGCAAGCTACAGCCTCCAGGGTTACTCATGGCAGGATCTGGACGCGGTTGATGTGACGGCGAGCCTGCGCGCCGACCTGATGGCAGCGCGATACCAGCTTGTCGGGAATGATGCGGCCGCGACACCCCAGTTGATACAATTCTCCGGCAATGGGTTGGCGCCTGGCACAGTGGCTCACATCCAGGTCAACTCTGCGGGCGACCATCTCGTGATGTCTCTGAGTATCATTCCTCAGGGCTGAGTCTGGAGGCCGAGTTCGCGTCCGGCAGCCTGGCACGGCCCGACATAGATCGACGGCGCCGCAGCCTGTGTTTCCAGCGCCAGCAGCGCCGCGTCAATATAAGCGCGCGCACCCTTCCGGTCGCCTCGTCCCAGACGGGCCATGCCGATGCGGCAGCGGGCAAGTTCAGTTGCAAAATGTCCTGTGGGAAGCGACAGAGACAATGCATCAAAGGCGTAACGGGCGTTACTTTCAGCATCACCATAGCGACGCAGCTCAAGCAAGACAGCTGAGCGTGTCAGGGCAGGGAATGCGCGCCTTGGGTGGCCAGCGGGCAATTTGTCATCGAATATTGCCTGCGCCCTGTCGAGGGTCGCGAGCGCG
>Ga0180009_10002125_pt1 | contig 23481 bp, 23 predicted proteins | sample OS_PC_MetaG_FD_123537 | JGI IMG/M metagenome (GOLD analysis project Ga0180009, IMG submission 123537) | Groundwater microbial communities from the Aspo Hard Rock Laboratory (HRL) deep subsurface site, Sweden - OS_PC_MetaG | ecosystem: Environmental > Aquatic > Deep subsurface > Groundwater...
CATGGGACGGCCTTCGACCCGAGCTCAGGCCGAGGGTCAGATTAGCGTTGAAATTCTTCCCCCCACATCTTCTCTGCCTTTTCCATAGTTTTATTAAATGCCCGGGGGCGTTCCACGAGCATCAGAAGTATTTTTATGAGGCTGCTTTAGAAAGAGACCTCCACGGCCGGGCTTTAATGTCGTTCAAAGAGCTAAAATGTTATCCTTTAAGATCTTTTATATACTGTAGGGCTTTTTTAATCTATGTCATTATTTCCTATTATCTTTTATCAGATAGCTCCTCCGAGCTGGGCGTGAATTTGGCACTCAATGCCATAAGGCCACCGGAAAAGGCCCCGCGAGAACCGATTGTAGCCCTACTCCCACCTCCAGCTAAAGCGCCCCCTGCTCTAACCATGTCTTCAGTTATAAAATCAGATTCATATTTCTAATGACCCAATAGATCATAACCATCACAAACACTGATACCATGATTCTGTTGCTCAATTTTATTTGAATATTCTTTAGATGAATAAGCCATGCCAATCCCCCACAAAAAAGGAACACCGAAAAGATATTATATCTTAATGCTTCTCCCAATTGAAACCTTCCCAAACATACAAAAGCGTGAGTCATACCGCATCCAGGACACTTAAAACCCGTTAATCTCTTGAAAATGCAAAGATCGGGAAGTTGATCCAATAGACTGAGGGTATCCACTTCTGTGACAAAGTGGAGAATTCCAGCCACGAAGCAGACAAGATAGACAAAAAACAGTAATAGTTCAGGTCTGATAAGGTAATTTCTCATATGCCTTATTGATTTCATTTTGATGTATAGCATCCACTACGATGGAAAAACCAAATATTGACAATAATAGACTGATAACTGGAAGATGATTATCAACACGCATATGGTATCTCTCTTGAATCTCAACCAGAGCGAACCCCATTTTGTATTCGTAATAAAGATGAAAAATTCCACACGTTATGATGCTTACTAATAACCATGTCCAGAATGACAACTCCTCACGATCGAGTAAACCATTCATTGTTTTCATCTGCTTAGCATTCCAGTAAAGATCGTACAGCCCACATGTTAAGAACGTAAAAATCAAGCTTACTACAATGTTGCGAACAGCCTCTTCCCGTGGGACATCATATGTATTTATTACCGACCTCCACTTCTCCTGACCATTCTCCTTGATTTCAGCATCTTAACGACCCTTTTCTTAAGAACCTTCTCATACTCATTCTGCTGGCGATACCCTCTGGAAAAAGGATAGGATGATTCTCTGGTATTCTTCGGGCTGTAGTGCATAGGTATTGTGTCCACAGCGTGGTAGCACTGCCAGTTCTCCATTGGGTAGAGAACGGTACATCAAAACCCCCTGCTCCACGTCGAATAGACGGCTTCTATCGGGGTAGAGAACCAAACTCGGACACTGAATGTTTCTGAGAAGAGGCGTTAGATCAAATGAAGCTGGATCAGTGCCGTAGGCCCCTCCCAGCTCTATGAAAAGGGTGAAAAGCTCCCGGGCCCAGCTTTCTCCATGCCAGTAGACGAGCTTGTCTTGGAACTCCGCCTGGGCGTCTTCAAAGGAAGAGATGATCTCACCATCCGACGGATTCCACGTTATGAGTTTACCGGAACACAATGTACTTGATACAGCTATGGCCACAACCCTGTCTGGATTCTGATCTGCATAATGAAACCCTACGACCCCTCCTTCGCACTGGCCAATGATATAGAGTCTATCCTTGATATTTAGGTGTTCCAACAGGATTGACAGTTCTCTCACACTATTCTGGTTATACTGTTCACTTCTATAGTAATCTCGGAAATTCTCTCCTTTGTCTGATCTTCCAAAGCCTCTGCGATCATATGAAATGACTCTGTACCTGGCCGAAAAACCGGCAACCAATTGTTCCCACATCTTTGTGCAACCGATGCCATGATGTATCAGTATCAAGGGTTCTCCTTGCCCATGGACTTCATAGTAAATATTCACTCCGTCAATATTCACTTTAGACATATCATCCTCCTATATAGATCTTGGTCAAAATGAATCTGCTTTACAACGCCATCTCTTGAAACTCATCAGAGATGATGAGAAGAGGCTCCGTAAGATCCTGCACCTCTTCGGGGGTTATTCCCTCGGCCACCTCCTTCAAAAGGAGTCCCTCCGAGGTGACTTCTATATAGGCGAGATTGGTTAAAATAGCGTTTGCCGCCCTCATCCCTGTAAGTGGGAAGGTGCATTCCCGCACGATTCTGGGGTTGCCGTCCCTGTCTGTGTGCTCCATAATAACGAGGATTTTTTTCGCCCCAAAAGCAAGGTCCATGGCACCTCCTACTGTCCCCAAAGGATCTTCCTTTCTTTTCCAGCTAGCCACATCTCCCTTCTCAGAGACTTGAAAGGCTCCGAGGATGCTCATATCTAGATGCCTGCCACGCATCATGGCAAAGGCATCCCCGCTGTGAAAAAGGCACGCCCCAGTCTTCAAAGATATGGGTTGCCCTCCTGCATTCACAAATTCGTGATCTGCCTCCTCTTCTGAAAGGATGCCCCCGTAGTTAAGTATACCGTTCTCCGCATGGAGGAAGACCTCCATGTCAGGAGGTATGAAACCGGCCACCTCAGTGGGAATGCCGATCCCCAGGTTAACATACATCCCCTCTTTTAGCTCTTTGGTAGCCCGCAAACACATGAGTTCACGGGTGAGTCCCTTTTCCGCCATCTTAATCCCTCCTCTTCCTGGCATGAGCGTAATCCAGGTAATCCTTCATCTCTTCGTAAAAGAAATCTTTGAAGTACTGGTAAGGGTCGATTTTGGGGGCCCGAACCACACGATCAACGAATATCCCGGGTGTGACCACCACCTCGGGATCGAGGGACCCCACTTCAACGATCTCGTCCACCTCCACTATAGTAAAGTCGGCTGCCATGGCATATACGGGGTTTAGGTTTCTGGCGGTCCCCCGGTAGACCAGATTTCCGTGTCGATCTGCCTTGTGGGCCTTTATAAGGGTATAGTCCGTCTTCAATGCCCTTTCGAGGATGCACTCCTTCCCATCTATGACCCGGATCTCCTTCCCCTCTCCCAGCTCGGTTCCCACAGCGATTGGCGTATAAAAGGCGGGAATCCCCGCTCCACCGGCGCGAAGCCGCTCTACAAGGTTCCCCAAGGGTACGACCTCAACCATCAAATCCCCCCTCTTATAAGCCTGAATCAAGGGAGCCTTGCGCGATAAAGCGGTCCTGAGATTTGCAGGGTATCCTGGGTAGGGCACAATAACCTTTTTGACGGCTCCTACGTTTACAAGATAATCCAGCTGTCTTGTAGCGACGCCCACAAGGGTGAGACCCTTTGGTGGCGAGCTGCGTTCTGCAAGGGCCATGTATGTGGAAAAGGGCGTCCCTGCATATCCAAATCCGCCTATGGATATGACGGAATCGTCCCGGATATCGGCCACGGCTTCCTCAATGCTTGCAACGGTCTTATCAATCATTTTTCCCTTTCCTCCTTTTGAGAGGTTAACCTAAAGGATTTCTTCATTCATATAATGAAATTTCGAAATCTTTAAAATTTTAGCAAATGACCCCGGCCCTTCGCTTCATGGTTATACAAGGAAGCAACTTTCACCCCCACCCTGCCCTCCCCCTCAAGGGGAGGTTTGTTGTTTAATGGCAAACCTATTTTATGAAAGAAAGATCGCTTGGGCTGAATATTTTTCCGCTTTAATTAATCAAGCACTTGGCTGATTTGCCGAATGGGTGTGACATTTGTGAAATTCGGGATATCCCCTCGCAGTATTGCTCCCTTTTCGGCGATACCTTTGTCGTAACCATCTCGGTTTTCGAAATAGAGATGACCGATGCAAATATAAGGAGCCGGCTCATCTCCCCCACCAGAGATTCCCTTGTCCACTTCGGTTTTAATGACACCGAATGGTTTCAGATGCTCTTCCACAAGTTTCATGTGGGCACTCTTATAATACTCATAATCGAATTCGGCTCCTTCTTCATTGGGATACATGACACTTACCTTGTACATCTCTTATCCTCCTTTGCCCCCCACATCTTCTCCACCTTTTCCCGTAAGCTTATTAAATGTCCGGGGGCGTTCCAAGAGCATCGCTTTTTTTGTGAGGCGGCTTCTTTTAGCAGGAAATATAAAGAAATCAAGATTGTTTGTCAATTTAGCTATTCTCCGGATAGCATAGCCAAACTTATATTGGAGGAACAGATATTGGTGGGGTTACGAGAGATGTTACTTGGGAAGATCTATTCCAACATGATCTCATCAATCCAAACGGTGTTGGAGCCCGTGGTACCACCATGGGGTTTATTACTTGAAATCATAAAATAAATCAATAGAACATTATGTAGATTCGGTTTAGGAGGGTAGTTTAAAACTCTACGTCGTGATCCAACAGGACCTTAACCAAGACCCGCTTTCGTTATCTTCTTCTCTTTTATCTGAATGTGTCTATAATACTCTTCCTCCCTAATCCAATCCTCTTAACAATAACAAAAGCATCTTCTCTTTTATGGAACCAATCCGCATTAACTTTCCTTCAATTGTCCGGGAATCTGATTTTGTTCCCGTAAAACGGATAGATACTATTTGAGAAATCCCATCTAACGCCCCATTTATACTTTTTTTCAATTTCTCTCTAGATTCTTCTTCTACAATTTCTAAAATACTATTTTTTATTATTTCATTTCTATGTAGACCAGTTATTTCCATAACCAAATCCGTAATCCCCAAGATTTGCCCATCTTCATTTAGCATAAAATCAATCTCTTCTCGGTGAAGCTTCATGCTTAGTTGATCTTTCCACTCCCTCATCTTAGCATAAGATATTGCTAATTTTTTATTTGCTTCTTTAGTTTGCTCGTGGGCTCTCTTTAGATTTTCTTCTGCCTGTTTCCTTCTCCTGATATCACGAAAAATTCCCCTTGTGGCCGTTACTTTTCCGTCTTCAATTCAACAATTAAGATTCCCTTCAACAGGAATATTTTCACCTTTTTTTGAAACAAATACCACCTCAACTTCACTTGCCGTCCCTCCGGCAAAAATATCTTCCAAAATTTCTTCACAGTGTTTTCGATAATCAGGATGAATAATGTCCCATAATTTCAAATTGGAAATCTCTCCTTCATCGTAGCCAAGCGTTTTTCCCCATTTTTTATTGACTTGGAGAAAACGACCATCAGGATTAACACTCTGAATCAGATCACTTGCGTTTTCAAACAGGTCCTCAAATTTTCTTTTTGATTTTCGGAGTGCTTTCTCTGCATTTTTACGCTCTGTAATGTCCCGTATGACACCAATAATAATTTGCTCATTACCACGAAGACTTGAAGAGAGAGAAAGTTCTATGGGGAACAGATGTCCATTTTTATGTAAAGCAAACAGATCTCTTGTTTTATCCACTGCTCCTTCTGATTCACCTTTTGCAAGATATTCTTTCACATATTCCCTGTGTTTTTCCCTTAGTTCCTCAGGCATCAAACAATCAAGGTGTTGCCCGATCATTTTCTCTCTGTAACGTCCGAACATTTTCTCAGCAGCAGGATTGAAAATAATTATTTCTCCAGCCCCATTAATAGCGATTATTCCATCCTTACTCGCGTTTATAACCGTGCTGAAGGGTTTCTCGTTCTTCTGAAATACCTTTTCTGTCTCTTTTATTTTGGCTATTTCACCTTCTAATTCTTTTATTTTTAGTTCCAACTCTTCATATGTGGGTTTTTTATCCATCAGGAAATCCTACTACCTATCGCCTTGTAGACGTCTGAAAGTTAACTTTTCTCCGCACATAAAATAAAAATAGGTTTCTTCACGGTTCTCAAACTGGCAATCGGACATCTCGTTTTTACCCCATAAAAGATTGAACTCAATTATCGAATAAGGTACTTTAGAAGGATAGTCTTAAAACTACACACTAAGAGGAGCATCAAGTAGTTTGCATCATGCGGCTTCAACACTCGCCCCTGCCCTCCCCCTATTCTACCTTGTTTGGTTTGAATCTGTTGTATTTTAAAAATTTTGAGTAGAGTTTGTCAACTATTTATTTTTATTGCTTTTTTTGTGGTTGGACTTAGATCAGGATCGGATCACGCGGGATCTGACGATCGTATATAAGAATGGTTCAATAATTAAGAAGAGAAAATAGTAGGTGGTAGTTTATGCTTAACGGAGGAGTGTTTTATCAATCGTTGCGTCTCATAGGAAATCAGACTAGCATTGCCTGAATCATCTCCAGAGGAAATTAATCATATCCTTATGGTGTTCATATAAATTTTCAAATCGAATGCCAATACCCACTCCGGGTATCTTGTGCGCAATTTTCCCATTTATATCAAATGACTCTCCTAACCCAAGATATTGAATATCCATTGCGATTTCTTGACCTACAGAGAAGTTATCATAGGTTTGTAAAAAAGCCCCACCTAAACTGATATTGAGAAGTCTGTTTTTTAATGAACTACTATTATGCTGAATAGATGTATTGATTATACACTCTTTTCTGGAATATCTTCTTTTATCACGAAATGGCATCTGTCTAAATAATCTACCCATTTATCTCACCCTTCAATGAATAAAGACGAGCATTTTTTATAAAGTTTCAGATGAGAAGACACCTTCCTAAAGATTAAGGAACTACCCCGCCGCAGAGCAGCGGGGTATCTACAAAAACATTGTAACGCCGCAAGCGGCGGGGAATTAAACCCTTGTCCGCCTCCGGCGGATTAATGGAAATGAGGTTAACCCATGATGTCTATCATCTTCACCATGATAACAGTTTCAAGATGATTGAGGTCTACAGGTTTCGTAATATAATCATATGCTCCCATCTTTATAGTACTTTTGGCAATCTCTTCGTCAGTGACGGCTGTGATCATGATAATGCCTATTCCTGGATTGACGTTTCTTATTTTTTTAAGGACATCGATCCCTCCCATCCCAGGCATTATGATATCGAGTAATACAATGTGAGGCTTGAAATTTTCTACTTTTTTTAAGGCCGTCGGCCCATTCAGCGCCGTTTCCACCTCATACTTTTTTAAACTCAAAAACTCCTTCAAGGCATTGCATACTTCGACTTCGTCGTCTACAACTAATATTCTTTCCTTTCCGTTGTTCTCTTCGTAAGACATTATCTACTCACTTCTTCTCCTATTGAAAATATAATAGAAAATGATGTGCATCTCTTTTTAAAATAGATTTCTCCTATTTGATGAAAATTATTTAAAAGAAGCCTAGAATTTTTTATCCAATATTTATGCCAAAACCCGATTATCTGATGAGTTTTTCAAAATGATAAGTACTTTAAAGCCAGAAAACCTTATTCCATAGGCATTTCAAACGATAAAAATGTAATACTTCGATCATCCATTAGTCGAAAATTGATTGGATACCCAGGAGTAAATGCATGAAAACAGACCTGTAGTGCACAGATTATTGTGCATATTTTATGATTTTCTAGTGTTTTTGAGTGCTTATGGCGCAATTTCTATGGTGGGATAATGGGAAAAATATAATGTTTAATTAACCTATAACATTAATTATCTATTAAATTATAAAAAATTAAACTAAAATAAATGCCTAAAAAAATGTGCAGTGGCGTAACATTTTGGTCTTTGAAAAAACAACCCGTATTTGCTTGAATGCCTTTCAAAGAGCTCCTAAGAAACTTCCGTGTATAAGCTTGAAGCGAAGCGCCGGGGTCATTTGCTAAAATGTTACGCAGTGGCAAATATTTTTTCCATGATTAGCGACCGTTTCAATCCAATCTGGAGCAACTGCGTACCAAAAGGGAGTTATATTAAAGAGTGCATCTGACGACTAAAGGGATTGGTAAAGGGCCTCTATCAGGGCTTTGGGTCGCTCATTGATGAGTATATCCGCAGCCGTTAAGTTCATAACATAGCCAAAACCTATATGAGCCTCCGGGTCTGCGAAACCAAGAGATCCACCAGCTCCCGGATGGCCGAAAGCTTGGTTATTGGGACCCATAGGGGAACCTGGGACCGGCATCATGAATCCAAGACCAAAGCGGGTCTCAACAATCAGTACCTCGTCAGGGCCGCGTGACTGCTCGGTTCGAGCACGCTCAATACTCTCAGGGCTAAACACGCGAATGCCGTCCAACTCACCGCCGCATGCCAGTGCACCGTATATGCGAGCCAGGGCTCGGGCTGTCCCGTGGCCATTTCCGGCAGGGATCTCTGCGCGCCGCCAATGGGGAGTATTGGCCAGATTCTTTATGGCTAGATAGGGAGGATTCATGAACGTCTTAGCTAATACTGACTCAGGTTGTTCGATCATTATCTTGAAAAGGTTAGGCTCAAAGTCTGATGGGGCCGGTGGGATCTGTGTTATGAAAGCGACCCGATCATGATCTTTATCATGGAGTCCAATGTGAAAATCGAGTCCAAACGGCCCTGCGATTTTCTCCTGGAAGTAAGTCCCAAGGCTTTTCTTGCCGCTGATACGCCGCACTAGCTCGCCCACAAGCCACCCAAATGTGACGGCATGATACCCGTGCTTCGTCCCCGGTTCCCACCATGGTTCCTGGGCGGCCAGTGCTTTGGCCATGGCTTCCGGCTCAAAGCTTTCTTCAACGGTAAGTGGAGTCCTTATTGCCGGAAGACCTGCCTGATGGCTCAGCAGATAACGCACCGGAATATCACCCTTGCCGCCTTGCGCGAACTCAGGCCAGTAATGTGCAACTTTCTGGTCCAGATCCAAAAGCCCTTGATCAACCAACTGGTGCGCACAGATTGCCGTCATGCCTTTCGTGGTGGAATAGACATTAACCAGAGTGTCTCGCTCCCATGGGCGAGTGCGCTCAGGATCGGCGAACCCTGCCCAGAGGTCCACCACCGGCCGAGCGTCAACCGTTACGGCAACGGCCGCACCCAACTCCAGATCATTTTTGAAGTTATTTTCAAAAGCCTCTCGCACTAGTCTAAATTTCGGATCACAATCACCATGGATCTGTGGTACATCCCCCATAAATTTCTCCTCCCTCAGCTTCAATTCTTCATATCAACTTGGGATCACCCTTTCGCTTATGTTCGCGCCCCTCTCTTTATTTCGTCTTAGAATTGAAAGGATGGACTATACTCTCCCCACTCTTCTCTCAACACACCGCATATCTCTCCAATGGTGGCATAAGCTTTTACCGCCTCTAAGATAGTGGGAATCATGTTCGTCGAATCATCCCGGGCTGACTCTTTTAACTCTTTGAGGCATACCTCTACTTTTGCGTTGTCCCTTTCTTTCTTAACCTTCTGAAGATTAGCGATCTGTCGTTTTTCAGCGGTCGCCTTTCTTTCCTGATCATAGGGATGGGGAACCACTCGCTTTGGCATGACCTCTATCTCATTCTCACCGGTAAAACAGTTCACCCCCACAATCATCCTCTCCCCGCTTTCCACTTCTTTGTAAAATTGATAAGCGCTTTTGGCTATCTCTTTCTGCATGAATCCGTTCTCAATCGCACCTACAGAGCCACCCATCTCCTCAATCTTACTCATTAATTCTTCGGCTTCTTTTTGCACTTTGTCTGTCAAACCTTCCACATAGTACGAGCCGGCAAGCGGATCAACCACTTGACTCAGTTTCGCCTCATATTCGATGATTCTGGCAGCATCATTGTGAAGCTGCCAAGCCTCAAAGCTATGCCCAAGCCCCAAGGGCTCATCAAATGGATACCCCATGCCACCTTGGGGATCTCCGCCAGAGAAGACCGAAGCGATTCCGCCGATTATGGAGCGAGAAAGGTTGTTCAACGGACGTTGGAGGGTGGTGCTAATTTCACCTGACCTGGCCCAGAGATTGCTCCTCAATATCCAGCTTCTGGAGTTTTTCGCGCCAAATCGGTCTCGCATGATCTCAGCCCACATTCTCCTGGCAGCTCGACTGGTGGCAATCTCCGTAAAGAAATCCATGCTCCCGCCAAAACCCAACCAGGTAAAACGGGGAACAAATCTGTCCACATCAAGTCCCGCATCAACACCCAGTTGAACATAAGCAATGCTATTTGACAGGATAAAGGCCAGATCTTGTACGGCAGTAGCGCCAGCCTCCCGCATGTGGGAACCACATATACTAATCATATTCATGGCGGGTAAGTTCTCTGCACAAAAGGCAAACGTATCTCTAACCATTCTCATTGCCGGCTTTATGGGGAAAATATAGCAACCTCGAGCGATGTATTCCTTTAGGATGTCGTTCTGGGGTGTTCCACGCAGTTTCGCTGGTGATATGCCCCTTTTCTCTGCCAATGCGATATACATGGCCAATATAATATTACAAGGAGCATTTATGGTCCAATTGGAGGCGATTCTATCCAAGTCCCTTTCGCCGGTAAATGCCTCGTAAAGAATCTCAAAGTCTCTGAGAGTATCGATGGCCACACCCGTACCCCCCACCTCACCACTGGCCCAGGGATGGTCTGAATCATAGCCCAGTTGCGTGGGTAGATCGAAGGCAAGGTTGGGACCGGCTTTTGAGCCTTCTGATGCGAGCATCAAATAATAGTCACGCATATCCTCCGCTGTTCCATAACCCCGATAGCCTCCGGCCCTGACAAGTCCCTTGCCAGAGCCCAATTCGCTACCCCTCCCCGCACTTGGAACTCTCTCCGGCGCGACACAGGGGTAGATACCACCCGTAAAAGGAAACGAGCCGGGCAATCCTACTTTTTCCAGATAATTAAAATCCTTGTTTTCTAAGGGCGTATAATACTGATTGTGGCACTCACGAACATCAAACCTCTTGAGGGCAGGAGCCAATACATCAGTCTCCCATTTTTTTCTCGCCTCTTCTATCTTCCTAAATTCTTCTTCCGTTAACATCTCTTTCCTCCCATATCTTGATGCAGATAAAATGACATCTACTTTTAAGGTTCCTAAGCTGAAGGCTGACTGCTGATCGCTGACTGCTCCCTAATTGGGTTTTTACTCAATGAGGGTGTTACTGGTTGATGGTTATTGGTATTGATCCGTTGTTACTTTAGAAAATTAGGGAATTATTTGTCAACGGTTTCTTTTTTCAAGATTTTTTATGGCAAAAAATGGAAATTCAATCACGAAAACACGAAAAGTGGAAACCACGAAATGATATTCTTTTTCCCCCTTTCGTGCTTTCGTGATGAAGCTCCCAGCGGTCCCGCCTCAGAGGGAAAGGGTATTCTTGAGAAGGGTACAAATAGGTAATGGGTGAGATATGAATATAATTTTAAGGTTCCTAAGCTAAATGCTGATTGCTGATAGCTGACTGCTCCCTAATTGGGATTTTACTCAATGAGGGTAATGGGTTCTTGATATTCAAACCATTTGCGGTTATGCTCGATGCAATTTAGGGGGCCCAATATGCAAGATGAATATGTCAATAAGCCAAAAGGAAAAGGCCTTTCGCCTCATATGAACGGCAAGCATAAACAGTTCTTTCAAGACTTGGATCCCGTCTGTCAAGAGTTGGTCAGAGGCCTCAAAGGTATTGAAAAATTTCAGAGACGCTTCTTTCCTCCGGAAATCTCTTCTCTTCGGGAAGACCTGCTGCCGCTCCAGGCTTCTTTAGACAAACAGTGGGAACACCTTCATACGCTAAAGCCTCCGGAGGAATTAAAAGAACGATTGGACATTATTATCAATGCATATGATCTTATAGCCAAGGCCCTTCAGATGATCATCTCAGCCCCCACCGACAATTTTCAGCAGACGGTAATGAAGGTGATGCAAGCATTTCGAAAATCCTGTCAAGCCCAGGATCTGCTTTTTCCTGATCGACAAATTTCGCCCCATGTTAATCGATTCTTCCTGGAGCCACCAGTCCATGACCATCTTGAAAAACTCGATCCGAAACCGACGGCTGAGGTGAAAACCGGCCTTTATCACATAGGAACAGAAAGCGATCCATACGCCAGAGGCGCCCTCTCTCTTTATATCCCCGAATCTTACGACGGTACCCGTGCATGGCCCGTTGTCGTTGTTCTTCACGGTGGATTTGGTCACGGCAGAGATTTCATCTGGAATTGGGTGAGGGAAGCGCGAAGTCGGGAGTTTCTGCTCATGTCTCCAACCTCAAAAGATACCACATGGTCTATCCTGAATCCTGAAATAGACGGAACAGCTTTGATGGAGATGCTTAGTTATGTCAAAAGGGATTGGAATGTTGATCCGGATCGTATTTTGCTGACCGGTATTTCAGACGGTGCAACATTCGCTTTGATGAACAGTTTGTGGAACAATAGCCCCTTTACGGCATTTGCCTTAGTATCCAGCGCGTTTCCGCCGGTCGATTTCAGCAAGGCGAGGGGAAAACGGATATACTGGACTCATGGTGCGCTCGACTGGATGTTTCCGGTTCAAATCGCAGTAAGTGGGTACCAGGTTCTTAAAAAAGCGGGGATAGAAACAAAGCTCCGTGTGGTTGAGGATCTCTCCCACACCTATCCGCGCGATGAAAATGATCGCATCCTCACCTGGTTTGATCCCGAACTCGCCTTGCCGGATATGGTGACCTAACCGTTAATGGGTTCAGGGTTCACCCTGAACCCTTGAACTCCTACAAATAGATATGACAATGAGACTCCCATGAGGAGCGAGCTAAAGGAGAAAACAAAATGAGTAAGAGCCATAAAATTAATGGAAACCCAGAAAATATAGGTAAGACCAATTGGGACGACTACCTCAAATCATATTATGAGAAACCAACGAGTTTCAAAACCTGGTCCGGCCTTGACCTGCAAGAGATTTATACCCCTGAGGATAGACCTAAAGAAAAATATGAAAAAGATATTGCAGATGCCGGCACTTATCCGTTTACCAGGGGAATTCATGGTAATATGTTTAGAGGACGTTTCTGGACCAAGAGAGAGATTGTGGGAAGGGTTCACCTGCAGACACCCAGGCACGGCTGAAATATATGTGCGACCACGGTTCAGGGGCACCAAACACCATCGCCGATGTGACCTACGAGATGGGGCTGGATGCTGATCATCCTTGGGCGGTCAATGAGGTGGGGCTCACAGGCCTCAACATCACCTCCATTAAGGACATGGAGACCCTCACGAAAGACATCCCTCTGGATAATGTGAGCTGGTCTTTGATCACGGCATCCACGGCGGCGTCGGTCACCATGGCCCAGTATGTGGCAGTGGCGGAAAACGCCGGCTATGACGTCGGGGTCTTACGCGGTTCCATCCAGAACGACCCCATACACTTTCGGTACTGTGGATTTCGGCCGGCCTGCCCTCTGGATCTTTCCATTAAGCTTGGCGCCGACGTGATGGAGTACTGCACCAAACGACTCCCCAAATGGTACTACACCACAGTGAATATGTATGACTTGAGGGAGCAGGGCATTACAGCACCCCAGGAAGTGACGTTCGGCCTTGGCATTGCCATGTGCTACATCGACGAGCTGATCCGTCGTGGGTTGGATATTGATGAATTTGCCCCCAGGTTCACCTTTTACGTGCAGTGCCATATCGACTTTTTTGAGGAAATCGCCAAGATTCGTGCGGCCCGGAGGCTGTGGGCAAGGCTCCTGAAAGAGAAATACGGAGCAAAGGACCCCAGGTCCATGCAGTTCCGTTTTGGGATTCATACGTCCGGGTGTTCCCTGGTGCCACAACAACCCCTGAACAATATCGTTCGTATCGCCTATCAGGCATTGGCAAGCGTCCTGGCAGGAGTACAGTCGCTGGCCTGCTGCTCCTATGATGAACCCATGTGTCTGCCCTCGGAGAAAGGACATCTTCAGGCACTAAGGACCCAGCAGATCCTGGCCTACGAGACAGGGGTCACCAATGTTGCGGATCCCCTTGGAGGCTCCTACTTCGTGGAAAGTCTCACCGATAAAATTGAAGAGGAAGCCTTAAAGGTCATGAAACAGGTAGAAGAAGTGGGAGGAATGGAAGAGGCGATCCGCACCGAGTGGCTGGATCGGCAATTCGAAACAGAGGCGGTTAAACGACAGAAGGAGATCGATAGTGGCGAGAAACTGGTGGTTGGTGTGAATATCTTCACCGAGGAGGAAGAGAAAACCACACCTCTGGGTGCACAGAGAATACCCGAGAACTCAGTGAAACAGCAGATCGAGGAAGTAAGGAAATTAAAGCGCACCCGGAATATGAATAAACTCAGGGACGCCATTAAGCGTCTCAGAGATGATACGGGTACGGGGAAAAATGTAATCCCGGCTATGGTGGATGCAACCAACGCATTTGGTACTACAGGAGAGCTCTTGGGGACTGTCCGTGAAGTGTTCGGCTACCCCTATGATCCTCTCAACATAATCGAGTCACCGTTTGATTAAAAGCCATTGCCATATTATATTCCATCCATTGGGTATTGAATAACAATCGTGTCAGAGAGGATATCACAGAAAAAATAATTGAAAATCTCAATACTTATCTTTTAAGATGTGAACCTGATGTTTTCGATGTTTTCTGATTGGTGTTTTTTCTTATGCTCAATCAGGATAACGATAAACATTCAACCCTATCTTCTCATTCCTTTCCGGGACGGACACATTTCCCTCCGTGGAAGCCACTATGATGGTCTTACCCGACCTAGATGGACCGAAGTCCTTGGACAGATCTACTTTAATGATAAGGGTCTCCCCTTCAACGGTCATCTCTACATTCTTCATGAAATAAATCTCCTTTCTCAATACCTCTGATTGAAGGGAGGATATCATGGGAATGGGTGTTCTGGAAAGAGGAAATGATAGTGCTAAAAGAATTGGGGATATTTAAGTGTTTCGGGGTGTTGAGGGAAAAAATTGACAGGAAAGAAAAGGAAGTGTTTTAATAGCTGTTCACACCAAATTTTAGGAGAAAAAATATGGATAATGAGATCTTTTATGAATATGAGTCGAGCCAGTACGGTGATGGTATCCTGCTAAATGAATACAGAAACGAGTTTTCCCTTGTAGCAGCCAAACGTAAGGAAGGCGAGATTTTTATGGAATGGGTCTTTCCTCAGAAAAGAGATGGAAGCAAGAAGCCTATTGAGAAAAGTTTACCATGGAAGATAAAGCTTGGACCCAAGGCTGAAGCCATCAAAGTGTTAAAATTTTTTCTGGAGAATTTGGAGAGTGAAACACATCCCTCTGATGATATTCCTGACGATACCTGGGGGAAAGATGGTCCATCTGATGATGATATTCCATTCTAACGATTCAATGCCTAACCATAGTTTTACAAAGAATCGTGGTAAAAGTTCACCGCTGAGTATTTAATTCATATTATTTTCCCCTGAGAGGGGGGGAAAATAATATGAATTAAGCCCTTCGGGAAAACAGCAAATACCTTTATCAGAATTCTCTTCTCAGGAATTCTGATAAAATTTATTTCTCTGCGTGCTTTGTTTATCCCGTAGGTCCGGAAGATCGTACTGGGGCGGCTCTGCGGTGAAATCGTTTTTGGACAAGAGTGAATTTTCAGAAAAAAGAAATCCTTGACAAAATCTTACTTAATTATCTAAAATAAGATCGATTCGGCCAAAAACAGGCAGAATCAATTCTCCTGTTGATCCTCTAATTTTGCATATCTGACTCAAGCTGACGATCCTGCCTGACCCCTCTTCCATGCGTACGGTAAGCAGTGTTGTTGAGAGGATCAAGGCAGTGATCGCGAAGGATCGAAAGCTAAGACAGCGTGTGGAGGAATTGAAGGAAGAGACAAACATGAGTCAAGAGCAGACTTGACCCCTTTATTTTTATCAATTAATAACAGTATGGAGGATAAATTATGGCACTAAAAACGGTTGAAGAGTATCTCAAAAGCATCAGAGACGGAAGAGAGGTCTATCTGGACGGGGAAAAGGTGGACGATGTCACCACGCATCCGATTCTGAAGAACCTGTCTGATTATGCCTCTGCAGATTACGAAATGGCCCTGGACCAACGGTTCCAGGACCTGCTCACCGAAGTGCTGCCGAATGGGGAGCGGGTTCATTTCACCTTTGTATCGCCCAAGAGCAAAGAGGATTTGATACGAAGAAGGGCGGTAATACAGCTCACGACGCGCGCGCAAGGCGGCCCCGGCGGTGCGAAATTCACCGGGATCGATGGCATCAACGGAGTCACCCTGGCGTGCAAGCGTATTGACAGTAAACTTGGCACGGATTACTCGAGCAGGGTGGAGAAGTTCCGCCAGCACTGCATGGATATCGACGCAGCCGTCGCCGTGGCGATGACGGATGTTAAGGGGAATAGGAGCTTACATCCCCACCAGCAACAGGGCCACCAGGATTACTACGTGAGGATCGTGAGCAAAGACAATGACGGTATTGTCATAACCGGAGCGAAGGCTCATATCAGCCATGCACCGGTTGTTAATGAGATCGTCGTGCTTCCCTGCCGGGCGATGGGGAAAAACGATGCGGATTATGCCGTCGCATGCGCCGTTCCTGCAAATGCAAAAGGATTGAAAATGATCGGCAATGCAGGTGACGGAATGCATCCCGTGGTGGTGTTCGACAAGGTTTTCGTGCCCATGGACAGAGTGTTCATGGCGGGGGAATGGGAATATGCCCATCATATGCCATACAGCTTTGCCACATACCATCGTTTGAGCGCCGACACCTACAAGTATGTGGAACTGGAGACGTTCATCGGCTGTGCGGCCCTGCTCGCCGAATACAACGGCCTGGAAAAAGTGCCCCATGTACGGGACAAGCTGTCATGGCTTGTGATGTGGGCAGAGGGAACTGAGGCTCTCGGCAGAGCGGCCGTTGAGAATTGTGAAATCGATGCGGAATCGGGCACGGTCTATCCGAATACGCTCTACTCCAACGTGGCCAAGCATTTCTATGCTAGCAATTATCACGAGGCGGAGAAGCATCTCCAGGACATCGCCGGAGGGCTCGTGTCGACCCTCCCGTCGCTGGCTGATCTGGAAAACCCCGCAACAAGCGGGTATGTGAGGAAGTATCTGGGGATCAATGATGAACTGACGGCGGATGACCGGATGCGGGTATTCAGACTGGCACAGCACCTCTGCGGCTACTTCAACGGTAACGTCACGATTCATGCCGAAGGTTCCATGGCGGCGCAGAGAATGATGCTCTACGCCTACGCCGACTGGGGCCGCTACAAGGCCTTGGCCAAGCGATCGGCCGGAATTGAAACGGATCATCCGATAGTGGCAAACCTTCCCAAGAAGCGGGGGAGCCACCATTAGGTACAGACGATTCAAACCATAAGATTTCCAATGAAACCATGCACTGGTTGTCAAGATTGTGACGAATGAACTGTTTGTCTTCGATATAGCGGAATTGGTGGAGAAGAACATGCAAGATTAGTGTATTGTTTACTTAAAAATAAATTACTGTCTCCACAGTCGTCCGGACCAAATAATGTTCTCATGAATTGATGACAGACATGTCTTGATTCAGATCATTGGAGGGCAAAATCATTAAATAGTCCTAAGGATACTTTTTTCAATGATATTCGAAAAAGTGTTTGCTGCATCATTAAATCATTAAAGCGGGACGTTAAAGCGGGACGTCCATAAGAAACTAAAAGACTATTTTATTAGGTGGAGTTTCTTATTTTCTTATGGACGTCCCCATTACCATTTAGGCATATCGGGATAGGACCGCCTCTCACAAGGCGGCCCTCCCACAACACCGTACATACGGGTCCGTACTGCACGGTCTCCGCTCCGCTATCGCTACGACGGAAGAGGTCGGCTGATCATTGCAGAAAAAATAAATCCTTGACAAAATCTTACCAAATTATCTAAAGTAAAATCAATTCGGCCAAACACAGGCAGAATCACTTCTCCTGTTGATCCTCTAATTTTGCATATCTGACTCAAACTGACGATCCTGCCTGAGTTTTGTGTTCTTATATTATCCCATTCAAAATAACTCCATTCATTATAATGATATTTTGTGGGGATTGCCTTTTTGACTAAAAGAGTCTCATAGCCTTGAAGAAATTGGCAGGGAATTTGGAGTAGCCAAGTACAGCTCGGTGAACAGTGTTGTTGATGAGGATCAATGCATCGATCGGGAAGGATCGAAAGTTAAGACAGCGTGTGGAGGAATTGAAGGAAGAGACAAACATGAGTCAAGAGCAGACTTGACCCCTTTACTGGTTATGTGATGGAATAAAAACAGGAAGCAAAAGACTTGGTATTCTTCCAGGCAAATGAAAGGAGGACAATATGGGTGTGGTCACAATTTCTAGAGGATCATATAGTAAGGGAAAGGAGATTGCCGAAAAACTCGCAGAAAAATTGGGGTACGAATGTATTTCAAGAGATATTCTTCTGGAAGCATCAGTTCATTTCAATATCCCAGAATTAAAACTTGTTCGCGCAATTCATGATGCTCCTTCTATTTTGGAGCGTTTCACTCATGGTAAAGAGAAATATGTTTCATATATTCGCGCTACTTTATTGGATCATGTGAAAAAGGACAACATTGTCTATCACGGTTTGGCTGGTCATTTTTTCCTTCAAAATATCTCCCATGTTCTGAAAGTACGTATCATTGCTGATATAGAAGATCGTGTGAAAGAGGAGATGAATCGAGAGAATATTTCTGCAGAGGAGGCTCGATATATTATTAAAAAAGATGATGATGAGCGTCGTAAATGGAGTCTAAAGTTATATGGCCAGGATACATGGAACTCCAATCTTTATGACTTGGTTGTTCACATCAAAACAAAATCGGTGGATGATGCCGTTGATCTGGTACTTCATGCTTCAAAATTTTCTTGTTTCCAAACGACACATGAATCTCAAAAAATGGTTGAAGATCTGGCTTTGGCCGCCGAGGCAAAGGCCGTTCTTGTGGATGTGTTCCCGAATTCTGAAACTTCTGCTAAAGACGGCGTTGTCCTGGTAACCATTGAAGCGCCTGTCATCCAAGAGGAGCAAATAACGAACAAAATAAAAAGCATTATTCATGGGAAAGTAACCGGATTCAAAGACGTGAGAGTACACGTTATTCCATTTACCCTGTGAGCAACAGAACAGATCAGCTTAACTTACACACTTGATTGTTTTTCAAAAAGTCGGTCTATAAAAATGAAAAAAGAAAAAGGCCAGTGCCCCCTGCCTGGCCTCGCCTCACACGCTGGACCTGTACCTTGAGTAAGCGGTGCCCCGATGAGGGGTCCCGTCGGCCCCACTGCCACTACCTAGAGTGCTTGACTAAGCAGAATTCATTGCCGTCCGGGTCCGCCATCACCACCCATTCGATGCCGTACTCGTTGACGGGCCTGAGTTTGCGTCCCCCCAGCTCCTGCACTCGGCTTACGGCCGCATCAAGCTCGGCAACTTCCAGATCAATGTGGACGCGGTTCTTCTCTTTGTGTCGTTCCGGCACTCTCTGGAGTAACAGCGTGGGACGCTCTCCCTTGTGCCCAAGTCGCAGGTATCTCTCATCCTGGTAGAGGATGTCAGTTCCCAAGACCTGGGACCAGAACTTGCCGCACGTCTCTAAATCATTTACATCCATAACAATGGCATAGAGTGCACCGACTCCTTCGCTTTGGCCAGATTTAGTCATCGTCCATTATCCTCCCGATTATCGATTGAGTTTATGAGACATTGCTTTCTCGGATAAGTAGTATAGAGAAATTACCCTTTTGGTTCAAGGAAAAGGGGTCACAATATCTGGGATTTTTGAGTTATTCTATGCCAAGAAGGTTTATGTTGGATACCAGGAGTTGGGGATATATCTTTTTGTGAATCGGAATTTTTGGATCTTGCATCTATTTTGGACAGAATTGGACAGACCTCTCCATTAAATCTCATGGTTATTTTTCTTAGGAGGCATAAGCCTAAATGGGATACTTAAGCTCGTGAAAAAGGTGCTCTTCAGAGGGTGGGAACTGAGAATCTGAATAATCTATGTGGACAGTTAGTGGTGTGGCTTTGGTTTTTAGTAGTAGCCTTGCTGAATTTCAGAAACTCGAAAAACTTTCCATTACCAAACGAAACATGCAATAATATTTTCAATTCTCAATATATGAATGATGTGGCAAGACACCCTTCATCTTATTTTCGCCTTTCAGTTGAACATGCTTTATTAATCAAAATTGGCCTTTCTCTTCTCTAAAAAAGCACCCATACCCTCTTTCTGCCCGGCAGACCCCTGGCACTGCAACATGGCCACAATGGAGTAGTCTATGGCTGTCTCCAGGTCAGAGGTGAGCCATTTATTGATGATGTCCTTCTGCACCGCCAGAGCCAGAGCATCCTTGCTTGCCATTCTAGTGGCAACCTCCTTCACCCTGGTCTCCAACTGGTCATCAGCCACCACCTCATTTATCAGTCCCACCCTCTCTGCCTTTTGAGCATCCCACCAATCGGCGGTATAGCAGAACTCCTTGGCCCGAAGGTTGCCAATGGTAGCCACCAAGAGCGCCGCCTCAATGATGTTAGGTATGCCAACCTCCAGCTCCTTCATGGAGAAGCGTGCCGTCTCTGAAGCTACAGCCATATCACAGCTTATCATTAACTCCACGGCAGCCCCGATGCAGTAACCCCTCACTGCGCAAATCACGGGCTTGGGTAGATATCTGGCAACGGTAATGGTATCGTGCATAAGTTGCTGGACCCTCGCTCCACTGCCAGGCATGATTTTTACCATCTCCTTGACATCAGTGCCTGCGCTGAAGGCCTTGCCGGCTCCGGTTATCACCAGCACTTTGACCTCGGAGTCGTCTCTAGCTTTGTTCAGGGCGTCCTTCAGCTCCCCCCACAGCTCGGTGCTCATGGCGTTGAGCACGTGAGGTCGGTTGAAGGTTATGGTCTGTACTCTGTCTTCTGTTTCTACCAGAATAGTATTGTAGGACATCTACTACCTCCTTAAATAAAATTAGTTCAATCAACAAACTTTTTTATTTTTTCCCAATTTACATCACTTCAAATAACCTAAAAAGCATAAAGAAAGGTTTAAAATTTTTTATTATTAAAATGATTTCAAATGTCTTAAAATTTCAATACACTATCTTAATTTTTAAATAAAAGATAAACAAGTCCTAGTAAAGAATAAGTATTGTGCACTTTTGATCCCTATCAGATTGTAAACCCTATCCGTAGTCAGAAATTTCCTATGATTTAGTATTATAATAAGTATTATTCAATCGGAGGTTGTTTCCATATAGTATAATACCGTGGCCTACTAATCACCCCTTCCTTTGATATACTCTCATAATTGACACCCAATTTTAATTTTCCTATACTCTGACCCCAAAAATCAATTTCTTATCATGTACTTTGAAAAATCGGTGAGGCTGGGAGGAATGGGAGGCAGATTAGTGAATCTTTTAAGCGTGATTGCCTCCTCCACTTCCCAGCCAGACTCCTAAAGGAGGAACAAGCTATGGGTAAGAAAACCCACGACCGAACCCGAGGTCCAATTCCACGCTCTAGGGAAGACGACTATTCCTCTGATATGGCCAGTGAAAGGCGGCATTGGCTCGAAGATATCACTGGTTCCAACCTCCTATGCACTGGAGGCACTCTGGAGATCCATGATCCTTGGAAAACTCCAGAGCGTCGGGCTTGGTGCTAATTTCCACATCGCCAATGCGGGAACTGCCCTATACCTTGCATGCGGCCAAGACGCGGCTTATATTTCCGCCCTAACCGGGGTAACCATCTTCGAACCACGGGGAGAGGGTGACCTATTGGTGAGCCTAGATATCCCTACCCTGGGAGTAGGCACCGTCGGTGGCGGAACGGGGCTTCCCACGGCCAATGCCTGCCTCGATTTGCTTGGTTGCGTGGGACCGGGTAAAGCTGACCGCCTGGCGGAAATCATCGCTGCGGCATGTCTCGCGGGCGAGGTCTCCACCGCCGCCGCCATTGTTACCAGGGAGTTTGTCGCCGCACATGACAGACTTGGGAGGAACAGGCCAATATGAAAAGGTTCATGGAAGGAGAGACTGACACTATACCCATATGAACCCAGTATGTCTCATCTCCTTACCATCTTGATTTTGAATTTCCCTTGGCTCTCAACAAGGAATAAGGGAAAGAGAAGGCACTTTAGAATTACTGTCCTGTAGTCAGAAAAATGTAGTGAATCTTTCGAAGGCTTTGGGAGGTGGACCCCAGTTTTGGTTAAATTTACAAAATAACTGAGAGATCAGTCAGATTGACGAAACTGCTTATGAAGATATTAAACATGTTGCCGTATAAGGCCAATATAACATTGCTCTTTCAGCCGACAGCTATTAAAGGGGTAATACGAAACATGGTTATGTCGGCAATCGGTCAATTAGGTTATGGTTGGGGCCAGTACCAGACGATCTTGCCGTTTTCCTTTCTAAATTTTAAAAAACCGGATTCAATGATCTCTCGAATAACGGATTCCACCATAGAGATCTCTTTGTTGAGAATTGCGGCGATTTTGTGTATCAGTTGGTTTTGGAGATCACCGGCCGTCGAAATAGCCGGAAAAGAACAGTGCTCCTCGATGATATCTTCGGAAAACAGCTTAAATATAATCTGGTTTTTCTGCTTTCCCCTGTAATACAGATTATCAGAATCGCTGCTTCGTCCCTCTCTGAAACGCCGAGCAATCTTCTCCTCCTCTGCGTTCACCGCGGACGTGTAATAATCATAAACGAATCTTTCGATTTCATCAGCCGACAGTCGAGAGGTACGGACGATGGCGCGGTTAGCGTCGAACTGGGACCAGTCCTCCGTCAGAAGCTCCAGATCGTAATGACCTATGTTTTCCTTTACGGTGGTCCCCGGAAATGGAGCCAGAAAATGATAACCATAGTCAATCCCCAGTTCTTGAACAAAACGGTGGGTATCCAGAAGGGTGTCAAATGATTCTCCTGGCAGGCCAACAATGAAGGACCCGAACACTTTCATTCCAACAGCTTTGCAATCGGCAACGGCCTTGCGGATCTGGTCCAACTTGATCCGTTTCCGAATCCGGTCAAGCATTTCCTGGTTGCCGGACTCGATACCGAAAAGAACCGAATCGCAGCCAGCATCCATCATCGTCTGTAAGAGTTCCGTATTCACATAATCTGCTCGGGCAAAGGCGCTCCAACCGAATTTCAGATTTCGGTTTTTGATTTCGGTACAAAACGCATTGACACGTTTGTAGTCGAAGGTAAAAAAATCATCTGCAATGTTCAGGCGAGTAAAGCCGTACTTCAGGATCTCCTCGATTTCATCGCTAATTCGGGATATACTTCGGTAACGGACCTTGGCGCCGACCATATGCCGACCCTGACAGAAAATGCATTGGTGCGGACAGCCGCGGCTGGTGATTATGCTGATTGGAAAGCCAAGGGCCTGATATCTGGAGAGAGGTATCAAATGTCTGGCAGGAATTGGAAGCGTATCGAGATCCTGAATAAATTCAGGGCTCCTGACCTCAGGCAGATAACTGACTGATTTTGCTTGACAAGGGTTTGCATATAGCGTAAATTGGAGTGCAACACATAAGGAGGTATTTGCTGTGCTTCAAAGCTATATTCC
>Ga0180009_10002126_pt1 | contig 23475 bp, 21 predicted proteins | sample OS_PC_MetaG_FD_123537 | JGI IMG/M metagenome (GOLD analysis project Ga0180009, IMG submission 123537) | Groundwater microbial communities from the Aspo Hard Rock Laboratory (HRL) deep subsurface site, Sweden - OS_PC_MetaG | ecosystem: Environmental > Aquatic > Deep subsurface > Groundwater...
ATTTATGTCAAGCCCGCCCTGGCGCTATTTATATTTTTTATGCTATTGCCGATGTCTCATTTACGAAGCATTCGTTTTGGAGTAAATCAATGAAAGCCAGCGCTGGGCCAGGGTTTCTATATACTGGGGTTCTTGATTCAAACAGATACTGGATACTGGTCTCTGGATACTGGATTTAAAAGGAATTCTTTTTTGATTTATCCAGGATCTAGCATCCAGGATCTAGCATCGCTTGGCCTCCCCGGCCCGTACCGGTCCGGGACGGGCAAGCAATGGATTACGTTTTTTTTCAACTCGTCGGCCTGCCCTGACGCGAGGCAATTGTGTCTCTTATTAATGCTTCAGGTTCATGAGGCATTGGCTTTTAAACTCACGTCCTTGCGTGCCAGTTCTGGGCCAGGGTTTGAGGCGGAGCTTCGCTAGTACATTCATGTATATGGATGAGCCGGGTAACAGGAAGAAAATTCGGGAATTAGTGTTGAAATTCTTCCCGGGATAGCCCCAGAGGACGTCCTCCTTTGCTCCCCACATCTTCTCTGCCTTTTCCATAGCTTTATTAAATGATATTATAAAAACTGACTTTCCCATTGACATTATAATCCATATTATGGTTGAAGTGCCGAAAGCGACTTTTATTGGATTGCAAAAAAAGTAATGGGAATCTCCAATGAAGAGTAACGAATTTCTGAACCTTCGTAAGAAGCTGAACAAGACCCAGAAGCAGATGGCCGAACTGCTAGGAACGTCCATTAAGGCTGTGTACAGCTATGAACAGGGATGGCGAAGTGTGCCTGCTCATGCGGAAAGGCAGATTCTTTTTTTATACTCCAGAAAACGGGAGAATGTTGGAAAGCTCAATACCTGCTGGAAGATCAAAAAATGTCCTCCTGAGCTCAAACGGAAATGCCCGGCATGGGAATTTCGTGCCGGAAAATTGTGTTGGTTTATCAATGGTACCGTCTGTGAAGGTACGGCCCAGAAAGACTGGAAAGAGAAGATGAACACATGCAGGAGATGCGAGGTCTTCATCCCTTTACTAACTTAATTACCCGACTATCCTTTTGCATAAACAACCTCCAGGATTTCAGGTTTTACCCGCTTGAGGAATTTAAAGCAAAACACCGTGATGAGTCCTTCTATGACCATGACCGGAAACTGGGCTATAACTATCACTTTAGCTACCGACAAGAAGGGCCTGCCAGTGAAGATCAACGCTATGGCTACCATAAGGCTTCCTATGAAAACAGCCCCGAATCCACAAAGAAAAGCTGAGATCACGGAAACAACAGGTTTGTTACTCCTCACCCCGGCTCCAAAAGCAAGAAAACAGATGAATGCCGGTAAGCCCATCAAAACTGTGTTGACTCCAAGAGTTGTTAATCCTCCAAATTGAAAAAGAATAGCCTGCAGAATCAGCCCTATCAGAATGGCCGGAAATACGACCCATCCTAAGAAAAGCCCCATCAGGCCATTGAGGACAAGATGGACACTGGAAGGACCGATGGGCACATGGGGCACCCTTTCATAGTCCAATTTTTTAAGGCCCACGGCAGTCCCAGCCGCAGCCAAGACAGCTCCGGAGATAAGAACCGGTGAGGATAGAATGCCTTTCACTTTCAGATTCTTTACTTTTTCTTGCATGAAACAAGCCCCTATGATAGAAAATCTCAAGTGGACAATAAAGGAAGGACTGATTTTGAATAGATTTTCATAATTCTTTTGAAATACAGGGTCACAATCATATGCCAGCTGAAGTGACTGAAATTTCAGTCAAAACCACTGCAAAAACCGACATCCTTGATCTGACATCAAAGGTGATGGAGGTGCTAAAGAGATCAAATGTCCAAAATGGGACGGTTACCCTTTTCATACCAGGCTCCACCGCTGCCCTCACAACAATCGAATATGAAAGGGGTGTAATAAATGACCTGAAAAAAGCCATAGACCGGATGGCACCTGAGGACCTTCACTATGAGCACAATGAAAGATGGGGAGACGGGAACGGCTATTCTCATGTCCGGGCTGCCCTTGTAGGCCCTTCATTGCATATTCCCATCATAGATGGTAAACTTACCCTGGGGACATGGCAGCAGATTGTACTTCTTGACTTTGATAATAGACCGAGGGAGCGCAAGATCATAGTACAGATGTTAGGAGTATAGTTATTGGGAGAAAGTTTACCCACGAAGGAATCTAAGATAATTAAAAAATTAAATTTCCCCAACCATGAAATGGTCCGGATGTTGTGCGGCGAACACAATGCCCATCTACATCTTCTTGAGAAAAGGATAGGTCTGAAGGTCAATGTACGAGGGAATGATTTAACTCTACAAGGTGGTGACTGGGAGATCGAACTGGCAGGGCAGATCCTAAATCAGATGTATGAAATTATAAATGATGATTATCCCATCTATATAAATGATGTGGAATATGCCATAAGGATTCTGAGCAGTGACAATTCAGCCGACCTTAAAAAGATATTTCTAGATAAGGTCTATATTGCTTCCAATAGAAAGACTATAACCCCCAAAAGCATCAATCAGAAAGAATATATTGACTGTATACGAAGATTCGATATTGTTTTTGGAATCGGCCCTGCAGGTACGGGAAAGACCTACCTAGCTATGGCAATGGCCATCGCCTGTTTAGTGAAAAAGGAGGTAAACCGGGTAGTTCTGGCCAGACCGGCGGTGGAGGCTGGTGAACATCTTGGTTTTTTACCGGGGGACCTTTATGAAAAGATAAATCCTTACCTAAGACCCCTATATGATGCTCTCCATGATATGATGGATTTTGAAGATGCCTCTCGTCTCGTTAAGAGGGGCGTCATTGAGGTAGCACCTCTGGCCTTCATGAGGGGGAGGACATTAAACGATTCCTTTGTGATACTGGACGAGGCCCAGAATGCCACCCCTGAGCAGATGAAAATGTTTTTAACCAGACTCGGGTTTAGTTCCAAGGCCGTTATTACTGGAGATGTAACACAAATAGATCTACCAGAAGGAAAAACATCCGGTTTAATTGAGGCCAGAAATATACTTGAGGGAATCAAGGGGATCAGTTTTGTATATTTCTCCAGAGAGGATGTTATCCGACATCCCCTGGTCCAGGAGATCATAGACGCCTATGAAAAATTAGAAAACAGAAGGGGACCCAACAACAGGTAAAGGATATCAGTTCATTTCAGGCACTTAAACTTTGATACCTTAAAGCAAGATATTGTTTCACAACGAAATAGAAGAACCTCATTTTATTATTAAAATGTGACTATTTGGTATTCTAATGGAAAAACGAAATCTTTTAACTGATAGATTCCATATACGGACTCTCATAAGGGGAAAATCCCCAAAGAAAGGGGATCGAGAGGCCCTCAGTATGGGGAAAAATCTAAAATTGAAGGCCAACAAGTGGTTTCGGCCTGAGTTACAGAAGTGGTTAACCCTGATAGCGTTAAGCTTGATCATCAGCATAATGCTGTTTCCCAATATCCTGAGAAGGCAAACAGTCTATAACCTCGGAGATGTAGCGGAAAGAGATATCAAGGCCTCCCATGATTTCCTTATAGAAAAAAAGGGGTTAACAGAAGAGAGGAGACAAGAAGCTGTTAAAAACGTTCCATCCGTATATGATTTTGACATCACTGCTTCAGATCTGATTCCCCGTTTAAAAGAGGCATTCTCTGAGGCTAGGGAATATTATCCATACTATGCTCAGGCGGAGGATATAGCATTTTGGGAGTTTTTCAATATCAGTGAAAAGATCCCTAAGGACAGTTCAGAAGACAAAGGTCTTTTAAAAGACCGCTTTTTTGAGATTCTTGAGATACCACCCGATGAGGATATTTTTCAAAAATTTACTCAAAATGGCTTTTCTTCCCAGCTAGAGGAGGAGATTATACAACTGGTTACGCCACTCTTTAAAAAAGGGATTGTGGGAAACAGAATAACGCTGATGGACCAGGCAGAAAAAGGGATCATTCTTCATGATATCCTAACGCACAGGGAGACACTAGTAATCGATCTCAAACGTTTTTATGACATTGAAGAGGCCAAGCATTTCTTAGAGAATCAGAGGAGCATTCTAAAGCAAAGATTAACCTCCACCGAACTGGCTGATCTCTCTATTAAGATGGCTGTATCTCTGATAAAACCCAACCTCACATTCAATAAAAGGGAGACAGAGCTAAGAAAAGATCTTGCCAGAAAGGCAGTAAAACCTTTCTATTTTAAGATCAAAAAAGGTGAAATGCTTGTGAGAGAAGGGGAAAGGATAGAACCCGATCATCTGCTCAAGCTTTCAGGTGAAACAACCTCCTTCGGACAAGCAGATATACTACGTCGAGCACCAGCCACGGCGATCCTTATTGGTCTACTCTTTGCAGCAGTATATCTGGTGGGATTGATGAATGTTAAATCGTTCAGGGGTGATGGAAAAGATCTCCTCTTTAATTCTGTTATTCTGTTGACGATGTTCACATCTGTTTTAGCTTACAATTTTGTTGCAGAAGAGATAGCTCGAGGATTTCATTTTTTTACTAGCAAGACTCTCCTGTTTGCCATGCCAGTGGCCTGTGGAGCCATGCTCATTGCCATATTCCAGGGAATAGGTATGGCATTTGCCTTCTCTTTGGTGATCTCTGTCCTTGCCTCCTTAATAATAGGCGGGCGGTTGGAATTCTTCATATATTTCTTCATTAGCAGCCTTGTAGCTGCATATGGTGTAAGAGATTGCAAGGAAAGAGGTGTATTGATCAAAACCGGATTGAAGGTTGGGCTGATAAACATTGTCCTGAGCCTATCCATAGAGATGATTTACGGCTCTATCAATACCATGGAAGCCCTATCAGCTTCTGCAGCAGGTTTTATCGGTGGGATGCTTGTTGGTGTCATATCCACAGGCATTATCCCTCTAATAGAGATGTTATTTGGTTTTACCACCGATATCAAACTGCTGGAACTCGCTAATCTTGACCAGCCTCTGTTAAGGGAACTTATGGTTCAAACCCCTGGAACGTATCATCACAGTGTTATTGTCAGCAACATGGTGGAAGCTACTGCCAAAGCTATCCAGGCTAACCCTCTTCTTGCCAAGGTGAGCGCCTATTATCATGATATCGGTAAGATTAAAAAGCCCCTATATTTTATCGAAAATCAGAGGGCTGGTGAAAACAGACATGAAAAACTAGCCCCCTCCATGAGCAGTCTGGTGCTTATCTCCCATGTGAAGGATGGGGTGGAACTGGCCAAAAAGCATAAACTAGGGAGGGAGATAATCGATATCATTCATCAGCATCATGGAACAAGTCTCATCTCTTATTTCTATCAGAAAGCAAAAGAACAGATGGTAAAAAAAGGGGGTAAATCAACTCAGGTTAAGGAGGAAAATTTCCGATACCCTGGCCAGAAGCCTCAGACCAAAGAGGCGGGACTCGTTATGCTGGCAGATATGGTGGAGGCTGCATCAAGATCCTTAGTTGATCCTAATCCTGCACGTATTCAGGGTATCGTACAGAAGATTATAAACAAGGTTTTTTCCGATGGACAGCTGGATGAATGTGAACTCACTTTAAAGGACCTCCATGAGATAGCAAAGAGTTTTAATAAGACTTTGAGCGGAATTTTTCACCAACGTGTTGAATACCCTGAAGTGATGACCAAAATCCCAAAAAAGGCAGTCAATGGAGATACAGATCAGATCACGACAGAAGATACCAGGGTTAAAAAGTCGGAAGATAGACCCATTGATGAAGAAGGTCTTAAAAGACTTGGCATGTAACAATGCTGAATTGAGCATTCTTTTCACCGATGATAGACATATCTCCCAGTTGAACAGCCACTACCTTGGGAGGGATGGCCCCACAAATGTATTGGCTTTTCCCATGACATACGGACCACCACCTGATATTGAATCGCCCATGTTGGGAGATGTGGTGGTTTCAGTGGATACGGCCATTCGTGAATCAGATAAGCTGGGAGAGCCGCTGGCTGAAACCATATATCGCTTACTGATCCATGGGATTTTGCATCTACTTCATTACGATCACGAGGGGTCGTCTGAGGAAGCAAAACGGATGGAAAAAGAGGAAGCCAGGCTTTTTGCTTTGATCAAGAAAGATCTATAAGCTCACCGCAAATTGCTGAAAATCAAAATACAATAAGTATAGTTATTAATTGGCTTAAACCATTACCTCTGGTAGAGGTATCATAAGAGATTTACCATTATAGGAATTAATAGCAAAAAGTGCCTAAAGTGTGAAGTGCCTAAAATGCCTAAAGTTATAAACAAAAAAAGAATTCTCCAGAATAAGATGACGATATGTTTCCATCTCCTCTGGGGGTGGTAAGTTGACTGTTCGATAATATATCTTTGTTAGATTTTTTTAAAGGTTCGCCGTGGGGGTGACCGTACCGTGTGCTTAACCATGAGGAGGATGAGATATGGCACGCTTAGCAGTCAATGTTGATCATGTGGCAACTGTTCGCGAAGCGAGGGGCATTAATGAGCCCGATCCTGTTTTGGCAGCCGGCCTAGCCGAATTGGCAGGAGCCGAGTGCATCATTTGCCATCTCAGAGAGGATAGACGTCACATTACTGACAGGGATCTAAATCTCCTTCGCCAGACAATAAAGACCAAGCTCAATCTGGAGATGGCTGCGGTTGAGGAGATGATAGGGATTGCCCGGGACACCAAACCCCATATAGTTACACTAGTGCCGGAAAGAAGGGAGGAACTCACAACTGAAGGCGGCCTTGATGTTAAATCAAATCCTGACCAGTACAAAAAGGTCGTTGAAAGACTTAAAGATAGAGGCATAAAGGTGAGTTTTTTTATTGATCCCGAACTCAGCCAGATAGAGATTGCTCATCAGATCGGGGCAGATATTGTTGAGATACATACAGGCCATTATTCAGAGTCCCCATCTGATTCGGAAGCTGAAGAACGATTTAAACGGATTGCTTTGGCCGTTGAAAAAACTGCCAGGTTAAATCTTGGGATAAGCGCAGGACATGGTCTTAATTATATTAATATAAAAAGGTTTAAATCCCTTCCACAGATTGAGGAGTATAGTATTGGCCATAGTATAGTGGCCAGAGCGGTCTTTGTGGGATTTGAACAGGCGGTGAGGGAGATGGTAAACCTTGTAAAGGATTTTTAATAGATGATTTATGGAATTGGTATTGATCTCGTAAATATTAAGCGTATGGGGGGAGTAATCAACAGGTGGGGAGATCGATTCATCCATCGGGTATTTACAACAGGTGAGACGGCGATCTGTTATGGCAGATCATCTCCGCCCTCAGCTTTTGCCCTCCGTTTCGGTGCTAAAGAGGCATTTTCCAAAGCACTGGGCCTTGGGATGAAAAAAGGTATTAGGTGGCGGGATATAGAGGTTTTTCATTTTCCGGGCGGGAGGCCCGGCCTAAAACTCCATGGCAGATCATATGAGATCTGCCGGCAGCAGAAGATAACCGGCTTTCATCTGAGTCTCTCCGATGAGGGCGAATACGGAATTGCAATGGTTGTTCTGGAAAAAAGCGATGAGACTGGTCAAGGCATCTGAAATACAGGAGATGGATCGATTGGCCATCCAGGAGTTAGGGATTCCAGGGGCGGTACTCATGGAGAATGCCGCCCGTGGCGCCAGCAGGATATTCCTGGATCATTTTGATCCGCCTGATAGTTCTCATGTGGTTCTCCTTTGCGGACGAGGCAACAATGGCGGAGACGGATATGTTATGGCCAGATATCTCCATCAGGCAGGGTTAAGGGTTACTGTTGCGGTTCTCTCGGAATTGAACAAAATCTCTGGTGACGCCTTAATAAACCTCAATATCATAAAGCAGATGGATCTGGAAATACTGGAGATTCCAAGTTCTGATGAAATGACCCAATACCACCAGATCCTGTACGACTGCGATTTTATCATAGACGGTATTTTAGGAACCGGTCTCAATTCGCCTGTACGGGGTTTTTTCAGGCAGATCATAGAAGAGGTCAATGGGTTAGGAAAGCCTGTTATGGCCATTGATATTCCTTCCGGTCTCAATGCAGATAACGGCCAAGTGATGGGGGTTGCCATAAACGCCGATCTAACGGTTACCTTTGGCTTCCCCAAGCTGGGTCAGCTCGTTTTCCCTGGAGCGGAATTTGTTGGCCGATTGACAAGGATTGATATAGGCATACCGGATACTGTCTCCCAGAGGGTCTCATCAAGATACCATCTGGTGGAACCGGAAGACTTTACTGATCTATTAAACATTGAAAAACGGGACATCCACAAAGGGAATAGAGGTCATCTGCTGATATTGGCTGGATCCACAGGTAAGACCGGGGCTGCAGTATTAACGGCACTGGGGGCTCTCAGGGCTGGATCTGGGTTAGTTACCCTGGGTGTGCCCAAAAGTCTGAATCACATATTTGAAAACAAGTTGACAGAGGCCATGACCGTGCCCTTGCCGGAAACCGAAGAAGGGAGCATCTCGCTGGAGGCTGAAGAGGAGATCAATAGACTGATGGAGGGTAAAACCGCCCTGGCTGTGGGACCTGGCCTGTCCACCAACCCGGAGACGTCTGCCGTGGTAAGACATCTGGTTGCCTCGTGCCCATTGCCCATGGTGGTTGATGCCGATGGACTCAACGCTCTGTCCGGTGAATTGAATCTCCTCGCCAGTTGTAAAGAGAAAACCATTCTCACTCCCCATCCAGGTGAGATGGCTAGATTGACAGGCCTTAAGAGTTCGGATGTGCAGCATGACAGAATCGGAACAGCAGTTAAATTTGTGGAAGAACACGGGTGCTATCTGGTACTGAAGGGAGCCAGAACCCTCATAGCGGAACCCGGGGGTGTAATACATGTGAATCCTACGGGGAATCCTGCACTTTCAAGTGGAGGGTCGGGAGATGTCCTGACAGGATTGATCGGGGGATTTCTAGCCAGAGAGTGGCCTTTGGCTAAAGCTGCCATTGCAGGTGTCTATCTTCACGGACTGGCAGCAGACCTTCTGGCAGGGGATATGGGGCATGTGGGCATACTTGCGGGCGAATTGTTGGACGTCATACCTGAGTTGATGAGCTCACTCTCGGAAGGAATGTGGCCGTTTGAGGATCCGCCTCTAACAGCGGATCTCTATCATCCACTGTGAAACAGCCAGTATACTGGAGAATGCCAACTCCATGGAGATCTCCCTATACCCATTGCTCTTCATACGCTGGGCCTCCTCTGGACAGGTGAAATGGTGGGGTTCAAAGGGGTGGGGGTTTCATTAAGATATCGAATAAGAGATATGACCCTTTGGAGGTAAAGAAGTTAAAATACTTAACCGAGTCAAGTGAAGATACAATCAAGCTGGGCCAGCAGCTTGGTGCTATTCTTCAAAGGGGAGATGTTGTTGCTCTGGTTGGAGAGTTGGGGAGTGGTAAAACATGGTTTACCAAAGGTCTCGCCCTGGGATTGGGAATAAGCCCCAGTATAGTGGTTACAAGCCCCTCATTTTCTCTTGTTAATGAATATGAAGGTAGATTTACCTTTTATCACATGGATCTCTTCAGACTGGACAATCTCTCGGAAGTGCTTTCAGCAGGCCTTGAGGAGTATCTTTATAACGGGGAGGTTGTTGTTATGGAATGGGCGGATCGCTGTCCCGAGATTCTTCCGGAGCAGATGATAAAGGTGGAATTTATCATCCTTGATGAGCACCTCAATGAGCACCTCAGAAATATAACAATATCTGGACACCACCCCCGTGCCATAAAGATTATGGAGGAATTGAGTTCCGCCATCGGAGGAAGAGGGGAACAGGAAGATAGAGTTCGTTGAGAACTGACTGAAGTGCCGTGTAACAGATAACCATATAAGGTTTTCAGTAACATTTTAGCTCTTTGAAAATCACACGAGTCCAGCCGTGGAGGTCTCTTTCAAAAGTCGCCTCATAAAAAGACTTCCGATGCTCGTGGAACGCCCCCAAGCATTTAATAAAACTATGGAAAAGGCAGAGAAGATGTGGGGGAAGAATTTCAACACGAATCTGACCCTCGGCCTGAGCTCGGGTCGAAGGCCGTCCCATGTAATGAGGGAGGGTTAGGCGGCTTTTGAAAGAGACCTCCACGTCTGGAGCAGATACGGATTATTTTTTCAAAGAGCTAAAATGTTACGGTTTCCATATTTGACCATAGATCATGATAGTCCCTACGGATACTGAAGAGGTTGAGGATGTCACTTATTGTACAGAAATATGGGGGTACCTCAGTTGGCAACATTGAAAAGATAAGAGACGTTGCCAAAAGGGTTATTGAATATTATCGACTGGATCATAGAATGGTTGTGGTTTTATCTGCCATGGCTGGTCAGACCGACGAACTGATTCAACTGGCGCATAAGATGACCGATGAACCTGACCCGAGAGAACTGGATGTGCTCATGTCCACAGGTGAGCAAGTTAGCGTGGCCCTCTTTGCCATGGCCATAAAATCGATGGGTTATGATGCCCGTTCTCTTCTTGGATTTCAGGTGGGAATCCATACGGATCGGTTATACGGTAAGGCCAGGATTCATGAGATTGAGACAGGCCGTATTTTGAAAGAGTTGGAGCACAATAGAATCGTAACCGTTGCCGGGTTTCAAGGGTTGGATGAACATGATAACATTACAACCTTGGGACGGGGTGGATCCGATACGACAGCAGTGGCATTAGCTGCCGCCCTGAAAGCCGATGTGTGTGAAATCTTTACCGATGTGGAAGGTGTTTTTACCACCGATCCCAATGTCTGCCCTAAGGCACGAAAGATGGACTTTATCTCTTATGATGAGATGTTGGAGATGGCTAGCATGGGGGCTAAGGTGTTGGAGATCAGATCGGTTGAATTTGCCAAAAAATTCAACGTTCCCATTCATGTAAGATCCACATTTAGTAATGCGAGGGGTACTATGGTAGTTGCTGAGACAAAGGATATGGAAAAGGTTATGGTGTCCGGCGTTGCATATAACAAGAATGAGGCCAGGATAACTGTAAAAAAGGTCCCTGACATGCCTGGGATTGCTGCTCGGATATTTGAGCCCATCACCCAATCAGGCATTGTGGTGGACATGATTGTTCAAAATACAAGCGAGGAAGGTTTAACAGATCTTACCTTTACTGTCCCCAAACCTGACTTTCACAAAACAATGAAACTGGTAAGTGATGTGGCCCAAAGTATTGGGTCGGAAAAAGTCATCGGCGATGAGGATATTGCCAAGGTCTCCATCGTTGGGGTGGGGATGAGGACCCATGCTGGTATTGCCCAAAGGATGTTTCAGACCCTAGCCAATGAGAATATAAACATCATGATGATAAGTACATCTGAAATAAAAGTGTCATGCGTTATAGAGGAAAAATATACGGAATTGGCTGTCCGGGAGTTACATAAAGAATTTGGTCTAGAAAATGATCAATCTGGAAATAAATGATAGAACGACCGGGTTTCTGGCCCTCCTCTTGGCCCTCCTATTATTCTATGCCCTGAAACTTGGCCTTAATCGTTCACAACCCCAAGGGCTTTCCCATAATGATTACCGGTTTGTTCAGATTGGAGGAGATATTCAATCACCTGGTGTTTATGCATTCAACAACCGGGTAAATCTGCTTGAGTTGATAGAAAGGGCTGGGGGATTGAAATCTTATTATACTTCTCCTCCCGAGAGATTTAAAGATTATACCTTTTCCTCTGGTTTAAGGATAGTTGTTAAGAACGATTCCCATAGATGTGAATTTTCACAAAATGAGATGTCAGCCTTTTATAAGATGACACTCGGGATACCCATCTCCCTGAATAAGGAATCGGAAGCGGGACTTACAGCTATCCCATGGATTGGTACGGAATTAGCTCGGACGATTGTGGAGGAAAGATCCCAAAGGGGAGGTTTTAAACGCATCAATGAGATAATGGATATTAGAGGTATCGGCCATAGATTATATACGAAGATAAAACCATATGTTACATTATGAGTAACACCTCAGGAGCCAGAATGAAAAAAGAACGGCCACACAATTAACAAGTTAGTTCGCTTCGCTCACAACCTGTCGAGAGCCCCTCGGCCTTGAGACTTGTCGACGAGCTCAAGTCGAGTCGCTCGGGGCCGAAAGGCCTCCAGGTCGTGCGATTGGAATAATGGAATACTGGAAAGATGGAATGATGGGTTTTGGGAAAATGGTTGAATGTTATTAGAGGGAAATGCATTTTGACATAGAAACAAAAATGCTCATAAATTATGAATATTCCTTTTCAAAACAACACTCCAATATTCCATCATTCCATTATTCCATGTCTGGGGCATAAATGTCATGCTCTAAAAATACCACCTTATTTCAGTGAGTTATAGAATTTCCGAGACGTATAATTATATTATCGCAAATCTCCGAAAATGGAGATAGATCCATATCCCCTTGATGAAATTGGCAATTTTTGATACACATGAAAAGTTACCAGTTGACCTAGAAATGATTCTCAACCAGCTATGCACTTAGATGTTAATCAGAATCTCCATATGATTGTTAAACAATTATAACGAGAAAGTTAAGCATGAAGATAAAGAGGACTATTCCGGACTGGCTGATAGGCGTAATCATTACCGTTCTGTTTTTGCTAACCCTGATGGACAGATTTGATTTCACAAACGGCATTGAGATGAAGACCTTTGATCTCAGGGCAAGAATAGCCGCCCCCCAGGAGAGAAACCCTGACATCGAACTTGTGGTTATTTCTGATGAGGATCTGGAAGAACGTGGGCGCTGGCCATGGCCAAGGAATATTCTTGCAAAGGGTATTCATAATCTTTCCCAGGCTGGCGCGAGAGTCATTGCCCTGAATATCCTTTTTTCAGAACCTGATGAGAGTGCCGGTCTCAAAGTCATAAAAAGCTTAATGGAGAGTTTTAAAGGTTCGGGAATGGCTCAAAAAGAGCCTGGGCTATCATTTTACAATAAATTATCTCAGGCATCGGTGGATTTGGATAATGATGCAAAGCTTTATAAGGCCATAAAAGAGGCGGGGAACGTGGTTCTCCCCATATATTTTGATACCCGGAGTGCCGGCAGAGATAGAACGGCTCCTGAATTTGTTATCAAGCATTCCCTGAAAAGGGTTAAAAAGCAGGATGAAGAGTGGGCAGTCTCATCTGTGAGATGGTTGTCCAAGGTTACACCTCTCCTCCCCTCCTTTGCCGAAGTGGCTGCCGGGATAGGGCACTTGAATATCTTCCCGGATGGTGATGGATATATAAGGGCTCAGGAACATGTGTTGGGGTATTTAAGAGATACCTATTTTCCTTCTTACCCTATCGCTATTGTAAAAGCCTTTAAAGGGCTTAAGGAGGAAGATATTGCCCTTGGTCAGGGCATAGATCTAAAGTTTAGTCCCTCATCAATAGTGAGGGTGCCTGCTGATGCTGAGATGAGAACCCTTATCAACTGGAATATGGGCCCTGGAGTCTCATTCCATCAAACGTCATTCTCTAAAGTTTTTAAAAACGAGATTCAAACGAGTCTTTTCAGGGACAAGATCGTAATCATCGGTCCCACTGCGGCAGGTATCGGGGCTCGATTTGTGACTCCCATATCAGGGCATCTGCCTGGAGTTGAGGTTGTGGCAAATTCTGTAGCCAATATTCTCAATCAAAGATTTTTTTCACGACCAGGATGGATCCGTTTTTTGGAATTGGGCGCGTTGATACTTTTCGGACTTTTTATAACCTTTGTCCTACCCCGGCTCAGGGCTGGAACGGGAGCCATTACAGCCCTGGCACTTTTCATAGGGTATGGTGGAATAGGGATGTTTCTTTTTTTCTCTTCAAATATCTGGTTAAAAATCAGTCCACCCTTGTTGCTTCTAGTCTTGGGTTATATTCTGGTCATTTCCAAACACTTCTTGATTACAGAGAAAACCAAAGAGAGGGTGGAGGCTGATTCTGTCGAGACCAACAAGATGCTCGGTCTCTCTTTTCAACAACAGGGTATGCTCGATCTTGCTCTGGAAAAATTTCGTAAGATATCCCTAGAAGAAGAGGGAGCAAAAGATCTTCTTTATAACCTTGGGTTGGATTTTGAAAGAAAAAGACAGTTTTCAAAGGCTCTGGCTACCTATAAACTGGTTATCGAGGATGGTCAGAATTTTAAAGATCTGGATGAAAGGATTCCCAGATTAAAAGGAGCAGAGGCCACCATGATCTTTGGTGCCAGTGGAGGTGGGCATCCCGGTGACATTGGAGCGACAATTGCGGGTATGGATACGAAGCCAACTCTGGGTCGATATGAAGTGGTCGGTGAACTGGGGCGGGGCGCCATGGGAGTTGTTTACAAAGGTGAAGATCCAAAAATCCATAGAACCGTGGCCATCAAGACAATCAGCCTGTCCGAATTTGAAGAAGATATGTTGGATGAAATGAAGGAACGGTTCTTCAGGGAAGCTGAATCCGCAGGTCTACTTGCTCATCCTAACATTGTCACAATATATGATGCCGGGGATGAACATGACCTTGCCTATATAGCGATGGAGTATCTGGAAGGGGGAGACCTTGAAGATTTTACTAAGAAGGATACTCTCCTACCTTTACGGGAGACCCTATCCATGATCTCCCACGTGGCAAATGCACTGGATTATGCTCACAGCAAAGGAATTGTTCATCGGGATATCAAACCTGCCAATATCATGTACATCAAGGATACAAAAGATGTAAAGGTTGCTGACTTCGGCATTGCAAGAATAACTTCCTCCTCCAAAACAAAGACCGGCGTTATTTTGGGTACACCTTCTTATATGTCACCTGAACAGATATCTGGTCGCAAGGTTGACGGTCGTTCAGACATCTTCTCTTTAGGGGTTGTCTTGTTTGAAATGCTGACAGGTGAAAAGCCTTTTACCGGGGAGGATATGACCTCCCTTATGTACAAGATTGCGAAGGAGAAACATCCATCTGTTAAGACCATAAATCCCCGGATACCCCAAGTGGTAGAAAAGATCATTGATAAGGCCCTGGAAAAGGATATGGAAAAACGTTACCAAAGGGCCGGGCAGATAGCCGAGCACCTCAAAAAGGTCATTACCAGAATCGATGAGATCCAATCAAAGAAAGGGTCTCAGGCGGCGCAGTAATTTTATGAAGGTAAAGGTAGCAGGAAAATCCGATAAAGGGTTAAAACGGAAACTCAATGAGGACAGTCTCCTTATTCAGCCGGATTTAGGGTTATATGCGATAGCCGATGGCATGGGCGGTCATAAGGCAGGGGAAGTGGCAAGTCGCATGGTGGTGGAGACTATGGCGGATTATTGGCAAAAAGTGAAGAGCAGTAAACCGCCATCTTTTTTAGAAATCGTAAAGAAAGATATTTCTGAAGATGCTAAGCACCTTATTAACTCCATCGCTTTTGCCAACATCATTATCCATGAGGCCCAAAAAAAACCTGAATATCATAGGATGGGATCAACTGTTTCGGCACTATATATAGACAAAGACTGTATATGGTCTGCCAATGTGGGGGACAGTCCTGTCTATCTTTTTGATCATGGTCATTTGATCCTGGTCTCAGAGGAGCATTCCATTGAGGCAGAACAGAAGAACTTGGGGATGGGGGATACATTGGGTTCAACTAATCCGTTGATGAAGAATCTGTTAACCAGGGTGCTGGGTTTAAAAGAGAAAGTGGAGGTCTATATTACACCTATTAAACCCGAGGTTGGAGATATTCTCTTGATGTGCTCCGACGGTCTCACAAATTATATGTCTGAGCAATCCATCAAGACCGTTCTTGATGATTTTTCCATCTCCCTCGAACGCAAGGTGGACGTCTTGATTTCTGAAGCCAATCTTGGGGGAGGAGGCGATAATATATCTGTGGTTCTCCTGGAGGTGCTTGAAGAAGGGAAGTGGAAAAAATTTAAAAAAAGGTTCAAGGCATGAAATGGTATTTGAGTAATAAACATATTCCTATCTCATAACATATATGCCTATCTGTTCAAGGATCTGCTCCTGATCCCTTGCCCAAGGATTACTACCCACGTAAATAAATGATTATTCTAGGGATAGATACTTCATGTGACGACACATCCGCCGCAGTGGTTGCCGACGGACACAGAGTGTTATCAAATGTTGTCAATTCACAGATAAGCCTCCATCATCCTTATGGAGGTGTAGTACCTGAACTTGCCTCCAGAGAACATATTAGAAATATTGTATCTGTTGTTAAGGAAGCCTTGTCGCGAGCCAAACTTGAGGTAAAGGACCTTGATGGAATCGCCGTAACCGTGGGTCCGGGTCTTATAGGCTCACTCCTGGTGGGGCTCTATTACGCTAAGGCTTTGGCTTACGTCAATGGAATCCCTCTGGTGGCTATAAATCATCATGAGGGTCATATACTCTCTATCTTTCTGGAAGATGATGTTCCACCATTTCCATTTGTTGCCTTGACTGTCTCAGGTGGGCATACAAGTCTATATTATGTTAAAGGTTTTGGAAAATACACTTTAATGGGCCAAACCCTTGACGATGCGGCCGGCGAGGCATTTGATAAAGTGGCCAAAATTCTTGGTCTTGGATATCCCGGTGGTGTTGTTATTGAAAAATTGGCTCGATCAGGTCAGAAGGACAGGATCAATTTCCCCAGGGCATATTTAGGACCTGACTCACTTGATTTCAGTTTTAGTGGTCTTAAAACGGCCGTGTCCCTTTATGTGAAGAGATGGCACCAAAACAAAGAGAAAAGGGCCTCAGTTCAATTGGCCGATATAGCTGCCTCATTTCAAGAAGCCGTCATTGATGTCCTGGTTAAAAAGATTATGAAGGCAAGAGAGATGTCTGGAGTTGATTCTATGGTTATAGCCGGAGGGGTCGCCTGTAACCATGTCCTGCGTGAGAGATTAAAAGATATAGCTTCTGAAAATGGTATCCTTTTCTCCTATCCACGTTCTGAATATTGCACCGACAACGGGGCCATGATTGCATTGGCTGGCTACCATCGGATCATCAAGGGTGAACAAGCTGATCTATCAATAGATGCGAGATCCAGGTTCCCTATTCAGGACCTTGCTCCCTCCTAAATCCTGCCATTGCTGACCCCATAAATTTAAAGATAATTTCTGCGTAGGTTGGGAAACCTGACATGGAAGGGTTTTTGGGAACTTGAATAGATAGATCTTGATATTTGAATGTGCAATCTATATGGTTCGCCTGACAACATATTGAGTCATTGTGCGATTAAGATTTCTCGTTTCACGGCTCAACTGAGCCTTCGACCCGAGCGACTCGACTTGAGCAGTTCGGCCCTGAGCTCACTGCCGATGGGCTCGTCGACAAGTCTCAGGCCGAGGGGCTCGTCGAAGTCTCGAAATAACAGTTTATTAAAGATATCTCTGGGACACAATACTAGCCGTCTACATAGGCTAAGATCTTAAAATTTATATCAAGCCCGCCCTGGCGCTATTTATATTTTTTATGCTATTGCCGATGTCTCATTTACGAAGCATTCGTTTTGGAGTAAATCAATGAAAGCCAGCGCTGGGCCAGGGTTTCTATATATTGGGGTTCTTGATTCAAACAGATACTGGATTTAAAAGGAATTCTTTTTTGATTTATCCAGAATCTAGATCTCTAGTATAAAAAGGCCCAAAAGTTTTGAACCTTAAAAGACAGATAAGATACTATTGTTTGAGATTCACTCGACTCCGGGGCGAACCCCGTGAGCTTGCCTTAGGTATTGCCTTTGGCATCTTTACAGGTATGATGCCGATTATGCCATTTCAGACCGCCCTTGCTGTGGCATTAGCGCTTTTTTTTAGAGTGAGTAAGATAACCGCTGCATTGGGCACATGGATCAGCAATCCCTTGAACTGGTACTTCCTGTACTATTCCAACTATAAAATAGGTGCATTGATACTGAATCTTTCTGAGAAAAATAGGGACTTTTCATCCATAATGGCATCCATTGGCCGTGGTGATGAGGTGATAGTCATTATAGGGAAGATTGCAGGTGCAGGAAGTGCCATAATCGCAGCTTTTCTCATTGGGGGAATTTTTCTGGGATCTGTTTCAGCCATACCTTCCTATTTTATATTTTTAAGGCTTTTCAGTTTTATTAGAGACTGGCGGGAGAGAAGGAGAGAGCGTAGACGTTGGCTGAAACGAAACCAATAAAAAGAGGATATGCATTCCGACCAAAAAAGAGGCTTGGTCAGCATTTTATCAAGGACAAGAAAACAATCCATGAAATAATCAGTGGGGCCAGATTCGATAGATCTGACCAGGTTTTAGAGGTTGGGGCGGGTTTGGGAGCTTTAACTTTTCCATTGGCAGGGATAGTTGATAAAATCATAGCAATTGAAAAAGATTCACGTTTAACGGATATGCTTGGAAGGAGGATATCTCGTGAGAACATCAGTAATATTACCCTTATCAATGATGATATCCTCCAATCGGACCTAAGAGAGATCCTTGGTTCTACCGAGAAAAAGATAAAAGTGATTGGTAATCTCCCTTACAACATATCCTCTCCCTTTCTCGAAAAACTTGTAAAGGAACGCAGTATTGTGAGCAGGGCTGTCCTCATGTTTCAGCTTGAGTTTGCAAGAAGATTGATCGCATCACCTGGCAGCAGGGAATACGGAGGAATAACTGTGTTAACAAAATATCATGCTTGTCTCTCTCCTCTGCTTGAGGTCTCAAAAGAGGCCTTCTATCCCAAGCCAAAGGTAGGTTCGATGGTTTTAGAGCTTGACTTCGAAAGACCTCATCCCAGGAGAGCTGATGATGAAGCTAAATTTAAGATGATTGTTAAGGGGGCCTTTGCCCATAGACGCAAGACTCTCTTTAATTCACTCAAGGAAACCCTTTCCTCACATAGCAAGGAGCAGATTCTGGAGGCCATGGGAGAATGTGCCATTGAATCCAGAAGAAGGGCAGAATCCCTTGATATAGATGATTTCTTATGTCTCACCTCTGCTCTGACATCCCTTTCTTGACAAATCATTGCCTCAGTGCTAAGGGTAACGATGTTTTTCACCCCCACCCGAACTCTCCCTAACCAACAGGATAAGGAAGGATGGGGTTGTTAGATTAAAATTCATTTTCGATATGCATCACTATATTGTTATTGAAGGACCCCTTGGGGTCGGGAAAACGAGTCTTGCCCTGATGCTTGCTGAAAAGATGAATGGGCAGACATTAATAGAAGATGTGGAAGAAAACCCGTTCCTCGCCAATTTTTATCAAAATCCAAAACGATATGGCTTCCAGACCCAGATATTTTTCTTGCTCAGGCGCTATAAGCGGTTATTGGAGAATACTCAGATAGGCCTATTTAAACGGATCACCATCTCTGATTATATTTTTGATAAAGACCGGGTATTCGCCAAAGCAAATCTGGATGATAATGAATTCTGGCTTTATGAGCAGTTATTTCAACTCCTGAAAAAGAGAATAGCTCCTCCTGATTTGGTTGTATTTCTCCAGGCGACGACCCAAGTTTTAATGGAGAGGATAAAGAAGCGGAATAGGGAATATGAGAGAGCCATTAGTTTCAAATATCTGGAAAAGATAAATCAGGCATTCAATGAATTTTTTTTCCATTACTCGGATTCTCCATTGCTGGTGGTGAATGCTTCCGAGATTGATTTTGTTAACGTACCAGAGGATTTTGAAGACCTGGTGAAGCAGATAAGAGGGATTAAATCGGGAACACAGTACTATATCCCCATGAGTTCAAAAGATAGACCTTAGAAGTCATGCCAATAAAATGAAATATCTTATTGTTTGGGGATATTACTGAACGGGGCTGAGCCGAATTCATGATATGGAGATAATAGAACCTGTCAATGAAATGCAGAAGAGATGCGAAGCATTAAGATCGTCAGGACAGACTATTGCCCTCATACCTACCATGGGTTTTTTTCACGATGGGCACCTGGAATTGATGAGAGTGGGCAGAAGACGTTCTGATAAAGTCGTTATCAGCATCTTTGTCAATCCGACACAGTTCGGTCCAACCGAGGACTATGATGAATACCCCCGTGATATGGAAGGAGACCTATCAAAGGCGCAAGAGGTGGGGGTGGACATTGTTTTTGTCCCGTCAGTTGAAGAGATGTACCCTGATGGCTTCCAGACCCATATTTCGGTTGAAAAGATTACCAAGCATCTTTGTGGACTATCCAGGCCCGGACATTTTGATGGTGTTGCTACGGTGGTGGCCAAACTTTTCCATATCATAAAGCCAAACCTGGCCATATTTGGACAAAAGGACTTCCAGCAGTTGACCGTGATCAGACGTATGGTAAAAGATCTGAACATGGATATAGAGGTTATAGGCGTACCTACCGTAAGGGAGTCTGATGGCCTGGCCATGAGTTCCCGTAATCATTACCTGAGCCCTGAACAGAGAAGATCAGCTCTCAGCCTTAAAAAATCCCTTGAGCTGGCTCAAAATATGTTCGGCCAGGGAGAGAAAGACGCCAGCAAAATAAAGACGGCTATGGAGAAATTGATTCTCAGTTTTCCTTTTACCGAGATCGATTATATCGCCATATGTGATCCCATAACCATGGAGGATATCGATATTTTAGAAAAGCAAAGCCTTGTTGCTCTAGCTGTGAAGGTAGGAAAGACCAGGTTGATAGACACACTCTCATAGGGTCGGAAAGGAACAAAGGAATATAAACCAACTCTATGAGATATGAGCGATGACGAATACTGTATGACGAAGTAATGAAAGGAGAAATAGATGAGAAAAGATATGAAAAGAGCAAATTTTTTATTCACATCAGAATCAGTTACGGAGGGTCATCCGGACAAGATAGCTGACCAGATATCTGACCATGTCCTCGATAAGATGTTGGAGCAGGATCCGAAGGCCCGCGTGGCTTGCGAGACACTGGTAACGACCGGGATGGCCATCATAGCCGGTGAGATAACCACATCCGCTTACGTGGATATGCCGGAGGTGGTGCGCGAGACCATAAAGGATATCGGGTATAGCAACTCCTCCATGGGTTTTGACTGGGAGACATGTGCTGTCCTGTCAACCATTGACAAACAGTCTCCTGATATTGCCGTAGGTGTTGACGCCGGGACAGGACTTTTCAAGGAGCAAGGGGCAGGAGACCAGGGACTCATGTTCGGCTTCGCCTGTAAAGATACGACTGTTCTGATGCCCATGCCCATCTATCTGGCCCACGGTCTTACACATAGGTTGGCCCATGTGCGCAAATCAGGGAGATTGCCGTGGTTGAGACCCGACGGTAAATCCCAGGTAACCGTGGAATATGATGAATGGAAGCCGGCCAGGGTTCACACCGTAGTAATCGCTGCCCAACATGATCCGGATGTTGATTATGACACCTTGCGCGCGGCAATCATTGAAGAGGTCATAAAAGAGGTTATCCCCTCAGAGATGCTCAACAAAGAGACGCAATTCTTCATCAACACGACAGGCAGATTTGTGGTGGGAGGGCCACAGGGTGACTGCGGATTAACCGGACGAAAGATCATTATGGATACCTATGGAGGATTTGGGTATCATGGTGGAGGCGCCTTTTCAGGCAAGGATCCCTCCAAGGTTGACAGAACGGCTTCCTATATGTGTCGCTACATCGTCAAAAATATCGTTGCTGCCGGCCTTGCAGAAAAATGTGAGATTCAGGTGGCCTATACAATTGGCCGGGCAGAGCCCGTTTCAGTCATGGTGGGGACCTATGGAACGGGTGTCATACCCGGTGCGGAACTGACAGAGATAGTAAAAAAGGAGTTTGATCTTCGTCCCGCCGCCATGATTGAGAGATTAGATCTCCTGCGACCCATATATAGGAAGACATGCAATTATGGCCATTTCGGTCGAGAGCTCCCCGAATTTACATGGGAAAAGACAGATATGGTGGAGACTCTTAAAAGGGCGATCAAGTAGAAGTGAGTGAGCAGGATACAACCAAGCACTTACAGATGACTCATGACCAATTCTTAATGATAGTGAGTAAACAGAAAGAGGTAAGAAATGGATTACGATATCAAGGATATAAACCTGGCTGAAAAAGGACGTTTAAGAATAGAGTGGGCTGGTATGAGCATGCCCGTTTTAAACAAGATCAGAGAACGTTTTGAAAAGGAAAAACCCCTTCAAGGGATTCGGCTCTCCGCCTGTCTGCACGTGACGACGGAAACAGCCGGCCTGTTAAAGACACTTAAGGCGGGGGGCGGAGAAGTTGTGGTCTGTGCCTCCAATCCCTTATCCACCCAGGACGATGTGGCCGCTTCCCTTGTGGCCGATGATGAGATCCCGGTATTTGCCATAAAAGGAGAGGACAACGCCACTTACTATGATCACATCCTCTCTGCCCTGAAACACAGACCGAATCTTACTATGGATGACGGTGCAGATCTGGTGAGTTCCCTCCATTTTATTGCCCTCAATAAATGGGACCAACTGGATTCGGGAATACGCCAATGGGGTAAGAATCTGTCGGAAATAGAGAGAAAGGAGCTTTTTTCTGAAGTCATGGGTGGGACAGAGGAGACCACCACTGGCGTTATTCGGCTCAGGAGCATGGAAAAGGACGGGGTTTTGCAGTTTCCCATCATCTCTGTCAATGATGCCAACACAAAACATCTTTTCGATAACCGCTATGGCACTGGCCAGAGCACCGTGGATGGCATTATCAGGGCCACAAACCGTCTATTGGCTGGCAGCACCTTTGTGGTCAGTGGATATGGCTGGTGTGGAAGGGGTGTGGCCATTCGAGCCAAAGGACACGGGGCCCATGTTATCATATGTGAAGTGGATCCGCTCAGGGCCTTGGAAGCGGTTATGGACGGTTTTCCGGTAACACCCATTGCCAAGGTGGCCCCTTTAGGTGATTTTTTCTGCACCCTCACCGGAGATATCAAAGTTATCAGAAAAGAACACTTCCTTGAGATGAAGGATGGCGCCATCATAAGTAACTCGGGGCATTTTGACGTGGAACTGGATCTTCCAGGTTTGAAAGAAGTTACCACCTCTCGAAGAATGATCAGGGAGTTCGTAGAGGAGTTTACCATCAATAATGGTCGCAGGGTCTACCTTCTGGGAGAAGGACGGCTCGTTAATCTGGCCGCAGCCGAAGGGCACCCATCCAGCGTGATGGATATGAGCTTTGCCAATCAGGCCCTTTCGGCCGAGTATATGGCACGGGAAAGCAGAAAATTGGATAAGATGGTATATCCTGTACCAAAAGAGATTGACAAAGAGATCGCACGGCTCAAACTGGAGGCTATGGGTGTGGAGATAGATACACTGACACCGGAGCAAGAGAAATATCTATCTTCATGGGAGATGGGCACCTGACAATTAAATCACTTTACGATCTATACATAGCGACATTAATCAGAGCAGACCTCGTCATTCCTGCGAAAGCAGGAATCCAGAAGAAACCTGGATTCCGGGTCAAGCCCGGAATGACAAACTGCATAAGACTTATGTCGTCATGTA